>Ga0070741_10000778_pt1 | contig 107546 bp, 123 predicted proteins | sample Coa_R1_4_FD_66440 | JGI IMG/M metagenome (GOLD analysis project Ga0070741, IMG submission 66440) | Surface soil microbial communities from Centralia Pennsylvania, which are recovering from an underground coalmine fire - Coalmine... | ecosystem: Environmental > Terrestrial > Soil >...
GCGATCGGCCGCCACCCGCGGGAGCGAAAGCGGATGGCGGTCGTGGCGGACGGACGCTTCGCGCGCACCCGGTACGAGGTCATCGAGCGGAAGCGGACGCATACACTCGTCCGCTGTGACCTCGACACGGGCCGCACGCACCAGATCCGTGTCCACCTCGCGGCGCTGGGCCATCCGATCGCCGGAGACACCGAGTACGGGGGTCGGAAGCCCGGCGAACCCACGCGGCCGATGCTCCACGCGTGGCGGCTGCGGCTGCGCCACCCGCGCACGGGCGCCGCGATGAGCTTCGAGGCGCCGCCGCCGGCCGACTTCGAGTCCTACTGGGCGGCGCTGCCTTGAGTGACGGCAGGCTGTTCGTGATCTCCGGGCCGTCGGGCGTCGGCAAGGATGCGCTGATCGACAGGGTCGTCGCGGCAGATCCGCGTGTCAGCCGGTCGGTCTCGTACACCACTCGCAGGCCGCGGCCGAACGAGCGCGACGGCGTCGACTACTCGTTCGTCTCGCGTGATGAGTTCGAGCGCCTGCTTGACGCGGGCGAGTTCCTGGAGCACGCGACCTACGGCGGCAACCTCTACGGCACGTCGGCGCGGCGCGTGCAGGCCCTCGAGCAGGCGGGTGACGACGTGATCCTCAAGATCGACGTCAAGGGCGCCGAGCAGGTGCGGTCGAAGCTGCCCGACGCGACCTTCGTCTTCCTCGCGCCGCCCTCGATGCAGGAGCTGATCCGGCGCACCGCCGAGCGGCAGACCGAAAGCGCAGAGGAGCGCGCGGCGCGCCAGATGATCGCCGAGCAGGAGATGAAGTACGCGTCGCACTACGACCACGTCGTGGTCAACGACGTCCTCGACCGCGCGGTCGGCGAGGTGCTCGACATCATCCACTCGGTGCGCGCGAGCGCCCGCTGATGCCGCTCGACCGGACGCCGATCCCGCCGGAGCTGCGCGGCGTTCGCGTGGCGATGCTCGTCGCGGGCGGCGTCGCGGCGTACAAGCTCATCGACCTCGCCTCGGCGCTCACGCAGGCGGGATGCGAGGTGCGCGTCGCGATGACGGCGTCCGCCACGCGTTTCGTCGGCGAGCCCTCGTTCCGCGGCGTGACCGGCAACCCGGTCGTGACGAACCTGTGGAGTACCGGCGGCGACGCGGAGCCCCACGTCGCGCTCGGCGACTGGGCGCAGATCGTGCTGCTCGCGCCGGCGACCGCGAACGTCATCGCGCGCGCAGCGGGAGGGATGAGCAACGACATCGTGACCGCCACCCTGCTCGCGGCGCGATGCCCGGTCGTTGTCGCGCCGGCGATGAACGACGCGATGTGGGCGAAGCCCGCGGTGAAGGAGAACGTCACGGTGCTGCGACAGCGCGGCATGGTCATCGTGCAGCCGGCCGCCGGCCACCTCGCGAGCGGGCATGCCGGCGAGGGACGGCTCGCCGACACCGCCGCGATCCTGCAGTCGATGGCGGGCGCGGTGCGCGGTCGCTACGACCTCGCTGGGCGGCGCGTCGTGGTGACCGCCGGCGGCACGCGCGAGCCGATCGACCCGGTCCGCTTCATCGGCAACTATTCGAGCGGCAAGATGGGCTTCGCGCTGGCCGAGGCCGCGGCTGATCGCGGCGCGCGCGTCAGCCTCGTCACGACTGTTGCATATCCCGGGCATCGCGGCGTCGAGGCGCTGCGCGTCGAGACCGCCGAGGAGATGCTTGCGTCGCTCCGTGAGCACCTGGCCGGCGCGGACGTGCTCATCATGGCCGCGGCCGTGGCCGACTTCCGGCCCACGACGCGCGCCGACCACAAGATCCGCCGCGAGGAGACGCAGCACCTCACCATCGACCTCGACCCCGTGCCGGACATCCTCGGCGCGCTGGCGCAGGACGGCTCGGCGGCCGGCGTCTACATGGTCGGCTTCGCGGCCGAGGGCGCGGACCTGGACCGGCGCGCGATCGACAAGGCGAAGCGCAAGGGCCTGCAGGCGATCGTCGCGAACGACATCTCGCGCACTGACATCGGCTTCGCGAGCGACTACAACGAGGGCGTCATGTTCTTCGCCGACGGGTCGCGCCAACCGCTCGCACGGAATACCAAGCGCGAGATGGCGGACCGAATCCTCGACCTGGTCGTTTCTAGACTCCCTCATTAGTGCTGTACGCCGAAGTGGCGGTCGAGGCCGCGAGGGCCCTCGACCGCGAAACCTACTCCTACTCCGTGCCCGAGGCGCTCGACGTCGTGCCGGGGCATCGCGTGACCGTGCCCTTCGGTCGACGCACCACGTACGGCTTCGTGGTGTCCATCGGCGCCGACGACCCGGGCGTCGAGGTGAAGCCGATCGAGGGCGCCGGCCGCGAGCCCCTTCTGCTTCCGCACCAGGTAGAGCTCGCGCGGCTCGTCGCCGATCACTACTGGGTGCCGCTCATCGAGTGCATCCGCGCGATGCTGCCGCCGCGCGTGCGGTCGAACGGCGCCGGCGCGGGCCCGTCGACGCGCCAGAAGCGGCACACCCGCCTGCTCGAGCTCGCGCTCGCGCCGATGCACCACGAGCGAGGCCCGGAGCTGACCGCCGAGCAGCGCGCGGCGCTCGACGTGATCGCGGCGAACCGGCTGACGCTCCTGCACGGGGTCATCGCGAGCGGCAAGACCGAGGTCTACCTCGCCGCTGCGCGCGCGGCTCTCGCCGAGGACCTTCGCGTCCTTCTATTGGTGCCGGACATCTCGCTCACCCCGCAGCTCGTCGAGCGCGTGCGCGCGCGACTCGACGCGCCGATCGCGGTCCTGCACAGCCAGCTCACGGAGCTGGAGCGGGCGCAGCAGTGGTGGCGCGTGCGGCGTGGGGAGGCGGCGGTGGTGCTCGGCAGCCGGTCGGCGGTGTTCGCTCCGATCCCGCGGCTCGGCCTGGTGGTCGTCGACGAGGAGGGTTCGGCCTCCTACAAGCAGGACCGCACGCCGCGGTATGAGGCCGGATGGGTCGCGCGCCGGCTGGCCGAGGTCACGGGCGCGCGGCTCGTCGCGGGTTCGGCGACGCCGAGCGTGGTCGCGTACCACGAGGCGAAGAGTGGCGTCTACGCGCTCGCGACGATGACGCGCCGCGTGCACGGCCAGGACGCGCCTGTCCAGCTTGTCGACATGCGCGACGAGGTGGCGGTGGGGAACCGCCAGCCGCTGTCGCAGCGCCTGGTGAAGGTGGTCGAGGAGACGCTCGCGAAAGAGGAGCAGGCGATCCTGTACCTCAACCGCCGCGGCCTGGCCACGTACGTGATGTGCCGCGACTGCGGCAAGTCTGTGCAGTGCCTCGGCTGCTCGGTCGCGCTCGTGCAGCACCAGGAGCTCGACGCGCTCGTCTGCCACTACTGCGGCTACTCGCGCGAAGTGCCGACGCTGTGCCCGTACTGCGGCAGCCGGCAGGTCGCGCGCCTGGGCATGGGCACGCAGCGGCTCGAGGGCCTCGCGAAACGAACGTGGCCGTCGGCGCGCGTGCTGCGCCTCGACTCGGACGTGGCCCGTGGCCCGGACGCGTACTTCGACATCTGGGAGGCGTTCCGCGAGCGCCGCGCCGACATCCTGGTCGGCACCCAGATGGTCACGCGCGGGTTCGATCTGCCGGCGGTCAGCTGCGTCGGCGTCGTGGACGCCGACCTGCCGCTGCACTTTCCGGACTACCGCTCGGCGGAGAACACGTTCTCGCTCGTGGTCCAGGTCGCCGGCAGGGCCGGTCGCGACGGACGGCCCGCGCGCGTGGTCGTGCAGACGAGCAACCCCGAGCACTACAGCCTGCGCTGCGCCGCGACCGCCGACTACGACGGGTTCTACCGCGCCGACCTCCCGTCGAGGAAGGTGTTCAACTTCCCGCCGTTCGCCGACCTCGCGGTGCTGACGCAGTCGGACCGCGAAGACGCGAAGGCCGCGGCGTCCGCGCGCGAGGCCGCGGAGGCGATCGCGGCGGGTCTGTTGCGGGACGGGATCGAGGGCATCCGCGTAATGGGGCCGTCGCCGGCCTTCATCCACAGATTGCGCGGCGAATACCGCTGGCAGGTGACCCTCAAGGGCGAGGGCCTGCGCCGCGCGCGCCACCTGGCGCCGCGTGGGCGGGGCTGGAGCTTCGACGTCGATCCATTTACCTAGGAGGACGAGATGAGCGAGATGCGGACGGTCGCGCAGAGGAAGGCCGGCGTCGTCGAGGTGCTCGAGCGTCAGGGCCACATGTGGCTGGCGACGGCGCACGGGGACGTCCCGCACGTGATCGCCGTTTCGGCGCTGTGGACCGGTGACGAGCTCGTCGTGACGACGGTCGGGTCGAGCCGGACGGGAACCAACCTCAGCGTCGGGGCGGCGGCGCGCCTGGTTGCCGGCACGCAGGACGACGCGGTGGTGGTGCTGGCCAGGGTGGCGGAGTCGAGGCCGGCGGCGGATTCCCCAGACCTCGCGGCGCGGTGGAAGGAGGCGATGGGATGGGATCCGCGGGACGAGGGCGACGGCTGGTGGTTCTACCGCCTCACCCCGGTCCGCATCCAGGCCTTTCGGGGTTACGGCGAGATCGCCGGGCGCGACGTGATGCGCGATTCGAGGTGGCTTGCGTGAGCTTGGCGCCGAGTTCGCGTGGGTAGAATCCAGAACGTGGCCGTACGTCCGATCCTGAACTTCGATCAACCGGTTCTTCGCGAAAAGGCGAAGCGGGTTTCGCGCGTGGACACGTCCATCCAGCGCCTGATGGACGACCTCGCCGAGACGATGCTCGCCGCGCCGGGCGCGGGCCTGGCGGCGCCGCAGATAGGGGTCGGTCTGCGGGTCGCGGTCATCAAGGGCGACGACAACCAGATCTGGGCGCTCGCGAACCCCGAGATCGTCAAGCACGACGGCGTGCAGGTCGGCTACGAGGGCTGCCTGAGCTACCCGGGATGGGTCGGCGAGGTCGCCCGCCACGAGACCGTCGTCGTGAAGGGCCGCAACCGCCGCGGCAAGGAAGTGCGGATCAAGTCGAGCGGGTTCACCGCGCGAGCGTTCCAGCACGAGATCGACCACCTCGACGGCATCCTCTTCATCGACCGGCTCACCAACCTCGACACCTTGCGCCGCGTCGAGGACCTGCAGGGCGAGGAGCAGGAAGAGGGCGCCGCCGCATCCGCAGCAGCGGGGTAGCGTCTTCCTGAAGCTCGTTTTCATCGGCACGGCCGAATTCGCCGTGCCCTCTCTGCAAGCCCTGCACGACGCGGGTCACGAGATCGCGCTCGTCGTCACGCAGCCGGACCGTCCGGGCCACCGGATGAGGGTCACCCCGCCACCCGTGAAGGTTGCGGCCGAGGCGCTCGGCCTGCGCGTCGTCCAGCCGGCGCGAATCCGGGACGAGGCGGCGGTGGCTTTGCTTCGCGAGGCCGCGCCGGAGGTGATCGTCCTCGTCGCGTACGGCCAGATCCTGCCGCGCGCGGTCCTCGACGTCGCGCCTCGCGGCGTCCTCAACCTGCACGCGTCGCTGCTGCCGCGCCACCGCGGAGCGTCGCCGGTCGCGGCGGCGATCCTCGCCGGTGACAGCGAGACTGGCGTCACCATCATGCAGATGGACGAGCAGCTCGACCACGGCCCGGTCCTCGCGACGCGGTCGGTAACGATCGAACAAGGCGAGGACGCAGCGGCGTTGACGCACCGTCTCGCGCACGCCGGTGCGGCGTTGCTCGTCGAGACCCTGGCGCGGCTCGACGAGATTCGCGCCGTTCCGCAGGACGACGGTCGGGCGACGGTCGCGCCGCGCCTCCGCAAGGAGGACGGCGAGCTGGAGTGGTCGCTGGGCGCTGAGGAGATCGACCGGCGTGTGCGCGCCCTCCAGCCGTGGCCGGGCGCGACGCTGCCGACCGCGCGCGGCCGGGTCAAGGTGCTGAGCGGCCACGTCGAGGGCGACCGTTACGTGCCCGACGTGGTACAGGTCCCGGGGCGCCGGCCCGCGCCCGCGTCGCAGGTGCTTCGCGATGCCTGAGAAGAAGGACTCGGAGGGCCGCGACGTCGCGGTAAACCGCCGCGCGTACCACGACTACTTCGTCGACGAGACATACGAATGCGGCGTGGTGCTCACTGGGTCCGAGGTGAAGTCGATCCGTGGCGGCAGGTGCAACCTGCGCGACGGGTTCGTCCGCGTCGACGGGACCGCGGCGTGGCTCGAGAACGTGCACATCTCGCCGTACGTGCAGGCCAACCTGATGAACCACGAGCCGATGCGGCCGCGCAAGCTGCTGCTGCATCGCAAGCAGATCGCGAGCCTGATCGGCAAGGTGCGCCAGAAGGGCTACACGCTCATCCCGCTGCGCGTCTACTTCAAGCGCAACCACGCCAAGGTCGAGGTGGGGCTGTGCCGCGGCAAGCGGCAGTTCGACAAGCGGCAGGCGATGGCCGAGCGCGATGCGAAGCGGGAGATCGAAAGGGCGGTGCGGAGATGAAGGTGCTCTTCATCGCGGGGTTTGGCCCAATCAGCGGTGACGTCGAGGCTTCGCGGCGGCTGTACGAGGACGTGCTCGGGATCGGGTTCAAGGTCGAGGACGGCGACTACCGCCACACCGAGGAGCTGAAGGGCGCGAACACCTTCGCGGTGTGGCCGCTGGCACAGGCGGCCGAGTCGTGCTTCGGCGCGAGCACGTGGCCGGCCGGCATCCCCGTTCCGCAGGCGTGGCTGGAGTTCGACGTCGACGACGTCGCCGCCGCGACGGCGGAGATGGAGGCGGGCGGCTACCGGCTGCTGGTCTCGAACCGCACGGAGCCGTGGGGCCAGGTCGTCTCGCGGCTGCTGAGCCCCGAGGGCCTGCTCGTCGGGCTCACGATGACGCCCTGGATGCGCAAGCCGGCCTAGGGCCGCCGCCCCGGGCCTACTACTGCGCCGCTTCCCTCATCTGCTCGTCGATCACGTGGCCGTCATGCCACTCCGGCTCGCCGTCGAGGTGCTCCAGCATCTTCTCGTAGTCCTTGTTCATGTCCGGGCTGTCCGCGTTGGCCCGATAGGACTCCTCGCTGTCGAAGACGACGCTCATCCAGATCTCGTCGGGGTTCGTCGTGCTGCGAAACACGGTGTGGTACAGCCAACCCGCGGGAGGGTTCTCATTGAACGAGCCCATCTCGTCCTTCAGCTTGTCGGCGTGACCCGGCTTGACGCGATAGCGAGCTATTGTCCCGAATCTCATGGCGTGTCCTCCTGTGCTGTGTGCGGCGGTGCTCAGGCCGCGAGCCTGATTCCGATGGCGCGCAAGCGCTTGTTCAGCGACTCCATCGCGAAGCTGACGATCTCGCTCTCGGTGTGACCGTACTCGGTGATGTACCGGGGGTCCGGCGGGTCGAGCGTCCCGACGATGAGCGGCAGCGATTCAACGAGCGTCTTCTGGATGAGCGGCGCGTAGCGCTCGGCATCCGCGCGCACCGCCTCCTGCAGCACCTTGATGCCGAAGCTCACGTGCCGCGACTCGTCCCGCGCCACCGCCGTGAAACCCCGGTAGAACCCACGATCGGTGAGGCCCTGGTCGCGCATGGACTCGAGCTCGAACCGCTGGCCGGTGAGCGCGATGGTCGCCTCGACGACGATGTGATAGAGCGTCACGCCCTCGACAAAAGCGTCGAAGTCCCTGGGGTTGCTCGCCAGCCGCTGCGCCTTCTCAGGGAGCAGCTCATAGAAGAGCTTGTTGTAACCCTCGTTGGCGTCGGGCCGGATCTCCTTCAGCAGCCGGCCCAGGTCGTCGGAGTCCGCGCCGACCACGTCGTGCCACCAGCGCTGGAAGAAGACGGTGTGGCGCGCCTCGTCCACCATCTGCGTCGAGAGGAAGATCTCGATCTCGGGCGTCGGCGCCGCCCACACGAAGGGCGCGAGCGTCGACGTCACGCGCTCCTCGCCGTTGAAGAACAGGCGGTGCGACCACAGGGTCGCCTTGCGGTCGAGCTCGGTCGCCTCCTCCCAATCCTTCCGGTCCAGGCTGAAATCGAGGTCCGACACCGCCCACTGCTGCGACTCCCAGCGCCGGTACAGGTCCATGTACGTCGGCATGTTCTCGATGCCGCGGTCGATGAAGGACAGGACGTCGTCGATCCGGATGTCGCCGAGCTCGTTGAGCTTGGCGCGCGCTATCCGGTCGAAGTCCGGTGACGCAGATCTGGGCTCGGATTCCACGGCCATCGGGCCTATTATGTCGGCCGATGCGACGGCGCCATGCGGCGCTCGTGTTCGGGGCGCTGATCGTGCTCGGGGCATGCGGCACGTCGCGCGTGTCCGAGCATCTGACGGCTACCGGGACGCTCGTCTCCGACGCCCTCAGCACGGCCCATGCCGCGAGCTCCTACCACATGATCGTCACGTACCAGGAGGGCGCGAACGACGTCAACGTCTCCGCGGACCTGCACTTCAGGCTCCCGGGCGACGTCCGGGGCACCGTGACTGAGAACGGGAACACCGTCAACGTCCTGCAGACCGACGGCAAGCTGTACGTGCAGGGCAAGGACTTCGTGTCCGAGTACGGGGGCTCGCACAACGGAACCCTGTTCGGCGACCGGTGGGTCCTGGTCACGCCCGATCTGCTCCGAACGACTGTCCTGGACCTCACCAAGCTCACGCACCTGCCGGACTACTTCCTGAACCTCGACCTGAACGGCAAGCGTGTGGACCACGTGGTCGCCGGTACGGAGATCACGGCGGAGCTGGATTCGACGTGGGGCAGGATGTACATCTCCGAGGTCGCGCCCCACCGCCTCGCGAAGGTCGAGTCTGCGACCGGCTACGTCGCGATGGCGGGCTACAGGGGCGTCGACTTCGAGCTCTTCGAGTACGACGACCCGGTGGACGTCGTGGCGCCGCAGGCCTTCGCTGACCCCAACAACCCCGCCACGCTGCCGCCGGACTTCGAGATGTCAGGCCGCTGGAAGTTCGGTGCGTGCTACTACGGCGAGTACTGCGCGTTCAGCGGCGCCGTGGTCAACATGGGCGGCACGTACCCGGCGCCCAGCTCGAGCTACGTGTGGAACCTGTACACGTATCCGGTCCGAAAGTTGCTCGGCCATTGCGGCGGACGGATACGGACGGTCGCCTACAAGAAGACCGTCGGCATCGGGTGCCAGGTCAACAGCGCCGCCTACCGCGCGTACACGGGCTCCGAGGTCTGGGGCGAGCTGGTGATCACGAACCCGTCCTACGCCGGTTAACCGCGCCGGCAGAATGGGTAGGATCTACGTGCAACCGAGTCACATCTTCGTGGGGGCGTCCGGTCTCGACGGGGTAGTTGGTTTTCGGGATTGCGAGCCGAGAGCCGCGAGCGATACAGCGCAGCGTTTCACAAACGCCAACAAGAACACCGCTTTCGCCCTCGCTGCGTAAGCAGTAAGGACGTAAGCCCCGGGACTTAGATCCCGGGTGCCGCCCCGATCAGTCCGGCGGATCGGGAACCGGTATCACATAGACCGGATCGCTGCTTCGGGGGCGCCACGGCCCCGAGGTGGGACATTCACCGCGGCTGGCCGAAGCGGATCGTGTCAGGACGAGCCGCCAGGCGAGAACCAAAATCCTGAACACGCTCGTAGAGATCCTGAGGGACACTGCTTCGGACGCGGGTTCAACTCCCGCCGCCTCCACCAATTTTCGTATTCGAAAAGCGGCCCGCGAGGGCGTTTGACCCTTGGGCGGCGATCTCGGGTGAGTGCGTGGAACCAGCCACTCAGCGCCCGATTTTGGCCCCGATTGTGACGCCCGAGCGTCTTACGATTTTTACCCCGAAAAACGATGGACTCGCGACGACCGGTGGTTGTGCTGGTCGACGACGACGACCAGCTCATCAGGATGTATCGCGTGGGCCTTGAGCGGGCCGGATACCGGGTTGAATCCTGCGGCTGCGGGGAGCAGCTCGTAACGCTCCTCCGCGATGTGACTCCCGACGTGGTCGTGCTCGACTGGACCCTACCGGGTCAGAACGGCGGCGAGATCCTCGAGGCGCTCCGCCGCGACCCAAAGACGTACGACCTGAGGGTCATCATGCTGAGCGGCATTTCCGCAGGTGGGCCCGAAGCAGAGAAGGCAAAGATGGCCGGCGCTGCCCTCTGGCTAGACAAAGCGCAGACTGACCCGCTCAAGTTGGCGCGCACCGTCGACTCGGTGTTCGAGCGGCGCTGATAGCCCGAGCAGGTCCGCGCCGGGCTGCCTAGGCCGCGTCCGCGGATCGATCCACCAGTTGGCGAGCGCAGGCCAAGAGTTCTTGCGCGTCAAACGGTTTGTGGATCACCCCATCAGGTTCGTGATCGAGCCGAATGACGTCCAGATGTCCGCTCACAACCATGATCGGTATGCCTGCCAAGGTCCGATCGGCGCGTACGTAGCCCATGAGCTCGTTGCCGGACATGTTCTGGAGCGCGAGGTTCGTGATCAAAAGGTCCGGACGGTGTGCTTCGAGCTCCGCAATCGCATGCTCGCCATCGTCCACGGCCCGGACTTCGAACCCGCCAACTTCCAGGACGGACTGGAGGAGTTCGCGGATGGACTCGTCTGCGTCAACGATCAACGCAGACCGGGGAGGTTGTAAGTCGCGTTGGAACTCGATATATCGCAACGCCGGGATCGTGTCCTCGTACTCGGAACCGCTTCTGGCGACCCGGGCCGGCACCGGAATCAAAACGAGGCATCCGCCAACTTTCCTGTTCGACCGCGAGGCGTGGCGGGGCACAGCCCGCCACGCCACCTCAGTCGCAGCTCAGCCCGCGACTCGCGTCCGCTCGTCGTAGACGAACGCGTTCTGCACCTCGGTCAGCTGACCGTTCGCCAGCGGCCCGGCGATGCTGCCAACCGCCGACGCCTGGATGCCTCGGCTGGTCGTCTGGCCCCTGGTCGAACCGCCCGGGCCTTTCTCGACGAAAAGGGTGTGCGAGTTCTCGACGCCGCCCGTCGCGGTCCACATGCCAGTGACCGTCACCTGGGTGGGACCGTATGGCTGGTAGGTCCGGTCGACGAACCGTGGGTTCGCGCAGTCAGGCGTGAGCGTCATGTCGCCGTCGACCGTCGCGGTGATCGTCGCTGCAACCTTGTGGATCGAGCTGTCGACGTACCCGGACGTCACAGTCGTTTCGTCCGAGAACAGGTCGAGCTCGACATTCGTGTCGGTGGTCGTGTCGCAGTAGCTCTGGATCACCTCTAGCCGCGCGGTCGGTGGCGAATCCAGCCCGCTGGTCGCGTGGTTCTGCTGAACGGTGAGCAGCACCTGCGTGCTGCGCGCGTCGTTGAGGTTCCAGGATGCGAACGCCCCCCGAACCCACGAAGTCGAGCGGCCGATCGTGCTCGACAGCGACAGCAAGCTCAGCACCGAGATGGTCGGCATCGGCGGCGGCAGGTACTTGAACAGCTTCGCGAGGCCGATCGAGCCCTGCGTGACGCCGAGATCGCCGAACGGTGTCGTGCCGAGGATCGGGTCGCCCGTGATAGTGGCCGTGGCGTCCGCTTCCACTGTGTCGCTGGTCGTCCGCTGGATGGTCTTGACGCCGGCCTCGTTGTCCCAGACGTTGTTCACCTGGTGGGTGGCGCCACTGGTCGGAGCCCAGCTCGCCGCCACGTTGAGAGTGAAGGGTCCGAGGTGGGGACCGCCGCCATCTCCGCCACCTCCGGCCGCGGCAACCTCGGGCGGGGTCTCGACCACGACGGTGGCCTTCACGTCGGCGCCTCTGAGGTTGACCGAGAGGGAGGACGCCGTGGTGATGTACGGCTCGCTCACCATCAGCGCTTCGACCGGCTCTCCGGTTTTGGGGTCGTACCAGGCGGCCAGCACCTGGACGTTCACGCCGACGAGGCGTTGTGCGTTGGCATCCGGCGTCTTGTCGAGCTCGTCGCCGGCGACGATGTGCACGCCGTAGGCGACGTCGTTCTGGACGAAGAACCAGTCGGCCGACGCCTGTGCGATGAAGCTGTGACTGGTGTCGGCGGCCGTGACCGGGCTCGCGGTAAAGGCGAGCAGCAGTGCGGCGACGGCGCTGAGAGCAAGTTTCATTTTCGCCTCCTTGCGCCAAAGAGCGTGTCTCCCAGGGCGCTAGATGCGCAGAGGCGGCAGTCCCGTCGCGCGGGGTGCGTTCGGACCTCAAAATGCACACGTCGTGCGCAGGTGGCTAGCCGTCGTCGTCGTCGTCCTCGCCGGCGCGTGCGAGCCCGTCTGCGCCGCGCCTCAGGTCACCGGACCGAGCCAGCACCTCGTCTTCTCCGGCGCCGTCGCCGGCACGCTGAGCAAGGCCACGACCAGCTGCACGCTGTACGCGGAACAGAAGCAGGCCAACTTCGAGCTCGACGGCGCCCTTGGCGACAAGCAGCTGACCTTTCACATCCAGGTCAACGGCTACACCGGGCCCAGTTCGTACCCGGTCGGGAGCATCCTCGACGGCGCGGCCGAGATCCGCTCGCAGATCGGCGACGTGATCGCGGATTCGACCACCGGCGCGGGCACCGTCACGGTCAATCCAGATGGGAAGTCGGGGTCACTGAAGGCCGACCTCGTCGGCGGCGAGCACGTCGAGGGCACCTGGGCGTGCGACAAGCTGACGACCGCCTGACCGGCGGCCACGCGCCTCGAACGCGCCATTTGCACGAATCAGGCGGAAAGGGGCTGCCGGTGGGGCGCGATTTGGATGAATGGGGCGGAATCGCGGGGCAATCGGCGTACCCTTCCCGGCCGTCATGAGCCACCTCTGGCAGCGTTTTCTGCTCGCTTGTGCCCTCGTCGTAGGCCTCGCGGTCGGCGTCGGCGCGACCGTCTTCGGCTACAGCAACCTGGAGACCGTCGACCTCCACTGGTCCGTGTTGCGCCTGGACGGGGTGCCGCTCTGGGCGGTCGCGATCGTCCCCGTGGCGCTGGTCATCGTCGCCGGGACCGTCTACCACTGGATCGACGGCCTGCACCACTTCTCGGAGCACATGCGCCACCGCCACCGCGTCCGCGACCTCGAGGCCGAGATCACGCGGCTCCGTGAGCACCTCGACCACGTCCTCGAGATGCCGCGCGGCGACATGAAGACCCCCCAGCCGGCGATCGCGGAGGGCATTGAGGAGAGCCCGGCCGCGACCGACACGCCATCACTGCCGCCGGCCGCCGGCGCCGACACCGCTTCGGAGCTGGCGCCGGAGCTCGAGCCCGAGCAGGAGCCGGTGGCCGCCGCCGCGGACGAGACGCCCGCCGTCGCAGACGCCGAGCCCGAGAAGAAGTCCTCCTCCGACAGGAGGAAGCGCTCCCGCATCATCATGGAGACAGAGCCCGCGCCGGCCCAGACGAACGGGGCCGAAGCGGAGCAGGAAGCGGAACCAGCACTCAAGGAGGGATAGCCCCGCGCCATGGCGGAGCGCCGTCGAGCCGGCCGTCTCGTCGTCCCTGCGCGCGACGCGCCGGCCGACAAAATGCTTCTCGAGCGCAGCGCGATCGAGGAGCTGTCGCATCACGCCGACCCCTGGCGCGTGCTGCGCATCCTCTCCGAGTTCGTCGAAGGCTTCGACGCGCTGAACGACATCGGCCCGGCGGTCACGGTCTTCGGATCCGCGCGCACGAAACCGGACGACCCCTACTACGCCCTTGGCCGCTCCCTCGGCGCGGCCCTCGCGCGAAAAGGCTTCGCCGTGATCACCGGCGGCGGCCCGGGGATGATGGAGGCGGTCAACCGCGGCGCGCACGAGGCGGGCGGCCTCTCGGTCGGCTGCAACATCGAGCTCCCGCACGAGCAGCAGCTGAACCCCTACGTCGACCTCGGCGTCGAGTTCCGCTACTTCTTCGTGCGCAAGAACATGTTCGTGAAGTACGCGCGCGGCTTCGTCATCTTTCCCGGCGGTCTCGGCACGCTGGATGAGCTGTTCGAGTCGCTCACCCTCGCGCAGACCGGAAAGATCGAGCACTTCCCGATCGTGCTGTTCGGGTCGAAGTACTGGAACGGCCTGCTCGACTGGATGCGCGCGGTCGTGCTCTCGCACGGCGCGATGTCCGAGGAGGACTTCGAGCTGATGACCGTCACCGACGACCCCGAGGAGGCCGCCGAGATGGCGACGCGGCCCCTGCCGGTCGATATCGAAGAGCCGCGCGAGCAGACCGGCGAGCCCAAGGCCGAAGCGCAATAGACATCTTCTTCCTCGGCGACGGCGAGCAGACCGACATGTCGGTCGCTCAGCGGATCGCAGGCTTTCTCGACGCCGCGAAGCACTCCCTTGACGTCGCGATCTACGACCTGCGCCTCGACGCTGCGCCGGCGGAGACGCTGTTCGCAGCCTTCAACGGCGCCGTCACGCGCGGCGTCGCGGTGCGGCTGATCTTCAACCAGGACCACGCCAAGTCCATCCCCGTCCCGCCGCCGCCGGAGATCGACTGGGCCTTCGTCGATCGCCTGCGCAGCGCGGGCGTCGCGATCAAGCCGGTCTCGGGCGTGCCGGACCTCATGCACCACAAGTACGTCGTGCGCGACGGCGCCGACCTGCTCAGCGGCTCGACCAACTGGACGAACGATTCGTGGACGCGCGAGGAGAACGTGATCTACACCCTCACCTCGCCGGGCGTCGCGGCCGCGTTCACCCAGAACTTCGAGGAGCTCTGGAACCGGCCCGAGGTGGCGCTCTCGGGGCGCATCACCACCGACTGGATCACGCTCGACGACGGCGTCCGCGTGCGCCCGTATTTCTGCCCGGGTCGCGCGCTGAAGCTCGTGCACGCGATGTCGCGCTCCATCGACTCGGCGCAGAAGCGCATCCGGGTGTGCTCGCCGGTCATCACGTCGGGGCCGATCCTCGCGACGCTCGCCGAGGTGCTTCAACGCGGCGCCGTTCCGATCTCGGGCGTCTACGACGCGACCCAGATGGACGAGGTGCAGCACCAGTGGGCCGGCGAGGCGACCGCGTCGTGGAAGATCAGCACGTTCCACACCGTCATCGCGGGCGGCCACTTCGGGTCCAAGCGCTCGACCCCGTACGCTAAGGGCTCGGTCCACGACTTCATGCACGCGAAGATCCTCGTCGGCGACGACTACACGTACATCGGCAGCTTCAACCTGTCGCACAGCGGCGAGATGAACGCCGAGAACGTGCTGCAGATTGAGAGCGCCGCGATCGCCGACCAGTGCACGGCCTACATCGATCGCGTCGCCGCGCGCTACACGACCGTGACGACCGGGGGCTGAGCGCCGTGCCGCGGTCGCGGGTTGTCTTTCTCGGCGTCGCCGTGGCGGCGCTGGCGCTGATCGTCGTCACGCAGGTGGTGCCACGCCTGATGGTGCAGAACGGCACCCTGCTCGTCGTCGTCGCGGGGCGCGCGCCGGGCACTCTGCCCACTGCGCCGGTCCGCCTGCACGGCGCCGGGGGATGGTCCGGGATCGGCGACGCGTCGGGCGAGTTTCCTGCGGCGCCGGACGAACGCGAGCTGCTCGTGGCCACCGTACCGGTCGGTCATTACGACGGCGTGTCGCTCGGCGACGACGTCGCGCAGGTGAGCGTCACGGTCAGCCGCAACGGGGTCGAGCCGGTCCTCCTCGGCATCGACGCGGGCCACATCATCACGGGCGCCGCCTATGCCGGCAACGACCAGGTCAACCTCGGGCTCGGCGAGCTCGCCGGCAAGTTCGTGCCCATGCACGCCTTCCACCTCCAGGACCAGGACGGCCGCGCCTTCGACAACGCGAGCATCCGCGGCCACGACCTCGTCATCGCCGCGTTCCACACCACCTGCCACGAGACCTGCCCGCTGTACACGGCGCTGTTCTTCCAGATCTCCAGGCACGTCCCCGCGGGCGTGACGCTCGTCGAGGTGACGACGGATCCGGCCACCGACACGCCGGCGGCCCTGAAGACGTACGCGCAGTCGATCGGTGCGAGCTGGACCTTCGCGACCGGCACCGCCGCCGAGCTCGAGGCGTTCTGGAAGCCGTTCGGCGTCGAGCTCTCGAAAGGCGACGTGCACACGTCGAGCCTCGCGCTCGTCGACCGCCACGGGTACGTCAGGCTGGTGTACCGCGGCGTCCCCGACGTCGGCCACTCGGTGCCGCCGGCCCTCATCACGCAGCTCAACGCGTCCGGGATCGCCGAGCTCACGTCGGGCGGCGACGGCTGGGGCTCGGGAGAGGTGCTCCAGGCACTGCTCGCGATCACCGGCCCGGAGACACCGGCTTCGACCGGCGGAGCCGAGGCGCCCGCGTTCTCGCTGAGGGCGACCGACGGCGCGACCACGGCGCTGTCCGACCTCCGTGGCAAGGTGCTCGTCGTCAACTTCTGGGCGACGTACTGCCCGCCGTGCCGAGCCGAGATGCCGATGCTCGTGCGTGACGTCGGGGGCACGCCTGGGGCGCGCCTCGTGCTCGTGAACGAGGGCGACAGCGCCGACGCCGCGCTCGGCTTCCTGGACGCGCTGGGGATCACGCAGGCCTCGCTCCTGGACTCCGACCTCTCGGCGGGGCACGCCTACGGCGCAGTCGCGCTGCCGACCACGGTGTTCGTCAAGCCGGACGGGACCATCGCGGCGCGGCAGGTCGGCCAGCTCGACGAGCGCGTGCTGACGGCCGAGCTTGCCAGTCTGGGAGACTAGGCTCGACTTGACGGCACTCTCGCTGTTTCGGCGCGTCTCCGTGCTGGCCGCCGTCTTCGCCTACCTGCAGATCGCCCTCGGCGGCATCGTGCGCGTCTCGGGCTCCGGCCTCGGCTGCCCCGACTGGCCGCTGTGCCACGGCCGCCCGTACCCGCCCGCGAACCTGCACGCGATCATCGAGTACTCGCATCGCACGGTGGGCACGATCACCGGGCTCCTGATCATCGCCACTGTGGCCGGAGCGTGGATCGTCTTCCGGAATCGCAGGCCGATCGTGGCCTGGGTCGCGACCGCCTCGCTGGTCGCGATCGCGGTCGAGGGCGCGCTGGGCGGTGTCGTCGTCGCCCACGAGCTCGCGCCCTGGCTCGTCGCCGTGCACCTGGGGCTCGCGATGATCATCCTCGGCGCGCTCATCGCGACCGCCGCGCTCTCGATGCCGGAGTCACCGGGAGTCGAGTCGCCTGCGTTCGCGCGACTTTCGATCGCGGCCGTGGCCGGCACCTACGTCCTGCTCCTGACGGGCTCGAGCGTGGTCGCGAGCGATGCGGACCGCACGTGCCACACGTGGCCGCTTTGCGGCTCAGGGTTCTCGCTCGACTTCAGCGGCGTGAACGCGTTCACGATGGTGCATCGCGGCGCGGTGCTCGTGATCGGCCTGCTCCTTGTCTACTTCGCGTGGACCGCGGTGCGCCAGTGCGCGCGCTGGGCGCGGATCTTCGCCGTCGCGACGCTCGTCGCTCTCGCGCTCCAGGTCCTCGCGGGCGCCGTGTCGGCGATCACCGACGCCGCCCTCGCCAACGGCATCCACGTCGCGCTCGGCACCCTGGTGTGGGGCGGCGTGTGCACGACGGCGGCGCTCTCGCTGCCGCGCTCCGACCGCGCCCCCGTCGAGAGTGGAGCATTCCTCCCCGCTCCGCGGGGAGGCTAGGAGGGGACGTGCTGCTTCAACCCAGCCTGCGAGCCACGCCGATGCAGCTGATGCGCGACTACATCAGCCTGCTGAAGCTGCGCATCGTCGTCCTGCTGGACGCGACCGCCCTCGCGGTGATGATCCCGGCGTCGCAGGGCCATCCGAAGCTCGAGGCGGTGGCCGCCGTGCTCGTCGGCGGAACGCTCGCCGCGGGTGGCGCGCACGCGATCAACTGCTGGTTCGACCGCGACATCGACGCCGAGATGAGCCGCACTCGCCGGCGTCCGCTGCCCGACGGCCGCATCCCCGCAGTCCACGCGCTCGTGCTCGGCATCGCGCTCAACGCGCTCGCCTTCCTCGTGCTGGCGACGTGGGCCAACGTGCTCGCCGCGGCTCTCGCGCTGCTCGGCACGCTGATCTACGTCTTCGTCTACACCGTGTGGCTGAAGCGCTCGACGCCGCAGAACATCGTCATCGGCGGCGCCGCGGGAGCGATCCCGCCGCTGGTGGGTTGGGCGGCGGCGAGCGGCACCCTCGACCTGACCGCGCTCGCGTTCTTCGGCGTGATCTTCTTCTGGACGCCGCCGCACTTCTGGGCGCTCGCGCAGGTCATCAAGAGCGACTACGCGCGCGCGCACATCCCGATGCTGCCGGTCGTCGCGGGCGAGCGCGTGGCGAAGCGCCAGAGCGTCGCGTACGCCGTCGCGACCGCGGCGGTGAGCGCGGTCCCGTTCTTCACGGGCTCGGCGGGCGCGATCTACCTCGCGGGCGCGATGGTGCTCGGCGCGGGGCTGGTCGGCATGACGGTCCTCGACCTGACCGGGCGCCGGTGGACGCGCAAGGTGTTCGCCTATTCGATCGTCTACGTCGCCCTGCTGTTCGGCCTCTTCGCCGTCTCGCCCTTCCTGCCCTGATGGAGATCGTCCGCCTCCACCTCGCGCGCATCGACAACCTGCATCACATCCCCGTCCACGGCTTCGTGATCAAGCACCCGCGGGCCGGCGCGATCCTCGTCGACACCGGTGTGGGCAACGACGACGAGATCATCCGCGAATGGAAGGTGGTCAACCGGCACGCGGCGGATGCGCTGGCGGAGCACGACCTGAGCCCCGCCGACGTGCGCATCGTGATCAATACACACCTTCACTTCGATCACTGCGGCCAGAACGCGGTGTTCAAGCACGCGCCGTTCTACGTGCAGCGCGCTGAGCTCGAGCGCGCGCGGCGCGAGGAGGAGGACACGCGCGAATGGTTCGACTTCGCCGGCGCGCGGTTCGAGCTGGTCGACGGCGACGCCGAGGTCGCCGAGGGCGTTCACGTCGTCGCGACGCCGGGGCACACCACGGGCCACCAGAGCGTCGTGGTCGACACCGGCGACGGCAGCGCGGTGATGATCGGCGACGCCGCCTACACCGCGTCGGTGTACGAAGCCGCCGACGCGTCCGATCCCGAGATCTGGGGAGGGCAGTTCTCGGACGCGGGTGCCTGGACCGCGTCACTACAGAAGGTCCACGCCCTCAAGCCCGGCGCGGTGCACTTCTGCCACGACACGCGGGTGATCGGACGCCACTCATGAGCTTCCGTCCCGTCGTGAGCGCCGGCTGGCTTGCCGAGCACCTCGAAGACCACGACCTCCGCATCGTCGACTTCCGGTGGACGCTGCAGGGCGGGAGCGGCCACGACAAGTACCTTGCAGGGCACATCCCCGGCGCGGTGTTCGTCGCCCTCGAGGACGTGACCGGCAAAGGGCCTGGCCGGCACCCGCTGCCGGCGCGCGAGCAGTTCCAGGAGGCGATGCGCCAGGCCGGGGTCGACGACGGCACCCGGGTGGTCGTGTACGACGACGTCGGCGCGTCGGTGTCGGCCCGGCTGTGGTTCCTCCTGCGCTGGTTCGGCCACCACGACCAGGCCGTGCTTGACGGCGGCTTCAAGGCCTGGACCGGACCGGTGCAGACCGACGTCGTCGCGCCGGCGCGCGGCACCTTCACCGCCCGAGAGCCGGACCGAAGCCGTGTCGTAGACCGCGAGGTCGTGCGCGGGCTGAGCGGGGTGCCGGTGCTCGATTCGCGGCTGGGCGAGCGCTACCGGGGCGAGACCGAGCCGGTCGACCCCAAGGCCGGCCACATCCCGGGCGCGCTCAACGCGCCGTACCCCGGGAACCTCGACGAGAGCGGGCGGTTCCTGCCCGCCGAGAAGCTCCGCGAGCGGTTCGACGAGCTGGGCGTGAGGAAGGGGCAGGGCGCCGTGGTCTACTGCGGCTCAGGCGTCAACGCGACCCACAACCTGCTCGCGATGGAGCTCGCCGGCATCGACGACGTCCGCCTCTACGAGGGCTCGTGGAGCGACTGGTCGAGCACCGACGAGCCGATCGCGACCGGCCCGAATCCCGACGGGGGATAGGATTTCTCCAATGATCCTCGAGGGCAAGAAGATCGTGCTGGCGGGCATGAGCGACCGGCGCAGCATCGGCTACGCCATCGCGATGGAGATCCAGAAGGCAGGCGGCGAGCTGATCCTTACGAGCTTCGGCCGGATGATGGCCATCACCGAGATGACGGCCAAGCGCCTGAAGCCGGTGCCGGACATCCTCGAGATGGACGTCCAGAAGCCGGCCGACATCGCCGCCGCCGTCGAAGAGGTGGGGAAGCGGTGGGACCGGGTCGACGGGATCGTGCATTCGGTCGCCTTCGCCCCGCAGGACGCCCTCGGCGGGAACTTCCTGAACACTCCGTGGGAGAGCGTTGCGACAGCTCTCCAGGTCAGCGCGTTCTCTTTCAAGGAGCTGGCTGCAGGATTCCTACCTTTGATGCGGGAGCACGGCGGGTCGCTCGTCACGCTCGACTTCGACAACTCGACGCAGGCGTGGCCCAAGTACGACTGGATGGGGGTGTCGAAATCGGCGCTGGAGTCGGTCACCCGCTACCTGGCGCGCGACCTCGGCCAGTACAAGATCCGGGCCAACGCGATCTGCGCCGGGCCGCTCGCCACGCTCGCCGCCAGCGGCATCCCGGGGTTCAAGGACTTCGAGGAGGTGTGGGAGGTCCGGGCGCCGCTCGGCTGGAGCCTCCAGGACCGCACGCCGGTCGGCCGCGCAGCCGTCGCGCTCCTCTCGGACTACCTGAACTTCACCACCGGCGAGCTGCTGCATGTCGACGGCGGGTACCACGCCATGGGCGCGGAGATGCCTCCAAAGGGCTGACGCCTTGAGCGGCACCACATATGGTGCCGAAGAGGGGACAGGCGCCCAACATCGTGTTAGGCTCTTGCAAATTCCGCCAGTGGAGGTACAGGGTTTGCGAGAGTGCCTGGTGATCTACGTGGACGCCGCTCTCGACAGGAACGGCCGGGCCGGGTGTGGCCTGGCCGTTTTTGTTAGGGGCCGGGCCGTCTACACGGAGTCGTTCGGCTTTTCGCACATCGGCGGTTCGGCCCAGCTCGAGGCCCACGTCTGCGCCGGCGCGCTAGACCTGGCCGCCGCCCGCTGGCCGCACCACCGCGTCATCGTCCGCACCGACTGCGCGCCGGTCGTCCGCAGCCGGATGCCCTCGAGCGACAGCTTCCGCGTGGCGGTCCACGAGGTGCGGGAGCGCTGTCGCCGCGGCTGGCGGGTCGTGCGCTACGTCAGTCGCAAGGCGAACCCGGCGCACGAGCTTGCGCGGGAGGGCCTCAAGAGCCTGTCCCGGCAGCAGCAGGTCCTCGTCGCCGCTTGACCTGATCGGTTAGCCCGTTCGGGCAGGCTCGCTAGCCCGTCCGGCTATACTGCCCGTGCAAATGCCACGCGGGAAGAGGCTTCGCGGCGAGGAGCTGGTAGACCAGTTGAACGCCGTCGTAGCTCAGCTCATCCGCGAGAACCGCAAGCTCAAGCGGCAGGTCGAGAAGCTCAGCCTCAAGGCCACGACCACGGCCTCGGGCACCGTCGACCGCAGCCTCCGAGCGATCCAGAAGCGGGCCCAGAAGGCGCTCGGCGCCCCGGTCCGCCGGCGCAGGCGCCGCACGACGACAGCGGCCAAGACGACCCGAAAGAAGACCGCCGCCTAGGCTCCGGCCTCGGCCTCCATCTTCTTCGCGGTCCGGTAGGCGTCGACGATGCTGTACAGCCACAGCGTCCCGCCGCCCAGCTCGAGCGGCACGCCGATCGCAGCGCCGATGACGCTCAGGTCGAGGTCGAAGCCGACGAACTGCATCCCCACAAGGCCCGCGAAGAAGCCCGCCGCCTTCACGTTGTGGCCGAGGTAGAGGTGCCCCATCCCGGGGATCAGCGCCAGGCCCGCGGCGACCCACGGGTTCTTGCGCACGTGGGGCCGAGCGCCCGCTCCATAGGGCGGAGCCGCGTACTGGTACGCGCCCGAGGCGGGCGTGCCGCACCTGGGGCAGGGAGCTACGGGATTTGTAAGGAGGGCGCCACAGCGCCCGCAGAGCACCTCGGATGCCATGGGGTCCGTCTTCATCATTCCACGTTTGCTAGCCTCCCAACCATCGCGATGGCGTCGGTGCTGGAGCGGCTGCGGGAGCGCATCGGCGTGGCCGGGGAACCCGTCGTGTCAATCGTCGAGGCGGGCCATCTCAGGCGCTTCGCCGAGGCGATCGGAGATCCGAACCCGCGCTGGCTCACCGAGGCGCCTCCGACCTTCCTCGTCGCGCTCGCGCCGGCCTCGTACCACGCGCCCGAGGCGGAGCAGTACGGGAGGGGCTGGCTGAACGGCGGCAACCGGTTCGAGCTCGTCGAGCCGGTCCGGGCGGGCGACGAGATCACGGCGACGACCCGGATCGCCGACGTCTACGAGAAGTCCGGCTCGAGCGGAAACCTGCTGTTCATCGTCTTCGAGACGGAGTACGTCAACCAGCACGGGGCGACCGTCGGCCGCGTGCGTGGGACGGCGATCCGCCGGTGAGATCGGTGCGAGCCGGCGACGAGATCCCGGCGTTGGTCAAGCACCCGACGACGCGGCAGCTCGTGCAGTACGCGGGCGCGCAGGGCGACTTCTACGAGATCCACTACGACCAGGACTACGCGCGAAGCGTCGGGCTGCCCGGCGTCATCCTCCACGGCCTGCTGAAGGCCGCGTTCCTCGGCCAGCTGGTGACCGACTGGGTCGGCGACGAGGGCGACGTTCGCGCGCTCGAGGTGAGCTACCGCGGCGTCGACCAGCCCGGACGCGCCTACACGTGCGGCGGGCGCGTCACAGCAGTCGACGGCAATATGGTTGAGCTCGAGGTCTGGGGCCAGAACGAGGCGGGCGAGCGGACGACGGTGGGCTCGGCGGTGGTGGAGATGCGCTGATGGACACGATCCCGTATGACATCCTCAAGTACATCCACATCCTCGCGGCGATCGTCGCCGTCGGCGCGAACATCACGTACGGCGTGTGGAGCGTCCGCGCCCGCCGCGATCCGGCGCACCTGGCGTTTGCGATCAACGGCATCCGCTTCATCGACAACCGGATCGCAAACCCGGCCTACGGCGTGCTGTTCCTCACGGGCGTGCTGATGGTGATCGTCGGCGGCATCGGGCTCAAGCTCTGGGTCGTCGCCGCGGTGATCCTGTTCGTGGCGATCGCGGTGATCGGCTTCGCCTACTTCACGCCGCTGGTGCGGCGTCAGCTCGCGTTGCTGGACGCCGGCGACGCAAGCTCGCCCGAGTTCGAGCGGCTCGCGCGAAGGAACGCGATGATCGGCCCGATCCTCGGCGTGATCGTGCTGGTGATCCTGGGACTCATGGTGTTCCAGCCAAGCCTGTAGGCCCTCATCACCAGGAGCACCGACGCGTCGATGACGCAGTAGCCGCCGGCGATCACTGACGGCGGGTTCCCCGAGGGGATGTGCGTCCACGGCGCGACCGGAAGCCACGCCCAGTTGCCGAAGCTCGTGCCGAAGATCTCGAGCTCCGCGGTCGCGATGAAGATCGCCGCGAAGAGCGGCCACCGCGGCGAGCGGAGCACGAACCACGCGAACACCGGCAGGCACATCGCGCCCTGCAGATCGAAGCGGCCGTTGATCAGCGGCAGCACCGTCAGCCCGCCGATCGCCCACGCCGACGCGAGGCCGAGGATCACGTAGGCGACTCGCTTGCCGTGCTCCTTAACGACCGGGGTGGCGATGGCGAGGAGGCCGAACAGGTAGACGAGGCCGTGGCCGGGCGGGACGAACAGCGGGACGTTGTGCCAGCGGTAGCGGTAGACGCCCCAGATGAGCGAGCCGAAGATCTCGAAGCCGGTGGCCACGCCGACGCAGAGCCAGATCTGCAGGCGCTGCTCCTTCGGCGCCTTGAGCGCAGCGAGATACAGCACGCCGAACGTGAGGACGCCGAGCGCCCACTGCTCCCACAGCGCGCTGATGCGGCTGTCCGCGAGAAGCAGCAGCGGCGTGTACGTCAGCAGGTACGCGTGCAGCCAGTACGGGCGCGCGCGCGCGATCAGCGCGGATACCACGGGTCTACTTGCCGACGAGCTTCCAGGCTCCCGGCAAAAGGCCGGCTGCAAGGATCGCCTTGATGGCATCGCCGAGGAGGAACGGCGTGAGGCCGAAGGCGATCGCGGTGGCGAAGCTGACGTGCAGCGAGTTCCAGAGCCACGTGACTCCGAAGAAGTAGATGATCGCGTTGCCGGCCACCATCGCCGCCAGAGTGAGGAGCGGATTGCGGTCAAACCTGGCCTCCGCGAGACGGCCGAGCGCGGCCGCAGCGACGACGAACCCGACCAGGTAGCCGAACGTCGGCAATCCGAAGACGTGCAGCCCGCCCTCGCCGCCCGCGAACCACGGGAGGCCCGCCAGGCCCGCGGCGACGTATAACAGCATCCCGACCAGCGCCCGCCGCGAGCCGAGCGCCATGCCGCCGAGGAGCACGCCGAACGTCTGGCCGGTGATCGGCACGGGGGTGAACGGCAGGTTGATGACGAGCTGGGCGAGGAGACCGACGAGCACGGCGTAACCGACGACGAGGATTGCGTCGCGCACGGCAAAAGCCGGGACCACGTCGGCAAGCACGCGACGGCGAAGGGTCAGGGTCCCTGCAGATTGCACGAAGGCTATTGTCAGCTTTCCGTGATCGGCGGTGCTTCGTCGGGCCCTTCGGGTGGCGCCGGAGGCGCCGGGTTGATGTCGCCCGGGGTCGGCCCGAGCGGCGCCGGGCGCACGTCGAAGTCGGTGAGGCCGTACCCGGGACGCGTCGTCCGGTGCGTGATCGCGGCCTCAGGGAGCGTGGCGTCCCGGCGGCGCGATGCGGCGATGAACCAGTAGGCGATCGCCGCCAGCAGCGCGAGGGCGGCGACGAACGGCAGGAAGATGAACGGCGGCTTCAGCAGGACGTCGAGCCCGTTCGTGTTGTTCGCGGCGGGAATCGGCACAGGGGTCGGGGTGGGACTCGCCGACTCTGAGGGCGACGGCGACTCGGATGGCGACGCCGACGGGGACGGTGCGATGGAAGGCGTCGGCGTCGGCGCGCCCTGCAGCGCGAATTGCGCGCAGGGGTTCGGCTGGACGCTGGCGCAGATGTGGTGCAGACCCGGCTTGTCACCCGCGAACGGCTTCACCTTCACGTTGCCGAACTGCCCGTGGGCGTCGGTCGTCGTCGAGCCGATCACCTTGGTCGGCGTGTCCCAGTAGATGGACATCTGCTGGTTCGCGAAGAACGATCCGCCGCTCACCGTGATCGTGGTGTTGGGGCCGCCGGCGGTCACGTCGAGGGTGATGAAGGCGTTGACGGCGATGCTCGGGCTCGGCGGTGGTGGAGGTGCCTGAGGCGTCGCGGTCGCCGTCGCGGCCGGCCCGGCGCCGGAGGAGTTCGTAGCAGTCACGCTGAACGTGTACGGCGTGCCGTTGGTGAGGCCGGTGACGGTCATCGACGTAGTCGCAGCGTCCGAGGTATTACGGCTGAACGAGCCGGGGGACGCGGTGACCGTGTAGAAGGCGATTGGCGAGCCGCCTGTGTCCGCAGGAGGCTGCCAGGTCAACGCCACCTGGCCGTTGCCGGGCGTGGCTGTGAGGTTGGTCGGTGCGCTCGGTCCGGCTGCCGCTTCGGCTGTCCCGGCGGAGATTCCCAGGCAAAGGCAGACGGAGAGGAGGACAAGGACCTTGAGCGCCGGCATGCGAAGGGCGAAAGGTTAGCGGAAGCCGGCGCGGAAAGTCACCCTAGACCGGCGGCCAGGGGATCGACCACGCCGACGTCGGGTCAGGGAAACGCCATCGCGGCGAGAGCACGCCGCGCATCCGCCGCTTGAGCACGTCGAGCTCGGCCGGGCTGATCAGCCGTTCCAGGCCTGCGACGCGGCCCTTCTCGAGGTCGGCCAGCGTGCGCTCGACGTCGCCGCACAGGTCGCCCGGGAGCGGCTCCCCGGCGAAGTCCCAGATCACCGTCCGGAGCTTCTGGTCCTCGTGGAAGGTCAGCCCGTGGTCGATGACCCAGACCTGGTCGTCGGAGTCGAACAGGCAGTGGCCCGACTTGCGATCGGCGTTGTTCGTGATCACGTCGAAGAGCGCCACCCGGACCCACGTGTCGCGGTGCAGCGATTGCTCGCCGAGGAAGTGCCGGCGATCGGAGTCGATGAACAGCTGACACGCGCCGACGCCGTGCGGGCCCTTCCTGCGCACGACGGTGGGCGGGATTCGCGGCCAGCCGAGCGCCTTGCTCAGCTGGTAGGCCGCGACCTCGCGCTTGTACAGGCTGCCGGCGGGGAAGTCCCACAGCGGGGATTCGCCCCGTGCGGGCTTGTAGACGGCGTGCAGCCCGTTCGGCGGGTGGGGGTCGAGCCGCGCGAGGAACGTGTAGTTGGACGCGCCGCGCAGGATCCCGAGGAGCTCCATGTCCGGGAGCTCGGCCAAGAGCCTCTCGGTCTCAGAAGATGGGTCGGGCACCGTTCATGACGGGGCAGGGGTGGCCGGCGGGGTCCATCGGCAGCCCGCACCGGGGGCAGAGCGGGCGGCCGGCGGCGATGACCTGCTGGGCCTGGACCGAGAAGTCCGCGGCCTGGCGGTGGCTGAGCCAGAAGCGGATCGACGGTGAATCGTCCTCCTCGGCGGGCGGAGCGCCCTCCTCGGCAGCCTGCGACTCGCTGGCGACGAGCACGAACATCCGCCGGCCCTCGTGGTAGCCGAGGCCCATCTCGCCGATCTGCCACTCGGGTTCGCCGGGCTGGAGGCCGCTCGCCGTGGCGTGGCCCTCCGCTTCGATGCCCTGCGACTCCATCATCTGGCCCAGCCGGGTGATGAGCGCCTGCAGCTGGCTCTTCTCGCAGGCGAGCGTCAGGGTTCGGCCCTGGCCAGAAGCGAGGAGGAAGAACTTCCGCTGCCCGGGCTCGCCGACCGCGGCGACGTTGATGGCGTCCACCGGGTCGAGCTCGTAAATCACGTCTCTAGCCTAGTTGTCGCGCGGCGCTCGATCGGGTTTTGAGCTTGTGCCGGCGGGGAACACATCTCACATAGAAATTCACATCGGGCGCCGGGGCGCCTGGGAGGGACAGCGTTAAATGCCAAAGACCGTAGGAATCGACCTGGGAACGACCAACTCCGTCATCGCCGTCATGGAAGGCGGCGAGCCCGTTGTCATTCCCAACTCCGAGGGCGCGCGCACGACGCCGTCGGTGGTCGCATTCACGAAGTCAGGGGAGAGGCTCGTCGGGCAGCTCGCAAGGCGCCAGGCGGCGGTCAACCCCGAGAACACCGTGTACTCGATCAAGCGGTTCATGGGCCGCAAGTTCAGCGAGGTCGACTCGGAGCGGAAGATCGTTCCGTACGACGTCAAGCCGGGCAAGGACGACCGCGCGGTCGTTCGCATTCCGAACGTCGACAAGGAGTTCACGCCCGAGGAGATCTCGGCGATGATCCTGCAGAAGCTCAAGGCGGACGCCGAGGCCTACCTCGGTGAGAAGGTCACCGACGCGGTCATCACCGTGCCCGCCTACTTCAACGACTCGCAGCGCCAGGCGACCAAGAACGCCGGCCAGATCGCGGGCCTCAACGTGCTCCGCATCATCAACGAGCCCACCGCGGCCTCGCTCGCGTACGGGCTCGACAAGAAGGCCAACGAGACGATCCTCGTGTTCGACCTCGGCGGCGGCACGTACGACGTGTCGGTGCTCGACGTCGGCGACGGCGTCTTCGAGGTCAAGTCGACCAACGGCGACACCCACCTCGGCGGTGACGACTACGACCGCCGGATCGTGGACTGGCTCGCCGAGGAGTTCAAGAAGGCCAACGGCATCGACCTGAAGACCGACCGCCAGGCGCTCCAGCGCCTCACCGAGGCGGCCGAGCGGGCGAAGATCGAGCTCTCGAGCCGGCTCGAGACGACGCTCAACCTGCCGTTCATCACCGCGGACCAGACCGGCCCGAAGCACCTCGAGATGACGCTCACGCGGGCGAAGTTCGAGTCGCTGACCGCCGACCTGACGGAGCGGTGCCGCGGACCCTTCCTCTCGGCGCTGAAGGACGCGAACCTCACGCCGCAGCAGATCAACGAGGTCGTGCTGGTCGGAGGCTCGACCCGCATGCCGGTGATCCAGCAGCTGGTCAAGAACCTGACCGGCGGCAAGGAGCCGCACAAGGGCGTCAACCCGGACGAGGTCGTGGCGGTCGGCGCTGCGATCCAGGCCGGCGTCCTGAAGGGCGAGGTCAAGGACATCCTGCTCCTGGACGTCACGCCGCTCTCGCTGGGCGTCGAGACGCTGGGTGGCGTGATGACCAGGATGATTGACCGCAACACCACCATCCCCACGAGCCGCGCGCAGGTCTACTCGACGGCGTCGGACAACCAGACGTCGGTCGAAGTGCACGTCCTCCAGGGCGAGCGCGAGATGGCGCGCGACAACCGCACCCTCGGTCGCTTCCACCTGGACGGGATCCCGCCGGCGCCGCGGGGCATGCCGCAGATCGAGGTCACGTTCGACATCGACGCGAACGGCATCCTCAACGTGAAGGCGCAGGACAAGGGCACCGGCCGCGAGCAGTCCGTGACGATCACCGCCTCTTCGACGCTGTCGAAGGACGAGGTCGAGCGGCTGGTCAAGGAGGGCGAGGCGCACGCCGCCGAGGACCGCGCGAAGCGCGACGAGGTGGAGCTCCGCAACCAGGCCGACCACATGATCCACCAGGCCGAGAAGGTCATGAAGGACAACGAGGACAAGATCCCGGCCGACGTGAAGACCGATGTGACGGCCAAGCTCGAGTCGCTGAAGACGGCGGCGAAGGGCTCGGACACCAACGCGCTGAAGCGCGAGATGGACGAGTTCAACGAGGCGCTGCAGAAGATCGGCGAGCACATCTACTCGCAGGCAGGCGCCGCGGCGCCCGCGGGCTCGGCCGCGTCGAGCTCCGGTGACGGCGACAAGAAGGACGACGTCGTCGACGCCGACTACCGCGAAGTCAACTAAGAACCGCTAACAGGGCCCGCACGAAGGTGCGGGCCCTTATTTTTTGCGCGTGCCGGCGTTCTTCGCCGCCCGCAGGAAGCTCTGGGCGGTCGGTGGTCTGTGGGGTGGTGCGCTTCTTGCGGCCTTTGACGTCTACGCCGCGATCGTCACCTACATCCCGCAATACGCGGTCCGGAATGACTTCCGGCTGATGTACGGCGCGGCGCTCGCGACCGAGCGCCACGGGTACGCGCACCTCTACGACCTCGGGGCGCAGCAGGCGGCTATTGACAGCCTGGGGCCGCAGTTCTACTTCTCGGCGTTCCTCAACCCGCCACCCCTGGTGTGGCTCGTCACTCCGCTGACGGCGCTGCCGTTCGGTGCGGCGGTCATCGTGTGGACCGTCCTGATCCTCGCGGCCGCGGCGCTCGCCTGGTTTCTAAGCGCACCGGGCGACCCCCTCACCAGGGCAGCGTTCGCCGCCATGTTTGCGGGGCTCTTCCCGGTCGCGTTCGGGATCATGGTCGGGCAGCCGGTTGCGCTCGTCGCGGCGGCCGTGGCCGCGTGCTGGTGGCTCGCCGCGCGCGACCGCGATTGGCTCGCCGGCGTCGCGCTGAGCGTGATGGTGGTCAAGCCGCAGCTGGCGCTGCTCGTGCCGGTCTGCCTGCTGGTCAGCGGGCGCGTGCGCATCTTCGCGGGCTGGCTCATTCCCAGCGCGGTCATGGGCCTCGTCGCCGTCGCGCTGCTCGGCGCCGACGGCCTGTCGCGTTACCGCGACGCGCTTTCGCTTGCCTCCAACTGGCAGATCACGAGGAGCTTCGCGGTGTCGGGCCTGGTCGGCACCGGTCCGCCGCTGTACGTCGCGTCGGCGATCGCGCTCGCGGCCGCGCTGTTCGCCGCGTGGCGCTGGCGGGGACACGGCGTGGAGATCCCGATCGCCGCCGGGATCACCGGCTCGCTGCTCTTCACGCCCTACGTCGGCTTCCAGGACTTCGCGATGCTCGTGCTCGCCGGCTGGCTCGTCGTCCGCTCGCAACCCAACGCCTGGCAGATCGCTCTCCTCGTCGTGGGCTACGCGCTGCTCGAGCTCTGCCTGCTCGTGCAGTCCGTGCCCATCCTCACCGGCGAGGTCCTTCTGCTCGCGTCCTTCATCTACTGGGCGCCGCGCCGCGGCGCAACCCATTCCGCGCCTTTTGCGCAAACCGCGCCGATCGAGCAGGCCCCAAACGCGTCCTTTGCACAAAACGTGCGGAATTAACCGATTCGGTCGGGATCTGTCGGGGGGAGGTTCCGACAATCTGCGGCGGTCGCGCCCGATCGAGAAATGCGGAACCTGGCCCTCGTGTCCGTCTGGATCGTCGTTGGATCGGCGTGCGCAGCTTCATCTCCAGCCTTGAACCTCGTGCCGGCGGCCCGAGCCGCCGCGACCGCGGCGACCATGACTTTCGACGGGCTCGACCGCTCGTACCTGCTGTGGCGGCCGGCGGGTCTCGCGCGGTCGTCGCCGGTGCCGCTCGTTATCGCGATGCACGGCTACACGTCGTCCGCGGCGCAGATGGAGTCGATGACGCGCTTCGACGAGGTCGCGATCGAGTTCGGCTTCGTCGTCGTCTACCCGCAGGGCCTTGGCAGGTCGTGGGACGCGGGGTGGTGCTGCCACGGCAACACCGGCGACGACGTGGCATTCCTCGACGCGCTGATCGACCAAGTGGTGCTCGAGCAGAACATCGACCGCAGCCGCGTGCTCGCGACCGGCATGTCGAACGGCGCGATGATGGCCCAGCGGCTAGCGTGCGAGCTGCCCGGCCGGATCACGGCGGCCGTCTCGGTCTCGGGCTCGCTGCTCGTCGGCTCGTGCCACCCGTCGCGGCCGATCTCGATCCTCGAGGTGCACGGCGAGGCGGACGCCGTCGTGCCGATCAAGGGCGGGTTCAGGAGCGGCCTGGGCACGTTTCGCTCGACCCTTTCCGTGATGCAGGAGTGGGCCGGCATCGACGGATGCCCTTCCGACGCGGCCGTCGCGGACAACCCGACCGTGACCAGCTACACGTGGGCGCCGTGCCGCGCGGGCACGCGCGTCGAGCTCGAGGCGGTCAAGCGCGGCGGCCACTCGTGGTTCGGGCCGCAGGACGCCGCGGGCGAGCCCGACGCCTCCCGCATCGCGTGGCACTTCCTGATGGACGCGCCGCCGCTCGCTAGCTAGTCCGCGCGGCCGGTGAGCCTCCGCGCGATCTGAGCGGTGTGGGCCGCGTCGTGCGCGACCAGGTGGCGAACCAGCGACGCGATCGTCACCCGACCCACGGGCGTCAGTGTCCCGGACCGCCGCCAGTCGTCCGCCTTCAGCTGCTTCAGCAGCCGGATCTGCCGCCGGCGGAGGTCGTAGAACTGCGTCCACGCCTTGAGCGCCGACAGCTTTGTGTAGTCGGCGTCCGGCATCACGCGCATGTGCGGGTGCCGCTCGCGCCGGACCCGCCCGACGCGGGCGAGATAGCGGCGCTCGGTGTCGAGCATGTGGTTGAGGATCTGCGCGATCGTCCACGAATCGCCCGAGTCCTGGATCTCCTCATTGATGTCGCCCATCAGCAGGCCAAGCGTGTCGAGCGTCGCCTCGCAGGAGCTGATCAGATCGGCCGGCTCGTCGAAGGCCACGCGCGAATTGTCAGCGCTTCACGGCGCGGATGAACAGGAACAGCGGCACGCGTATCCACCGGCCCTCGGGAGCGGTGACCTCGCGAATCGTTTGGATCGCGAGCCCGGCATCGGCGATCGAGGTGAAGTAGTCCTCGAGCGTGTGGTGGCGGCTCGAGAATGTCATCGTCAAACCGTCCCGCTCGATGTGGTCGACGTAGCTGCGCGGTTCGAAGTACGACTCGTCGATCACGAAGGCGGCGCGGTCATCCTCGCCGGTGAAGTCGCCCGCCGAGTTGATCGGGTGCACGACGGCCGCGCAGAGCACACCGCCGGGAGCGAGCACCCGCGCCGCCTCGGCGAGCGCCGCCCGCATATCGTCGAAGTCATGGATCGTCATGTAGGCGACGACCAGGTCGAACGCGGCATCGACCAGGGGCACGCGGGCTGCGTCCGCAACCAGCACAGGAATCGCCGCCTCCGCGTCGCGCGCTGCACGAGCCAAGCCCGGCGATCCGTCCAGCGCGACGACCCGATGACCCGCCGCGCGAAGGTCGCGGGAGACCCGGCCCTCGCCGCACCCGAAGTCGAGCGTCAGCCGCCCGGGAGGCGGCAGCATCGCGAAGAACGCGGCGCGTCCGAAGCGCCAGTAGGTGTCGTGACCGGGCTTCCGCGCCCAGCGGATCCACTCGGCGGAATGCTCATCCCAGGCGGCCCGCAAGTCGGCTGGGTCGTCAGAGCTCACGAGGCATTTTGGAGCCGACGGTGGGATTCGAACCCACGACCTGCCACTTACGAGGCGGCTGCTCTGCCAGCTGAGCTACGTCGGCGAGTCGTCAGCGGGTTAAAACCGCGAGCACAAACGGTACCATCGGCTGGGATGGGGACACTGACTGTCGAGCGCCTCGCGCAGGGCGATTACGCCCTCATCAAGCCCCTCCTCGTCGACCTCCAGGTCGCCGAACAGGCCCACTACAAAGACCACCCGCAGCTCGCCCGCTGGGAGATAGAGGACCAGCTCGACACGGTGCCCGCGGCCTTCCGCGGCGAGAACGTCATCTTCGCCGTCCGCGACAACGACGGGAGCGTGATCGGCTTCTGCTGGATCGTCCTCTTCGACCCGGGGACCGGCCTGGAGGGCGAGGTCGCCGAGGTCTCGGTCGCTGCCGAGCACCGCGGCAAGGGCGTGGGCGAGGTGCTCATGCAGCAGGCGGTCAGGCTCTTCCGGGAGCGCGGCGTGACCCTCGGCTACGTCTGGACCCGCCCGGACAACGAGGCGGCCGTTCGCCTCTACCGCTCGGCCGGCTTCGAGCCGAGCCGCCAGCTGGTCCTCACCTGGTACCCGATCGAACCCCGAGAATGAGCCGCCCATAAACTCGTCCTCGTGTTGATTCGCGCGCGGCCGCTGCTGGCCGCCGTCGGGGTCGCCCTGCTCTCGGCCGTCGTCGCCTCGGGCGTGACGCTCGCCGTGCTTCGCGTCGAGTCGCGCACCAACCCGCAGTCGGTCGACATCCGGCCCGGCGCGACGATCTCCGAGGACTCCGCGATCATCCAGGCCGCCGCCCGCGCGCGCCCGGCGGTGGTCAGCATCGTGACCCAGCAGCAGCCCGCCCTCGTGGCCGGCTCGGGCTACCTCGTCACGAGCGATGGCTACATCGTCACGAGCGTGGACGTGGTCGCGGGCTCGTCGCAGCTCACGGTTCTGATTTCCGGCGACTCGAAGCTGCACGACGCGCGCCTCATCGACTACGACTGCCAGACCGCCGTCGCGGTGCTGAAGATCGACCAGGTCAGCGGGCTTCCGACGCTCGGTTTCGGCGACCCGGCGGCGGTCGTCGCGGGCCAGCCGCTCGTGGCGGTCGCTGGCCCCCTGCGCGGTGGCGCCGTGACGCGCGGCATCGTGCGCGCGCTGCACCTTCCCGTGACGATCGCCGACCCGACCGCGCCCGGCAGGTCGATCCAGGTCAGCGACACGATCCAGACCGACGCGGCGATCGACACCGACACCGCCGGCGGGCCGCTCCTGAACGTCGGCGGGCAGGTGATCGGCGTCGCGATGCAGGGAGAGGGCACGTCGGCGTCGTACGGCCTGAACACGGCCGACATCCAGGACGACGTGCAGCAGATCCTGCAGAACGGCCAGGTGACCATGCCCTGGCTCGGCGCCACGACCTCCGACCTCAGCGCCCAGATGGCCGCCCTCCAGAAGCTGCCGCAGGGGAGCCTCGTCCAGGCGGTCAGCGCCGCCGGGCCGGCCGCGGGCGCTGGGCTGCAGGCGGGCGACGTGATCACAGCGCTCGACGAGGTGCAGCTCGATGCCGCGCACCCGCTCGCGCTGCTCCTGCGCTCCCAGTTCCACATCGACCAGCGCGTGACCGTGACGTACTCGCGCGCCGGCACGTCGTCCCAGGTCCAGCTGACGCTCGCAGGCCAGCACCCGACGTGCGGATGACGGCGCTGCCCGGCGAGGGCATCCGGCCCCGCCTCACCATGGCGCTCGACGCGGCCGCCCGCTCGCTGGGCGTGACCGAGGTGCCGGACCTCGAGCTCGGCCGGGCGCGAAACCCGGCGCACGGCGACTACGCGAGCTCGGCCGGCATGAAGCTGGCGCGCGCGCTGCGGCAGGCGCCGCCGCAGATCGCGCAGCGGCTCGCCGAGGCCATCGAGGTGCCGGACGGCGCGGCCGAGGCGATCCCGACCGGCGGTTACGTCAACTTCCGGCTGACCGCGGCGTGGCTGCAGAGGCTCGTCGGGTCGATCGCCGAGGCGGGCGAGGGCTACGGCGCCGCCGACCTCGGGCACGGCGAGCGGGTGCAGGTCGAGTTCCTCAGCACCAACCCCACCGGACCTCTGCACATCGGGCACGGTCGCGGCGCGATCCTCGGGGACTCGCTCGCGCGCCTCTTCGAGTTCACCGGCCATCAGACCGAGCGCGAGTACTACGTCAACGACCAGAACACGCAGGCGCGCCTGTTCGGCGAGTCGGTCTACGCGCGGCTGCACGGGCAGGAACCGCCCGAGCGCGGCTACCCCGGCGACTACGTGACCGAGATCGCGGAGATGGCGAAGCGCGAACTCCCCGGCATCGCGTCACTCCCGCATGACGAGGCCGAGCCCCAGCTGCGCGCGTACGCCATCGAGCAGATGGTCTCGCGCATCCGCGAAACGGTCGAACGCCTGCGCGTGCGCTACGACGAGTGGTTCCACGAGTCGCGGCTGTGGCGCGAGAAGCTGCCGGAGGAGGCGATCGCGCGGCTGCGCGAGGGCGGCTTCCTCAAGGAGCGCGACGGCGCGCTGATGTTCGCGGTCGACGAGGGCGATGAGGAGGAGGGCAAGGAAGAGGACTTCCGCGTGGTCATCCGCTCGAGCGGCGAGCCGACGTACTTCGCGTCCGACCTCGGATATCTGCTGAGCCGCTTCAACCGGCGCAGCTTCGAGCGCGTCGTCGAGGTGTGGGGCGCGGACCATCACGGCTACGTGCCGCGCATGAAGGCCGCGGCCGCCGCGCTCGGCATCGACCCGGACCGGCTCGTGATCATCCTCAACCAGCTCGTCAATCTGAAGGAAGGGAAGATGAGCAAGCGCGCAGGGCGCTTCGTCACGCTCGACGAGCTCATCGACCAGGTCGGCGCCGACGCTGTCCGCTACTTCTACCTGCTGCGGTCGCCGGACACGACGATCGAGTTCGACCTCGAGCTAGCGCTCAAGCAGAGCAACGAGAACCCCGTCTACTACGCGCAGTACGCGCACGCGCGGCTGGCCAACGTCGAGGTCGCGGCGAGCGAAAGGCATGGATCGCTCGACGGCCCGGCGGACGTGGCGCTGCTGACCCATCCCTCGGAGCTCGACGTCGCGCGTCAGCTCGCGTACTGGCCCGAGGTCGTGGAGGACGCGACGCGGCTGATGGAGCCGCATCGCATTCCCTATTACGTGCAGGAGCTCGCGACCTCGATCCACCGCTTCTATCACGCGGGCAACGAGGACGCCGCGCAGCGCGTGGTGGTCGACGACCCCGTCTTAACAAGGGCGCGGCTGGAACTGTGCCGGGCCGCGCGTCACACTTTGAAGACCGCCCTCGATTTGATCGGCGTCTCAGCACCGGAAAGGATGTAGGAGAACCATGGACGTCACCTGGCTTGGGCAGAGCTGCTTCCGGCTGCGCGGCAAGAACGCGGCCGTCGTCACCGACCCGTTTCCACCGTCGCTCGGATTGCGGCTTCCGCGCCAGGAAGCCGAGCTCGTGACCATCAGCCATGACCACGAGAACCACAGCTACACGCAGGCCGTGCGAGACGGCGCGTTCGAGATCATGGGACCGGGCGAGTACGAGATCGCCGGGGTGAGCGTGATCGGGATCCCCACGTTTCACGACGCCGACAAGGGTTCGAAGCGCGGGCCGAACACCGTGTACCTGATCGAGATCGACGACGTGCGCGTCTGCCACCTCGGCGACCTCGGCCATCCGCTGGACGACGCCGCCGCGGAGACGGTCTCGTCCGTCGACGTGCTGCTTGTGCCGGTGGGGGGGAAGACGGCGATCAACGCGGCGCAGGCCGCGGAGGTCGTGCGGCAGCTCGAGCCGCGGTTCGTGGTGCCGATGCACTACGCGACGCCGGGCGTGAAGGTGGACCTCGAGGGCGTCGACCGGTTCCTCAAGGAGATGGCGGTGACATCGTTCGAGCCGCAGCCGAAGCTGTCGGTGCAGGCAAGCTCAGCGACCGAATACGAAACGAAGGTCGTGGTCCTGGAGCCGAAAGCGGAACCGCGCTAGAGACGTAGCAGCGTCCCCTCCCTTTGATCCCTCCCCGCAAGCGGGGAGGGCTGGTCGCGATCCGGTAACATTTTCAAAACCGCCCTGGAGGTCGTCCATGTCGAAGTACGTTTTCGTGACCGGGGGTGTCGTCTCCTCTCTCGGCAAAGGCATCACCGCGGCCTCGATCGGGAACATCCTGAAGGCCCGGAACCTCACCGTCTCTCTTCAGAAGCTCGACCCGTACCTGAACGTCGACCCGGGGACGATGAGCCCCTATCAGCACGGCGAGGTCTTCGTCACCGACGACGGCGCTGAGACCGACCTTGACCTCGGGCACTACGAGCGCTTCGTCGACGAGAACCTCACGGTCGCCTCCAATGTCACGACCGGAAAGATCTACCAGGAGGTGATCGCGCGCGAGCGCCGCGGCGACTACCTCGGCGCCACCGTGCAGGTAATCCCGCACGTGACCAATGTCATCAAGGAGAAGATCCTCCGCGCGTCGCGCGACCCGCAGGCCGACGTCGTCGTCGTCGAGGTGGGCGGGACGGTCGGCGACATCGAGAGCCTTCCGTTCCTCGAAGCGATCCGCCAGCTGAAAAACGACCTCGGCCGGCAGAACGTCTTCTACGTCCACTGCTCGCTGGTCCCGCTCATCCGCGGCGAGGAGATGAAGACCAAGCCGACCCAGCACTCCGTGCACGCGCTGCGCGCGATCGGCATCCAGCCCGACGCGATCATCTGCCGCTCGGAGAAGCCGCTCGACCAGGACCTGCGCGAAAAGATCGCGCTCTTCTGCGACGTGCCCCGAGACGCGGTCGTCTCGGTGCCGGACGTCGAGTCGATCTACGAAGTCCCGCTGATGGTCGAGGACTCGGGCCTCGGCAAGGTCATCGCGCGGCACTTCGAGCTCGAGGATGGCAAGCACGCGCCCAACAACGGCCCGTGGATCGAGCTGGTCCGCCGGATCAAGCACCCGAAGGCGTCCGTGCCTGTCGCGGTCGTCGGCAAGTACGTGGCGCTGCCCGACGCATACCTCAGCGTTATCGAGTCGCTCAAGCACGCGGGCGTCCACCACAACGTCGCGGTCGACATCCACTGGGTCTCGTCGGAGAAGCTCGACGCCGGTGACATGTCGCCCCTCAAGGGCGTGGCCGGCATCGTCGTGCCCGGCGGCTTCGGATACCGCGGCATCGAGGGCAAGGTGCAGGCGTCGAGATACGCGCGCCACAACCGCATCCCGTACCTCGGCCTGTGCCTCGGCATGCAGTGCGCGGTGATCGACCTCGCGAGGGAAGCGCTTGACGCGCCCGACGCGAACTCGACCGAGTTCGCCGCGTTCACCTCGACGCCCGTCATCGACCTCATGCCGGAGCAGCGCAACGTCGACCAGATGGGCGGGTCGATGCGGCTCGGCCTCTACCCGTGCAAGCTCTTGCCGGGCTCGCTCGCGCACAAGGCGTACGGAGAGGAGGTCGTGTACGAGCGCCACCGCCACCGCTTCGAGTTCAACAACGAGTACCGCGAGTCGCTGGGCGAGGCCGGGCTCATATTCAGCGGCCTGTCGCCCAACGGAAGGCTCGTCGAGATCATCGAGCTCGCGGGCCACCCCTGGTTCGTCGCGAGCCAGTTCCACCCCGAGTTCCGCTCGCGGCCCAACCGGCCGCACCCGCTCTTCCGCGATTTCGTGCGGGCGGCGTTCCTGCAGAGCGGCATCGACCAGATGGAGCTGCGGCCGGCGGAGCTGCTGGAAGAGAACGAGCCGGACTAGCCTCGCCGCGGCCTTCGCCGCGGTGGTCCTGGCCGGCTGCTCGTCGAGCTCGGTCGCGAGCATTCCTTCGCCCGCGCCGTCGCCGAGCGCAAGCGCCTCGCCGACGGTAAGCCCGCTCCCGTGCGTGCAGCCGGCTGCGCTCCAGCGGGCGGCGGGCGTGACGTCCAGTTACCCGATCTTCCTGGAAGCGACCGGCCTCAACGGCCCGGACGACCTGCTGTACGTGCCGTCCGACGGGAGCGTGCTGGTCGGCGAGCACGGCAACGGCCACATCGACCGCATCACCGCCCCCGGCGCCGTCACCCGCCTGCCGCAGGTCGTGCCGGAGGTGGAGGGGATCGCGCAGTGGGACGGCGTCACCTACGTGGCCGACCAGCTGCACAACCGCGTGCTAGCGCTGACCGAGACCGGCCTCCGGACCCTGGTCCAGCTGCAGCCCGTGCCGAGCGGCGAGAACCTCGACGGCATCGCCGCGAACGGCGGCATCATCGTCATCCCCGACAGCCCTCACGGCACCGTGCTGTTCGTCGATCCCAGCGGGAGGGTCATCTCGCGGGAGTCGGGCTTCAGCCGTCCCGCGGGCGCCTGGGCCAACGAGCGCGCGGCCGGAGGGCCATGGCTCATTGCCGACGAGAACGCCGCCGCGGTGTTCGGGCTGAAGAACGCGGGCGGCCACTACGTCATCGCGAGCGGCCTTCCGGGCGTGGACGACGTCATCCGCACCGACGCCGGCAACATCATGGTCACCCTGCCCGGCGCCGGCCGCCTCTACGACGTGACTGCCAAGCGCAACGTCGCGACCGGGCTCCGAAACCCGCAGGGCCTCGATCTCACCGGCGCGCAGAACCTGCTCGTGACCGAAAGCGATGCCGGGCGGGTGCTCCTCATCGTCCGGACCTTCGCGCTGCTCGTGCCGAGGGGCACCGTCCAGCTCCAACCCGGCCAGCCGGTCTGCATCGGCGTGACCAGGGCGCCCGGCTACTCCGCGAACCTCACGTTCCACGAGGTCGTCGGCGGCGACCCGCTGGCCGATCCCGGGACGGGGAACCAGGGCGAGATCGTGCCCGCACCGTGCCACGCTGCCTCCTGCACGCTCACCGTGGCGATCGGCTCCCCCGACGGCGCCGAGATCGCCCACGTGGCCTACCGGGATTAGGGCGCACCCGGCCCGGGTATCACAAATAAGGATGGACGACCAGTACCAGCACCCGCCCCAGCGCGGCGAGTACCTGCCCCCACCGCCTCAGCAACCGCCTTACCAGGTGACTTCCGACATTCCGCCGAGCTCGCCCTACCACCGTTCGCCGCAGCCCCGGTCGTCCAACCGAAACGCCGCCGGTTGGCTGACGGGCATCGGCGCGGCCCTGTTCGCCTTCCTGAAGTACGGCGGAGTGCTGCTGCTCAAGATCCCGGCGCTCGGCACGCTGGTCACGATCCTGATCAGCTTCGCCGGCTACGCCTGGCTCCGCGGCCCGTGGTTTGCCGCGGCGCTGATCGCGATGATCTTCATCCACGAGATGGGCCACGTCCTGGAGATCCGCCGCCAGGGCATGCAGGCGACCGCCCCGATCTTCATCCCCTTCATGGGCGCGGCGATCTTCCAGCGCTCGCACCCGACCACGGCCGTGAAGCAGGCGCAGATCGGCATCGCGGGCCCGATCGCGGGGACCATCGGCGCGACCGCGGCCTACTTCCTGTACCTGTCGACCGGCTGGGACGTGCTGCTGCTCGCGGCCACGCTCGGCTTCTTCATCAACCTGTTCAACCTGCTGCCGGTCTGGCAGCTCGACGGCTCGTGGATCCTCGCGCCGGTGTCGAAATGGGTCTACGTCGGCGGCTACGCCCTCGTCGTGCTGGCGTTCCTCTGGACTCACAGCATCTTCCTGCTTCTGATCGCCCTGTTCGGAATCAGCTCCCTGATCAACCGGTTCAGAGCTGCAGACGCCCCGTACTACACCTCGGTGTCCCGCCAGGCGCGCTGGGCGCTGGCGGCCTCGTGGCTCGGTCTCGTCCTCTACCTCGGCTTCATGACCGAGCAGGCGTTGGGCTTCTTCAACCCGTTCGTTCAGTAAACTTCCCTAGGAGTCAGGACCTTGAAAGCAACCATTCACCCCACCTTTTATGAAGACGCGCTCGTGACCTGCGTGTGCGGAAACACGTTCAGGACGGGCTCGACTCGCAAAGAGCTCAGGACCGAAATCTGCTCGGTGTGCCACCCGTTCTTCACTGGCACGCAGCGCATCGTGGACACGGGCGGCCAGGTCGAGCGCTTCCGCAAGCGGGCCGCCAAGGCGCGATAGGTGCCGATTCCGGAGGAGGTTCCCTCCCCGGAAACGACCTCGCCCACGAAGGAGCCCTTCTTCTACGGCGGGCAGGCCGTCATCGAGGGCGTCATGATGCGCGGCCGGCGGCACTACGCCGTGGCCGTGCGGCTGCCCAACACGCGAGAGATCGTCCTCAAGCGCGGTGAGCTCACCGCGCCGATCTACACGAGCGCGTTCTGGAAGCTGCCGTTCATCCGCGGCCTGGCGCTGATCGGCGAGCAGGTCCACCTGGGCATGGCCTCGCTGCTGTGGTCGGTGAACATGAACGCGGGCGAGAAGGACATACAGCTCGGCAAGAAGGAGATCACCGGGTCGGTCGTGACCGCCGCGATCTTCGCTCTGCTCCTGTTCTTCGGCCTTCCGCTCGTTCTGGCCGGCGCGGCCGTGCACCGCAGCAACAGCTTCCTGTTCGTGCTCGTGGAGGGCGTGATCCGCGTCGCCCTGGTGCTCGGCTACCTGAGCCTGATCGGGCTGTTGCCCGACGTGCGCCGCGTCTTCCAGTACCACGGCGCCGAGCACAAGACGATCAACGCGTTCGAATCCGGCTGGCCGCTCGAGGTGCCGTCGATCCGGCGGGCGAGCCTGCTCCACCCGCGGTGCGGCACCGGCTTTCTCATCGTCGTCCTCGTCGTCAGCGTGCTGGTGTTCAGCCTCGTGGCGCTCGCGCAGCCGAACTGGGTCGAGCTCGTCCTCAGCCGAATCGTTCTCATCCCGGTCATCGCCGGCGTCGCCTTCGAGGCGATCCGGTTCATGGCGCGGCACCGCGGCAACCCCATCGTCCGCGTGCTGCTGCTGCCGGTCCTCGGCACGCAGAAGTTCACGACCCGCGAGCCGTCTGACGACATGCTCGAGGTCGCGCTTGCGGCATTCAACGCGGCACGCGAGGGCGAGGAAGAGGAAGCCGCCGCTTGATCGACCGGCTCGAGTCAATTGCAAAGCGGTATCGCGACATCGAGGCGGAGATGGGCCGCAACGAGATCGCCACCGACCACGAGAAGCTGACCAAGCTCGCCCGCGAGCAGCGCACGCTGCGCGAGATCGTGACCGCGTACGACCAGTACCGGAAGGCGCAGCACGAGCTCGAATCGGCGCGCGACATGATGCGGCACGAGAAGGATGCGGAGATGCTCGAGTACCTCCACGCCGAGGAGCGGCGCGCGGAGGCGCAGCTCGTCGAGCTCGACGAGAAGCTCAAGATCCTTCTCCTGCCGAAGGACCCGAACGACGACCGCGACGTGGTGGTCGAGATCAAGGGCGGCGAGGGTGGGGAGGAGGCTGCGCTCTTCGCCGCCGACCTGTTCCGCATGTACAGCCGCTGGGTCGAGAGGAAGGGTTGGAAGGTCGAGGTCGTCGATTCGCGTCCGAGCGAGAAGGGCGGATTCGACTCGATCGACTTCGAGGTTCACGGCCAGGGCGCGTACTCGCAGCTGAAGTACGAGGGTGGGGTGCACCGCGTCCAGCGGGTGCCGAAGACTGAGGCGCAGGGGCGCATCCACACCTCGGCAGCGACCGTGGCGATCCTGCCCGAGGCCGACCCCGTCGAGGTCGAGATCAAGCCCGAGGACCTCGACATCAAGACGTCGACCTCGACGGGCCCCGGCGGCCAGAGCGTGAACACGACGTACTCGGCGATCCGGATGGTGCATAAGCCGACCGGCCTCGTCGTCGAGATGCAGGACGAGAAGTCGCAGCTGCAGAACCGCGAGAAGGCGCTGCGGGTGCTGCGGGCGCGGCTCTACGACCTCAAGCTCGCGGAGCAGCAGGAGAAGATCGGCGCCCAGCGGCGGAGCATGATCGGCACCGGCGGGCGCTCCGAGAAGATCCGCACCTACAACTTCAAGGAGAACCGCGTCACCGACCACCGCATCAAGCTGACGCTGCACCGGCTCGACCAGGTGATGGCCGGCGACCTCGACGAGCTCGTCTCGGCGCTGATCGCGGCCGACCGCGCGGCTCTGCTGGGAGGCTCCGCCGCCTGACGCTTCTTGAGGTGCTGAAACTGGCCACCGGCCACCTCGAGAAGCACGGATCCGACTCGCCGCGACTCGACGCCGAGGTCCTGCTCGCGCATTCGCTCGGTGTGCGCCGGCTCGATCTCTACATGCAGTTCGAGCGCCCGCTGAGCGAGAAGGAGCTCGTGCCCTATCGAGCGCTTCTCGCGCGCCGCGCCAAGGGCGAGCCCGTCGCCTACCTGGTCGGGCACCGGGAGTTCATGGCGCTGGACTTCGAGGTCACGCCGGCGGTTCTCGTGCCGAACCCCGACACCGAGGTCCTGGTGCAGCGCGCGGTCGCGATCGCCCGCGAGGCCGGCCGGCCCCTGCGCGTCGCCGACGCCGGCACGGGCAGCGGCTGCATCGCGATCGCCCTCGCGCACTACGCGCCCAACGTCGAGGTCTGGGCGAGCGACGTCAGCCGCGAGGCGCTGGAGGTGGCGGCGCGAAACGTCGGCCGCCACGGCCTCGACGCTCGCGTGCATCTCGAGTGCGGCGACCTGCTCGCACCGCTGCCCGGCCGGTTCGACCTCGTCTGCGCGAACCTGCCCTACGTCGACCCCGCCGCCGAGCTGCGGGACGAGGTCAAGGCCCAGCCCGCGACGGCGCTGTACGCCGAGGACGGCGGCGCGGCCCTCGTCGTGCGCCTCATGGCCGAGGCGCCCGCGCGCCTGGTCGAGGGAGGTCGCGTCCTCGCCGAGATCGATCCCGCGATACTCGATGCCGTGAAGCACGCCGCGAGCGCCGCGTTCGCGCAGGTGCAGGTGCACCGCGACCTCGGCGGCCATGAAAGGGTGGTCGAAGCGTGGTCCTGAAACCCGACCGCAAGGGCTACACGCGCGCGGCGCAGCTCGTGCGCGGCGGCGGCGTGATCGCGTTTCCGACGGACACGGTCTACGGCCTGGGCGCCGCGGCCGACGACGAGCTCGCGCAGAAGCGCGTCTATGCGATGAAGAACCGCCCGGTCGGCATGCCGCTGATCCTGATGGTCGCGGCGCGCACGCAGCTCGAGGGCTGGGTCCACGTCGACTCCCGCGCCGAGGCTCTGATCGAACGCTGGTGGCCGGGTCCGCTCACCGTCATCCTGCACGCGATCGGCGGCGGCACCCTGGGCGTCCGGGTGCCGAACCACGAGATCGCGCTCGAGCTCCTCCGCGCCACCGGCCCGCTCATGACCACGAGCGCAAACCTCCACGGCGACGAGCCGGCGATGACGGCGGAGGACGCCATGCAGGTGCCGGGGCTGGCCGCGGTCCTCGACGGCGGTCGCGCGCCCGGCGGCGTCGCCTCGACGGTCGTCGACCTCACCGGGCCGGAGCTCCACATCCTCAGGGAGGGCGCGATCCCGGCCGCCCACGTCCTCGGCCCGCCCCCGCCCAAAGCTGGCTAGCATTCGGGCCATGGCCGCACCGATCGTCACGATGTCGTTCCAGGCGCTGGACAGGACCGATCCCGACGTCGCCAGCCTCATCCGCAAGGAGTACCGGCGCCAGTCCGAGACCCTCGAGCTGATCGCCTCCGAGAACCTGACGAGCCCCTCGATCCTCGAGGCGCTCGGCACGCTGCTCACGAACAAGTACGCGGAGGGCTATCCCGGCCGCAGGTACTACGGCGGAACCGGCGAGGTCATCGACAAGATCGAGAGCCTGGCCGTCGACCGCGCGCAGCAGCTGTTCGGCGCGGATTACGTCAACGTCCAGCCGCACTCCGGGTCGCAGGCCAACGCCGCGGTCTACATGGCCGTGTGCAACCCGGGCGACAGGGTGATGGGCATGGACCTCAGCGCCGGCGGCCACCTCACCCACGGCAGCCCGGCGAACTTCAGCGGCAAGCTCTACGAGATCCACTCGTACGGCGTCAGCCGCGAGACCGAGACCATCGACTACGACGCGATGCAGAAGCTCGCGGAGGAGGTGCGGCCGAAGATGATCATCGGCGGCTTCTCGGCGTACTCGCGAATCGTCGACTGGAAGCGCATGCGCGAGATCGCGGACTCGGTGGGCGCGACGTTCTTCGTCGACATGGCGCACGTCGCGGGCCTCGTGGCCGGCGGCGTCTATCCGTCGCCGGTGCCGCACGCCGACATCGTGAGCACGACGACGCAGAAGACGCTGCGCGGCGCGTGGGGCGCGATCATCCTCTGCAAGGCCGACCGGCAGAAGGCCATCGACTCGGCCGTGTTCCCCGGTATCCAGGGCGGACCGCTGATGCATGCGATCGCGGCCAAGGCCGTGTGCTTCGGCGAGGCGCTCAAGCCGGACTTCAAGGTCTACGCGAAGCAGGTCGTCGTCAACGCGAAGGCGCTTTCGAACCGCCTGCTGGAGCGCGGCCTTCGCCTGGTCAGCGGCGGCACAGACAACCACCTGATGCTCATCGACCTGCGGGCGCAGAAGCGCACGGGCAAGCAGGTGCAGGACGTCGCGGACACGGTCGGCATCACGCTCAACCGCAACTCCATCCCATATGACGAGGCGTCCAAGTTCAACCCGAGCGGGGTGCGTGTCGGGACGCCGCTCGTGACGACGCGGGGCATGAAGGAGCCGGAGATGGTGGTCATCGCGGACTGCCTCGCCGACCTCATCGAGAGCATCGACGACGCGGCGGTGCGCGACTCGGTACACGAGCGCGCGTTGGACCTGTGCCGGAGGTTTCCGCTACCGTACGCGTTCGACTGACGCCCTGATTTGTTCCTGCAAACGACTTCTAACCAAGACTTCTTCAGCATCGATTCGCTGATCGCGATCCGCGACCACCTGCTGCCGGCCGTGCTGCCGATGGTGCTCGCATTCGCGGTCACGGGCATCCTCGTGCCGCTGATGATCGTGCTGTCCCGCCGTGCCGGGCTGATGGCCATGCCGGGCGAGCGCCATCCCCACGCGCGGCCGATGCCGCTGCTGGGCGGCCTGGCGATGTTCCTCGGCTTCACGGCCGCAACTGCGCTCGTCCTCCCGGGGCTCGGCGCCGACGACGGCCGGGCCGCGGTCGCGATCCTGATCGTCTCCGGCATCGCCGCCGTCCTCCTCGTCGCCGACGACCGCTGGTCCCTGCCGCCACTCATCAAGTTCGGGCTGCAGCTGCTCATCTCGCTGATCGCGGTGCTCGGCGTCGGGTCGGAGTTTCAGATCACGTTTGTCTCCCTGCCCGGCGGCCACATCGTGCAGCTCGGCCTCCTGGCTGTGCCCGTGAGCCTGTTCTGGATGCTCGGCATGCAGAACACGGTCAACCTCCTGGACGGCGTCGACGGGCTCGCCGCCGGCGTGGTGATGATCGTCGCCGTGACCCTCGTCTTCGCCGCGGCCGGCACGCAGGACCCTGCCGTCGTGCAGCTTGCCGGCGCCCTCGCCGGGGCCTGCGCCGGCTTCCTTCTCTTCAACTTCTCGCCCGCCCGCATCTTCATGGGCGACTCGGGCTCGCACTTCCTGGGCACCGCGCTCGCGATGATCTCGATCCTCGGCGTTGCCAAGGTCGCCGTGGCGTTCACCCTCGCGATCCCGATCCTCGCCCTGGCCGTGCCGATCGCGGACACGGCGTGGGCCATCGTCCGGCGTGGCATGAGCCGGGCTTCGGTGACGCAGCCGGACCTCCGGCACATCCACCACCGCCTGCTCGACTTCGGCCTGAACGCCCGCCAGACCTGCTTCGTCTTCTACAGCGCCAGCGGGCTGCTCGGGGCGGTCAGCCTGACGATCCTCGGCCACAAGCGCCTCATCGGCGTGGTCGTAGTCGCCTGGCTGGTCCTACTTTCGACCCTCGCGGCGGACCGGCTTCAGAAGTCGGGCTGGGGGATTGAGGTCCCGATCCTGCGCCGCCTCCTCGGTGAACCTGGTTCCCGGTAGGATTTAGCGCGGGCATGCGCCCATCGAGTCAGGGTCCGACCGGGGCCGACATGGCGAGCGTCGGGTTCTATTTCGCCGGAGCGGCCTTGCTTCCGATCCTGGGTGGCGTCGGGCTCGATGCGGCCTTCCACACATCCCCGGTGTTCGTGCTCGTGGGTCTGTTCGTGGGTCTCGCGGCGGGTGCCGCCGCGGTCTGGTTGAAGATCAGGGAGTTCACTCGGTGAAAGGCGTCGGGATCGTGCGTGCGACGTGGACCGCCTGCGTGGCGATCGCATCCGTCGCGTTCCTCGCCGGCTTTGTGGCCGGCCAGCGACCCATTGGCCTCGGCCTCGCGCTCGGTCTCATCGTCGGCGCGGGAAACGGCGAGCTCCTCCAGCGCGTCATCGACAGCCGCGCGCCATTTGCGATCTCGAGCGTGATCCGCATGGCGTCAGTTAGCGCGGTGGCCATCCTGGTCGCGCTGATCGTCGGCGCGTCGCCGATCGCTGTGCTCCTCGGCGTAGCGGCAGCGCAGCTCGTGATGGTCGGCGCTTCGGTGCGCGAAGGCCTGCGCGCGTGATGCGGACCGACATCACCGTCACCCACCCGACCGTGGCGATTGGGAATTGCCCCATCGGGCCCTTCAACTTCTGCGTCTTCAACTACGACAGCCTGATCTCGAGCGGTATCGCAATCGTCGTCACGCTCGCGGTCGCCTTCTGGATCCGGGGACAGCTGCGGTCCGGAACGCCGACGAAAGCGCAGGCGATCTTCGAGTGGGGCTACGACCTGTTGCGAGGCTTGGTGAAGGACAACGTCTCGAGTGAGGCGCTCTTCATCATCCCGCTCGCTTTAACACTGTTCCTCTACATACTCGTCGCGAACTGGCTCGAGCTCCTGCCGCTCGGCCTGTTCCCGCTGCTGCACGGTGCGAATGCCGACTTGAACCAGACGCTTGCGATGGGCCTGATCGTCATCGCGGTCGTTCAGTGGTACAGCGTGACCGTGCTCGGGTGGAGCGGCTACCTGCGCAGGTTCACCAAGCCGTTCGAGCTACCGCTCATCGCCCGCATCCTGTTCATCCCGCTGAACATCCTCGAGGAGGCCGTCAAGCCGATCACGCTGTCGCTCCGGTTGTTCGGCAACATCTTCGCTGGCGGCATCATGATCGCGCTCATCGCGAGCCTCGGCACGCTCGTGCTGGGTGCGACCGGAACGGTGCCGGGCACGGTCATCGGCACGATCCTGCTAGCGGTCTGGAAGGCGTTCGACGTCATCTTCATCGGTTTCATCCAGGCGTTCATCTTCATGCTGCTGACGGTCATCTACTTCGGCGCGGCGCGCGAAGGCCTCGAGCATGAGCATTCACCGGCACACACCTAAGGAGGGGAAATGACGGATCACGGTATTGAGCTTGCAGGGGCCCTTATCGGGTTCGGCCTGCTGATGGGATTGGGCGCTGTGGGCGCGGCCTTCGGTGACGGCCTCGCCGGCAACGCGTTCATCAGCGGCATCGCGCGCCAGCCCGAGGCGCAGGGTCGGATGATCCCTTGGCTGTTCACCGTCGTCGGTCTCGTCGAGGCGATGTACTTCATCAACCTCGCCTTCGGGTTCGTGTTCCTCTCCAGGGTCCAGTAGCGATGTACCTCGCGGGCGAAGCCGGCGTCATCGACATCAACGGCACCGTGATCGTGGAGCTGATCACGTTCCTCCTGATGCTGGCCATCCTCGCCCGCTGGGTCTACCCAGAGATCGTCCGGCTCGCCGAGGCGCGCCAGCAGGCGGTAGCGCAGCAGCTGACCGAGGCCGAGAAGGCGCGCGCCGAGGCCGAGAAGAACCTCAAGGAAGCGCAGGCGAAACTCGACGACGCGCGCAGGACTGCGCAGGGCGTCATCGACGCGGCCGGCAAGTCCGCCGAGCAGCTGCACGCGGAGATCAAGGAGAAGGCCGACGCCGAAGCCCGGCGCATCTCGGAATCGGCGCGCAAGGAGATCGAGGCCGAGCGCGAGCGCGCGATCCAGTCGGTGCGCAGCGAGGTCGCGAACCTCGTCGTCGCCGCGACCGAGAAGGTCGTCGGCGAGACGCTCGACGACGCAAAGCACCGCCGGCTCATCGACAAGGCGATCGCGGAGGTGGCGGGTGGCGACGGCAGCCGCTAAGAGATACGGGCGCGCGGTCTTCGAGGTCGCGACCGAGGAGAACGGGATCGACAGGTGGCTCTCGCAGCTCGCCACGCTGCGCGATGTGATGTCGCAGCCGAGCATCGCTTCGGTGCTGAGCAACCCGACGATCCCGGTCCGCGACCGCATGGGCCTGATCAGCGCCGACGAGGGCTTCGAGCCCGAGGTCGTCAACCTTGCGAGGCTCCTCATCGAGTCGAACCGCGTGAACGAGATCGCCGGGGTCGTCGAGCAGTTCAGAGACCTCGCCGACGACGCCGCCGGCCGCGTGCGCGCGGTCGTGACCACGGCCATCGAGCTTCCGGCTGCGGAGCAGGACGAGCTCGCTAAGAAGCTCGGCGAACGCCTCGGCAAGGATGTCGCGCTGCGCGCGCACGTCGATCCGCGCGTGCTCGGCGGGCTCAAGCTCCAGTACGGAGATCGCCTCATCGACGCCACCATCGCCACCCGGCTGCAGCAGCTGCGCAGCCGCTTGATCGAGTCATAACCAGGAGTAGGGAATGGGGATCAGCACCAAGGAAATCTCTGAGGTCATCAAGGAGCGTCTGAAGGACTTCGACGCGAGCCTTGTGTCGACGGACGTGGGCCGCATCGTCGCGACGAGCGACGGCATCGCGCAGATCTACGGCCTGCAGAATGCCATGGCCGGCGAGCTGCTTGAGTTCCCGAAGAACACCTTCGGCCTCGCGCTGAACCTCGAAGAGGACCAGGTCCGCGCCGTCATCCTCGGCGAGTTCGGCCACCTGCACGAGGGCGACGAGGTCCGCACCACCGGGCGGCTCCTCGAGGTGCCCGTCGGCGACGAGCTGATCGGCCGCGTCGTGAACCCGCTCGGCCAGCCGATCGACGGCAAGGGGCCGATCAAGACGTCGAAGACGCTCCCGGTAGAGCGCATCGCCCCTGGAGTCATCACGCGCAAGCGCGTCGACAGCCCCGTGCAGACCGGCATCAAGGCCATCGACGCGATGATCCCGATCGGCCGCGGCCAGCGCGAGCTGATCATCGGCGACCGGTTCACGGGCAAGACGACAGTGCTGCTCGACACGATCATCAACCAGAAGGGGAAGGACCTCATCTGCATCTACGTCGCGATCGGCCAGAACGCGGCTTCGATCGCGCGCGTCGCCGCCACCCTTGAGGAGGCGGGCGCGATGGAATACACGATCATCGTCGCGGCCACCGCGTCCGAGCCCGCGTCGCTCAACTTCATCGCGCCTTACGCAGGCTGCGCGATTGGCGAGTACTTCATGGAGCAGGGCAAGGAAGCCCTCTGCTGCTACGACGACCTCACCAAGCAGGCCTGGGCGTACCGCGAGCTCTCGCTCAACCTGCGCCGCCCGCCGGGCCGCGAGGCGTATCCCGGCGACGTGTTCTACCTGCACTCGCGTCTGCTCGAGCGCGCGGCCAAGATGAACGACGCGAACGGCGGCGGCTCGCTGACCGCGCTCCCGGTCATCGAGACCCAGGCGAACGACGTGTCGGCGTTCATCCCGACCAACGTCATCTCGATCACGGACGGCCAGATCTACCTGCAGGCGGACCTCTTCAACGCGGGCCAGCGCCCCGCCCTCAACGTGGGCATCAGCGTGTCCCGCGTCGGCGGCGACGCGCAGACCAAGGCCATGCGCCAGGTGGCAGGCCAGATGCGTCTCGACCTCGCGCAGTACCGCGAGCTCGCCGCGTTCGCGCAGTTCGCGTCGGACCTCGACAGCGCGACCCGGCACCAGCTCGAGCGTGGCGCGCGCCTGACCGAGCTGCTGAAGCAGGACAAGTACCAGCCGGTGCCGCTGAGCCTGCAGGTGGCGGCGATCTACGCCGGCACGCAGGGCTTCCTCGACAAGGTCCCGACCGCGCGGGTCAGGGAGTGGGAGGGGGCGTTCAGCCGGTTCATGAAGGCGGAGCGGCAGGGCGTGCTCGACGAGATCGACAAGAAGAAGGCGCTCGACGACGCGCTCTTCGCGCGGCTGAAGGCGGCCATCTCCAACTTCAACCACCAGTTCGGGGTCGAGGGCTACGACGAGGTCGCGGACCCGGGCCCCAGCAAGCCGGCCGAGGCTCCCAAGGCCGAGGCGCCGAAGGCAGAACCGAAGCCGAAGGCCGCGGCTCCCAAGAACAGGAAGAAATGAGCTGGAGTTATTGGGGGGTCCCCTCCCTGGACCCCTCCCCGCGGGCGGGGAGGGGTAACAGCTAACCGTGCCGGCTTATCGCGACATCGTCCGAAGAATCGACTCCATCAAGAACACGGGGAAGATCACCAAGGCGATGCAGGTCGTGGCGGCGACTCGGCTGCGCAAGGCGCAGCAGGCCGTGCAGGCCGCGCGTCCCTACGCCGAGAAGATGATCGAGGTCCTGCAGACGACGAGCGAGCGGGCCACGGAGTACAAGCACCCATTCCTGGTCCGGCGCGAGGGCAAGCGCGCTGTGATGGTGCTCGTCACCACCGACCGGGGTCTCGCCGGTGCGGTCAACGTGAACAACATCCGTGCCGCCACTCGCTACATGCAGGAGAACTATCCGGACAGCCCGAAGTACGTGACGATCGGCCGCAAGGGCCGCGATTTCCTTCTGCGGTTCCGGCGCACCGTGCTGGCGGAGGTCAGCGGCATCGCCGACCGGCCGACCGTGTCCGAGGTGCTGCCCGCGATCTCGGTCGCGCTGGAGGAGTACACGAAGGGCAACGTCGACGCAGTGCTGCTCTGCTACGCCAAGTTCCAGTCGGCGATGCGGCAGGAGCCGACCGTGCTGACCCTGATCCCGGCGGAGATCCCGCAGCGCGAGAAGCAGACCGAGCAGTCGGGTCCGCGTGCGGACTACATCTACGAGCCCGACCCGGAGTCCGTGCTCGACGGGTTGCTTCCGCGCTACGTCGAGACGCAGGTCTTCCAGGCCGTGCTCGAGAACAAGGCGTCGGAGTACGCGGCCAAGATGGTCGCGATGCAGAACGCCACCAACGCGGCCAAGGACCTCGTGCAGTCCCTGACGCTGTACGCGAACAAGGTGCGGCAGGCAGGGATCACAACTGAGCTGATGGAGATCGTGAGCGGCGCCGAAGCGATGCGCGCGGCGGGTTAGGAGGAACACATGGCAGAGACCAAGCAGAGGACGCGCGAGGGCCACGTCAGCCAGGTGATCGGAGCGGTCGTCGACGTGCAGTTCGACCCCGGCGACCAGCCGGAGCTGTTCGAGGCGCTCGAGGTGACGACGCAGGACGGACGCGTGGTCGTGCTCGAGGTCGAGGGTGCGATCGGCGACAACGTCGTGCGCTGCATCGCGATGGACGCGACCGACGGATTCCGCCGCGGCGACAAGGTCAAGGCGACCGGCGCCTCGATCTCCGTGCCCGTCGGCGTGGAGACGCTCGGCCGGATGTTCAACGTCATCGGGAAGGCGATCGACGACGAGCCGGCGCCCGAGGGCGGCATCCGCTGGCCGATCCACCGGCCCGCGCCGCCGGTCTCCGAGCAGCAGGCGAAGGTCGAGATCCTCGAGACGGGGATCAAGGTCGTCGACCTCATCTGCACCTTCGCGAAGGGCTCCAAGATCGGGCTCTTCGGCGGCGCAGGCACGGGCAAGACCGTGATCGTGCAGGAGCTCATCCGCAACATCGCCTACCACCACAAGGGCCGCTCGGTCTTCGCGGGCGTCGGCGAGCGGACGCGCGAAGGCAACGACATGTACAAGGAGATGGAGGACGCGAACGTCCTCGCTCAGACCGCGCTCGTCTTCGGGCAGATGAACGAGCCGCCCGGCGCGCGGGCGCGCGTGGCGCTCACCGGCCTCACCATGGCTGAGTACTTCCGCGACGAGGAGGGCGCCGACACGCTCCTCTTCGTCGACAACATCTTCCGGTACCTCCTCGCGGGCTCCGAGGTCTCGGCGCTGCTCGGCCGCATGCCCTCGGCCGTCGGCTACCAGCCGACGCTGGCGACCGAGATGGGCGAGCTCGAGGAGCGCATCACCTCGACCAGCAAGGGCTCGATCACCTCGGTGCAGGCCGTGTACGTGCCCGCCGACGACTACACCGACCCCGCGATCCAGACCGTGTTCGCTCACCTCGGCGCGACGCTGCGCCTCGAGCGGTCGCTGGTCGAGATCGGCATCTACCCGGCCGTCGACCCGCTCGGTTCGTCGAGCCGGTTCGTCGAGCCGTCCATCGTCGGCGCCGAGCACTACGACACCGCGCAGGCGGTGAAGAAGACCCTGCAGCGCTACAAGGACCTGCAGGACATCATCGCGATCCTCGGCATGGAGGAGCTGTCGGAGGACGACAAGCTCACCGTGGCGCGCGCGCGGAAGGTGCAGCGCTTTCTCTCGCAGCCGTTCAACGTCGCGCAGCGCTTCACGGGTCGCGAGGGCAAGCTGGTGTCGATCGCGGACACCGTCAAGGGCTTCAAGGAGATCCTCGAGGGCAAGCACGACGACCTGCCGGAGCAGGCGTTCTACATGGTCGGCACCATCGACGAAGCGCGCGCCCAGGGCGAAGAGATGAAGAAGAGGCAGCAGTAGCGACGGTGAAGTTCCCGCTTCGAGTCGTCAGCGTCGAAAGGAGCCTCTTCGAGGGCGACGTCGACTTCATGATCGCGAACGGCGCCGACGGTGAGCTCGGCGTGCTCGCGCGCCACGCGCCGCTGATGACCATCCTCAAGCCGGGTCCGCTGCGCATCCAGGAGACGTACGGCGGGCCGGAGCAGGTGCTGTTCGTCGGCGGTGGGTTCCTCGAGGTGCTGCCCGAGCGCGTCACGGTGCTGGCGGACGTGGCCGAGCACGCGGACGAGATCTCGGTCGAACGCGCCGAGGAGGCGAGGCGGCGCGCTCAGGAGAAGCTCGAAGGCACGCTCACCGCGGCCGAGGAGGTCGAGTTCCAGAACGCGCTTGCGATGGCGGAGGCGCGCCTGAGGCTGGCGCGGGCACGCCGCGGCTGATCACTTACTAAAGATCCGCGGCGGGAATCGGCTCGCCGGCAGCATCTGCGTCAGCGGTTCCAAGAACGCCGCCCTTCCCGAGATGGCGGCGGCCATCCTCGCCCGCGACCGCGTGACCCTGAGCAACGTGCCGCGCGTGACCGACACGCGCGTGATGGGCGACATCCTGAAGGCGCTCGGCGGCTCCGCGGATGGCGAGGGCACCGTCGTCATCGACGCGACGCACGCGAATACCGCCGAGGTGCCGCCCGAGCTCGGCCGGCGCATGCGCGCGACCATCCTCATGCTCGGCGCCCTCGTCGGCCGCTTCCACCGCGCCCGCGTGCCGCGGCCCGGCGGCGACGACATCGGCGCCCGCAGGGTCGAGCAGCACCTCCGCGGCCTGCGCCAGATGGGCGCCCGAATCGAGGAGCGGACCGACGAGCTCATCGCCGAGGCGGACGAGCTCCACGGTGCGCGCATCGTCTTCGACCTCCCCACGGTCACCGGGACCGAGAACATCCTGCTCGCGGCCGTGCTCGCGGAGGGGCAGACCGAGATCTTCAACGCGGCGCGCGAGCCGCACGTCGAAGACCTCTGCCGGCTGCTCGGGAAGATGGGCGCACGGATCGAGGGCATCGGGACCGAGCACCTGCTCGTAGACGGCGTGCGCGAGCTGCACGGCGCCGAGCACACGGTCATCCCGGATTACCTCGAGGCCGGCACGTATGCGCTCGCGGCGGTCGCGGCCGGCGGCGACCTCAGGCTCGAGTGCAGCAGCCCGCAGGACCTGAACATCGTGCTGCTCAAGCTCGAGCAGGCCGGCGTCGACGTCGAGGCCGGCGACGGCTGGTTCAGGGTCGCGCGCGAACAGGGCAGGCCGATCCTGCCCACCGACATGTCGACGTGGCCGTACCCGGGCTTCCCGACCGACCTGCAGGCGCAGTACATGACGCTGATGACGCAGGCCGAGGGCGACACGGTGATCTCCGAGTACGTGCACGAGAACCGCTTCCAGCACGTCGAGCAGCTGAGGAAGATGGGTGCGGACATCACCGTCGAGGGACGGCTGCACGCCTTCGTGCACGGCCCGAGCCGCCTCACGGGCACAGAGCTCGCGGTCCCCGACATCCGCTCCGGCGCCGCGCTGGTCATAGGCGCGCTGTGCGCCGAGGGCGAGAGCGTGCTGCGCAACGCGTGGCACGTCGAGCGCGGTTACGAGGACATCGTCGGCAAGCTGACATCCGTCGGCGCGAGCATCGAGCGCGTGGTCAGCGAGTCGAACGCGGCGTCGGGAACGCGAACGTATGAGTAGTTGGTTCGTCCCCACCCGGCCGGGATCGCTGCGCGATCCGGGCCACCCTCCCCACGTAGTGGGGAGGACGTGATGGCGCGCAAGCGCGACCAGGATGTGACTTACTGAATGCTCTCGAAGAAGATCGGCATCGACCTCGGCACCTCGACGGTGCTCATCTACGTCAAGGGCGAGGGCATCGTGGTCAACGAGCCGTCGCTCGTCGCCGTGAACCGCGACGGCACGCGCATCCTCGCCATCGGCCGCAAGGCGCAGGAGATGGTCGGCCGCACGCCGGACGCGATCCAGGTGGTGCGCCCGATGCGCGAGGGGGTCATCGCGGACTTCGTCGTGACCGAGGGCATGCTGCACCACTTCATCGGCAAGGTGCAGGGCCGGCAGCGGATCTTCAAGCCCGAGATCATGATCTGCGTCCCGTCGGGCGTCACGTCGGTGGAGCGCCGCGCCGTGACCGAGGCAGCGATCTCGGCCGGCGCGCGGCAGGCGTGGCTCATCGACGAGCCGCTCGCCGCCGCGATCGGCGCGGGCCTGCCCATCAACGAGCCTCGCGGGAACGCCATCTGCGACATCGGCGGAGGCACGACGGAGATCGCCGTGATCTCCCTTTCAGGCATGGTCGTCGCGCACTCGATCAGGGTCGGCGGCAACCGCTTCGACGACGCCATCGCCGCCTACCTGAAGCGCAAGCACAACCTGCTGATCGGCGAGCGCAGCGCCGAGGAGCTGAAGATCGCGGTCGGTTCCGCGGTGACGATGAAGGAGCCCCTTCTCGCCGAGGTGAAGGGACGCGACCTCGTGTCGGGGCTGCCGCGCAGCCTCGAGGTCTCGTCGAACGAGATCGTCGAGGCAGTCCAGGAGCCGCTGCGCCTGATCGTCGGCGCCGTGCGCGCGGTGCTCGAGGAGACGCCGCCGGAGCTGGCCGCCGACATCTTCGACCGCGGGATCGTCCTCTCCGGCGGAGGCGCGCAGCTGCGCGGCCTCGACCGTTACCTCGCGATGCACACCGGCATCCCGATGACCGTCGCGGACCAGCCGCAGACGTCCGTCGTCCGCGGGACCGGCCTCGCGCTCGAGAACTTTGAAGTGCTCAAGCGGAACCAGGCCTACCTGCGCTAGGGCTGGGTTGAAGTCGCGGCGTCCCCTCCTTGATCCTCCCCGCGAGCGGGGAGGGCATTTGCGGCGATGACTGGCATCCATGTTGCCGTCGACGGCTACGGGTTGTCGCGGCCGCGAGCGGGCGTGGGCGTGTACACCCGCGAGATCCTGCATGCGATGGCGGTCGACAGGCCCGACTGCCGCATGACCGTCTTCCTTCCCGAAGGAGCGGCCAGGCCCGACGGCGCGCCGTCGATCGCGTACCGCAACCTGCCGAACACGCGGCTCGTCGGCCGGCACATCCAGTGGCCGGCGCGCGTGCGAGCGCTCAGGGCGAACGCGTTCTTCGGGCCCGCAGGATCGCTGCCGCTTCGCGACGTCGGCGCGCCGACGGTGATCACGGTCCACGACCTTGCGATCTATCGCAACCGCGAGTGGTTCCCGGCCGGCCAGCCGCTCAGCACGGGCTGGATCGTGCCGCGCTCCCTGCGCCGCGCGGACCGCCTGATCGCGGTTTCGCAGAACACCAAGCGCGACATCGAGGCGATCTTCGACGTCCCCGCGTCGCGGATCACCGTCGTCCCCGAGGCGGTTTCGAACGCCTTCCGGCCGCTTCCTCCGGAGGACCTCCGTGACGTCCGCGCGAAGCTCGCCCTGCCGGAGCGATTCATCCTCTTCGTGAGCACGATCGAGCCGCGCAAGAACCTGACCACGCTGCTCGACGCGTGGGCGATGATGCGCGACCGGCCGGCCCTCGTCGTTGTGGGCGGCTGGGGCTGGCGCTACGAACCGATTCGCGCGCGCATGGAGCGGCTGGGGCCCGGGCTGCACCACATCCAGGGCCTCGACCCCTCGGACCTGCCCGCGGTCTACAACCTCGCGCTGGCGCTCGCGCATCCCGCCTGGTACGAGGGCTTCGGCCTGCCACCGCTCGAGGCGATGGCCTGCGGGACGCCGGCCATCGTGTCCGACCGCTCGAGCCTGCCCGAGGTGGTCGGCGAGGCCGGCCTGATCGTCCCGGCCGACGACACCGCGGCCTGGACGCGGGCTCTCGAGGCGGTCGCCGGCGACGGCAAGCTTGCGAACGAGCTGCGCCGCCGGGGCATCCTCCGCGCCGCCGAGTTCAGCTGGGCCCGCAGCGCCGAGATGACGTGGCGTGCGATCGAGAGCGCGATCGAGCGCTAGGCGAGCGCCTCGCGGATCACGGCCACCACGCCGTTCGCGCAGCGGTCCCACGTGAACTGCCGGGCGCGCTGGGGCCCCTTCGTGGCGGCGGACCTGTCGTCCATCGCCGTCCGCAGCGCGGCCGCAAGGGCCTCGGCGTCGCTCGGGTCGTCGACATAGGACACGGCGTCGCCACCGATCTCCGGCAGCGACGAGTTGCGCGCCGCGACCACGGGTTTCCCACGCGCGAGCGCCTCGAGCACCGGAAACCCGAAGCCCTCGTACAGGCTCGGCACGACCACTGCCGAGGCGCACGCGTAGAGCTGCTCGAGCGTCGGTCGGCCGACGCGCCCGAGCACGACGCAGCGCGGCGATGCTCGCAGTCCGGCGGCGAGGTCTGCGTCGCGCTCCGGCCCCGCGACGACGAGCCGCACGCCGTCGAGCCGCTCCACCGCGGCGAGCGACGCCACCTGGTTCTTCCGGCGCTCGATGCGGCCGACCTGGAGCACGTAGGGCTCGAAGCCCGTCTTCTGCGCAGGCGCCGCGGGGGCCGGCGCCTCCCCGCCGCCGTTCGGCACCACGCGCACCCGCTCGGGCGCGACGGAGTAGCGCTCGACGAGGTCCGCCTTCGTCGCCTCCGAGACGGCGATCAGCAGCGGGCAGCGGCGCACGGCCAGGCGCGTGGTCGCCTGCAGGAACAGCCGCTCAGTGGCCGGGTACGCGTCCGGGTAGCGCTCGAAGGCGAGGTCGTGAACAACGGTGAGCACCCGCCCCCGCCACGCGAGCGGGATCGAATGCGCGGGTACGAACAGCAGGTCCGCGTGCGCGGCAGTAACCGCGATGGGCAACCGCACCTGCGACCACAGCCGGCGAAACGGTGCGACGGTGACGTCAAACCCGACGCCGGTCGACGGACGCCCCGCGAAGAATGTCCAGTCGAAGTCTGGAGCGACCGTCCCCAGTCGGCGGCACAGCTCGCGCGTATACACCTCAGTCCCCGTCGTCACTTCGCGCACGGCGGGGTTGGCGTCTACGGCGATGCGCGGCCTGGCGTCGCTCACGAGCCCTTAAGCTAACTGCCTCGTTGGATCACACGCGGGTGCTCGGCGTCCGGGTCGACTGCGTCGACATGCCCGCGGCGCTGTCGCGCATCGAGGCGATGGTCGCGGAGGGCGGTCATCACCTCGTCGCCACCATCAACCCCGAGTTCGTGATGCTCGCGCGCCGCGATCCCGAGTTCGCGCGCACGCTCGAGGCCGCGTCGCTCAGCCTGCCCGACGGATCAGGCGTCGTCTGGGCCGCGCGGCGGCAGGGGTGCGCGCTGCCCGGCACCGTCACCGGCACCGACCTGGTCGAACCGATCGCCGAGCTCTGCGCGCGCCGCGGCTGGCGGCTGTTCCTGCTCGGCGCCGGGCCCGGCGTTGCGGCCCAGCTGGCGAAACGGCTCGAGGAGCGCCACGCCGGCCTCTCCGTCGGTCATCACATGGGGCACGCCGACCCGTGGGCGGACGACGACGCGATCCATGTCATCCGCGAGAGCCGGCCCGACATCCTGCTGGTCGCCTTCGGCGCACCGAAGCAGGAGATGTGGATCGAGCGCGCCGGCCGGCGAATCGACACGCCCGTCGCGATCGGCGTCGGCGGCGCGTTCGATTACCTGACCGGTCGCGTGCCACGCGCGCCGGAGTGGATGCGGCGCGCCGGGATGGAGTGGACCTACCGCCTCGCGCGCCAGCCGTGGCGGGCGCGGCGCATGGCCGTGCTGCCGGGATTTGCGTTCCGTGTTCTGAGGGGTCGCTGAGATCGCGCCCATATCATTCAGCCCCACCGAATCGGAGGCTTCGCCTGGATTCGGCGGGGACCCCCTTTACGATTGGGCGCCTGAATGTTGAGCATCGTCATTCCCTGCTACAACGAGCAGGACAGGCTGCCCGCGACGCTCGAAGCCATCACGAAGTACATGGCCGCGCGCGGTTCCGACTACGAGCTCATCCTCGCCGACGACGGCAGCTCGGATCGGACGCCTGAGGTGATCGGCGCCGCCGTCAAGGGCGGCGCCAACGTCCGCATGGTCCGCCTGCCCGAGAACCGGGGCAAGGGCCGCGCCCTCGCCGAAGGGGTGAAGCTGTCGTCTGGCGATCGTGTGCTGCTGACCGACGCAGACCTCTCGACGCCGATCGAGGAGCTGCCAAAGCTCGAGGCGCGGCTCGACGCCGGCGCCGGCGTCGCCATCGCCTCGCGCGCGCTCAGGGGTTCGGAGATCGTCATCCACCAGCCCGTCTATCGGGTGCTGATGGGGAAGACGTTCAACCTCATCGTCCAGGCCCTGCTGCTGCCAGGGCTGTGGGATACGCAGTGCGGTTTCAAGCTCTTCCGCGGCGACCTCGCGCGCTCGGTGTTCGCGGAATTGAGGACCGACGGGTTCGGCTACGACCCGGAGGCGCTCTTCCGCGCCAAGCGACGCGGCGAGAAGATCGCCGAGGTGCCCGTCGTGTGGCGCCACTCCGCGCCGACGAAGGTGGCGCCCTTTCGCCACTCGCTCGACATGTTCCAGGACGTCGTCCGCACCCGTTTCCGCTCTTGATCTGGCGCTCACGGCGCGGGGCCCTCGACGGATCTTCGGCGCCCATGCGGCCGATCTGCGGCTTCAGCGCCTCCGCTGCTCGCTCACGCATAGCCTCGATGCACTCGCTGCGCTGCTCGTCGCTTCAGCCGCATCTCGGCCACCTGGATCGCCGAATCTCTCGCCGAGGTCTCGCGCCGTGATCGCCCCGCGGCGGACTCCGCCGACCGAGGTGCTCGTGGTGCTGCCGACCTACAACGAGAAGGAGAACCTCGAGCGCGTCGTCGCGAGCGTGCGGCGGCTGGGCCATGACGTGATGGTCGTCGACGACGCGTCGCCGGACGGCACGGGCGAGATCGCGGACGCCCTTGCGCGCGCGGATCCAGGCGTGCGGGTCCTGCACCGGCCGGGCAAGCTTGGCCTCGGCAGCGCGTATGAAGATGCGTTCCGGATGGGGCTGCGCGACGGCACGCGGCTTTTCGTGGAGATGGACGCCGACGGCTCTCACCGTGTCGAGGACCTTGCGCCGATCGTCGAGGCGGCCCGCCGGAGTGGGGGGCTGGCGGTCGGGTCGCGGTACGTGGCGGGCGGCTCGATCGTCGGGTGGCCGTTTCACCGCTGGCTCCTGTCGTACGCGGCGAACTGGTACTGCCGGCTTCTGCTGTGGCTGCCGACAAAGGACGCGACCTCGGGTTACCGCTGCTACACGCGAGATCTTCTGGAGCGCATCGGGCTCGACGAGGTGGTTTCGCAGGGATACTCCTTCCAGATCGAGATGGTGTACCGCGCCCGCCGCCTCGGCTACCCGATCGTGGAGGTGCCAATCCGGTTCGAGGACCGCGTCGCCGGGGCGTCGAAGGTGTCGCGCAACGAGGTGCGGCGGGCGCTGGTCACGGTCCTGCGGTTGAGCCTGGCGAGATGGAAGCGCTAGAGGTAAAGAATCGTCCCCTCCCCAACCCTCCCCGCATAGCGGGGAGGGAGACCTTTTTCCTTTGGACCGTCCCGCTGCTCACCGGGCTGGCGCTCGCGGTCGTCACGACTCTTCCTTATCTGTATGGCTACCTGGCGCAGCCCCACGGCCAGGTCTTCATGGGCTTCTTCTATCTCGGCGACGACGCGAACACCTACCTCGCGAAGATGCGCCAGGGGTGGGAGGGGGAGTGGGCTTGGACCAACCGCTACACCACCGAGACCAGCCCCTCCGCCTACCTCTTCATGTTCTGGATCGTTCTCGGCCACATCGCGGCGGTCACGCATCTGCCGCTCATGGCCGTCTTCCAGCTCGCGCGGATCGGCGCCGCGTTCGCCCTAACAGCGGCCGCCTGGTTCTGCATCGGCCACTTCATCGCCAACCCGACGGCCAGGCGGTTCGCGTTCTTCTTCCTCTGCTTCGGGCTCGGCATGGGCTACGTGATCCAGGCCCTCGGCCAGCCCGTGGTGTTCGGCAACCAGACGGACACCCTCGACTGGCGCATGCCCGAGCTGACTGCCTTCTACTCGATCCTCGCGCTGCCGCACTTCGCGTGGTCCGGCGTGTTCGCGGCCCTTGGCATCGCGCTGACGCTCATCGCGATCGAACGCGGCGACCTGCGGATCGCGGTCCTCGCCGGGCTCGCCTGGCTCGGCCAGGCCTCGATCCATCCTCAGATGCCGATCCTGATGGGCGGCGCCGTCTTCGTCGCGATGCTCGTGCGCCCGCCTCGCTCGCGCAACGGCTGGGCGGCGGCCGCGCTCGCGTTCGGGATTCCGGGCCCCTACATCCTCTATTCGTACTTCGCCTTCGTCGGCAATCCCGAGGTGCAGAGGTGGACGTTCCACTCCAAGAACTCGCTGCCGCCCGAGGGCTTCAGCTTCCTGTTCGCGATCGCACCGCAGCTGCTCCTCGCGCTGACCGGGCTCCCGGGCGCTCTCCGGAGGCGGACGCGCGAGGACGTCTTCCTGGTCGCGTGGCTGGTGCTGCTCGCGGCGATCCTCTACCTGCCGAATCCTGCGGGCGACCTGCGCCGCCGCTTCCTGGACGCGCTCTACATCCCGCTCGTCATCCTCGCCGCGCGGGGCATGTACGAGGTCATCGTGCCCCGGCTGCGCAGCCTGCGCGCGAAGGCGCTGGTGCCGTTCGCCTTCGTGACGTTCGCGGCGATCGGCAGCGCCTTCCTGGTGCTCGCGCCTGTGCTCGTCGCGACCCAGTCGCAGTACGTGACCACGCAGCCGGTGTACGACGGCCTCACGTGGCTCGGTGGCGAACCGCAGGGCCGCGTGCTCTCGATGCCCGGCATCGGCCTCTATGTGCCCGCGTATTCGCCCGACACCGTTTACGTCGGGCACTACGACGAGACCTTCGACTACTACACGAAGACGCAGACGGCGCTCGACGTGCTGACCGGCAAGCAGGACATCGTGCAGTTCGACCAGGCCAATCACATCCGCTACGTGATCTGGACCTCGGACCTGCCGGCGCCACCGCCGCCGCAGCTGGGCGCGCCGGCCTACGACACCCCGACCTTCAAGGTGTGGAAGCTCTACTGAAGATCACAGCGAGCTTGTCCTCGTAGACGAGCTTCCAGTCACCGCGGTTGACCAGCAGGTTCGTGAGCGGCAGGTCGCGGTTGTAGACGACGCAGTCGACGCTGTGCGAATCCAGGATCTTCGACCAGTCGGCCTGCACGAACTGGACGTCCGCGTACTCATTGAGCAGCTGATCGCCCATGAGCTCCGCCTCGCCGAAGATGAACACCCTCCGGTTCGGGTCCGGGTAGAACCGGTTCGCGAGGTAGCCGCCCCACCCGTACTGGTTGAACATCCGCGTGCACTGGTCGGGATGGTCCGCCAGCCACTCCGCCGCCCCGACGGGATAGTTCTCGACCACCAGCTGGTCCTGCGTCGCAGGGTTGATGTCGCCCGCGATGTGAATCGCCGTCGCCGCGACGATGACGAGCAGCGCGAGCGCCGTCACCACGGCGAATGCGGGGCGCGCGGGCGACGACAGCTTCCAGCGGTGCGTGGCCGCGAGCTCGCGCCAGTAGGCGCCGTACGTGTTGATGATCACCGGCGTCACCGCGCCGACGAACAGCGCGATGTTGCGCACCGACTGCAGCGCCAGCGCGACCGCGACGATCGTGAGCAGGAAGTCGTTGAGCGTCGGCCGCCGGAGCACGAAGCCGCCGAGCGCGATGAAGATCATCGCCTCGAACGGCAGCAGGTAGCGCTGGTGGAAGTCCGGTGAGAACCACTCGACGATGAGGCGCTCCTGCGCGACGCTGCCCACGGTGTTGAACGGGTAAAGGACGAGGCTGAGCCCATTCGGCGTCGCGAGGACGGCGACGGCCGACGCGACCGTGATGATCGCGAGCAGGCGCAGGTGCCTCGTGTGCACCGGGTTCTCGCGATCCAGGACCCAGCCGATGACCTCGGCCGCGATCGCGACGCCGAGCCACACGAACGCGATAACCCACCCGCCGTGCAGGTTCGCCCACACCGCCATGACGAGCGGGAAGAAGACGAGTGCGCGGCTGCGGCCGCTGAGGTACGCCTGGATCCAGTACATCTCCAGGCTCGACAGCGCGAACGTGATCATCTGCGCGCGGGGGCCCCAGATCGGGTCGCCCGCGACCGCGCCAAGCGCGAGGCCGAGGCCGATAATCACGAACGGCGCGCCCGCGGCGCGCTTGTAGATGAACCACCACCCGGCCAGGGTGATCACGCCGAACACGAGCGAGATCCCGACCAGCCCGGAAGAGTTGTAGACGAGCCACATCAGGATCTCGGTGAGGTATTCGTGGTCGGTCCAGACGTGGGTCGGGACGGTGTAGGTGAAGATGTCGTGCGCGGGCAGACGGCCGTTCTGCGCCATCCACTCGCCGATCCGGATGTGCCACCAGAAGTCGGGGTCCTGCTCGGCGGTCGTGAATAGCGACGTGATCACGATCATCACGCCGCCCAGCAGCAGGGTCCGGGTGCTGAAGAGGCGCGTCAGCGTCGGAATGGGTTCGGCAGGTAGCGCGGCACCCGCGCCGCGTAGGCGGGGTATTCGTTCGGGAACGTCTGCGAGAGGATCCGCTCCTCCCAGCGCATGCGGAGGAGCTCGGCGCCGACGAAGTACACCACCGCCAGGCCGGCCGCCCAGCCCGCCGTCGCGAGGTTGACGCCGATCGCGGTCGCGATCTCGCCGACGTAAACGGGGTGCCGGCTGAACGCGTACGGGCCGCCGGTGACCAGGCGGCGCGCCTCCGGCACGATCGAGAACGACCGCCGCAGGTACGCGAGCCCCCACACCGAGTAGGCGAGACCCACGGTCGCGAGGATGTCTCCGGGGAGGATCAGAGCCTCCCGGCGCACTCCGCCGGGGAGGAAGCTCGCCACGATCGCCGAGAACGTGCCGGTGAACGCGACGAGGATCACCGTGAGCCGGTGATCCGTCCCCCGCGCCGGCTGGCGCGTCGAGTACAGGACGACGAGCATCGTGAAGTACGCCAGCGCGAGCACCTGCCGGATGACGAACAGGTAGTCGCTGACCGTCCGCGCGCCCTGGACGCTCGACGACAGCTGGAGGATCTGGTCGGCGACGAACACGGAGAAGAAGAGGGCGGGGAGGACCCGGCCGAGGAGCAGCTCTCGCCAGTACGCGCCGCCTCGGGCGCCGGTTTTGACGTCCGTCGCGACCATGTGGTGACGGGAATCTAACAGCGGGTACCGCGAGGCGACCCGTCCAGCGACGACTTTCGTTATTGAATTGACCTCGCCGGGCCCCCCGGCTAGGATCTCGCCCGCGAGATAGGTCGCGGGACCCGCAAGAACCGGGCACCAGACCCGTCTAGCAGGATGAAACGTCCTGGAACTTCGGAAAAAGGAGGTGAATCGCAGAGATGTTGACCCTGTACTGGAAGCTTCGGAGCCTTACGACCCGTCAGGAAGGCCAGGGAATGGTTGAGTACGCCCTGATCCTCGTCCTCGTTTCGATCGTCGTCATCGTCATCCTTCTTACGATGGGCAACCAGATCAAGAACGTGTTCTCGAACGTCGTAGCCGCTCTCGGCTAACGACTAGCCCCCAACGTAGTAGCACCTTCAAGGAAGAGCCCCGCAAGGGGCTCTTCCGCTTTCTGGCCCCTCGTCTTCGCTTCGCCGTCAACATCGGCGAAGTTGTGAAGACATTGCATCAAAGAAAAGAGGGGTAGTTTCGAGTTCGCATGGCTACAATGGCGACGCAAATTTTTCGGATCGTTACCCGGAGGTGACTTAAGACTTGGCAACCGCACCAGCACCCGCACGACCGAGGCCCGGCGGCGGTCGGCTCTTCATCATCGTCGGCCTGCTCCTCGCCGTCCTGGCCGGAGCCGGGGTCTTCTTTCTGGGTGGGACGCTGGGCAGCGGCGGCGGCGGTGGGCCCACGATCAACGTCGTGGTCGCCGCGACGAGCATCCCGCAGCGCGCAGCGCTTCGCGCCGAGGACCTGACCGTCGAGAAGGTCAACGGCACGTTCGTCAACACCTACACCAAGACCAGTGACGCGGTCGGCAAGGTTGCCGAGATCAACATCACCAAGGGCACGATCATCACGTCGGACATGCTCGTGATCGACGTCGGCTCGATCACCGCGAGCACAGCGCCGGCCTACCTGCCCCTGGCGCAGGGCTACGTGGCCATCACGGTCCCGACCAGCGAGCAGCAGGGCGTTGCGGGCCACATCACCGTCGGCGACTACATCACGATGATCGCCTCGGCGCAGACGACGCTGTTCAAGACGACCACGGCGGCGTCCGGTCCCCCGACCACGGTGGTCAAGACCGTCTTCACCAACGTCCGCGTGATCGGCGTCGGCCCGGCCATCATCAACACCCAGCCGGCGAGCGGCGCCGGCACCACCACGACCAACCCGGGCGCGGTGGGCGGCGTGAGCTCCAGCCTCACCCTCGAGGTGACGCAGTGCGACGCCGAGTACATGGTCTGGTTCCTGCAGAACACGCAGATGCGCTACACGCTCGAGTCCTTCAAGGACTACCTGCAGCAGCCGACCGGACCGGACTCCTCATGCCCGAACGTGCTGGCGGCCAAGGGCGTCACCGCAGAAGACGTCAACAAGCGCTTCACGTTCACCAAGTAGCGGCATCGGCGACAAGGTTCGAATGAACCGGAATAGACGGGGAATCGGCGCGGGCTCTGCTAACGTTTTGCCCGCGCCGAATGCCTGAGAAATGGGCCTTCTCGACCGGGTAAAGCAGAACCAGACCGGTGTGCCCGCCGCCGCGCCGGCGGGTGGCAACGGCGGGACCGCGCCCGCGATCGCGACGACCGGATTTACGACCGCCTCGGCGATCCCGGTCGCGCGGACCTCGGCTCCGGTCGCGACGGCCGCCCCGCCGGCCGCAGCGCCGAGCACGCGCTCGACGATGCCCGAGCAGATGCCGGCCTTCACGGCGGCGAAGGTGCAGATCCACGCCAAGCTGATCGAGCGTTTCGCCGACCAGATCGACTCGAGCAACAAGGAAGGCGTGCGCGAGAAGATCGCGGAGCTCGCCGACGAGTACTTCCGGACGACCGCGGTCACGATGACGAAGACCGACCGCGAGCGCCTCGTCGAGTCGGTGCTCGACGACGTTCTCGGCCTCGGTCCGCTCGAGGCGCTCCTCGCCGACCCGAGCATCACCGAAATCATGGCCAACCATCCCAAGCAGATCTACGTCGAGAAGTCGGGCGAGCCGACGCTGTCCGCCGTCACCTTCGAGAGTGAGCGCCAGATGCGCCAGGTGATCGACCGCATCGTCAGCCTCGTCGGCCGCCGCGTCGACGAGTCGACCCCGATCTGTGACGCGCGCCTCAAGGACGGCTCTCGTGTCAACGTCGTCATTCCGCCGATTGCGCTGAAGGGCCCGTGCCTCACGATCCGCAAGTTCGCCAAGGAGAAGTGGGGGCCGGCCGACGTCGTGAACCGCTTCCACTCGTCGAGCCCCGACATGATGACGTTCCTCCAGCACGCGGTCCGCGCGCGCATGAACATCCTCGTGTCGGGAGGCACCGGCTCCGGCAAGACGACGCTTCTCAACATCCTCTCGTCCTTCATCCCGGAGACGGAGCGGCTCATCACCTGCGAGGACGCCGCGGAGCTGCAGCTGCAGCAGCCGCACTGGATCCAGCTCGAGTCGCGCCCGCCCAACGTTGAAGGCAAGGGCGCGGTGCCGATCCGCGAGCTGGTCAAGAGCTGTCTGCGTATGCGCCCCGACCGCATCATCGTCGGTGAGTGCCGTGGCGGCGAGGCGCTGGACATGCTCCAGGCCATGAACACCGGCCACGACGGCTCGATGTCGACCATCCACGCCAACAACCCGCACGAGTGCCTCGTCCGTCTCGAGACGCTGGTGCTCCAGGCCGGCCAGGACCTTCCGTCGCGGGCCATCCGCGAGACGATCGGCGCCGCGATCCACATGATCGTTCAGCAGTCGCGTCTTCGTGGTGGCGTGCGCCGCATCGTCAGCGTGGCCGAGGTGACCGGCATCAAGGACGGCGATGTCCAGTACCAGGAGATCTTCCAGTTCAAGCAGGTTGGTGTGAACGCCGAGGGCAAAGCTGTAGGCTTCCACACCGCCACCGGGGTCATCCCCATGCGGCTCGAACACCTCAAGGCCGAGGGCGAAGAGGTGCCCGAATCCATATTCGTGCCCACCCCCCAGCCACCCCCGAATAAGCTGTACTGACCCTTCTGGAGGACTAGATGCCAGCCCTTTCGATCCCAATGGTCTTCGCCATCGTCATGGCCGCAGGAATTTTCCTTGTCGTCATCGGCCTGAGCCAGGCGCGTCGCGCCGCGGGCGGGTCCGAGGACTTTCAGGCGCGGCTTGCCGCGTACGGCGTGACGACCACGGCCGGCGCGCAGCAGATAGCGACGACGGCCAGCTTCCGCGACACGCTGAACCACCTCTTCCAGCCCGCGGCCGACCGCATGGGTCGCGGCGACGCGAAGAAGGGCAAACCCTCGGTCGCCGAGCAGCTGCAGCGCGCGGACCTGAAGCTGCGCACGTCCGAGTACTTCCTGATCCAGCTCGGAAGCCTCGCGCTGTTCGCGTTGATCGCGTGGTGGCGCTGGGGCCTCATCCAGGCCGTCATCGCCGCCGTGATCGGTTACCTCGTGCCCGGCTTCTACGTGAAGTACCGCGTGGGCGCCCGGCTGAAGGCGTTCAACAACCAGCTCGGCGACACGCTGACGCTGCTCTCCAACGCCCTCAAGGCCGGCTACTCGTTCGCGCAGGCGATTGACACGGTCGCGAAGAACGCGGTGCCGCCCATCGGCGACGAGTTCGGCCGCGCCGTCCGCGAGATGAACCTCGGCGGCTCGCCAGACGAGGCCCTCAACAACATCACCAGGCGCGTCGCGAGCGCGGACTTCGACCTCGTCGCGACGGCGTACTCGATCCACCGCACGGTCGGTGGCAACCTCGCCGAGATCCTCGACAACATCGCGTACACGATCCGCGAGCGGATCCGGATCAAGGGCGAGATCTCCGCGCTGACCGCCCAGGCCCGCGCGTCGGGCACGCTGATCACCGGCCTTCCGATCATCCTTGCGGTCTTCATGTACTTCGTCACGCCGACATACTTCCGCCCGATGTTCAGTAACTTCATCGGCTGGATCCTGATGGTCATCGGCGGCTTCATGATCTTTGTCGGCAACCTGATCATCCGCCGCATCGTGGCGATCGAGGTTTAGGATGCTTCCTCTCTTTGCCCTCCTGTTCGGCATAGCGGTCTTCGTCATCTTCTTCGGCTTTGCGCGCAACGCCGCAAGCACCGCGAGCACCGCGGACCTGGTGGCCCAGCGTCTCCAGGTGTACGGCGGCGACAAGCCGCTGACGCTCGAGGAGGTCGAGCTGCAGAAGCCGTTCAGCGAGCGGTTCCTGCGCCCGATGATCGAGCGGATCGGCGCGCTGCTTTCGCGCTCGACGCCGCAGGAGTCCCGGAAGAAGCTCATGAACGAGCTCGAGCTCGCGGGCCGTCCCGGCAACCTGACGCCCGAGGACTTCGGCGCCATCAAGATCGTCGGCGCGGCGGTCGTCGCCGCCATCGGCCTGCTGATCGGCCTGCTGCTCCAGAACGTGCTCTACGCCGTGATCGCGCTCGTGGTCGGCGCTGGGCTCGGATATTTCCTTCCGACCCTGTGGCTGAACCAGAAGGTGCAGGCGCGCCGCAAGGAGATCCAGAAGGGCCTCCCCGACGCCATGGACCTGCTGGTGATCGCGGTCGACGCCGGCCTCGGCTTCGACGCCGCGCTGGCGCGCGTGACCGACAAGTACAAGAACGCCCTCTCCGATGAGTTCGCGAAGGTGCTGCGCGAGGTAAGCCTCGGCCGGCCGCGCCTCGAGGCGATGGACGAGATGGGCCGCGCCAGCGGCGTCGACGACCTGCACAACTTCATCCAGGCCGTCGTCCAGTCGGAGCAGTTCGGCACCGGCATCGGCAAGATCCTCCGCATCCAGGCCGACGAGATGCGGCGCAAGCGCCGCCAGCGAGCGCAGGAGCTCGGCGCGCAGGCGACGCTGAAGATGCTGCTGCCGATGGTCGGCTGCATCTTCCCGACGCTGTGGATCATCCTGCTCGGGCCGGCCGTGCTGATCCTGATGGCTCCCCGCTAGACAGCACGTTTCACCTCGGGCTCCCCGTCTGGGAGCTGGTCGCGCGCGGCGTTCTGATCTACGCGGCGCTGCTCATCGCGCTGCGCGTCTTCGGGAAACGGGAGGTCGGCCAGTTCACGGTGTACGACCTCGTCTTCGTCCTGCTGGTGGCCAACGCGCTGCAGCCCGCGATGACAGGTCCGGACGCGTCAGTGACGGGAGGCGTGATTCTCATCGTCGCGCTCGTGCTGACGAACGTCGTGGTCGGCCGCCTCGCGGACGTGCCGGCGCTGCACCGGTTCTTCGTCCCGCCGCCCGCGGTGATCTACGACGACGGGAGATACATGCTGCGGACGATGCGGCGCGAAGGCATCACCCGGGACGAGATCGAGATGGCCGCCCGCGAGCACGGGCTGAAGGACATGAAGGAGGTTGACCGCGCGGTCCTGGAGGAGGACGGTTCCATCTCCATCGTCGGCGGCACGTCGCGCCAACGCCCGAAGCGCCGCGGCCGCTTCAACCGCCGACAGAACTAGAAGGCACAAGGGGCTCAGGCCCCCGTTGTGACCTTTAGTCCAGGAATTCCAGGGCCGCCTGCTTGAACTCGCGCGCGGGGACGGTGCCGAGGTGGTCCCGCCCCGGGACGGTCACGAGCCGCGCGCTGGGGATCATCTCCACGAGCTCGTGCGCGCCGGAGACGAGCTCGTCCCGGTCGCCGATCACGACCAGGACCGGCGTCTCGATGCCACCCAGCCGCCCCTGGTCGACGGTGCGCTCGAGGCCGACGATGCAGCAGGCGAGCGCTTCGAGGTCGTTCCCCTTGTGGCCTGACGCGAACTTGTAGAAGCTGTCCGCGACCGGGCCCTCCGCGGGCCCGCCGCGGAACGCGCGGGCGATCGCCTCGGCCTGGGAGATCGCACCTTCCGTGCCGAGTCCGGCGAGCACCGCCTTGCTCACGCGCTCGGGGTGGTCGAGGACGACCTGCAGCCCGATGCGGGCGCCCATCGAGAACCCGAGATAGTCGGCCCGCTCGACGCCAAGATGGTCCAGCAGGTTCCGCACGTCGCCCGCCATCACGTTTGCCGCGTAGGCGGCGACATCGTGCGGTTTCTCGCTCTGCCCGTGGCCGCGGCAGTCGAGCCCGATGACGCGAAAGCCGGCGCCCGTCAGCGTCTCCTGCCACCGCGTGCCAACCCAGTTCAGGCGGTAGTGGGACGCAAAGCCGTGGACCACGACGATGGGCCGGCCGTCCTCGCGCCCGTGCAGCTCGTAGTGAAGCCGGACGCCGTTGCTTTCGAAATCCATCTTCCCTCGGGCTACGCTAGCCGATCGTGTCCTGGCGACCGAAGGCGACGCACGCGCCGTCCGGAAAGGTGCTCGCAGACGAGCTCGAGGTTCCACGCACGTTCATCGGCCGGGGGATCGGCCTCATGTTCCGGCATGAGCTGCCGCCGGGAGGCGGGATGTGGATCAACCCGTGCAACGGCATCCACATGATGTTCATGAACTTCCCGATCGACGCCGTGTTCCTCGACAAGGGAAACCGCGTCAAGAAGGTCTACCGGCGGCTGCCCGCGTGGTACGGCGTGGTGTGGGTGGAGTGGGGGGCGCACAGCGTCATCGAGCTGCCGCCGGGCTCCACCGAAGGCCTCGACCTCAAGAGCGGGGACCAGGTCGACATCGGTTAAGAAGCCGTTGACAGCGTGCATACGCTCGAGACGTGCTCGCAAAGCTCTTCGACCTCGTCCTGCCGCCACGGTGCGGCGGCTGCTGGGCGCCCGGCTCCTGGCTGTGTGAGGCGTGCCGGCGGCGCATCCGGCGCCTGGAGGAGCCCCTCTGCCGGCGGTGCGGCGCGGAGGTCGAATCGCCGCGGGCGTCGTGCTCGTGCAAGGGACGCCTTCGCGCGCTGTACCGGCTGCGCTCGGCCGCGGCGTACGAAGGCCCGGTCGAATCTGCGATCCACCGGTTCAAGTACCGCGGCTGGCGCAAGCTGGCCGGGCCGCTTGCCTACCTCCTGGCGCAGCGCGTGGTCGTCGAGGGGCAGTCTGCCTCGTACCTCGTACCGGTTCCGCTCCATCCGCGCCGTGAGCGCCAGCGCGGCTTCAACCAGTCGGAGCTGCTCTCGGAGGAGCTCAGGCGCCTGCTGGCAATGCGGCAGCCGTCCGGGCGCCTGGTTCGGCTGCGGGCGACCGCGCCGCAGGTCGGCAACGACCGGCTGCACCGGTGGGAGAACGTGCGCGACGCGTTCGAGTGGCGCGGCGAGCCGCTGAAGGGCCGTCCGCTCCTGCTCGTGGACGACGTGGCGACCACCGGCGCCACCCTCGAAGCCTGCGCCGTGGCGCTGAAAGCCGCGGGCGCCGGCCCGGTCGTGGGGGTGACCGTTGCGCGGGTGCGAATTTGATCTCGTCGTTTATAGTGGCGGGGCGCTACAGGTATCCACAGGCGGAGGCGAACTTCAATGGCAGTCCGGATCCCGGGCATCAACATCGATGAGTACTACCAGCAGCTAGGCCCAATCGAGCCGCTGATCCGCGACGACCGCGTCACTGAGATCATGGTCAACGGCAGCGACCACGTCTACGTTGAGATGGCCGGCAAGGTCGTGCTCACGAACATCAAGTTCACGGACGAGGACCAGCTGCTCAACGTGATCCAGTTCATCGTCCGCACGGTCGGCCGCCGCATCGACGAGCGCTCGCCGCTCTGTGATGCCCGCCTCGCAGACGGGTCCCGCGTCAACGCCGTCATCCGCCCGCTGGCGCTCAACGGCCCGCTGCTGACCATCCGCAAGTTCTCTCGCGACCCTTACCAGGTCGAGGACCTGATCCGGTTCGGCACCGCCAACGAGGCGGCGTTCGGATTCCTCAAGGCCGCGGTGCTCGCAAAGGCGAACATCATCGTGTCCGGCGGCACGGGCACCGGGAAGACGACCTTCCTCAACGTCCTCTCGGGGTTCATCCCGGTCGAGGACCGCATCGTGACCATCGAGGACGCCGCCGAGCTCCAGCTCCACCAGGAGCACGTGTGCCGGATGGAGACGCGGCCGAAGGACATCAACGGCGAGGGCGAGATCACGATCCAGCGCCTCGTCATCAACTCGCTCCGCATGCGCCCTGAGCGCATCGTCGTCGGCGAGTGCCGCGGCGGTGAGGCGCTGGACATGCTGCAGGCCATGAACACCGGCCACGACGGATCGATGACCACGCTCCACGCGAACACGCCGCGTGACGCCCTCGCGCGTCTCGAGACGCTTGTCCTGATGGCCGGCGTCGACCTGCCGGTCAAGGCCATCCGGCAGCAGGTCGCCGGCGCGATCAACATCTTCGTCCAGCTCAGCCGCCTCCGCGACGGCTCGCGCAAGGTGACGCAGATCACCGAGGTCCTGGGCATGGAGGGCGAGACGATCACGATGCAGGACATCTTCATGCTCGAGCAGAAGGGCGCCACTGCCGACGGCAAGGTGATCGCGGAATTCAAGCCGACCGGGCTGCGGCCGAAGATCCTCGACCGCATGTTCTCGCAGGGGATCCCGCTGCCGAAGGAGATCCTGACCCTCTTCCCGGCACCTCCCGGCTACAAGCCCTCGACGCACTAAAAATCGCAAGGGGGACAGGTCCCCCTTGCGGAGACCCCCTCTCCCGGCGGCGTTTGGGAGGCTGATTTGGGCGCGGAGTCATGGCCCGGCGAAGCCGGGCCAACCTTGCGACGCAGTTAAAAACGCAACGGCACAGTTGGTGGTCTGGACACGCCAAAAGGCGCGCCTATACTGGTTTTGTGAAGGTCGTCCTGCACGACCGGACCGGCGCTCTCGCGCCGGGGCTGCACGAATACGCGCAGCGCAAGCTGGCCCGGCTCGAGCGTCACTTCGGACGCATCGCCGACGCCGAGGTCGAGTTCACCGAGGAGCGCAAGCGGAGCGGCCTGGCGACGTCCCTGTGCCGCATCAACGTCCACATCGACGGCCGCCGCACGCACCTTCTGACGGCGCATGAGCGGGGCGCTGACGCCCAGGCCGCGCTCGACCTCGCCATCGACAAGATCGACCGCCAGGTGGTCAAGACCAAGGAGATGCGGTCACACCGGAAGCAGCCGGTCTCGCTGGTTCGCGTGCCGCCCGAGGATCCGGCGCCCAGGCGCCCGGCCGAGCCCGAGCGCATCCGGATGAAGCTGAAGACCCTGACCGAGCTCGAGGCCCTGAAGGAGCTCGAGGCTGACGGCCAGGCGTTCCACGTCTTCCTCGAGGAGGACTCCGGCGAGATCGAGATCGCCTACCGGAGGGCGGACGGCTCCATCGCGATCATCGAGCCGGTGGTGGTCTAGGGCGCGTTAGCTCCGCCGCCCGTTTGGGCATGCTCTACGTTTAGCTAGCAGTGGTCAATCTCACGCGACTTCTCGACCCGAACGAGCGAGAGGTCAAGAGGCATCTCGCGGTCGCCGCCGCGATCAACGAGCTCGAACCGGAGCTGAAGGCGCTCGACGACGCCGGCCTCCGGGCGCGCTCAGACGAGCTTCGCAAGCAGGCCCAGGACGGGCACGACATCGACGAGCTGCTGATCGAGGCTTTCGCGGTCTGCCGCGAGGCTTCGCGCCGCGCGATCGGGCTTCGCCACTTCGACGTCCAGCTCGTCGGCGGCATCGTCCTCCACCACGGAAAGATCGCCGAGATGAAGACCGGTGAGGGCAAGACGCTGGTCGCGAGCCTCGCGCTGTACCTGAACGCACTGCCGGGGGAGGGCGCGCACCTCGTCACGGTCAACGACTACCTGGCCCGCCGTGACGCGGGCTGGATGGGGCCCATCTACCACCTGCTCGGGCTCAGCGTCGGCGTGAACGTGGGCAACACGGCCACGTACCTGTACGACCCCGAGTACGTCGACGAGACACACCCCGATCCTCGCCTCCAGCACCTGCGCCCCGTGAGCAAGCGCGAGGCGTACCAGGCCGACATCACGTACGCGACCAACTCGGAGCTCGCCTTCGACTACCTGCGCGACAACATGGCTCTCGACCTCGCCCAGTGCAGCCAGCGCACGCTGACCTACGCGATCGTCGACGAGGTCGACTCCATCCTCATCGACGAGGCGCGCACGCCGCACATCATCTCGGGCCAGTCCGAGGAGTCGACCGAGAAGTACTACGAGTTCGCGCGCTGGGCCGCGCGCCTGAACGAGGGCGAGGACTACGAGCTCGACCTCAAGCACAAATCCGCGTCCCTGACCGAGCAGGGCATCGCGAAGATGGAGCGCTGGACCGGCATCCGCAACATCTACGACCTCGAGAACGTCATCGAGGCGCACCAGATCAACCAGGCGCTCAAGGCGAAGGCGCTGTTCCTCCGCGATCGCGACTACATCGTCAAGGATGGCGAGGTCGTCATCGTCGACGAGTTCACCGGCCGGACCATGCCCGGACGCCGCTGGTCGGACGGCCTGCACCAGGCCGTCGAGGCGAAGGAGGGCGTGAAGGTCCAGCAGGAGCAGAAGACGATCGCGACCATCACGGTCCAGAACTACTTCCGGCAGTACGACAAGCTCGCGGGCATGACCGGTACCGCGCTGACCGAGGCCGAGGAGTTCCACAAGATCTACGGCCTCGACGTGGTCGTGATCCCGACGCACCGCACGATGGTCCGCAACGACCAGCCCGACGTGATCTACAAGACCGAGAAGTCGAAGTTCGAGGCCGTCATCGACGAGATCGTCGAGATGAACAAGCAGAGGCGACCGGTGCTGGTCGGCACCGTGTCGGTCGAGAAGTCGGAGCGCCTGGCGCGCATGCTCGAGAAGCGCGGCGTCCGCCACAACGTGCTGAACGCCAAGCAGCACGAGCGGGAGGCCGCGATCGTCGCCGAGGCGGGGCAGCCCGCCGCCGTGACGATCGCGACCAACATGGCCGGCCGCGGCACCGACATCGTGCTCGGCGCGGGCGTCACTGACGTCGGCGGCCTGCACATCATCGGCACGGAACGCCACGAGTCACGGCGCATCGACAACCAGCTCCGCGGCCGCGCCGGCCGCCAGGGCGACCCGGGCTCGAGCAAGTTCTTCATCTCGCTCGAGGACGACCTGATGAAGATCTTCGGGCCCGCCGCGGACCGCATCGGCCGGCTGATGGACAGCCTCGAGGTCGAGCCGATCGAGCACCCGTGGGTCGCGCGCTCGATCGCCAGCGCACAGAAGAAGGTCGAGGGCATGCACTTCGACGCCCGCAAGCACGTCGTCGAGTACGACGACGTGATGAACAAGCAGCGCCAGATCGTCTACGAAGAGCGGCGCAAGGTGCTCGAGGGCGCAGACGTGCGGTCGAACATCCTCGGCTACGTGAAGGACATCATCGAGAAGGGCGTCGAGCTGCACTGCGAGAGCCGGCACCCCGAGAACTGGGACATCGATGCGCTGGTCAAGTACCTGTCGGCGTACCTGCCGATCGCGCCGGGCTCGGAGCTTCCGGATGAGGTGCTGCAGCGCGGCCGGGCGGCGCTGACCGAGCACCTGAACGCCGCCGCCGCGGAGGCCTACGACCGCAAGGTCGAGGAGTTCGGCGCCGAGGTCATGCCGTACGTCGAGAAGAGCGTGATGCTGCAGACGATCGACCGCCAGTGGATGGAGTACCTCACGCAGATGGAGCATTTCCGTGAGGGCATCGGCCTGCGCGCATACGGCCAGCGCGATCCGCTCGTCGAGTACAAGAACGAAGCGTTCGAGATGTTCAACGAGCTGCGGGAGCGCATCGAGGGCGCGGTCGTGGCGATGATCTTCCACGTCGCTCCGGCGCAGAAGAACACGCCGCCACCGCCGCCGCAGCCGGTCGTTCGCCAGGTGATGGAGAGCGGTCCCGGCGACCCGGACGGCTCGGGAGGCCGCAGCAACGGTTCCACCAAGCGGCCGGCCGCGGCGGTGGGCGCGGGCGGAGCGTCGGCCGCGCAGCCGGCGAACGTTAAGATCGGCCGCAACGACCCGTGCTGGTGTGGCTCGGGCAAGAAGTACAAGAGGTGCCACGGGAAATAAGGCACAAGGGGGGCAGGCCCCCCTTGTGGGGAACCCCCCGCTCCTGGCAACGATTTTCTGCAGAAAGCTCGTGGAGACGTGGTCGAGCAAAGCCCGACCACCCATGCCACGCTAGATTTAAGGACCACTGATGGACGCTGATCTCGACTCGAAGGAGCTGTTGAACCGGATCCTCCAGCTCAAGGAGCACCTTTGACCTTCCGGCCAAGCTCAAGCGTGCAGAGGAGCTCGACGAGCTTCTAGCCAAGCCAGGCGCCTGGGACGACCCTGCGTCGGCGCGAGACCGCGCGCGCGAATCGTTTGAGAACCGCGAACTGGTCGCGGCGTGGGAGAAGCTCGAGCGGCGCGCCCGCGACCTGATCGAGTTCGCCGACCTCGCGCACGACGACCCGGAGCTGACGGCGCAGCTCGCGAGCGAGGCGCACGCGGTCGCGTTCGAGCTTCGGCAGCGTGAGCTCGACCTCCTCTTCACCGACCCCTACGCGAGCCACAACGCGGTGCTGACGCTGTCGGTCGGGCAGGGTGGGGTGGAGGCGCAGGACTGGGTCGAGATGCTCATGCGCATGTACATGAAGTGGGCGGAGGATCACAAGTTCTCGACCGAGATCCTCGACACGTCGCCGGGCGAGGAGGCCGGGCTCAAGAGCGCGACGTTCATCGTCCGCGGGCCGCGCGCGTACGGCCTGCTGCGATCGGAGCATGGCGTGCACCGCCTCGTGCGGATCTCGCCCTTCGACCAGAACCACCGCCGGCACACGTCGTTCGCCCTCGTCGAGGTGATGCCCGAGCTCGAGAGCTCGGACGAGAGCGCGGTGGTGATCAACCCAGGCGACCTGCGCATCGACACGTACCGCTCGACGGGCGCCGGCGGGCAGCACGTGAACAAGACCGACTCGGCGATCCGGATCACGCACCTTCCGACCGGCATCGTGGTGACCTGTCAGAACGAGCGGTCGCAGATGAAGAACCGCGAGATGGCGATGAAGGTGCTGAAGGCGCGCCTGTTCCAGCGGCAGCAGCAGGAGGCGGCGGAGCAGCTGGACCAGATCCGCGGCCAGGTGATGCCGGCGGAGTTCGGCTCGCAGATCCGCAACTACGTGCTGCAGCCGTACACGCTCGTGAAGGACGTGCGCACGGGTATGGAGATCGGCAACGCGCAGGCGGTGCTGGACGGGGAGATCGATCCGTTCATCGAGGCCTGGCTGCGCTGGCGCCTCGGCCAGGGCGCAACGAGGGTCGCGAGCTAGCTGTTCTAGACACCTCTCCCGCTCCGCGGGAGAGGTCGGCGGCGTAGCCGCCGGGTGAGGGCGGGAGCGCAAGCGCGCGGCCGCATCCGCGTTGCTAGTTCCGGTGCTGCTGAAAGGCTCCAGGATCGCGGTTGGCGATCACGGGTAGCTTGGGGTATACTGCCCGCGACCTAGCCATTGCGCCCGCCGGCGCAGAACGTCACTGCAAGAGATCCAGCCCAATGCTTTTGACACCGGATTTTGCAACTCGGCCGGTCATCAGCTTCCAGCACGTTTGGAAGCAGTACCCGACTGGCACGGAGGCGCTTCGGGACATCAACATCGTCGTCCCCGAAGGCGACTTCCTCTTCCTGGTGGGCCCGTCGGGGGCCGGCAAATCGACGATGGTCCGCCTCCTGATCCGGGAGGAGAAGCCGACCCGGGGCAAGATCTTCGTCGAGGGCATGGAGCTTGGCCGCATGAAGCGCCGGCAACTGCCCTTCTACCGGCGCAAGATCGGCCTGGTCTTCCAGGACTTCAAGCTCCTGCAGAACCTCACGGTCTACGAGAACGTGGCCTTCGCGCTGCGCGTGCACGGCGAGCCCGACGGCCTGATCCGCGAGCGCGTCGCCGAGGCGCTCGACACGGTGAGCCTCTCGGGCAAGGAGTACACCTACCCCTCAAACCTCTCCGGCGGCGAGCAGCAGCGCGTCGCCATCGCGCGCGCTCTCGTGCACGCGCCGAAGATCATCATCGCGGACGAGCCCACCGGCAATCTCGACCCCGCGACCGCGTGGGAGATCATGCAGCTCTTCCTCCGCATCAACGCTCGCGGCGCCACCGTCGTGATGGCCACGCACAACCGCGAGATCGTCGACCTTCTTCGCCGGCGGGTGGTCGCGATCGACGCAGGTCAGATCGCACGAGACGACAGATCAGGCAGGTACCACGATGATCTTGCGAAATCTCAAGTTCGCGCTCAATAGCGCCTGGCTCAGCTTCTCGCGGAACCTCGCGGTCAGCCTGGCCGCGGTGGTTTCGATCACGCTCATCCTCATCCTGGCCGGCGTGAACCTGCTCGTCGGGCACGCGCTGTCGCAGGTGCTCGACGGGTTCCGCGACAAGGTCAGCGAGATGTCGATCAACGTCGCCGACGGCACGCCGCTCACGTCTGTCTACTCCTTCGAGGCGCAGCTCGCCGCCGACCCTCGTGTGGCGAGCGTCACGTTCATCACCAAGGAACAGGCGCTGGCGGACTTCAAGAAAGACCCGAACAACGCCGCGCTCGTCCAGCAGATGGACGGCAACCCGCTCGACGCCAAGCTCGACGTGCACGTGAAGAACCTGGGCGACGTCGGCGCCATCGACGCGCTCGCGCGGCAATGGCCGGGGGTCGATCCAACCGATCCGACCAACTACCAGGGCGACTTCGTCGGCCGCATGCTGCAGCTTTCGCAGTGGCTCAACCTCGCGGGGATCGGCCTGATGGCGATCCTGGTCGTCGTGTCGGTCGTGATCGTCATGAACACCATCCGCACGGCGGTGTACCACCGCCGGAAGGAGATCGAGGTCATGAAGCTCGTCGGTGCAACCGAATGGTTCGTGCGCGGTCCCTTCGTGATCGAGGGAGTGATGACCGGGCTGATCGCGGCCGCGATCGCGCTTGGACTGCTCGTGCTCGTCTACCCGCCCGCGGTGCTGAAGTTCAGCTCCGACATCAGCTTCATCCCGCTGTCGTTCGATCCGGCGTTCATCTCGGTCCTGGCGCGCGACCTGCTGGTCGGCGGCGCCCTGCTCGGCGCGCTCGGCAGCTACATCGGCGTCCGCCGCTACGTGAGGATCTGACGCGATGAAGGCCCGCATCATGCTCGCCGTCGTCGTCGCGGTGTCCTTCTGGGCGCCGGCGTCCAACGTCGCCCACGCCATCTACTGCTTCCCCGGCGATCCGCCCGACGTGTACAACGCCTGCCTCGCCTACAACGCAGGCATCCAGCAGCAGGTGAGCAACCAGCGCCAGCTGCAGAACATCCAGGGCCAGATCAACAACGCGCAGAACCAGATCAACGAGCTCTACGCACTCATCAGCCAGCTGAACCGGCAGATCGCCGCGCAGCAAGCCCTGATCAACCGGACGGAGGCCAAGATCGCGGACCTCGACCGCCAGATTCGCTTCAAGCAGGCCGACCTCACGCGCGTGCAGGCGGACGTCGCGGTGCGCGACCAGCTGCTTGGGCAGCGGATCCGCTTCGAGGACTCGCATGGACCGATCAACTACATCGAGCTCGTGCTGACCGCGACCACGTTCAACGACCTCGTCAACCGGATGATCGCGGCGCAGCAGATCGCGGCGTCAGATCGCTCGCTGCTGAACCAGCTCGACCTCGAGCATACTCAGATGCAGCAGGCGCAGTCCGACCTCAACACCCAGCGCTCGCAGGTGACTGCGCTGCTGCTCCAGGAGCAGGGCGAAAAAGCCGACCTGGAGAAGAACAAGGCAACCCAACAGCAGGCGCTGCAGTTGGCGGCTGCGCTCGAGGTTCAGCTGCAGGCCGAGTACGCGCAGGTCGAGGCCCAGCGGAAGGCGATAGACGCCCAGGTGGCGCAGCTCGCGCAGGAGTACGACGCGGCGGCCAGGAAGGCGGGCGGCGGCTCAGGCGTCTTCGAGTGGCCCATGCCGGCGTGCAACTTCAGCTGCATCACGCAGGGATTTGGCTGCTCGACCTTCTATCTCGAGGTCTACGACCCCAGCTGCCCGTACCCGCACAAGATCCACACCGGCGTCGACATCGCAGGGCCGTGGGGCACGCCGATCGTTGCGGCCGACACGGGCGTGGTGCAGCTGAATCCCGGCTCGATCGGCTACGGGAACATGATCCTGATGATCCACGGCAACGGTTATTCGACCGTGTACGGCCACCTCGACCACTTTGCGCCGGGCCTGCGGAGCGGGATGATCGTCGCGCGCGGCACGACGATCGCGTTCGAGGGCTCGACGGGCTGGTCGACCGGCCCGCACCTGCACTTCGAGATCCGGGTCAACAACGTGTACAAGAACCCTTGCATCTGGTTGGGGTGCTGACCGGGTAGTCTCCTGACGTGCCCTCGGCCGTCCGGTACCTGCTGCATGGCGTCGCGTACGTGCTCGTCTTCGCGATCGGCGGGACGGTCGGTATCTACGCCGACCAGGCGTACCCGGACTGGATCCCGTACCTCGCGCGGCACCACGTCGGCAACGTCGACACCTCGGAGCTCCAAGAGGCGATCCGGCTCGTTCAGGCCGACTACGTCGACGGCAACGTCAGCACGACGAAGCTGTCGCACGGCACGGTCTCCGGGCTGATCGCAAGCCTCGGCGACCCGTACTCGACGTATTACGACCCGGACCAGTACAAGAAGCTGCAGGACCAGTACCAGGGCCGGTACTCCGGGATCGGCATCTACCTCAGCTTCGGCACCGGCTACCCGACGATCACCGGCACGGTGCCCGGGTCTCCCGCGGCGACGGCCGGCCTGCAGGGAGGCGACCAGATCGTGAAGGTCGCGGGGAAGGACGTGAAGGGCCTGTCCGCCGACCAGGCGACCGCGTTGATCCAGGGCGCGAACGGCACGAAGGTCACGCTGACCATTCAGCGAGGGGCCGCCACGTTCGACGTGACGCTCGTCCGCCAGGAGATCACGGTGCCGTCGGTGCGCTCGACGACGATCGCCGACCACGTCCTGTACCTGCGGATATACAGCTTCGGCGCGTCGACGTCACAGGATTTCGTGACGCAGCTCAAGTCCGGGCTGCCGGGCGCGAAGGGTGTGATCCTCGATCTTCGGGCGAACCCGGGTGGCTTCATCTCGGCGGCGGATGACGTGATCAGCGACTTCGTCGCGTCGGGTGAGACGTTCGAGCTGCACGGCCGCAACGGTTCGATCGAGCGCCACAACGTGAACGGAAATCCCCCGGCGCCGTCGATTCCGCTTGCCGTGCTGGTCGACGCCAACAGCGCGTCGGCGTCGGAGATCGTGGCCGGCTCGCTGCAGGTGCATGACCGCGCGAAGCTGGTCGGCACCGTGACGTTCGGGAAGGGATCGGTGCAGCAGGATTTTCCGCTGTCCGATGGGGGCGATATCCACCTGACGATCAAGCGCTGGTTCCTGCCGGACGGGACGACGATCGACCACAGGGGTCTCCAGCCCGACCTGCCGGTTCCCCTCGCGGCGCCGACCGACGAGTTCGACGTGCAGCAACCCGGCGCCGGGTACGCGAAGGACGCGCAGCTCAACGCGGCCCTGTCGGCGCTGGCGTCGGCGCCTTGATTTCGCCTCTTTCCGCCAAATCCCGCGGTATTCCCTCCCGCTTTCCGCCTCGTTTGCGCAAATCGTGCTGAAAGGTTGATCACGCCCCGGACCGCCGGAGGCCGCGGACTGCTCGATAGACTTTGGGATCGTCTCGGGCGGTTAGCTCAGTTGGCTAGAGCGCCTCGCTTACACCGAGGAGGCCGTTGGTTCGAATCCATCACCGCCCACGCTCGCATACAGCTTCCGCAACATCGCACCGACCATTTCGCCGGAAACGGACTCGCGGGAGGCATCCGCCTTGTTCCCCGATCTCACGTCCTGTGAGTTCCCTCAGCTGGGTCGCGAGCTCCGGCGTCGTTCAGGGCGTGATCATCGGCCTCGCGCTGGCGTTCCTGACAAGCATCCTGATCCTCGACGCCGTCGCGAAGTCGGAGACGACGACGGTCAACGGTTGGAGCTCGATTCGAAAGGCCGGCAAGCCCGGCAATGGGATCCTGCTTCGCGCCGCGATGCAGAAGGCCTTGCCAGTCGTCAACGTCTTTGAAGAGGCCGCGTATTGGACGACCTCCGTTGACGGCGCAGGCCGCAGGTTGAGCGGTGATCATGCCTACCGCCTCCATTTCGGGCCCGAAGAGCTGCCACCGAACAACGCGTTCTGGTCGCTGACCGCGACCGACATGGTCGGCTACATCGTCCGCAACCCGGCCGGCCGATCGAGCGTCGACGACCATTCCGGCCTCGTGCGAAACGCGGACGGCTCCGTCGACATCCTCATCCAACCGCAGGCGCCCAGCGGGGCAAACCAGAACTGGCTCCCGACACCGATCGGCCGATTCAAGCTGATGCTGCGCGCCTACCTACCAGGTCCGGCCATCCTCGACGGCAGCTACCGGGTGCCGCCGGTCATGCCGGTTTCGTGACATGAATCGCCTCACTCTGAAGTACGCCTATCCCATCACCGCCGTCATCCTGCTCGTGTTCGCGTGGGTCATCTATCGACGTCTCGCGGGCGGATTGCATGCCCTGATCCCGCTCGCCGTAGCGGCGATCGTCGTGTGGGTGCTGAGCACGATCGCCTTCATCTACCTCTGGCCGCGGATCACCGTCGGCGGGTTCAAGCGGGCGATCCTGCGGCGCGGTTTCGGCGCCGGCCCCGTTCCCGTCAACACGCTGTACGCCGTGGCCGACCGGCCCTCGGACGCCGCCTCGACCAGCGTGATGGGCACCGGGACCGACGACCTGATCTACCTCGGTGGATGGCTGGACGTCGCCGGCACGCCGCGAGTGCTGCACGTGCCCGAGATGAGTGGACGCTACTACGGCGTGCAGTTCACCGATCCGACCAGCGGCTCCAACTTCGCGTATGTCGGAAAGCGGACGACGGGCACCGCCTCTGGCGATTTCGTCCTCTGCAAACTGGGATGGAGCGGTCACGTGCCGGCCGGCATGACTCGGATCGACGTGCCGCACGGATCCGCGCTCGTGGTCGGTCGCGTCTTTTGTACGGACGAAGGCGATCGCCCCAGCGCGTATTCGCTCGCGAAACAGATCCAGCTCAGTCCGCTCGCTGGTTGAGACCGACAATGGCGTGATGGCGCCAAGACTTGTCTCAGAGGACGGGAGATGGTGGTGGGATGGCGCTCAGTGGCGGTCGCGCGTCGTCGAGGGCGACCTGGACCTCTTCTGGTTCACGACGTCGCCGGACTGGTTCACCCGCGTCCTGGTCGTCGGCCTCATCGGGCTCATACCGTTCGCGGGCGCCATGAACCTCTTCGGCTGGACCCTCGCGACGAGCGACATGCTTCGGCAAAGGTGGCGCGAGCTGCCGCCGGCGGGGTTCGAATACCTGGGAAGGGGCGTGGCTCCCTTCGTGGTCAGTCTCGTGTACGCATTGCTCGGGTTATTTGTGTTCGGCGGGTTGATCGCGGTCGCCGTTGGGATCTGGTTTTCGGATCACTCCCAACTGCCAATCGCGATTGCAATCGGCGGTTTGGGCCTGATGCTCATGTTCGGCTGGTGGTTGCTGATGCTCTTTCTCTACCCCGCGATTCTTGTTGGCGCCGACCGGCTGGGCATAACTCGCGCGCTCGATCCGAGAACGCTCTGGCGCATCTCACGGGCCAACGGCGGGCTCACCCTCAAGATCTCTGCCATCTATTTCGTCGGTGTCTTCACCCTGACGGTAATCGGTTCGACCGTTGGGGCCGTGGTTCCCCTTGGAAGCTTGCTCGTATCCGTGGCGCTGCCTGCCGTGCTGGCCATGATCGCGCCGTCCATAGCGATGATGGTCATCGAACCTGACACGAAAGCCCGCGATGCGGCGGTTTGAGTACGTCGGCGGAACGTCGAACAAGTTCTGGGAGATCGGCCAGAGCGGATCCCAGGTAACCGTGCGATTCGGGCGCATCGGTACGAATGGACAGACACAGGTCAAGGACCTCGACTCGTGGGATGCCGCAGCCGAGCGCGTCCGCAAGCTGGTCGCCGAGAAGCTCCGCGAGGGATACGAGGAAGTCGGCGCAGGCGATGCGCCCGAGCTCGGCCGAGGCTTTGTAGCATCGCCAAAGCTGCCGCCGTACGAGCCGCCTCCGCTGCCCGCCGACGGTCCCGCCCAGATCGGAGGCATCAACCTCCCCACCGGTCACCGGCTCGAGGGCGACCCAGAAATGACACCTCGCGGCGTCCCCTACGTTCCGAATCCCGTCGTCTGGGCGACCGACGAGCAGGTGGGAAACGCCGGACGCTACCTCTCCTCACTTCGGACGCCGGCCGCGGCGATGCACCTGGTGCCGATGATGCTTGCGGGTTTGGACTCCGAGCCGGCGCGGCCGTGGGACACCCACGAGTTCGCGCCGACCGACCCTCGGCGCATCGACGCCTTCGATGCGGAGGCGGAGCTGTCGCACGCCTGGGCCGGCTGCTTCGAGGATCCGGAGGAAGTGCCCGATGAGCTGGCCCCTTTCGGCACCGAGTTTCCCGGTGTCGCCACCCCTCCGGCCATCGCTCCGCCGGCGGGCTTCCGCCGGCTGTTCGCAGGATCCTCAGATCCACTCGACGACTCCAGCGCTTTGGCCGCGATGACGCAGCGACGAATCGCTCTTGTCGCAGCCTCACGACCCGCGGACGCGATCACGGCGATCGGCTGGATGGGTGCCGTGAACGTTCACGACGATCCGGCCCCCATGTCCGCGATCCTTCGCTCCTGGGAGGACCGTTGGTTCGCTCGGGTGGTGGAGATCGGGTTCGACACGCTCAGGCTGACGGTCGGCAATCCGCCGGCAGACCAGGACACGGCCCTCGCCCTCGCCGCCGAGCACTTCGCGTTCTGTCCCGACAACGTATGGCAGGGGGCCGGCACGATCAAGAAGTACGGGCAGGCCCTGGTTCGGAACCGGGTATGGGACTTTTGGTGGGACTAGCGATCGCCCACGAGTCGCCTCGGCCCTAGCAATAGAATCCGACGGTCTGATGGTCACCTCATCACCGGGCGTGATCGCGGCAGTGCAGCAGGCCGTCGCGTCGCGACGCGTCTCCGCAAAGGAGGCCGTGCAGGCCGCCCTCGACCGCATCGCCGAGCGCGACAAGGCGCTCAACGCCGTCACCGTCCTGCGGGCCGAGCTGGCGCTCGAAGAGGCCGACGCGCTCGACCACCGCCTGGCGAAGGGCGATCACGCAGGCCCGCTCGCCGGCGTCCCGGTCCTCGTCAAGGACCTCGAGGACGTCGCAGGCATGCCAACGACCATGGGGTCGGTCCTCTTCAAGGACGCGCCCCCCGCCAAGCGGGACGGCAACGTCCCGGCGCGGCTTCGCGCGGCGGGCGCCATCGTCGCCGGCAAGGCCAACCTGCCCGAGTTCGCATGCGAGGGCTACACCGCGAACCTGCTTTACGGCATCACGCGGAACCCCTGGGCGCTCGATTGGACGCCCGGCGGCTCCAGCGGCGGCTCCGGCGCCGCCGTGGCCGCCGGCATGGTGCCCATCGCCACCGCGACCGACGGCGGCGGCTCGATCCGCATCCCCGCCGCCTTCTGCGGCCTCGTCGGCCTCAAGCCCACGAACGGCCTCATCGCCCGCCGCCCGATCCCCGACTGGATCGACTACTCGACGGACGGCCCGTTCGCAACAACGGTCGCGGACCTGCGCCTCCTGATCGACATCGAATCCGGTCCCGAGCCGGGCGACCCCACCGCGCCGCCGCGCATGGAGACTCCGCCGCTGCCGGCGCGGTTGCGCCTCCTCGCCGCGCCGCGCATCGAGCCCGGGCCGCCGCCTTCTCACGCCCTGAACGCGACCTTCGAGGCCGCCCTCAGATCGGCGGAAGAGGTCTTCGGCTCGCCGGTCGAGATGATCGATCCGTCCCCGCTCTGGCAGGCGGGATCGCCGGGCGACGACTGGGCGATCGTCACCGCCACGGAGCACGTCGGCCGCCTCGGCCGCGACTTCGTGAAGGCAAACCACGACAAGATGCATCCGTCCGCGCAGGCGTTCATGGGCTTCGGCCTGACCGTCTCGGTCGACGACTACCTCGCCGCGCGCCGGCGACGCTTCGCGCTGGCCAGCGCCCTCGACGAGCTGATGGGCGCCGACGCGCTGCTCCTCACGATGACGGTGATCGCGGAGGGATTCCTCGCCGACGGCCGCCTCACGCCCGAGGACGACCAGTGGTCGCTCCCCGCGCACGTCTACAACACGAACATCCCGAACATGACCGGGAATCCGGGCCTGATCCTCCCGGCCGGGCGGAGCGCGAACGGTGTGCCCTTCGGGCTGCAGGTCATCGGGCCGCGTTTTCGCGACGCGTGGCTGCTCGAGCTGGCCGGCCGATGGGAAGAGCAGAAACCGTGGCCGCGCACCGCGCCCGGTCATGACTCGTTCGAAACCGCGCTCGGCTTGTGACCACCGGCCTCGCCTACGACGCGGAGTGCCTCGAGCACGACAACGGCTCGATGATCCTCGACCGCGTCGCGCGGCCATGGCTGAACGTTGCGCACGTCGAGGGCGCCGACCGCGTCGCGCGTACGCACCAGGTGCTCGAGAAGTCAGGCCGCCTGGCGATGCTCACCCCGATCGAGTGCCCGCTTGCCGGCATGGACACCATCGGGCTCGTTCACGACGCCGCCACCATCGAAAAGATCAAGGCCGCGTGCGAGGGCGACGACATCGCATGGATCGGCCCGGACGCGCGCGCCGGCAGAAAGAGCTGGCGGCCGGCCCTCAAGGCGGCGGGCGGATCGGTTCGGGCCGTCGACGACGTGATCGGCGGCAGGGTCGACAACGCATATGCCCTCGTCAGGCCGCCCGGGCACCACGCGTCGGCGAACCTCCCGATGGGCTTCTGCCTCTTCAACAACGTCGCGATCGCGGCGCGTCACGCGCAGCAGAACCACGGTCTCGAGAAGATCGCCATCGTCGACTGGGACGTCCACCACGGCAACGGGACGCAGGCGATCTTCTACGAAGACCCGTCGGTTCTGTTCATATCGATCCACCAGGACGGCCTGTACCCGCGCGACAGCGGCACGCTCGCGGAGCGGGGAAGAGGCGTCGGCGAGGGCTTCAACGTCAACATCCCGATGCCCGCGGGGTCGTCCGACCACGGGTACCGCCTCGCGTTCGAGCGCGTCGTCATCCCGGCCGTGCAGAGCTTCAGGCCAGACCTGCTCCTCGTCTCCGCGGGGCAGGACGCGAGCGGCGCCGATCCGCTCGGCCGCATGAGCCTGACGACCGAAGGTTTCCGGACGCTGTCGGCGATGGTCACCGACGCCGCGCGCGAGGTCTGCGGCGGGCGGATCGTGATGCTGCAGGAGGGTGGCTACAGCGTCGACCACATGCCCTTCTGCACGCTCGCGATCATCGAGGCGATGGCCGGGATCAAGCCGGCCCTCAGCGGCGAACCGCTCGAGCTCGACGGACCGAATGCGCTGCAGCAGATCGAGGCCGACGCGGTCGAGGCCGCGCGGCTGAACATGGGCCGCCGATAGAATTGTCCGCCGTGCCGAGGTAGCTCAGCCTGGTAGAGCACTGGACTGAAAATCCGGGTGTCCCCAGTTCAAATCTGGGCCTCGGCACCAGCCCAAAACTCACACCGCTGAGAAGCGGATCACATCCCCCACGACGGTGAGGCCGAACAGCACCAGCGCTGCCCATCCCGCCACGTAGCCGCGCCACGCGAGCGCGTCGGCCCGCAAGACTCGCCAGTTGTTGAGCGACACCGCGAACGCGACGTAGAGGTACGCGATCTCGGCCCACATCACGAAGAAGTGGAACTGGCCGACGGAGCTCCACACGTACGCCCGCGGCATCGACCAGTTGACGATCTGCAAGCCGGCCTGGCACAGAAACGCCGCAAAGGCGGTGATGAATCCGAGCGCGATGTAGAGCGGGACTCGCCGCCACGCGATGTACGTCGACATCTGGCGGAGAACGATGAATGCGCCCACGTTGGCGATCGGCAACATCACGCCGTCTCCGACGACTCCAGATAGGTACGAGAAAACCGTGCGCTGACCGCCGTGGTAGTGCACGAAGAACAGCCACTGATAGCCGAAGAGCAGCACCCAGCTGAAGATCGCGGGGAGAAGGATCGCGGCGCCAAGCCGCTCGCGCGCGATGCGAAGAGCGGCGGCCATCTAAGCCGATGATACTTACCGCGTGGCGGCCCGCAAGTTCCGTTTCGCGGTTCAGGAACACGGCACCTGGGCCGCGCCGGAATGGCGGGAAAGAGCCCGCCGGGCGGAGTCGCTCGGCTACGCGGCGGTGTATCTGCCGGACCATTTCTCGGACCAGCACGCCCCGATCGCGGCCCTGATGGCGGCCGCGGACGCGACGACCACGCTGCGCGTCGGTTCGCTCGTCTTCGACAACGACTACCGCCACCCGGTCGTCCTCGCCAAGGAAGCCGCAACCCTGGACGTGCTGTCCGGCGGCCGCCTCGATTTCGGCCTCGGCGCGGGCTGGCAGCGCTCCGATTACGAGCGGTCGGGCATCGCTTACGACTCGGCCGGTGTGCGGATCGAGCGCATGGAGGAGGGGCTGAAGGTCATCAAGGGCCTGTGGTCCGGGGCGCCGTTCTCGTTTGCAGGCAAGCACTACAACGTCAAGGAGATGGAGGGCACACCGGTGCCGCTCCAGAAGCCGCACCCGCCGATCGTCCTCGGTGGCGGCGGCCGCAAGATGCTCACGATCGCCGCGCGCGAGGCGGACATCGTCAACGTCAACTTCGACCTCCGCCACGGCCGCGTCAACGCGGACCTCGTGCGCACCGGGACGGCGGCGGCGACCGACGAGAAGCTGCGCTGGATAAAGGAAGCGGCCGCTGACCGCTTCGACCAGATCGAGCTCAGCGTCACGATCTTCCTCGCGACCGTCACCGACGATCGAGAGTCGATGGCCGAGGCCGTCAGCGCGGGCCTCGGCATGCAGGCGTCGGACATCCTCGAGATGCCGCATTTCCTTCTTGGCACCGTGGACGAGATGGCGGAGGACCTGCAGCGGCGCCGGGAGCGCTTCGGCGTCTCCTACGTCATCGTCCCCGACGGCGTGCTCGACGCGTTCGGGCCGGTCGTCGAGCGCCTGAGCGGCACCTAGCGCTACATTGGCCGTGTGGCCGCGACCAGGAACATCGAGGTAAAAGGGAAGGTCACCAACCGCGCCGCGGAGGTGCTCAGCCCGGAGGCGCTCGAGTTCATCGCCGGCCTCCAGCGCGAGTTCGGCGCTCGCAGGCTCGAGCTGTTGAAGGCGCGCGACGAGCGCGAGAAGCGGATCCTGGCGGGCGAGCTGCCCACGTTCCTCAGCAGCACGCAGTCGGTGCGCGACGGCGACTGGAGGGTTGCGTCCGTGCCGAAGGACCTGCAGGACCGCCGCGTCGAGATCACCGGCCCGACGGACAAGAAGATGCTCATCAACGCGCTCAACTCGGGCGCGCGCGTCTTCATGGCCGACTTCGAGGACGCCAACTCCCCGACCTGGTCGAACATGGTCGAGGGCCAGCGCAACCTGACCGACGCAATCGAGCGGCGCATCGAGTTCAAGAGCCCCGAGGGCAAGGAGTACCGCCTCAACGAGAAGGTCGCGGTGCTGCTCGTGCGGCCGCGAGGGTGGCACCTCGAGGAGCGCCACGTCGAGGTCGACGGCCGCCGGATGTCAGGCAGCCTGTTCGATTTCGGCCTCTACTTCTTCCACAACGCGAAGCGGCTGCTGGGCAAGGGCAGCGGCCCGTACTTCTACCTGCCCAAGCTCGAGAGCCACCTCGAGGCGCGGCTGTGGAACGACGTCTTCAACCACGCCCAGGACGCGCTCGGCGTGCCGCGTGGGACGATCCGCGCGACCGTTCTCATCGAGACCATCCTGGCGGCGTTCGAGATGGAGGAGATCCTCTACGAGCTCCGCACGCATTCGTCGGGGCTGAACGCGGGGCGCTGGGACTACATCTTCAGCGTCATCAAGAAGTTCCGCGACCGCCCGGACTTCGTGCTGCCGGACCGCGCGCAGGTGACGATGACGGTGCCGTTCATGCGCGCGTACACGGAGCTGCTCGTGAAGACGTGCCACAAGCGCGGGGCGCACGCGATGGGCGGGATGGCCGCGTTCATTCCCTCGCGCAAGGACGCGGAGGTCAACCGCGTCGCGCTCGCGAAGGTCAAGGACGACAAGGACCGCGAGGCCGGCGACGGCTTCGACGGCACGTGGGTCGCGCACCCGGACCTGGTCCCGACGGCGACCGAGGCGTTCGACCGCGTGCTCGGCTCGCGGCCGAATCAGCTCGAGAAGCAGCGTCCCGACGTGTCGGTGCATGCGGAGCAGCTGCTCGACGTGAAGGCGACCCTGGGATCGATCACCGAGGAGGGCCTGCGCATGAACGTCAGCGTGGGCATCCAGTACATCGAGTCGTGGCTGCGCGGCGTTGGGGCGGCGGCGATCAACAACCTGATGGAGGACGTGGCCACCGCCGAGATCTCACGCTCGCAGGTCTGGCAGTGGGTCCGGCACTCCTCGAAGCTGGCCGACGGCCAGACCGTGACGCCCGAGCTGGTCCGCGAGATCGCGGACGACGAGATGGCGAAGATCCACGAGCGCCTGGGCGACGAGCTGTGGGGGAAGGGCCGGTTTGCCGACGCGCGGAAGGCCTTCGAGCAGGTCGCGCTGGCGAACGACTTCCCGGCCTTCCTGACCCTGGTCGCCCAGAGAGACCTGGACTAAACTCCCCTCGCCCCCGAAGCGGGAGAGATACCCCTCGCCCGCGAAGCGGGAGAGGGTGGCGCCGCGAAGCGGCGCCGGGTGAGGGCGGGGTGCGGCTACTGGACCGGGCGGGGGCTCGCCGGCGGCTTGCCCGGCAGGCGGCGCCACTGGCGCGGCCCGACGCCGTTGTTAGGGTTCCCTGGGACGAACTCGAGCGAGGACGGCTTGACCATGCAGTTGTCCTTCCGCACGACGCTCCGCTCGCCCCCCTCGGAGTGCTCGATCACGACCGTCCGCTCGAGCACGGCGCGCACCTTTACGGGCTTGCCGTCGACGATGGCGCTGAAACCGCCGCTGACCTCGTGGTTTGCCGGGGGAACGATGCTCGAGAGCGCAACGAGATCGGCGGTCTTGTTCATGTGGCGGTTCATCCTCGGGATAGCGGCCATCTTTTCAGCCGCCGGAATCAGACGCCGCAGGTTAAGCGCGGCGGTCGGGAATGTTACCAAAGATCAAAAAAGGCGCCCGCCAAAGGGTCGGGCGCCAATCTTGAATAGCCAACCGAACGGAACCGGGCCGCCGGGTCAGGCCGCCGGGTTGTGCTCCTGGAGCCTCAGCTGCCGCGCCGCCTCACGGCCGCGCCGCGCCGCCTCCTTGCTCGCCAGGTGCCGCACCCGCAGCTGGCTCGGGTCGACGAACAGCCGGTGCCGGTTGACCAGCACCTTCGGCTCGCCGGGGGCCGGCTCGACGACCGCGGTCCGCTCCAGCACGGCGGTCACCCAGACACGCCTGCCGTCGACCTCGGCCTCGAAGTCCGGGAGGATCTCGTCGTCCTCGTCCATCGCAACCGCGTCGAGGCGAACCAGCTCAGCGCTGGCCTTCGACGGGCCGCCGTCTCCACGCTTTCGGTTTGATTCCATGCTCATAACCCAAATACCCGACGAGTAACACCCCCAAACCCAGGAGCAGCCAGGGGAGGAGTTGCGCCGGGAAGAAACTGAACAACTCGCGCGCTCTCGGGCCGAGCAGCCTTCCCAGCTCGAGGAAGATCGCCGCCCAGATCGTGGCCGAGAAAGCTACACATGGTATGAAAACGCGGTAAGGGACGTTAAGTATTCCCGACAAAGCGGAAAGGGCGATCCGCATGCCCGGGATGTGGCGGCCCACGATGATCGCCCACGGCCCCCAGCGCTTGAACATCTCCTCCGCCCGGGCGAGCCGCTCGTCCGTGACGCCGAGGAAGGGGCCGATCCGGTGGATGACCCGGCGGCCGTAGCGCCGGCTCAGGGTCATGTTGACCAGGCTGCCCAGGACGGCCCCGGACACGACCGCGACGTACGCCAGCGGGTAGGGGATCGTGCCCCTGGTGGTCAGATAGCCGGCGTACGTGATCGCGACGTCACCCGGCGCGGGGAGCGGGATCCCGATCTCCTCCAGAAGGATGACCGTGAAAAGGCCGAGCGTCTGGTGCTCGAAGATGAACGTTCGGACGGCGTGGGAGAGGTAGTGCAGCCAGCCAGGTTCCTGGAGCCACCAGGGCAGGTTCACGGCAAGAAACGCGTCGCTCAGGCAGCCGGTCCGATGTGCGCGAGGCGTTCGGCCGGCGTCCAGTCCAGCGTCACGCCGAAGACGTTCTCGAACTGGCGCGCGTAGTCGCGCGCCGCGTGTTCGGTGGCCACCCGCCGGCCGGTCAGCTCCTCGACCGACGTCGCCTTCAGCTCCGCGTGGCCGCAGGGGACGATGCCCTCGAAGTAGTCGAGGTCGGTCGTCAGGTTCAGCGCGAAGCCGTGGCTGACGACCGGCCGGTTGAGCTTGATGCCGATGGCCGCGACCTTCTTTCCGGACGACCAGACCCCCGTGAGCCCCGCTCCGCCCGGCTCGGCCGTCACGCCGAGGCCCGCCAGGTAGGCGATGAGCGAGCGCTCCATCGCGTCGATGTAGCCGGGAATCGTCAATCCGAGGCGGTCGAGTGACACGACCGGATATCCGACCAGCTGGCCGGGTCCGTGATAGGTGGCCTCGCCGCCGCGGTCCGACCAGATCAAGTCGACCGCGCGCCGCGCGCGCTCCGCCTCGTCCCACAGCACGTGCTCCGCTTTGGCGGCTTTGCCCATCGTGAACACGTGCGGGTGCTCGAGGACGAGCAGCGTGTCCGGCTCGCGACCATCGGCCACGGCCCGGACGAGCTCCGCCTGGAGGTCCCAGGCGTCGCGGTAGCCGGTGCTACCCAGCCAGCAGGCTCTTACGCGCTTCAACGGGTACCTGCTCGTCGGCGTGGTAGGACGAGCGGACGAGCGGGCCGGCCTCGACGTGGCGGAAGCCGAGCTGCATTGCGACGTCCTTGAGGCGGGCGAACTCCTCGGGGCGGTAATAGCGAACCACCTCCGCGTGCTTCTTCGTCGGCCGCAGGTACTGCCCGACCGTGAGGACGTCGATGTCGTGCGCCCGCATGTTGCGGAACACGTCGACAAGCTCGTCCTCGTCCTCGCCGAGCCCGACCATCAGCCCCGACTTCGTGACCATCGCCGGCGCCAGCTGCTTGACGTGGCGCAGCAGCGCGAGGCTGTTCGCGTACACGGCCTTCGGGCGGATGCGCGCATACAGGCGCGGCACGGTCTCGGTGTTGTGGTTGAAGATGTCGGGCCTTGCCTCGACGACGGTGCGCACCGCTTCTAGGTCGCCCTGGAAGTCTGGCGTGAGGACTTCGATCGTCGTGCCGGGGCTCCGGCGCCGGATGGCGCGAATCGTGCGGGCGAAGATGCCCGAGCCTCCGTCCGCGAGGTCGTCGCGATCGACCGACGTGATCACGGCATGGCGCAGGCCGAGCTGCGCGACCGATTCCGCAACCCGCAGCGGTTCGCCAAGGTCGAGCTCAGTCGGGCGGCCCGACGTGACCGCGCAGAAGCGGCACGCGCGCGTGCAGACGTCGCCGAGGATCATGAACGTCGCCGTCCGCCGGCTCCAGCAGTCGAAGATGTTCGGGCAGCGCGCCTCCTCGCACACCGTGTGCAGCCGCCGCTGCTGGACGAGGCCCTTGAGCTCCTTGAAGTTCTCGCCCTCGCTGACCCGGACTCGGATCCACGGCGGGATCTCGCCCGGCGTGATGACCTTCGGCTCGCTCACAGCTTGAGCGACGCCGGCGTCCACGACTCCAGCCCCTGCCTGATCTGGTTCAGGAACTGGCCCGCCATCATGCCGTCGATGATGCGGTGGTCGAAGCTCAGGCACACGTTCATCATGTGACGCACCGCGATCGCGTCATTTATGACGACCGGGCGCTTGACGATCGACTCGGTCGTCAGGATCGCGGCCTGGGGCTGGTTGATGATCGGCTGGCTCGCGACCGAACCCGTCGCGCCGGTGTTGTTCAGCGTGAAGGTGCCGCCCTGCACGTCCTCGGGCTTCAGCTGCTTGTTGCGCGCGCGCTCGATCAGGTCGTTCATGCGCTGCACGAGCTCGGTGAAGCCGAGGCTGTCGGCGTCCCTGATGACCGGGACGATGAGGCCGTCAGGGATCGCCACGGCGATGCCGAGGTTGACGTAGTGCTTCAGCACCACGCCGTCGTCGGACCAGCTCGAGTTGAGCCACGGATACTGCTTGATGGCGTCGAAGAGGACCTGCGCGACGAACGGCAGATAGGTGAGGGCTGCGCCGTGGCGCGCGCGGAAACCCTCCTTCTCCGCGTCGCGGTAGCGCACGAGGTTCGTGACGTCGACCTCCTGCAGCGTCCACGCGTGAGGCGAGGTCGCGAGGCTCCGCACCATGTGCTCGGCGATCGACTTCCGCATGATGCTGAGCTTCACGAGCTCCTCGCGCGAACCGTCGACCCTCGCCGCAGGCTGGGGCGCGCCGGCGGCCCTCGGTGCGGGCGGGGCCTGGGCCGCCGGCGCGGCGGCGCCTCCGCTCACGGCCGCGAGCACGTCCTCGCGGGTCACGCGTCCGCCCAATCCGCTCCCGCGGATGGTGCCCGGGTCGATGCCGTGCTCGGCCGCGAGCTTGCGCACGGCGGGGGAGAGCTTCATGTCCGACGCTGCCGCCGAAGTGACCGGGGCGGGGGCCGGCGAGGCCGGCTTCGGCGCCGCGGCGGCGGGAGCGCTCGCAGGCGTCGGCGCCTCGGCAGCGGGTGCCTCAGTGGGCGCGGCCGTCGCACCGCCGGCTGCAGTCTCGATCTGCGCGATGACGGCGCCGACCTTCACGACCTCGCCGGCAGTCGCGCTGATCTTCACGAGCTTGCCCTCGAAAGGCGAGGGGATCTCGGCGTTGACCTTGTCCGTCACGACCTCGACGATCGGCTCGTCGCGCTTGACGAAGTCGCCCTCGTTCTTCAGCCAGTGGTCGACGGTGCCCTCGGTCACCGACTCACCGAGCTGGGGCATCTTGATCTGGGCCAAGCCCATGTCTAGCGAGTGTAGCTGAGGCTTACACCGTTCGAAGCCGAAGCGAGCCGAGGTTAGTCGGCGCCGCCCCCGGCCTGCCTGGTGAGCGTCGCCTTGCGGACCATGGCGCTGACGCACTGCAGGACGAGATTGGGATCGAACGGTTTGACGATCACGGCATCGATGGAACCGGCCTCGTGCAGGGCCGCAGCAGCCTCGAAGTCTTCGGAGATGGCGACGAGCGGTATGGCGGTGGTTCGCGGGTGGCGGCGGAGGCTGACGATCAGGGCCCCTCCGGCCACTTCGGGCATACCCAGGTCGGTCAGAACGATGTCGGGAAGCACATCCGCGTCGAGGATGTCGAGGGCCGCCTCGAGGTGGGGCGCCTCGATCAGCACATGACCCGACGGTTCGAGCAGCGATCTCAGAACCAACCGGCTGCTGTCGTCGTCGTCGACGACGAGAATCGTGCTCATCTCCTAGCCGGGCCAGAATGCGGGCACGGGCGTAACAGCGTCCATAACAATGGGCGTGAGCCACGGCAGCGCCCAGAGGTTCATCAAACCTCAGCGGGTGCTGAGGAAGTCCTGAACCTGGCCTGAGGCTTCAGGTGGGCGGCTCGCCGCACCGTGGCGACCGTGAAAGAGCGAGGTCAAAGCCTCCGCAGTCGCGGCCCCCCGAGCCCTTTGCATCACCAGCACTTTCAACTCGAATCGGATGTTGGAGAGGGGTGATTGGGGAGGAAAAATGCGACATCTCAGTCGAGTCAAGCTCGGGTCAGTCTTCGCGTCATTGGTACTGGCGCTCACAGCCGGCATTTCCGGTCATGCGCCAGCGGTCGAGGCCGCGACGCCGGCCTCGGCGCCATGGACGGGGGACGGAAGCGTCAGCGGCTTTGCGACGACGCTGGCGAGGTCCAATTCCGATTTCACGAATCAGCCGGTCGGCCAGGAGTACGGCGTCGACCTCGGCCTGAACGTCAACCAGACCATCTACTCGCCTGAAAACGGCACCGCTACCTGGTACGCCACGCCCGCGGGGTCATGCGCCTGGTACCCCGGCCGGATGGTCGTGGTGCTCAGCCGGACCAACGCGAACGGCACTCACCCCGTGGTTGCGTTCGGGCACGTCCGGAGCTCCATCGGAAACGGCCCCGTCGGCGTCACGGAGGGGCAATCGATCGCATACGTGGCAGCGGACAACTCGTGCTTCGCGCACCACGTCGAGTTCATGTACGACTCCACGGGCGGCAACATCCAGGCCTGGCAGAGCTTCCTGCCGCCGTCGCCCCTGTACCGGGCGTCGTCCAGCACGAACCAGCCCGCCAACCAGACTTGTCCGGTGGCTCTGACGAAGTGGACGGCCACGGGCGGACAGAGCCTTGACCCGTGCTACGTCCTTTACTCGTACATGCACGGCCAGATCCCGTACGGACCGGCGAGGGGCATCTCGCTGATCTACTCGACGACCGGGTACGTCACCACGGGCAGGGGCAACGTCGAGCCGTTCGGCGGCGCGACGGTCAGCAACGGCAACGCGCTGTGGAACGTCGACTACGGTCGCGGAGTCGCCACCTGCCCCGGCGTCGACAACTACGGCTACGAGCTGGACCTGTACGGCGGCATCCACCCGCTCGGCACCGCTCTGCCGACCTTGCCGGCGGGCAACCTCTGGACCCACGACTATGCGCGGGGCATCGTGCTGCGGCCCGATTGCCACACGGGTTTCATCCTCGACCTGTACGGCGGGATTCACTCGTTCGCTTCACAGGGCTGGGCGGTGCCGCCGACTCCGACGAACTTCACGTACTGGAGCGGATGGGACATCGCGCGCGGCATCACGTACGTCGGCCAGATCAACGGCGTCGACTCCGGCTACGTCCTCGACGGCTACGGGGGCGTGCACCCGTGGGGCAACGCGCCCGCAACCTCCGGCTTCACGTACTGGAACGGATGGGACATCGCCCGCGCGATCGTTTCGTACGGCGGTACGGGCGCCGGCTACGTGCTTGACGGCTACGGCGGCGTGCATCCTTTTGGCGGTGCGCCGGCGGTGGTCGCTCACGGAACCTACTGGGGAATCGACGTTGCGAGAGCGCTCGCGATCGCGCCCGGCGCGGCCGGCGGGTACTACGTCGACACCTCCGGCAGCGTGCAGACGTTCACGATCAGCCAGCCGTGCTGCTGAGCTAGTGAATTGAGGTGCTGGGGCTCCCGCCGGTCGGGGGCCCCAGCCGATCGCATCAGATTGGAGGCGACGCCCAGAATCGAACTGGGGATGGAGGTTTTGCAGACCTCTGCCTTACCACTTGGCTACGTCGCCCCGACGTCGAAGTCGATTCTATGATCCGGCCGTGGCCGACGACTTGAAGGACGCGCTCGCCCACGTGGCCTCCGGAGTGGTCGTCGTGAGCGCCCGCTCCGCCGAGCGTTACCACGGCCTGACCGCCACGTCGCTCGTATCGGTGTCGGTCGAGCCACCGATGGTCCTCGTCAGCCTCGAGCACGAAACCTCGACCCTCGCAGCGGTGCGCGACACCCGCCAGTTCAACGTCAACGCGCTGACGCGCCAGCAGGAGTTTCTCGCCGAACGCTTCGCGGGCCGCGCGCCCGCGGTCGACGCGCACTGGCACTCGATACCGCACCATCTCGCTGACACCGGCGTCCCGCTGCTGGACAGATGCGCCGCCTGGCTCGAGTGCGCGGTAACCGACTTTCACACGGTCGGCGACCACGATATCTGCATCGCCCGGGTGACCTCCGCGACGGCGGGTGAGGGCGACCCGCTGATCCTGTGGGACCGCTCCTTCTGGACGCTCCGCTAGAACGGCAGCTCGTCCTCCTCCATGCCGAAGTGGTGGCCGAGCTCGTGCACGATCGTCCGGCGCACCTCCTCGACGAGCTCTGACAGCGAAGACGCGGCCGCCTCGTGCGAGCGCTTGAAGATGGTGATGCGCTCCGGCATGCCCTCCCCGGCCGCCAGCGCGCCGGCGCCCTCGTAGAGGCCCATCAGGCCCTCGCGCGACGCCTCCTCGACCACGAACACCGTGTTCTCCAGGTAGGGCTGAAAGTCATCTGGAATCGAGTCGATCGCCTGCTGCACCAGCCGCTCGAATTCCTGCATGCTGACGCGCATGCGTGAATTGAAGCGTGTGGTCGTCGTCGGCGCCGGGACGATGGGCTCGCAGATCGCCCTCCAGACGGCGCTGAGCGGCCGCTATGACGTGACCCTCGTCGACTCCGTCACCGCCCAGCTCGACAGGGCCGCGGCGCAGAACCGAAAGCTCGTCGACCGCTCGGTCGAGAAGGGCCGGCTCACCGCGGACGCGGCGGAGGCGGCCATCGGCAGGATCAAGCCCAGCGCGGACCTCGCGGCCGCCGCGCGAGACGCCGACCTGGTCATCGAGGCCGTCATCGAGGACTTCGACGCGAAGAGGGCCGTCTTCGAAGAGCTCGGCAAGCACGCGAGCAAGGACGCCATCCTCACGAGCAACTCGAGCACCATCGCGATCAGCCGGCTCGCCGACTTCACCGGCCGGCCGGAGCGCTGCTGCAACACGCACTTCTTCCACCCCGTGACGGTGATGCAGCTCTGCGAGGTCGTCCGCGGACCGAAGACGTCCGACGAGACGATCGAGATGGCGATGGAGTTCGTGCGCAGCATCGACCGCACGCCCGTCCTTTTGAACAAGGAGATCTGGGGCTTCATCGTGAACCGGATTCTGTTCGCGGCCTCGGAGGAGGCGATGCACCTGCTGGAGGGCGGCTACGCGAGCGCCGAGGACATCGATATCGCGGTGCAGAAGGGCCTGAACTGGCCGATGGGGCCGTTCCACCTGCTCGACTTCAGCGGCCTCGACATCTTCTATGGGGCGATGAAGGACCGCCATCGCCAGGGCGAGGGCGCCGATGCGCCGGAACTGCTCCGCAAGATGGTCGAGGAGGGCCACCTGGGCCGCAAGACCGGCAAGGGCTTCTTCGACTACTGACCCACCGCGGCGGGGGCAAAATGGGTGACGCCCCCGTAGCCCAATGGCAGAGGCAGCCGGCTTAAACCCGGTCCAGCGCGGGTTCGACCCCCGCCGGGGGTATTTCCGGCATGATCCCGGCCGTGGTTGACCCGATCCTCGCCGAGAGGCTCGCCGCCTGGCGGGAGGCGGGGATCGTCGACGCCGACACCGTCGCGCGAATCTCCGCCTTCGAGGACGCCCGCCCCGCAGCGCCGCGCTGGGCTGGCGGCCGGGTCACCGTCAGCGAGGTCGTCGCGTACATCGGCGCGGTCGTGCTGCTGGTCGGCATCGGATTCCTCTACGGCACCGAGTACGCGAACCTCGGCTCCGCCGGCCGGCTGATAATCCTCGCGCTCGTCGTCATCCCCGGCCTCGCGGCCGGAACGCTGGTGGAGCGCGTCGGGGGCTCGGCCGCGGCGCGCCGCGCGCGGGCCGCGGGCTGGGGCGTGGCGTCGGTCGCGGCGTCGGCATTCCTCGCGCAGCTCTTCGTGGACAACAACATCCTCACGAGACCGCCGCAGTACGACTACGAGGGCGCGTCGCCGGACACCAGCGGCTCCCTGATGGTCGCCGCCGCCCTGGGCGCCGTGATGGCCGCCATTCTTCTGTGGCGCGCAGGCGCGGCTCTCCTGGCGCTCGTGACCGCCGCGGGCCTGTACACCGCCGCCGGCTTCCTCGACGCCTACCTGCGCTTCAGCTCGCCCGGGTGGACCGCCGAGCTGACCTGGATCGTCCCCGCGGCGGCGATCCTCGGACTTTCGGAGACCATCACGCGCGGCATCGGGCGGACGTGGGCGCGCGAGCTGCTGCGCTTCATGGTCATCCTGCCCCTGTTGATCGTCACCCTGGTGATCAGCAACGCTTCGCAGGCGACCGGCATCGAGCTGTTCGCTGGGTTCGTCGCCGTCGCCGGGTTCGGCCTCGCGCTCACTCGCAGCAGCGCCGGCTACGCGATCGCGGCCGGCATCGGCCTCTTCATCTTTGTAAACGAGGTCGGATTCCGCCACTTCAGCAACACGCTGGGCTTCCCGGTGGTGCTGATCATCTCGGGAATCGCCCTGTTCGCCATCGCCGCCGGGCTCGTCGGCATCCTGAGGCGCCTCCAAAAGCGCCCTTGAGGGCGACGACGATCCGCCTACAATCCTTAACAGTGGCTGCACACGACGAGGAAGAGCCGGAGGAGCCGGAGGAACCGGATTCGCCAGGAGGACCGGACGGGGCGCCGGCGCAGGCGCGCATGATCCCGTCGGTCGGCCTCCCGGGCCGTGAGTGGGAGTTTTCGACGAAGGTGATGACCGTCGCGGAGATCGCGGACGGGAAGACGCTCGTGAAGACGCTCACCGAGACGGCGGCGGACGGCTGGGAGCTGGCGCAGATCATCGACGGGGGGGAGAAGCGCGTACTCCTCATGAGAAGGCCTAAGCGCGGATCGCGCGAGGCCAGACGCGTGGGGTTCGCGCCTCCATCGCAGAGCTGACTGCCACCGCAGCCCGCCGCAAGCGCCGCGTGCTGGTGGTCGAGGACGACGGTCCGATCCGGTCGCTCGTCGCCGAGATCTGCCGGCAGCAGGGGCACGAGGCGCTCGAAGCCGCCAACGGCGCCAACGCTATCGAGCTGGGACGCGCCGCGCAGCCCGACCTCGTGCTCGTCGACTGGGTGCTGCCCGACATCAGCGGCACCGAGGTCATCCTCGAGCTCCGCCGCCAGGGCCTGGTCTGCCCGATGGTCATGCTCACCGGCCGGACCAACAAGATGGACGAGGTCGTCGGCCTCGAGGTCGGCGCCGACGACTACATCACCAAGCCGTTCGACTCTCGCATCCTTGCCGCCCGCATCAACGCGCAACTGCGGCGTTCGAGCTTCTCTGCGACCAGCACTGGCCCTGAGGGCCTGATCACCGTCGGCGCGATGCAGATCGACAACGCCGCGCGCCGCGTGCGTGTCGGCGATGAGGAGATCCCGCTGACGATGACGGAGTTCAACCTCATCGCGGTGCTCGCGGCCAACCCCGAGCGGGTGCTCACGCGCGCTCAGCTCCGCGACAAGGTGTGGGGGTACCCGCACGACCTCGACGACCACTCCGTCGACCCGCACGTCCAGCGCCTGCGCCGCAAGCTTTCGAAGTACGCCGACTCCGGTGTGATCCTCGACGCCGTGCCAGGCCTGGGTTACCGGCTGTCGGTCCGGTCCGTTTGAACGTTCTGGTAACAGTCCCATGAGCGATCCAAGACCGATCGGCGTGTTCGACTCCGGCGTCGGAGGGCTCACCGTGCTGCGCGCGATTCGCGAGGCGCTGCCGCACGAATCGACCATTTACCTCGCGGACCTTTACCACTTCCCGTACGGGCCGCGATACCAGGACGAGGTCAGGGGCTTCGCATTCGACATCATCCGGTACCTCGAGTCGCGGGACGTGAAGCTCGTCGTCATCGCGTGCAACACCGCGACCGCGGCGGCGCTCAACCAGGCGCGCGAGCTGTTCGAGGTGCCGATCGTCGGCGTCATCCGGCCGGGCGCGCAGGCCGCGGTCGAGGCGACGAAGAACAACCGCATCGGCGTGATCGCGACGCAGGGCGCCGTGCAGAGCCAGGAGTACCTGCACGCGATCAAGGACCTCGACCCGATGATCGGCGTGTTCCAGAAGCCGTGTCCGGAGCTCGTCGAGATCGTCGAGTCAGGCGAGGCGGATTCCCCGCGCGCCGAGAATGCGCTGAAGCGCGACCTTGCGGACATCGTGCGCGTCGGCGCCGACACGCTGGTGCTCGGGTGCACGCACTACCCGCTGCTCAAGCCCGCGATCGCGCGCGTCTATCGGGACGCGTTCCAGCTCGTCGACTCCGCGACCACGACGGCGCAGAAGGTCGAGAGGATGCTCGACCACTCGCGGCTGCGCGCGGACGGCTCTGACGGCGCCGCGCCGCCGGCCCACGAGGTGCTGGTGACCGCGATGCCCGAGCATTTCCACGCGGTCGCGTCGAACATCTTCGGCGAGGCGGTCGACGCGGAGGAGGTCCGGATCTGGGAGGAGCAAAAAGCTCAGACGAGGTAGCCGCCCTCTTCGGTCCGGTCGCGGCCGACCTGCAGACCGTCGAGGTACTCCTGCGCGCTGAGATCGACCGCGGGCCGGCATCGGTCGCGGCGCCGATGGCGGAACTCGTGGCTGCCGGAGGTAAGCGTCTGCGACCGGCCCTGGTCCTGCTCGCAGCCAATCTCGGCAGCTATGACCTCGACCGGGTGGCGCCGGCGGCGATGGCGGTGGAGATCACCCACGCCGCGACGCTCGTCCACGACGACGTCATCGACCGCGCGCAGCTGCGCCGCGGCCGGCCGACCGTCGCGGCGGCGCATGGTAACGAGCCCGCGATCGTCATCGGCGACTACTACCTGGTGCAGGCCTACGAGCTCGCTTCGCGCACCGGCTCGTCGGAGGTGGTCGCCGTGCTGGCGCGCGCGGTGATGGAGATCTGCGCCGGCGAGGTGCGCCACCACGCGCTGCGGTATCGCTACGCGCCGGACGTCGACGAGTACATGCGCTGGATCCATGACAAGACGGCCACGCTGCTCGCCGCGTGCTGCGACATCGGCGGCGCTCTCGGAGGACTCGACGGTGGGGCGCGCCGCGCCCTCCGTGGTTACGGCACGCAGCTCGGCCTCGCGTTTCAGATCGCGGACGACGTGCTCGACTACACGGGTTCGGAGGACGAGGTGGGGAAGCCCATCGGCCACGACCTCGTCGAGGGATTCGCGACGTTGCCGCTGATGCTTGCGCTCGAGCGCGGCGCCGTCGAGGCGATCGCGGATGGGCGCCACCTCACCGAAGACGAGGCCAGGGTCGTTGCGGAGCGCGTGCGCGACAGCGGCGTCACCGAGACCGCGCTTGCGCGAGCACGCGAGCTTGCGACCCATGCTCGCGCGCAGATCGCGGAATTGCCCGAAACCGAAGCCTCGCGGACGCTCGCGTCACTCACGGAGTACGTCGTCTCTCGCAGTTTCTGAAACCACTACCCTCTCTCTCTGGTGGGCCAAGGGTTAGGGTCGTGATCAGGGTCAAGCTCGTCGGCGTCGGTCCCGGACATCCAGGTCTCGCGACGATGAACGCAGTCGAAGCGATCAAGGAAGCGGACGTCATTCGCAACAGCGAAGGTTCAGGCGCCGGCCTCATGCATCTTGCCTCGCCGTCAGCCGACATCGCACCCTTCGAGTCTTCGGACGAGGTCATCCGGCTCGCGCGCGAGGGGCGAAAGGTCGTGGTGTTGTTTCCCGGCAACCCCTACGCATTCGCGGACGGTGCCGAGGTGGCGCAGCGGCTGGACCGCGCGGGCATCGATTTCGAAGCGATCCCCGGGATGCTTGTCGAGATGGCCGCACCGGTCATGAGCGGCATCCCGCTGACGATCGAGGGCATGGCGAAGTCGCTCGGCATCGGCCTGGTCCGCGACGCGGAGACGATGGTGCTGCGCCTCGCGTCCGGATGGTGGGAATCCGGCATCTCGAAGCTGCTCGCCGACGGCCGGCCTCCGGAAACGCCCGCAGCCCTTGTGCTCAACCCGGGGCTGCCCGGTCAGCGCCGCATCACGGCGCCACTTGGCGAGCTCGCGCGCAAGGCGACCACGTACGGGTTGCGCGGCGACGCGCTGCTCGTCATCGGACCGGGCGTGGAGATGGCCGAGCGCCTCGACACGCTCTCGCGACGCCCCCTGCACGGCCGGCGCGTGCTGATCACGCGCGCGCGCCACCAGGTCGAGCCGTTCCGGCGCGAGCTGTCGGAGCTCGGTGCGTCAGTCATCGAGATCCCGACCATCGCGGTGCGGCCGATGCCGACCGACGAGCGGGTGAAGGAGGCGATCTCAAACCTCGACCGCACCGCCCTCGTGATCTTCGCGTCGGCGAACGCCGTCGACATCTTCTTCCAGATGCTCAACGCGAGCGGGAAGGACGCGCGGGCGCTGCATCCGTCGAAGCTGTGCGCGATCGGCCAGGAGACGGCGGAGTCGATGGCGACGCACGGCCTGCGCCCCGAGCTGGTCAGCGGCGAGTACACCGCCGAGGGCCTGGCCAAGGCGCTGGAGGGTTGGGACCTCGACGGCCGGCGCGTGCTGGTCCCGCGGGCAGAGGTGGCGCGTGACGCCCTACCATCGCTGCTTGCGAGAAGAGGTGCGCAAGTTCACATCCTGCCCGTCTACCAGGCTGTCTGCCCGGCCGAGGCGGGACCGGCGCTGATGAAGCTCTTCGGCGCCGAGGGCGTCGACGTGATCACGTTCACGAGCTCGTCCACGGTCGTGAACTTCGTGCGTGCGTTTCCCGAAGACCGCCTTCCGGCCATCCTCGGCGACGCGATGATCGCGTGCATGGGGCCGGTCACCGCCGACACGGCGCGCAAGCTTGGCCTGCCGGTCGAGATCATCGCGCGCGAGTACACGACCCGCGGCCTTGCCGCCGCGATCGCGGCCGCGTCGTCAGGTGAGTAAGGCCAAGAGCGCCACAACGCGCCCGGCGCCGCTGGTCGATCCGGACCCCGAGCTCATCCTGCCCGAGACTTGGAGGCGCAGGCCGTGGATCCCGATCCTCATCGTGGTCGCGGTGCTCGCGGTAGTGCTCGGCGCTGGATTCGCCATGAACGCCGCGCTCCAGCCGGTCGTGCCGCAGGCCCTGAGCAACTGCAAGACCTCGACGCAGCTCGCGCCCCACGAATACGCGGACCGGCAGCCGATCTGCATCGTGGCCGGGAAGGTCTACACGGCGACTTTGAACACGACGCAGGGCAACATTGTGCTGACGATGCTCCCGCAGTGGGCGCCCGTCACGGTGAACAACTTCATCGTCCTCGCGGTCAACGGCTACTACAACGGCCTCACCTTCTGGGACGTGCCGGACTGGGAGGCGCAGGCGGGCGATCCGCTCAACAACGGCCGCGGCGGGCCGGGCTACAACCTGCCCGAGGAGCCGAGCTCGCTGAAGTGGGATGCCGGCGCGGTGGGCATGGCACGCATCCCCGGTGGACCGATCAACGGCAGCCAGTTCTTCATCGTCAAGACGGAGTGGCCGAACGGCGGCCCCGGCACGACGGTGTACAACCGGTTTGCGACGGTCACGGCCGGGCTCGACAAAGTCTCGGCGCTGGCGCCGGGCGATCGCATCAACACGGTCACCATCACGATTTCGAACCCGAAGGTGAGCGGCTCCCGCTAGCCGGCGCGGGCAGCCCTATAATCGGCTCGACATGCCCTTTCACTGGATCTGGATCGTTGCTCTGCTGCTCGTCGTGTTGATCGTCTTCGGTCCCGGCCGCCTCCCCGAGCTCGGTGGCGCCGTGGGGAAGGCGATGCGGGAGTTCCGCAAGGCGACCACCGAGCTGACCGACGAGGTCAAGAACACCATGGACGCCAAGCCGCAGCAGGCCTCCAAGGTCGAGACCCCGTCTTCGTCGACAGAGCCCAAGAGCCCCTCGACCACCAGCTGAGGGCTAGCCGTTGGCCCTCCTAGATCGGGTTCTTCAGCGCGGTCCTCGCACGCCCGTCGTGTACGAGGAAGAGGACCGCATGTCGATCATCGAGCACCTCGAGGCGCTCCGCCGCGCGCTGATCGTCTCGCTCATCGCGTGGGGCATCGCGACGCTGATCGCGCTGCTCGTCTCGGGCAAGGTGCTGGGGCTGCTCGTCCACCAGGCCGGCCTGAAAGAGGCCATCTTCCTGCAGCCGACCGGCGGTGTCCTGCTGACCTTGAAGGTGGCGATGTACATGGGCGTCGTCATCGCGGCGCCGGTGATCATCCAGCAGGTCTGGTGGTTCGTAAGCCCGGGCCTCCACCCGCACGAACGGCGCTTCATCCTCCCGATGATCGTCGCGACGGTCTTCTTCTTCCTTCTCGGTGTGGCGGTCGCGATCTTCGCCCTGCCGCTCTACCTGAAAGTGCTCGGCTCGCTGTCGCCGCCCAACACGGTGTATCTGCCCGACATTGGAGAGCTCGTCGGCTTCGTGCTGCTGATGATCATCGGCTTCGGGATCGTGTTCGAGCTGCCGGTCGTGCTGTTCGCCCTCGGAATGATGAGGATCATCAGCTCGGGGTGGCTGCACAAAAACCGCGTCTACTTTTTCCTCGGGCTCGGACTTCTCGCGAACTTCCTGACCCCCGGCGTCGACCCGGTGACGCCGCTGATCATGTTCGTGCCGCTGTACATATTTTTCGAGGGCACGGCGCTGCTGCTCCGAATCCTCGGTAGATGACGACGGTCATGGTCCGCCACGACGGCCGCCAGATGGACGAGCTGCGCCCGGTGAAGATCGAGCTCGGCGTGAACGTGCACGCGGAGGGTTCGTGCCTGATGGAGATGGGCCGCACGCGTGTGTGGATCACCGCGAGCGTCGAGGACCGCGTCCCACCGCACCGCCGCGGCAGTGGGCTGGGTTGGATCACGGCGGAGTACTCGATGCTGCCCCGCTCGACGCACGACCGCGGCTCCCGCGAGGCGACACAGGGACGCATAGGCGGCCGCACGCACGAGATTCAGCGGTTGATCGGACGCTCGCTGCGGGCGGCGGTCGACATGTCGAAGATCGGCGAGCGCACCATCACGCTCGACTGCGACGTGCTGCAGGCCGACGGCGGCACGCGGACGGCGTCGATCACGGGCGCGTTCATGGCGCTGTACATGGCCATCAAGCGGATGAAGGACGCGCGCATGGTCGACCAGGTGCCGGTCCGCACGTACATCGCGGCCGTGAGCTGCGGCATCATCGATGGGATCCCGCGCCTGGACCTCGACTACACCGAGGACTACCAGGCAGGCACCGACCTGAACTGCGTGATGACCGAGGATGGCCGCCTGATCGAGCTGCAGGCGACCGCCGAGGGTGCGCCGTACACGCGCGCGGAGCTCGACTCGATGCTGGCGCTCGCGTCGAAGGGCATCAAGGAGCTCGTCGTGCACCAGAAGCGCGCGCTCGCCTCGCTTGGCTAGCCGAAAGAAGCTCGTTCTCGCGACCGGAAACGCGGGCAAGCTCGGCGAGTACCGCGAGCTGCTTGCCAATGCAGGGCTCGAGCTCGTCGCCCACGACACCGAGGTCGACGAGGTGGGGAAGACGTACGCGGAGAATGCGCGCCTGAAGTCGGACGCCGCGATGCACGCGTCCGGTCTGCCGGCGCTCGGCGACGACTCCGGCGTGGAGGTCGACGCGCTGGACGGGTTTCCGGGCATCCGCTCGGCGCGCCTTGGTCCGACTCAGAAGGAGCGAACGGCTGCGCTCCTTGCGCGCCTGGAGGGCCGCCCGAGGCCGTGGACCGCGCGCTTCGTCTGCACCCTCGCGCTGTCGGTGCCGGGAGAGGAGGTGCAGTTCTTCGAGGGCGAGTGCCGGGGCGAGATCGTGCCGGAGTGGCGCGGGCAGGCGGGCTTTGGCTACGACCCGATATTCCTTGTGCCCGGAACGGGGAAGACCTTCGGCGAGATGCCGCCTGAGGAGAAGCGGAAGTACAGCCACCGAGCTCGGGCGGTTCGTGCGCTGCTGGAATCCGGCACGTTGAAGCGCCTTCCGGCCTGACGTGTTTCGGGAATCGTGAAATACTCGCGCAGGCATGGGACCGACATGGCGAGCCTGCGCCGTGTTCGT
>Ga0070741_10000779_pt1 | contig 107439 bp, 116 predicted proteins | sample Coa_R1_4_FD_66440 | JGI IMG/M metagenome (GOLD analysis project Ga0070741, IMG submission 66440) | Surface soil microbial communities from Centralia Pennsylvania, which are recovering from an underground coalmine fire - Coalmine... | ecosystem: Environmental > Terrestrial > Soil >...
GTAGACGCCGGGGAACGTCGCGCCCGCCATGCGCTCCCAGGGCGTGTCGCCCGAGACGCCCAGCCAGTAGCGCTTGTGGATGCCGCCCACGTCGTTCATCTTCTCGAAGCCGCCCACGAGGGCGACGTCCACCGCGCCGCTGCGGACGGCGAGGACCGCGTCGCGCAGCGCGAAGCCGCTGGACGCGCAGGCGTTCTCCACGCGCCGCGCCGGGACGCCGGGCAGGCCCGCCTGCTCCACGAGGTACGCGGCGGTGTTGCCCAATTGCCAGCCGCCGAACGCGGTGCTTCCCACCCACGCCTCCTGCACGTCGCGAGGGTCCATGCCCTTCTCCACCGACGCGAAGGCGAGGGCGGCGGCCTCGGCGAAGAGGCGCTTGGGGCTCTCGGGGCGGACGCCGAAGGCGCCCATGGCGGCGCCCACAACGGCGGCTCGTGGCATGCGCCGCGATACGGGCGCGATCATTTGACCTTTGGCCGCTTCCTGCCCCTCGTCTTGGCGGGCCCGAAAGGGAGACGCGCGAAGGAGCCGGCGCTGCAACAGGGACGCCACAATGGTTTAGAAGGGTCCCCGGAATGCGCGTCCATGCGCCTCCCGGCCGTCCTCCTCGCGCTCCTGTTCGTCGCGCTGCCCCTGGCGGGCTGCTTCAGCAAGGACACGACGCCCCCGGCGTATACGGTGAAGGCGACCGCCGGCAAGGTCAGCCCCGGCTGGGCCTACGACGGCGCCGGGCTGGAAGGGGGCGACGCCACGCTGGAGGGGCGCGTCGTGAACGCCGACAACACCGGCGCCCTCTTCGCGAACTTCACCTACCTGGGCTCCAAGTACCAGGTCGTCTTCGACAAGTTCGCGCAGGCCGAAGGCAAGGCGTTCCAGGACGGCGGCGTCGCGTTCGGGCTCACCGAGCACGGCGACTCCAAGGTGGCCGACGCGTCCATCCCCAAGATCCACGGGAAGCTCGTCGCCTACGGCACCGCGACCGTGACCAAGGACGGCGCCCCCGTGAAGGGCAAGACGGGCCTCGCGGACTGGATGGCGCACCTCATGGTGTACGACGACGCGGTCCGCGGCCCCGACGGCAAGATCACCGACGCCAAGGGGGACGCGCCCTACGACCCGTCCAAGCCCGCCGACGCGAAGACGTACCCGGGCCAGCCCCAGGCGATGCTCAAGCTCGTGAGCCCGGACGGCGAGAACGGCACGCGCGCGCCCAGCCACGTGGACAAGAACATCACCATCCAGGGCCCCCAGGCCAGCGACTCCGCGGACGTGCCCTTCGAGGCCGGCGCCAAGCCGTTCACCATCCAGGTCAACAGCACGCCCCTGAGCACGCCGGCCCCCGCGCCCCTGCAGGTGGGCACCCTCACGGTGACCATCAAGGCGGGCGACAAGACCCTGGCCACGGACACCGCGAACATCCAGCCGCAGCAGGCCTACTCCAAGGCGTTCCCCATCACGGCCGAGCAGCTCAGCAACGCCACGTCGCCCCTCAAGGTGGAGATCAGCGGCTCGGGCGCCTACGGCGTGGAGGTCTCGGCGGACGTCGCGTACGACGACCACCCCTTCCTCGTCGTGACGTGGGACAACCCCACCCTCACGAGTTGAGGCGAGAAAAGGGCTCAGGCCACGACGCCGTGGCCGTGGCACGACGGGCAGTAGGCCACGCCGGCGTCCGCCGCGCGCAGGCCCCCCTCGACGCCCGCGCCGTGGCAGCGGGGGCAGAGCCCCGGGTGCAGGGACGGGCGGGTCCGGGTGGCGCGAAGTGCCATGGGAACGTCATCATGCGCTTCGGGCTTTTGACCTCTTTGAAACATTCACCAAGTGGCTGCAGGGCTCAGCGCGTCGCGCCGGCCCCTTCGCACTCCGGGCACGTGACGCGCAGCGAAGCGCCTGCAGGGAGGACCTCTCCGGTTCCGAAGCAGTGCCGACAGACGCCGTAGTTCAGGTGGGCGCGGGAGTCCATGGGGGGCTCGTTTCCGATGGAGGGCTTGCTTTCCTCGGTGGCTCCCAAGGTCCGTTGGGCCGGTTCGGCAAGCCCTCGGGGGCTCCGCCCCATGAAACCCCGAATCTCCGAATCCCCGAGGCGGAGATTCCGCGATTCGGAGATTCGGGGTTTTGGCGGGGGGAAGGGGGCGCAGCCCCCAGCGAGGGAGCAAGAAGGGGGATCAGGCCCGCATGATGGCGACGAGGAAGAGCCCCAGCGCCACGACGCCGCCCAGCGCGCCGGCCACCACCGCCGCGACGCCGACGCCCATCTGCTCGGCGTCCCACGCGTTCACGGTGGTGAAGACGTTGATGCCGAACGTGATGGTCGTCCAGGCGAAGAGCGTCAGGAGGCCCACGATGACGAGGCCCAGGCCGATCTTGCGGCTCTTGCCCGCGCCGAAGTAGCTGGTGAAGAGGCCGGAGAAGAGGATGGTGAGGCCGAAGGCCAGCACGAGGACGCCGCTGAAGACGGCGAGCGCGTCGGGAAGCGCCATGGGTCGATCAACCTCTCTCGCAGGGCTCGCTGGGCGCTCAGAAGCGCGTGCCGGTGAGCGTCTTGGTGTCCATGACGCCCTCGATGGTGCGGATCTTGTTGACGATGATGTGGCCCAGCGTGTCGAAGTCCGACCCCTCGATCTTCGCGATGAGGTCGTACTCGCCGAAGAGGGGGTGGAGCTCCACGATCTCGGGGACCTTGAGCAGGGCGTTGTAGACCTCGTGCTCCTTCGAGGGGGCGGCGCTGATGAGGACGAACCCGACGGCCATGCTCTTCGCGCCGCGAACCCGGTGCGAGCGTATAAAATCGCGCGTGCGCCGGGCCGGCAGGCGAAGCCCGCGGGCCCGCGCGTGGCGACAGGGACATGCACCTCGCACGGCGTAGGCCCTCCGCCTCAAGGAGGATGCCAAGATGGCCTACCAGGACTCCAACGACTTCGATGCGATCTTCGAGGACTTCCGCCGCAGCCTGCTGGGCGGCATGGGAATGGGCATGGGCGTCGGCGCGCCCATGCTGGGCGCCGGGCAGGGCTGGGAGGGCGCGCGCATGCCCATGGTGGACGTCCTCGACGAGGGGGACCGCTTCATCGTCACCGCCGAGCTGCCCGGCGTGCGCAAGGAGGACATCCGCGTCAACGTCCGCGACGAGACCGTGCGCATCCACGCGGAGCGCTCCTATGCCGAGACGCCCGAGGGCTCGCTGGGCGACCGCGCGGAGCGCGGCCTGCGCGGGCAGGGCTCGCGCGTCGCGGGCCGCGCGGGCGGCGCCTCCGTCGAGCCGGGCATGCAGGGCGAGCGCACGAGCTACGTCCGCCGCGAGCGCGTGCACACGGTGTTCGACCGCTCCATCCGCCTCCCCGAGGAGGTCCGCGACGACCAGGTCGCCGCGCGCTTCACCAACGGCGTCCTCACCCTGACGCTGCCCAAGGCCAACCCCGAGACGCGGGGAGGGAACGTCCGCATCGAGTGACGCGCCCGAAGATAACGCCATGAGCCGGGGGCGCGTTCCGCGCCCCATGGCCCACGCCGGGCGCGCCTTGGAGATCGTCGTCTCCGCCCTGGAGCGTCACCTTGGACGCTCGGACGGCGTCGAGGTGGTCTCCCCCGCCTTGCTCCCCGACCGCGACACGGGCGAGCCCCGGGAGGTGGACGTGGCGGTCCGCCGGCGGGTGGGCTCCCACGACATCCTCGTGATCCTGGAGTGCCGCGACCGGCGCGCGCCGGCCGACGTCCGCTGGATCGAGGAGCTCGCCTCCAAGCGCGACAGCGTGGGCGCCGACCGCGTGGTCGCCGTCTCCTCCTCGGGGTTCACGCGGCCTGCCCGCGAGAAGGCGCGCGCCCTGCGCGTGGACCTCAGGAGCGTCGAGCAGTTCGAAGGGCCCAAGGCGGCGCAGGCCGTCGCCGGCCTCTCCCTCCAGCAGGTGATCATGGGCGGCACCACGCCGCACGTCGTGGTCGAGACCGAGGTGGCGCTGCCCGCGCTGAGGCCCGCGCCGCTCGCGCTGGACCCCGCGCCCGACGAGCGGCGGCTCCTCCGCATCGACACCTTCGAGTGGATGTCCATGGCCGAGCTTCTCTCCCGCCTGGACGTCCCCTCGCGGCTCCCTCCCCACCTGGAGGATGGCGCGCAGGTCCCGGTGCGCGTCCGGCTGGCGAGGCGCCGCATCCTCCTTGACTGGGGCCCCGAGATGCATTGGCTCCATGGCGTCTCCTTCGTCCAGACCGTGCGCCGCGAGACGCGGGAAATTCCCCCGGCCCGCGTCCGCACGTATACGGACGATGCCGGCGTGCTCGCCCGGCGGATCGAGTATTCCCTGGAGGGCCGGGGCGAGGTCGTCGTGGACCTCAGCGCGGCGCAGCGGGACGCGGACGCCCGCTAGCCCGTCCCCACCACGTCCGCGAGGTGCTCGTGGCCCGTCTGCGCGAGCAGCTCCACGAGCCCCTCGTTGATCTCGCGCGCCGTGGCGGGGCCGCCGTAGATGAAGCCCGTGTAGAGCTGCACGAGGGACGCGCCGGCGAGGATCTTCTCCCAGGCGTGCTCCGCGGTGAAGACGCCGCCCACGCCCACGATGGGGATGCGGCCCTCCGTCATGGCGTGGATCTCGCGGATCATGGCCGTGCTGCGGTCGCGCAGCGGCGCGCCCGAGAGGCCGCCCTCCTGCTGGATGGAGGTCTTCAGCCCCGCGCGGGAGACGGTGGTGTTGGTGGCGATGAGGCCGTCCAGCTTCTCGGCGCGCGCCACCTCGACCACGCCCTCCAGGTCCTTGGGCTGGAGGTCGGGCGCGATCTTCACGAGGAGCGGCCGGGGCCTCGCGCCCTGCGCGCGGGCGAGGTCGGCGTTCTTCGACTTCAGAGCACGCACCAATTCTTCCATGCTCTCGCGCGCCTGGAGGTCGCGCAGGCCCGGCGTGTTGGGGCTGCTGACGTTCACCACGAAGTAGTCCCCGTAGGGGTAGAGCTTCTCGAAGGTCCGCAGGTAGTCCGCGGTGGCCTCGGCGTTGGGCACGCGGCGCGCCTTGCCGATGTTCACGCCCACGGGCACCATGCGCGCGCCGCTGCGGGCGAGCCGGCCCGCCACCGCGTCCGCGCCCTCGTTGTTGAAGCCCAGCCGGTTGATGAGCGCCTTGTCCTTGGGCAGGCGGAACATGCGCGGCTTGGGGTTCCCCGCCTGCGCCTCGCTGGTCACGGTGCCCACCTCCACGAAGCCGAAGCCCAGGTGGGGCAGCACGTTCACGAGCTTGGCGTTCTTGTCGAACCCCGCCGCGATGCCCACCGGGTTCGGGAAGCGGAGGCCCCACAATTCCTGCGAGAGGCGCGGGTCCTCCATGAAGTAGCGCGCGCGCAGCGTCTTCGCGACGCGCTCGCTGCGGCCCCACGCCTCCAGGCGGCGGACGGCCATCTCGTGGACGCGCTCGGGGTCCATCCGGAACAGGACGGGCCGCGCGAGGTCGTAGAGCACGCCGCGGGCACGCCGCGGGGGCTACAAGAACGCTGCGGGGCTCACGACGGAGGGTATTCGACCCAGTAGACCGCCCGCCAGTTCCGCGCGTTGCGCAGCCAGCGCGCGAAGTCGGCCCGCGTCGCCTGATAGCCCGAGGGAGGGGCGGAGGAGAACTCCCCCTCCAGCGCCGCGAGGTCCTTGGCCGTGAGCTTCGCGTCGGCCTGGCTCGACATGAGGATGGCGGCCAGCGGCCCGCGCGAGCCGGCGGCGCCCTCGTAGAAGAGCCACGTCTGCATGCGGGCCCCGCGAGGGCGCCAGGCCCCCAAGAATCCTGACCTCGCGCCCGTCCCCTTTATACAGGAGAGCGGGTCTGCCCCGCCTGTCATGTACCTGATCACCGAGTGGTTCGGCGCGTTCCTCGTGGGTGAGGACGGCTCCGTCGTCCAGGAGCGGCTCTTTCCCAAAGAGCCCGCCGCGCTGGCCCAGGTGCTCCAGCGCCTCCAGGACGGCATGGTCCTGGAGGAGGAGCGCGCGCTGGCCGCCCGCGCCGAGGGCGACGTCCTCGTGCGCGAAGAGCGCCAGGTGCGCCTCCCCGCCGCGAAGCTCGCGCCCAAGGCGCCCAGCCTCGCCGACCACGCCTCCGAGATGGGCTACCCCCGCGACCTCCTGCACAAGGCCACCATGGAGCTTGGCCGGATGGGCGTGCGCGCGAGCAGCAGCAAGCGCGACATGCACGTCGTCCAGGCGGTGGACGCCATCGACGAGCTCCACGAGCAGGCGAACATCGTGGTGGAGCGCCTCCGCGAGTGGTACGGCCTCCACTTCCCCGAGCTGGTCGACTCCCAGGCGCCCAACGAGGAGATCGCCGCGCTCATCAGCAGCCACGCCGACCGCGACGCCATCATGGCCGCCGCGCCGCAGCACCGCGTGAAGGACTCCATGGGCGGACCGCTGCCCGCGCTGGAGGCCGCCGCCGTGCGGCAGCTTGCGCGCACCGCGTCCACCCTCTACAGCACGCGCGCGGAGCTGGAGAAGTACCTCGACCAGGCGATGCCCGAGGTGGCGCCCAACGTGTCGGTGCTCCTCCAGCCCGTCCTCGCGGCGCGCATGGTGAAGCAGGCCGGCGGCATCCGCCGCCTGGCGACCATGCCCGCGGGCACGATCCAGACACTTGGCGCCGAGAAGGCGCTCTTCCGCCACATCAAGGAGGGCAAGCGCCCGCCCAAGCACGGCTTCCTCATGCAGCACCCGCTCATACACCGGGCGCCCCGCCACCAGCGCGGCGCGCTCGCGCGCAGCCTCGCGGCGAAGGTCGCGCTGGCCGCGCGCGCCGACGTGTTCACCAAGAGCACCGAGGCGGGCGCGCGCCTCGCGGCCGAGTTCGCGACGCGCGCGGAGGCGCTGAAGTCCCAGCAGATGCGCCAGAAGCGCATGAAGGCCAAGAAGGGCGGCTTCACCGGCCGCCCCCCAGCGGGAGGCCCCGGCGGCGCTCCTGGAGGCCCCAAGAAGTTCGGGGGCAAGGCCAGGTTCCGCGGAGGTGACCGCTGATGGCGCGCGAGATCCTTCCCAACGTCATCGCGTTCGACGACGGGCGCATCCTCTCCCGCAGCCTCGTCCCCGGCCAGCGCGTCTACGACGAGGAGCTCCACACCGTGGACGGGCAGGAGTTCCGCACGTGGAACCCCACCAAGAGCAAGCTGGGCGCCTACATCGTGAAGGGCGGCCGCGCGTTCAGCATCAAGCAGGACGCGACCGTCGTCTACCTGGGCGCCGCCAACGGCACGACGCCTTCGCACGTGAGCGACATGGTGCGCGAGGGCGTCATGGTCGCCGTGGAGTTCAGCCCGCGCAGCTTCCGCGACCTCCTGCGCATGAGCGAGCCGCGCGCGAACATCGTCCCCGTCCTGGGCGACGCGTGGCGCCCGCAGCTCTACGAGCGCTACGTCGGGCACGTGGACTTCCTCTTCCAGGACATCGCGCAGCGCCAGCAGGCGGCCATCTTCGCCAAGAACCTCCTGGCGTTCAAGCCCGACCTGGCCATGATCGCCGTGAAGGCGCGCAGCGTGGACGTCGCCGCGCACCCGCGCGACGTGTACGAGAACGTCGCCCGCGAGGTGGAGGAGCGCAGCGGCTACGAGGTCGTCGACTCGCTGGACCTCGGGCCCTTCGAGAAGGACCACGCCGCGCTCGTGCTGCGCCCCGGCTCGGGGAAGAAGCGCGAGCCGCGCGCCGAGGCCCGCGAGGAGCGGCCCCAGCGCGAGGATCGCCCCCGCGGCTTCCAGCGCCGGGACGACAAGCCCCGCGGCGAGAGGCCCCAGGGCGGCTTCCAGCGCCGCGAAGGCGGCTACGAGAAGCGCGGCCCGCCCCCGGGCAAGGGCAAGTTCCAGCCCCGCGACGACCGCGGCCCGCGCGGGCCCCCCCGCGACGACCGGCGCCCCGGCGGCGACTTCGGCAACCGGCGCGGCTGGCGCTGAGGTGATCCCATCGCGCGGCACGTCGTGACGGGAGGAGCCGGGTTCATCGGCTCGCACCTCGCGGACGCCCTCCTCGCGCGGGGCGACGAGGTCGTCGTCTACGACAACCTGAGCGCCGGCAAGGAGGCCTTCCTCGCCCGGCACAAGGGGGACCCCCGCTATCATTTCGTGCACGCGGACGTGCTGGACACCGCCGACCTCGCGCTGGCGATGAAGGGCGCGGACGTGGTGTGGCACGTCGCGGCCGACCCCGACGTGCGCACCAGCGGCCTGCGCGCCGAGGTGCACGTCAACCAGAACGTCATCGCGACGCTGCGCGTGCTGGAGGCCATGCGCGTCGCGGGCGTGCGCAGGATCGCGTTCACCTCCACGAGCACCGTCTACGGCGAGGCGAAGACCATCCCCACGCCCGAGGACTACGCGCCCATGGAGCCCATCAGCCTCTACGGCGCGTCGAAGCTGGGCAGCGAGGCGCTCATCAGCGCGTACTGCCACACGTTCGACATGCAGGGGCTCGCGTTCCGCTTCGCGAACATCGTGGGCCCGCGCAGCACGCACGGCGTGACCTACGACTTCTACCACAAGCTCAAGGCGAGCCCCAAGCGCCTGGAGATCCTGGGCGACGGGCGGCAATTGAAGAGCTACTGCCACGTGGACGACTGCGTCTCGGCGATGCTCTTCGTGGAGTCGCGCCCCTGGCCGCGCTTCGACGTCTACAACATCGGCAGCGACGACGCCATCGACGTGTTCGACCTGGCGCGCGTGGCCGCCGAGGTGTGGGGCCTGAAGGGCGTGGAGATGGTCGCCACGGGAGCGAAGGGCTCGGGCGGCTGGAAGGGCGACGTGCGCCGCATGGGCCTCGCCAACGAGAAGATCAAGAAGCTGGGCTGGGCGCCGCGCTACACCAGCGCGTCCGCCATCCGCGCGACGGCCGAGGCGCTGGCGCGCGAGATGGGCAACATCTCCCGTTGAACCGTCTTTGCAGCGCGGCTGCCGGCTTCATCTGATAGCAGCCCCTGGGCGACCCCCGGCGGGGGCTTCCACCTGAGCGAACCGGTCCACCTGGCCGACTTTCCGGCCGTCTCGCGCGAGGACACCATCAGCGTCACCATCGGCCCCGGCGCCGACCCGCAGGGCGTCGAGTTCGTCATCGAGGCCGCTCCCGACGTCACGTGGTGGAAGGGGCTGGAGGTCCGCGACGCCCAGGGGCGCCTCCTGGGCGAGGCGTCCACGCAGGACTCGGACCACGGCCCCCGGTCGACGGCATGGCCCTCCGCCGCGCTCGTCGGGGGGAGCCTCACGCTGGCGAAGGCGAAGCTCTTCGGCATCCACACGGGCATGTACGAGCTTCGCGACCTGGCCGCCCTCCAGGGGCAGAGGATCCATTTCCTCTGGCAGCGCGACGAGGACAGCGACGGGCCCGTGCTGGGCTTCTTCCGCGACCTGGGCAGCGGCGTGAGCCAGGCCGCCGACGCGGTGGCCGGGGCGGTGGAGGCCGTCGTCAACGCCGTCGAGGAGGTCGTGACGGACGTCATCGAGACGGTCGCCACGGCGGCGAGGAGCCTCTTCGACTGGCTGGGCGGCGCGCTCTCGGGGATCCCCCTCATCGGGGGCGCCCTCCAGGCGGTCTTCCACTGGATAGGAGGCGTCATCGGAGGCTTCCTTGACCTCGTGGCGTCGCTGGTGAAGGCCATCCTGGGCATCGTCGGGGGCGTCGTCGCGGGCGTCGTCCGCCTCGTGGGCGGAGCGATCGGCGGGCTCCTCTCGTGGGACGGCCGCACCTTCGTCAAGGGGTTCAACGACGTGGTCGGCGGCGTCTCGGGCGCCCTCATCGGCGTCGTCCTCAAGCTGGGCTCCCTCGTGAACGCCGTCTTCGGCCAGGAGTGGAGCAGCCGCCCCCTCACGCCCGCCGAGCGGGACCTCCTGCGCAGGATCTACCGGGGCTCCATCGCCTTCTACAACGTGCGCGTCGTGGACGGGGCCTCCGGGGTCTTCTCCGTGAACGACGATCCCTTCACCGTGGGCAACACGATCTACATGAAGAGCACGCCCCCGGCGGACTACCTGGGCATCCTCGTCCACGAGTGCTGCCACGTCTGGCAGTACCAGAACATGGGCTCGCGCTACCTGGGGGACGCCGCCGGCGCGCAGGCCTTCGTGCCTGACGCGTACAACTGGCAGGCGGCGCTCGACGCGGGCGCGAGGCGCTGGCAGGACCTCAACCGCGAGGCCCAGGCGGAGGTCTTCCGCGACGCGTACCGCTTCGGCCGGAAGAGGCCCCCCGCGCCCGCCGTGCCGGGGGACTTCTTCCTCGACGACCCCGTGGGGGACGACGTCTCCTTCGTGGCGGGAGGGCGGGACAACACGGACTTCGCCCGGGCGAGCACGGCCTGGGTGCGCGGAGACTGGTCGTGGCGCCCCTCCTCGTGGCTCTGAGCGGCGGAGCGCCCCCGGCGCCGCCAGGCTTCCTCCGCCTTCAAGCCAACCTGCCGCGTTGAGCCCGCTGTGCCCGCCCTGGTCGCGCGCAACCTGGTGAAGGACTTCGGCCCGCTGAGGGCCGTGGACGACCTCTCGCTGGAGATCGAGGAGGGGGAGGTCTTCGGCTTCCTGGGGCCCAACGGCGCGGGGAAGACCACGAGCATCCGCATGATGACGGGGCTCCTGCCGCCCACGTCGGGCGAGGTCGAGGTGCTGGGCAAGCGCGTGAGGCCCGGGGGCGGCGAGGCCAAGGGGCTCGTGGGCGTGTGCCCGCAGGAGGTCGTCATCTGGGAGACGTTGACCGCGCTGGAGAACGTCGTCTTCCTGGGCGAGATGTACGGCATGGGCGCGGGCGCGGCGCGCAAGCGGGGGCTGGAACTGCTGCGGATGCTCTCGCTGGAGGAGAAGGCCCACGAGCGCGCGGGCGACCTCTCGGGCGGCATGAAGCGGCGGCTCAACGTCGCCATGGCGCTCGTGCACGACCCCAAGCTCGTCGTGCTCGACGAGCCCGAGGCGGGATTGGACCCGCAGGCGCGCGTCGTGCTGCGCGAGTTCATCGACGGCCTGCGCCGCGAGAAGACCGTCATCTTCACGACGCACAACATGGACGAGGCCGAGCGGCTCGTCGACCGGGTGGCCATCGTGGACCACGGCAAGCTCATCGCGCTGGACACGCCGGCCAACCTCAAGCGGCGCTTCGGCCGCGGCGACGCCTTCGAGATCAAGGTGCGCGAGAACGCGGAGCCCCTGGCCCGGCGCCTCGCCGCGCTTCCCGGCGCCACCGTCGCGCACCACGAGACGACCGTCACCATCCTGGGCCTCGACCTCACGTCGCGGCTGCCCCAGATCGTGAAGGAGGCGGAGGCCGCGGGCGCCGCCGTGGAGGACCTGCGCTACCGCGGGAATTCTCTTGAGGATGTCTTCATCGCGCTGACGGGGCGTGGTCTTCGTGAATGATCGCCGCAGCGATCTTCACGAGAGGCCGGGCGCCGCAGCGCCCGGCCGGAGCGCGAGCAAGGTCCTCGCGGTCGCGCGCAAGTCGCTGGCGGAGTTCGTGCGCAACCGGCGCAACCTCTTCCTGACGCTGGGGCTGCCCATGCTCTTCGTGCTCATCTTCGGCTTCGCCTTCGGCGGCGGGAGCAGCGAGGAGACGTACCGCGTCGCGGTGGCCAGCCACGACGCGGGCGCCTCGTGGGACGAGTTCCACCTGGGCGTCCGCGGGCCCAACGGCACGACCGAGATGGCGCAGCCGGCCGCGGCGATCCGCGCGGGGCTGGGCGCGTCGTTCGGGGCCAACGCCAGCTTCGGCGCCAACATGACGGGCATCCTCGCGAACCTGACCTACAAGGACGGCAAGCGGCTCATCGAGATCGTGCCCGTCGCCAGCGAGGACGAGGGGCTCGCCCTGGTGCGCTCGCGCGACGTGGCCGCGATGCTGGTCGTGCCCGAGGGCTTCTCGCGCACGGTGGGCGCGGCGATCTTCCAGTCGCAGGGCGCCCGGTACGGCCAGGTCCTCCTGGCGCCCGATCCGGCGCCCAACGCGACGGTGCGCCTCGTGGGCGACCCCTCGTACTCGTCCTTCTCCGTGGCCAACGGCATCGTGCAGGGCGTCACGTCCTCGTACCTGGAGCGCGCGGCGCCGCAGGAGGGGGCGAAGGTCGGCACGTCCACCGAGTCCGTGCTGTCGAGCAAGCTGGACACCTTCGACTTCATCGTGCCCGGGCTCATGGTCTACTCCGTGCTCAACGTCGCGCCCCAGTGCGCGGCGGTGCTCACGCAGGAGCAGGAGAAGGGCACCATCGAGAGGATCAAGATCACGCGCGTCCGGACGTGGGAGCTGATGGGCGGCGTGTCGCTGGCGCAGCTGGTCATCGCGACCGCGGAGGTGCTGCTCATGTTCGGGGCCGCGCGCCTCATGGGCTTCCACAACGTGGGCAGCCTGGGCGCGGGCTTCGTGCTGGTGATGCTCACCGCCCTCTCCGTCGTGGGCGTGGGGCTCCTCATCGCGAGCTTCGCGGGGAAGACGCAGGAGGCCGCCAACTACGGCATCCTCTTCTCCGTGCCCGCGGGCTTCCTCTCGGGCTCCTTCTTCCCCATCCCCAGCGTGCCCCTCTTCACCGTGGCGGGCCACGTCGTGCAGCCCTACGACATCCTCCCGCCCACGCACGCGAACCGCGCGCTGCGGGACATCCTCATCCACGGCAAGGGGCTCGCCGACGTCGTGCCCGAGATGACGGCGCTGGTGATCCTCAGCGTCGTCTTCTTCGCGGCGGGCGTGTGGCTCTACACGAGGCGCCGGCTGCGCGTCACCCGCTGAGGGCGGAGGACCAGTACGACTCGCGCTGCGCCTGCCACGCGGCCTGCGCGGTGGCGATCGTCGCCTTCTCGGGGGGCACCGACGCGTCGGCCCTCAGCACGCGCTGCGCGATCTGGGGCGCCAGGCCCGCGTGGACCCACCCCCACCCCTCCTGCGTGGGCGAGACGACGGGGAGCGCGGGCGACGTGACGTGGCCCAGCGTGGGGTCGTCCTGCGGGTTGGCCAAGGGGTCGTACCCCGTGGCGTCCAGCGCGACCGCGGAGAGGTTCAGGGCGTCCCGCAGCGCCTTGGGCGTGGCCGCGCCGCCCGCCGCGCGCACGATGCCCAGCGCCCGGGAGACGGTGCCCGCCACCAGGGGGGTCGCGTAGCTGGTGCCGCTCACCCAGTGCGTCCCGTTGAGCGTGCGGTAGTCCGCCGCCTGCGCCGTGAAGTTGCCCAGCACGTCGACGCCCTTGGCCGTGTAGGCGCTCTCGCCGTCGTTGGCGGGCTCGTAGCCCCCGACGCAGACGATCCACGGGGGGCCGTTGGTGTAGCCCGCGAGGGTGGGCTCGGGCTCGTTGCCCGCCGCGCCGAAGATCAGCTTGCCGTTGCGGCTGGCCTCCCGCGACGCCTCAAGGAAGGCCTCCTTCTCCTTGTGCAGGGCGGAGGAGTCGGGGGCGTTCGCCGGGACGGCCAGGCTCATGCTGATGGCGTCGATCCACGGCTGCGCGGCGGCCCAGCGCACGGCCTCGGCGATGCTGGGGTCGATGAGGCAGTCGGGCTGCGCGCAGACCTGGCCGCCGATCTGGAGCAGGACCAGGATGGCCTCCGGGTCGGCCTGCGCAGCGAGGGAGGCCGTCTCGGTGCCGTGCCCCGTGGTGTCCAGGAGCGTCCGCTTCCCGGGGGAGAGGGGGTTGGACGCGTTGAGGAAAGACATGGCCAGGAGGCGCGTCCCGGCGAAGTGGTAGAGCTGGCCCGTCTTCAAGGAGGACCAGGTGGCGTCGTCGGCCGCCTCCCGGTCGGAGAGCGAGCCCGACGTCGACAGGTTCACCTCCGTGTAAGCGCCCCCCGGGAGCCGCGCAAGGGTCGTCACGTTGCCGGCAAACGCCGCGTGGTAGGGCAGGATGCCGGTGTCCAGCAGGGCGACGACGGTGGGGCGCGGCGCCGCGGCCGACGAGGCCGCCCCCTGGGGGGCCGATGGTCCGCCGGCGACGCACCCCGCGAGGAGGAGGGCGACGAACCCGAGGGCGGCGGCGCGCGTCCAGGCCACGCCGCGTTAGCCGGCGCGCCGCATGATAAGCCCTCGGATGTCCGCACTACAAATTGTCGACAAGACCCAAATAGCGGGTTGCTGGTGGATGCTCGAAGGAGCGCTGTGCGAATGAGATCCCTGATCGTCGCCCTCTTCCTGACCGGCATCGTCGGATTCACCTCCCTGGCGGCTGCCATGCCCGCCCCCGTCGTCAACGACGCCACCCTCCACAGCGTCTCGGGGAGCGGCTGCGACCTCATCGAGACGCTCTGCGACTGCAACATCCCCCCCGACCTGACGGTTGAGCCTTCTCCTGTCGCCCAGATCGAGGCCTGCTTCAGCTGATCGGGCTGAAGCACCTGGAGACGCATCCACCGGGGGACCATGAGGCAGGTCATCGGGCTCGTCGTCGCGCTCACGCTGCTCCAGGCCCTCCCATGGGCCGGCGCCAGCGCGCGCTTCGACGAAGGGGTGGCGGTGGTGGTCGTCGACGACCAGCACGGCCAGTCGTGCGCCTTCGCCCCCCTGGGGGCGTGCTTCGCCGACGCCCGCGGCTTGGACGACCCCTCCAACGCCACGCTGGACGTGAGCCAGGGCATCGGCTACGTCGGCGTCGCCACCCGCACGGACCAGTACGTCGACGTGGGCGCCGACCAGCAGGTCCACGGCGAGGACGGCACCGCCCCCGACCCCGTGCTCCCCCTCCTCGCGGACACCTGGACCGGCTCCCCCCTCGCCCCGGGCATCCCCGGCGTCTTCCTCATGGACATGGGCCCCGACGGGCTCACGCTCCAGTTCAACTCCGTCGACCCCAGCCACGACGGGGGCCCCGTCTACTGGAGGACCTTCCACTCCACCTGGCCCGACGGCCAGAACCGCATCGGCTACCACCAGATCGGGCCCATGAACGAGCCCGGCTTCTCGGACACCGACTACTACGCGTGGGAGCTCCCCAACGACGCGTGCTTCGGCCCCACCAAGACGCGCGAGTGCCTGGACGCCACCAACGCGACCACCAACGCCACGACCAACGCCACCCCCGACGTCGTCTTCGGCCTGGAGTTCCACACCCTGGAGACGGCCTCCAACGCCTCGCGCCTCGCGGTTCCCGACCACGTGGCCTTCCAGCCGGGCTCGGCGCTGGCCTTCGCCGACGCCGCCTACGCGCCCCCCGGCCCCGCCGCGGTCCCCGAAGCCCCGGGAGCCCCCCGTCTCCCGCACGACTCCGCGGCCCCCCACCCCATCGCCCTCTCGGCGCTGCCGCAGGCCCCCGCCGCGGTGCGCTCCTCGGACGCGTCGGGCGTGCGCCTACTCCCCCTCCTCCCCTCCAAGGTCATCGCCGTGGCCGCCGCGGTGGGCGGCGCCCTCCTCCTCGTCCTCGCGGCCGCGCTCTACGCCCGCATCCACGGGAAGCGCGAGGCTCTCGCCTCCGCCGCGCGGCAGGCGCTCCTCGACCACGTCACGCGCGAGCCGGGCATCTCCCCCACGGACCTCGCCCGCGCCATGGGCGTCACCCGCAACGCGGTGCTCCACCACGCCCGCGTCCTGGCCCGCATGCAGCTCCTCACCGTGCGCCGCGCCGAGGGCAAGACCTTCCTGCTCCCCGTGGGCCCCGCGCCCGACGTGCACGGCCTCGCCCTCCTGCGCAGCAAGTCGTGCGGCCTCCTCCTGCGCGTCGCGGAGGCGTCCCCCGAGGGCGTCACCAAGGAGCAGCTCGTCCAGGGCACGCCCGAGATCCCCACGCGGACGCGCGACCACAACCTGGCCAAGCTCGTCCGCGAAGGCGCCCTGGAGCGCATCGAGGGCCCCATGGGCGTCCTCTACCGCGTCCCGCCGCGGCCGGCCCTCGCGCACGCCCTCCACGCGACGCGCGCGGACAAGGCGGTCACGCACTGAGGCCTTCGCTCTCTCATGGGTCCGCTCGGATTTGAACCGAGGTCACAAGCTCCCAAAGCTCGAAGGATACCAAGCTACCCCACGGACCCGCGTGGCGCGCGCCGCATTCCGGGGGATGGCACAAAGCCCTTTGCTTCGCCGAGGGCCGGCTCCCCGTCGCGAGGCCGCGCGAGGCTTCCCTTCACGTGAGGCGCCGGAACCTCCACACGGCGAGCGTCGCGAACACGGCGATGATGCCCGCGCACCAGAGGGCGGCCTGCCACGCGGCGTCGCCCACGGGCGTGTGGAGCGACCAGGCGCGCACGGCGTCGGCGGCCAGCGTGATGGGGCTGTGCGTCGCGAAGGCGCGCAGCCACGCGGGCATGGTCGCGACGGGGACGAAGATGCTGCTGGCGAACACCACGGGGAAGACCCAGGTGAAGCCCGCGATCTCGGCGGTCTGCGTGTCGCGGACCATAAGGCCGATGGTGCACGCGATCCACGAGAACGAGAGGCCCACGAGGATCGTCAGGCCCAGCGCGAGGAGCGCGTCGCCCAGCGTGCCGTGGAAACGATAGCCGATGAGGAAGCCCACGCCGGCCATGATGAAGACCGAGACGGTGTGGCGCAGCGTGTCGCTGAGCGTGCGCGCCGCGAGCACGGTGCCGCGGGCGATGGGCAGCGAGCGGAAGCGGTCCATGATGCCCTTCTGCGTGTCCTCCGCGATGTTGACGCCGCTCTGCATCGAGCCGAAGATGACCGTCTGCACGATGACGCCGGGGATGAGGAAGTCGACGTAGTTGCCGTTGGGCGTCGCGATGGCGCCGCCGAAGACGTAGGCGAAGAGGAGCGTGAACATGATGGGCTGGATGACCGCGAACGCGATCAGCTGCGGCACGCGCACGTAGTGGACGAGATTGCGCCACGTGAGGAGCAGCGTGTCGCTCACGGCCCACGCGGCCTTGGAGCCGGCGGTGGGCGCGCTCACGCGGCCACCTCCTCGGCGGTCGCAGCCCGGCCTGTGAGCGCGAGGAACACGTCGTCCAGCGTGGGCCGGCGCAGCGCGACGTCCACGGGGTCGACCTTCGCGGCGTCGAGGCGGCGGATGGCGTCCGCCAGCGTGCGCGAGCCCTCCTTCGCGGGGAGCGAGACGCGCAGGCGCGCCTCGTCCGCGGTGGCGCCCCACTCCTGGAGCGCGGCGTGCGCGCGCTTCAGCGTCTCGGGGTCCGCCAGCTCGACCTCCACCACGTCGCCGCCCACCTTGGCCTTCAGCTCGCTGGCGGTGCCCTCGGCGATGATGACGCCGTGGTCCACCACCGCGATGCGGTCCGCGAGGCGGTCGGCCTCCTCCAGGTATTGCGTGGTCAGGAGGATGGTCTTCCCCTCGCGGCGCAGGTCCTCGATGATGCCCCAGAGCGCGAGGCGCGAGCGCGGGTCGAGCCCCGTGGTGGGCTCGTCGAGGAAGATGACCTCCGGGTCGCCCACGAGGCTCGCCGCCAGGTCGAGGCGCCGCCGCATGCCGCCCGAGTACGTGCGCGCGGGGCGGTCCGCGGCCTCGGTGAGGTCGAAGCGCCGCAGAAGCTCCTCCGCGCGCGCCGCCGCGGCCTCGCGGCCGACGTGGTGCAGGCGGCCCGCCAGCGCGATGTTCTCGCGCCCCGTGAGGTGCTCGTCCACGGCGGCGTACTGCCCCGCGAGGCCGATCGCCCGGCGCAGCGCGGCCGCGTCCGACACGACGTCGAGCCCCGCGACGCTGGCGCTCCCGCCGTCGGGCCGCAGCAGCGTCGAGAAGATGCGCACGAGCGTCGTCTTGCCCGCGCCGTTGGGGCCCAGGAGGCCCAGGATCGTGCCGCGCTCCACCTCCAGGTCGACGCCACGCAGCGCCTCCACCTTGCCGTAGGACTTGCGGATTCCCCGGGCGACGATCACCGGCTTCTCCATGACGACGCCGCAGCCGCTCCGGGGTAAAGAACGTATTTATAGGGCATTCGCTTTCGTGGGTTGCCCCTTGGGCGCTTCTGCGCCCGCGGATTCCTTCGGAGTCTGCCCCGGTAGTGTAGCGGCCTATCATAGAGCCCTGTCGAGGCTCTGACGCGGGTTCGAATCCCGCCCGGGGCGCTTTTTTCGCCGCAGCCGCGGCTGCGGCGAAAAAAGCGCCCCGGGCTTGCCTCACCGACCTTGCGACTCCGTGCCTGCGGGCACTCCGTCGCAAGGTCGGCTCGGCCCGCCCGGGGCGCCTTGCACGGCGACTTGTTTTTCAAGGAAGGACGGGCGTGCAGGAGAACTCGAAGTTGCGCCAGAGGTTGTCGCCTCCGGCGCCGCCGAAGTAGCCCTCGAAAGCGCAGGTCCAGACCTGGGGCTGGCAGCCGTCGATGGGGGCGTCCGCGCGGACGAAGCCGCCGTTCACCGTGCAGCCGTAGACGAGGCCCAGGTCGGCGAGGCAGTCGCCCGTGCTTCCGCAGACGCTCGGAGGGGCGGCGTTGGCCAGGGGGAGGGCGGCGAGGGGGACGAGGGCCAGGAGGATCGCAAGCAGCTTCATGCGCGAAGGGCATGCGCCCCGCTCCGCTTGAGCCGTCGCCTGGCGAAGCCCGTCCGCTGCGGGCATCGGGCGGGAAGGTTTTTCCCCGCTCCCCGGCGAGGAGGACCCATGCCGGAAGGCGCTCGAGCCCCCCGCCTGCCCGTGCCGCCTCCCCTGGACGACGAGGAGGCCGGCTACGAGGCCGACATCCGTCGAAGGGGGGACCTCGACGAGCCCCTGACGGCGAAGGAGCGGGCGTTCCTCGCGCGCCTGCCCGCGCACACGGGCATCCCGGCCGAGGTCGTGCGCGAGGCGGCGAAGCGCGCGGGCGGCGTCGAGCCGCGGCCTGCCGCGCTGCATCCGGAGGACGCGGCATCCGGAGATTCCGAAGTCACCTGATCCTTTCCGGTGGAAAAAGCCAGAATGTTCTTGTAGTCGCCCAGCCCCGATGGAAGACTGAATGCACGCCTTCGATGGCGTCGGCAGCACGAAGAAGGCCCTCGCCCGCGAGCTCGTCCTCGCGTTCGGCATCCTGCGCTGCCCGGTGTGCGGCGACGAGAAGGCCGTCGAGTCCTTGACCAAGCACCACATCCACCCGCGCAGCCTGGGCGGCCCCACGGACCTGCGCAACCTGGTGCTCATCTGCCGCGCGTGCCACGACGACGTGCACCACTTCCCCAGCTCGTTCTGGGCCCGCGCCGCGCTGGAGGCGTTCCTCAACTGCCGCAACGTGACGTATCCGTTCCCGCCTCCCCCGGAGCCCGAGAACGCGGAGGACACGCTGCGCATCTTCTTCGTCCGCGCCAGCGCGCGCGTCGAGCGCGACCGCAAGGTGGCGGAGCGCCTGCGCAACCCGCCCTTCAACCCCCAGTGGCCCGTCGCGCGCCACTTCGGGCCGCTCCCCGAGCGGACGCTGCACCTCCCCGCCGAGGCGTGAGCGCCTCAGGGCAGGCCGACGACCTGCGAGGCGTCGTTGCTGAGGACGCAGCCCCACTTCTTGAAGATGGGCTGGTCCGGCCAGTTCTGGAACCAGACCGTGGCGCCCACGCAGTCGGGGATCCACAGCGTGCACACGGAGTCGACGCACAGCGTGGTCTTGCCGATCTCCGAGAAGTCAAAGCCGATGCAGGCCGACGTGGACGTGCACGAGGGGCCGAACCCGACCTGGCAGAACGCATCGAGGACGATGGGCGAGAGCGCGCATCCCAGCAAGTCGGTGGGCTCGGCCTGGGCGGCGGGCGTTGCGAGAGGCGCGAGGCAGAGGAGGGCGACGAGAAGGAGGGGTCGTGAGATCATGGGATCGCGTCCCGCTCCATGGGCGGGAGCGCCTTCAATCCTCTCTGCCAACCTTGCCACGTCCGCGCCTCAGGGCAGGCCGAAGATCGCGCCGACGTTCTGCCGACAGTATTCGTTGTCGATGCTGGGGTTCTCCGGCCAGTCCTGGAACCAGACGGTGACCCGCACGCAGAGGGGCAGGTAGGGCGTGCACACGGAGGCCGTCACGCACTCGTACCTCTTGCCCGACTCCAGGACGTCGGCGCCCAGGCAGGCCGAAGTGGAGGTGCACGAAGGGCCGAAGCCCACCTCGCAGAACGACCAGGGGTCGATGGGAGAGAACACGCACCCCAGGATATCGATGGACGTCTTGGCCTGGGCGGCGGGCGTTGCGAGAGGCGCGAGGCAGAGGAGGGCGATGAGAAGGAAGACTCGTGTCGTCATGGGAATCCCTCTTCACCCACGGGCGGGGGCTCCTTCAACTCTCCCTGCCAACCTTGCTGCGCCGCCGGAGCGCGACGCGCCCCCCGTGAGCCTGACGCCACCGAGGACACGCTCCGCAACCGCCAAGGGCCCGCCGAGGCGTGAAGGCGCTCAGGACGGGCCGAGGACCTGCACGATCTCGCCGATGAGGCAGCCCCAGTGCTTGAACGTCGGCTGATCCGGCCAGTCCTGGAACCAGACCGTGACGCCCACGCAGTTGGGGAGCCACGGGGTGCATCCGGCGATGGTGCACTGCTTGTACTTGCCGATCTCCGAGACGTCCACGCCGATGCAGGCGGAGGTGGACGTGCACGAGGGGCCGAACCCGACCTCGCAGAACGCCGAGACGTCGATGGGAGAGAACACGCACCCCAGGAGGTCGGTGGACGCGGCTTGGGCCACGGGCGCCGCGAGGGGGGCAAGGCAGAGGAGGCCAAGGAGAAGGAAGGGCCGCAGGGTCATGGGATCGCTCGTCTCGCCCATGGGCGGGAGCGGCTTCAATCCTGCCTGCCAACCTTGCCGCGCCCACGAGGGCGCTTCAGCCAGGACGCCCTCAGGGCAGGACGCCCGCGGGCCGGACGTCCACCACGGGGGAGCAGATCTCCTGGTCCACGCGGGGGCTCTCCGGCCGGTCCTGGAACCAGACGGTGACGGTCACGCACGAGGGGAGCCACGGCGAGCAGGTGGCGTTCACGCATTCCAGGTCCTTCCACGTCTCCGCGACGTTGGCGCCCAGGCACGCCGAGGTGGAGGTGCACGAGGGGCCGAAGCCCGCGCTGCAGTAGGCGAACGGGTCGGTGAAGGACGCGACGCACGCCTTCAGGTCGATGGAGCGCGCCATGCCAGCGGCCTGGGCCGGCGCGGCCACGAGCAGGAGGGAGAGCGCAGCCAGGACGAGGAGGGACCGCTGGACCATGGGAATCGTCTCCTGGCCCGCACCCGCGGGAGACGCGTTCAGTCTTCTCTACCAACCTTGCCGCGTCTCCGTGGCCACGCCGTCGCGCACCAGGAACGTCTCCAGCCCCCGGTCCTCCGCGGGGACCCACCACGGCTCGTGCAACGACTCGTAGCGCTGCGCGGCGTCGGTGAACGAGACGATCCATCCGCCCCCGGGCGCGGGCTCCGCGTCGAGGGCCATGGGCCCGTAGCTCCCCAGGAGGAAGCCGCGGTACGCGTTGGTGGACTCCGCGGCGTTGATGGCGGGCGCGGCCTCGGGCGGGATCGACTCGGGGAACCATGTGGGGTCGACGCGCGCGCCGTCCCGGTCCACCTCCGCGACGAGGGTGCCGTTGGCGGCCCGGTCGACGACGATCCACTCGCGGAAGAGGCCGTGAGGGTACGCGTGCGCCGCGTCGGCGGGCCGCTCCGCCAGGAGGCCCGCGCCGAGCGCGAGGAGGAGGATCGCCACGAGCGCGCCCGCCTGCGCGACGCGCCGCGGCGGCAGGCGCCCCAGCGCGTGCAGCAGGAGGATCGCCGCGGGGATCGGGAAGAGGAGGTCCACCTGCCAGGGGAAGACCTCGAAGCCGAAGCGCCGCGACGAGAAGGGGAAGAGGAGCGGCACGCCCGAGAGCGTCACGCCGTCGAGGACGAGGTGCGTCCACGAGCCCAGCACGAGCAGCGGGACGAACGCGGGCTGCCACGCGAAGAGGCCCAGCCTGCGGGGCCACGCGCGCGCCGCCAGCGCGAGGGCGCCCACCAGCGCGAAGGCGAAGAGGGGCGCGCCGAAGAGGCTGTGGGAGAGCCCGCGGTGCTGCAGGAACCAGAGGGCGTCGACGCGCCGCGCGAGCCCGCCCAGGAGGCCGTCGAGGTCGGGCGCCGCCGCGGCGACGCCGAAGACGGCGGCCCACGCCCAGCGGGCGTCGCCCTTGCGCCTGAGCGCGACGAGCGCCGCCGCGTAGGGGATCAGCGCGTGCGTGGCGACGTCCACGGCGGGGGAGCGGCCGGAGGGTGGATCAGGCTTTACTTCCCGCTCACGAGGTAGATGAGGACGAGGTCCATGACGAAGAGGATGACGACGATGGTCTCCAGCGCCATGCCGCGGCGGTGCTCCACCTCGTGGGACGCAAGGGTGTAGAGCTCGTTCAACGTCGCCATCTTCTCGCGCACGATGCTCTCCCACTCGCTCAGGTGGAAGCGCTCGGCGAGGCCCAGGTGGAGCTTGGCGAGGTAGTAGTCGCCGAAGATCTTGCCGATGTTGTTGATGGTGTCCGTCACGCGCACGAGGTCGATGCGCGCCTCGGAGAGCTCCTCCTGCACGTTGCGCGCGCTGCGGAAGAGGCCGCCGCGCCCGTAGAAGCGCGTGAGGTCGTCGTAGGCGCGCTCCAGGACGGCGTCGAGGTACTTGTCGTAGGCGCGAAGCTCCAGCAATTCCAGGTTCGCGCTCTGCATGACGCTGAGCACGTCGTCGTACTTGCCGCTGGGCTCGATGACCAGCGCGCGCTCCCAGTCCGCGATCACGAGGTCGTCCTGGTAGTAGCTGAACCACGTGCGCAGGTTGTCGCGCACCTCGTCCGCGCTGAGGCGCTCGGGCCTGCGCTCGCCCGCGACGATGCCCGCGAGGGCCTGCCGCTGCTGGAGGAAGAGGTCCTGCGCGCTCAATTCCGTCTCGGTGAGGACGATGACCTGGTAGGGCTCGGGCTCCACGTCCGCGTCGTAGGTCTCCACGAGGGCGGGCTTCAGGCGCGCCTCCAGCGTGGCGACGATCTCGCGGGCGATCCCCTCGAAGTTGGGCCCGTCGCGCGGCCGCAGGTGGCTCGCGTCGTTGACCTCCGCCAGGGAGGCGAGGCGGAAGGGGAGGCGCAGCACGACGGCGATGGCGCCGATGGCGTAGACGTGCGCCTCGATGGCCACGTCGAAGGCGCCCTTGTCCGTCTCCACCTTCCGCGGCGCGTAGCGCAGCGTGAGGGGGCGCACGATCTGGACGTAGGTGGGCGCGCTCTTGCCCGGCTCGATGCGCTCCGCGGTGCCCACGGTGGCCAGGAGCTTCGTGGCGTCCGCGAGGCGCACCTCGCCGCCCAGGTCGAAGAGGAAGCTGAAGACGAACTCTCCCGCGTAGGGCATGCTATCGCGCTCCCGGCGTCGAAGCTGGGGGCTCCGCCCCCAGGCCCCCGGCAACCCGAACCCGCGAACCACCGGACCCCGCCAGAAAGGGGGCTGGTTCGTGGGTTCGTTGGTTCGGGTCGTGGAGGGGGGCTCGGGGGGACGCTTCCCCCCGAGGGAGCGCAGGCCAGAGGTCAGCGCCTTCGGAGGGTCCACCCTGCGATCGCGACGGCGACCACGCCCAGCCCAAGCTCGGGGCCCGGGAGGAGGTGCTTCCCTCCGGCGTCGGCGGGCGGGGGGTCGGTCGCATAGAGATGAAGGATGGGCACATCGTCGTAATTGAACCCTCCGGAGCGGCTGGCGAACCGGAGATGGTACATGGACGCCTTGGGGAAATTGTAATCATACGTCCAGAGGCCCTTGGACTGGTGCTTCAGGGTGACCTGCTGCTGGTCGAAGAGCTGGGAGTGGTCGTTGCTCCAGCGCTCGACGTTCATCTGGAGGTCGTTGAGCTTGTCGACCCTCTGGCCCGTGATGGGGTCCACCGTCTCGATGGCCAGCACGGTGCGGGAGCCCGTGGTGACGTCCTGCTGGAGGTCCGCAGACTGGATGCGCACCGGCAGGTCCGGGTACGCGGTGAAGGTGGTGCTCTGCGAGTAGTCCGTGCCGTTGGGCGCGTGCAGGATGAACGTCGCGGAGTAGTTGCCCCGCGCGGGCAGGATGAACGACCCGACGAGGTAGCCCGTGGGGTCGTGCGCCATGTCGAGGCTCTTGGACCAGTTGTCGGGCCCGCGCATGACCATGGTCGCGCCCAGGGTCGTGACGTAGTTCCCCGTCGCGTTGTCCGAGACCAAGGCCGAGAAGGAGATGCTGTTGTTGGCGTAGACGTTGGTGGGCTGCGGGTCGACGTAGGCCGCGTAGGGCCCCAGGAGGAGGCTGCGGGCCTGGCTGAACCCCTCGATGTGGGCGTTCGCGGAGGGGGCGGCAGCGAGGGCCGCGAGGAGGGTGAGGAGGAGGGCGAGTCGGCGCAAGGGGGATCACCGGCGGCGGACGAGGAACGCGACGCCCGCCAGCGCGACGATGGCGCCCAGCGCGGCCTCGCCTCCGGACTTGTTGGTGGCGCCCCCCGTGACCTTCAGCTCGCCCACCATGCCGCCCTGGGCATGGCCGGGGATGGCGCAGTAGTAGTAGAACGTGCCCGCCTTCTTCAGCGTGAACGGGGGCAGGTCGATGGACTCGTTGTTGCCGAGGTTCTTCGTGGGGCCGGCCCACTTGTCGTTGCACGTCGTCCCGGGCGAGACGCCGTCGCCGCACACGAGGAGGTTGTGCGGGCTGGGGCCGAGGTTGATGACGTGGATCCTCACCGTGTCGCCCACGACGCCGTCGATGCGCTCGGGCGCGATGTGGAAGCCCGCGCTGAACTCGTGGAGCTCCACCTCGCACGAGATGACGGTGCCGGACTTGGTGCAGGCGGGGACGTCGGGGGTCTGGGCGTGGGCGGGCGCCGCGGCGAGGAGGACGAGCGCGGCGACGAGGGTTCCGAGGGCGAGGCGCATGATATCAACTCGTGGCGGGCGCGGCGCCGGGCGCCGCGACGGGGACGTCGAAGGTGAGCTTGGCGAACTCGTCGGGGCGCTGCAGGAGGACCCACACGCGCCAGGTGCCGACGGAGGTGAAGTAGCCGTCCTCCCCGCTGAAGGTGTCGGCGTTGATCTTGTCCAGGGGGATGATGGCGTCGGGCTCCTTCTCCCCGGCGCGGGCGACCTTGATGGAGACCTCGGTCGCGTTGGGGATGCCCTCGGCCGAGAGCGGGTGGAGGAGGACGGCGATCTTCTGGACGCCCACCTGGGGCGGGTTGGGGCTGACCTGGAGGACGACGTGCGTCGTCTTCGTGAAGTTGGTGAGCTCGAAGTACGCGGGAGGGCCCAGGGAGGCCTGCTCCGTCCCGACCTCGGGGGGCGCGGTGGACGCGAGGACGCCCGCGGCGGCGAGGACGCAGACCATGGTGAAGGCCTCCACCTGGACCACGCGGCGGAAGAAGCGCGGGCTCGCGCTGCCGCGGGCGAGGCGCGGCCCCATGATCTCCTTGTTGTACGCGCCGATGAGGACGAGGACGCCCAGGAGCGCGACCTTGAGGAGCACGAGGCGCCCGTAGGGCTGGAGCCACAGGTCGGAGAGCGTGGGGACGTGGCGGAAGCTCGCCCACGTGCCCGTGGCCAGGAGGACGCCCACGCTGGCGAGGGCCCACGGCGTGAAGCGCAGCACGACGCGGCTGGCCTCCTGCGCAGTGCGGCCCCAGAGGGTGTGCAGGAAGCCGACGACGCCGCCCACCCAGACGGCGCCCATGGCGAGGTGCAGCACGTCGGCCGCCAGCGAGAGCGCGCGCTCCCCGCGGTCCGCCGAGGCGTGGCTCCCCAGGGAGGTCGCGACCAGCGAGCCCAGGGCGAGGAGGACGCCCGCGCCCGCGAGGGGGCGGCGCGCGCCGGGGAGCCCCACCGCGGCCAAGGCGCACAGCACGCTGGCGGCGAGGAGGCCGCCGCGCCACGCGAACGAGAGCCCCGCCTCGGTGGAGATCGCCGAGCCGAAGCCCAGCCCCGTGCGCTGCGCGAGGAGGAGGACGTTGAGGAGCGCGGCCGCGGCGCCCAGGATGCCGAAGAGGGCGGCGGTCGCGAACGCGCTGCGCGGCATGCCCGCGTCGCGGTCGATGACGAGGAGGAAGAAGGGGAGGCCCAGGGCGAGGAAGAGGCCCGCGTAGAAGACCGCCCGCGCGAAGCCGTCCTTCACCACGTCGCCGCTGGGGTGGTTGTGCACCTCGTTGGGGTCCAGGGGGACCTTGATGGTGGAGTTGCCCACGGAGAAGATGAACGTGCCCTGGAGGCTGTGCGAGTCGACGCTCAGCGTCTGCCAGTTCACGGTGTAGATGCCGTCCGCCAGGGGCTTCACCGGGAGGCGGATCTGGTTGTGGTGCTCCGCGTCGAACTCGATGGGGCCCGCCTTCACGCTGTTGCCCTGGAGGTCCAGCGCGTCGGCGTCGGTGTACTGGTGCTCCACGTCCTCGGTGAAGTTCATCACGACGACGGAGAGCCCGTACTCGGCGTGGCCGTTGGGGGGCGGATCGCTGGATTGGAGGCTCGCGTGCGCGGCGGCCAAGGGCGCGCTGAGCACGGCGGCCAGCGCGGCGAGGAGGACGATCCTTCGCAAGGCAGGAGCGCGCACGGAGCACCACGTTCTTGACGGTTGCCTCAGGAGCGGCGGCGTCCGACGGCCAGCGCGAGGGCGACGGCGCCCAGGCCCGCGACCACGAGGCCGACCTCCAGGCCGGGCGTGCCCTTGGCGGCGGGCGAGGAGGAGATCACGGTCGCGGGCGTGCTGCTGGTGGTGGTCGCCTTGGCCTCCAGCGCCGCGACGCGCGTCTGGAGGGACTCGACCTGCTGCGCGAGCTGCGTCACCTGCGCGCTGGTGTCGTTCTTCGCCGGGAACGCGGCGTCGTTGCCGTCCTGCACGTCCTCGATGGCGAAGTCCAGGTGCACGGGCGTGGAGGCGTCGAGGGTGCCGTCGACCTGCACGGTGTAGAGGCCGGCCTCGGTGGGCAGGATGGGGGCCGAGTAGTTGCCCGGGTCCTCGTCCGACTCCTCAAGGTCGAGCTGCTTCGACTGGCCCGCGTGGGTCACGGTCACGTTGAGCGTGTCCGCGAGGCCCGTGACGCCCTCCTCGGTGTCGGTCTTCCAGACCTGGAGCGTCACGTGGTTGCGCGTGCCGCTGGCGGAGGGCTCGTCGCCCCAGCCCACCTTGAGGCTGTACGCGCCCTGCGTCTTGGTCACGTGGGCGGAGGCGAGGCCGGCGGCGGAGAGCGCAAGCGAGAGGAGGGCGAGAGAGACGAGGACGGGTCGGGTCATGGTCGATTCCTCAAGGGGGTTTTAACAGCCCTCGAACGGAATGCGTCGCTTAAGCGTTCCGGAAGCACCCTCGCAAGGCTCCAACAGGCTCTTGGCGGTCGGCCGTGCTCGCGGGGCCATGCTCGCCCTCCTGGACGGCACCGACCCTGCCGCGACGCCCTACTCCTCGGCCACCTCGGCCGTGGTGGCGCTCCTCGCGCTGGTCATGGCGCTCATCGCGTTCCGCGCCGCGGGCCGCAAGCGCAACCCGGGCCTGCGCTGGGTGGGCTTCGCGTTCGTCCTCTTCGCGGCGAAGAACGTCTTCAGCGCCTACAACGTCGTCACGCACTTCGTCCTCCACGACGACATCGAGCTGGTCATCTCCCTCTTCGACCTCGTCATCATGCTGCTCCTCTTCGTGCCCCTCTTCTCCAGGCGCAGGAGCTGAGCGTGCCCCGCGACGGGGTGAAGCCGGGCATCCGCAAGCAGGTCTACGATGCCGTGCGCCGCTACGCGGGCATCCACGTCCGCGGGCTGGAGAGGAACCTGGGCGTCTCCGCGCCCCTTGTGCAGTACCACCTCAAGCGCCTCGTGGAGGGGGGCTTCGTCGAGGCGCGCGAGCAGGGGGGCTACACGCGCTACTACGCGACCAGCAAGGCCGAGCGCGTGCGCGAGGAGGACCGCGACCTCCTGGGGCTCCTGCGCGAGGAGGTGCCGCTCCACATCGCGCTCCTCCTCCTGGACGCGGGCCCCATGACCCACGGCGCGCTGGTCGACCGCCTGGGCATGGCGAAGAGCAGCGTCAGCTATCACCTGGCCAAGCTCGCCCAGGCCGGCTTCGTGGAGCGCGAGCCCGGCTCGCACCGCATCCGCCTCGCGCAGCCCGAGCGCGTGCAGGCCCTCCTCCTCGCCCACGAGCCGACGCCCGACCTGCTGGACGCCTTCGCCGGGCTCTGGGGCGACCTCTACAAGTAGCCCTCTGGACGCGAGGGTCACCACGCCACGCGGCGACGCTTGGGGGATCGTCGCGTCAAGACGTGACGGAAGACGGAGAACACCGGCGAGCCCGGAGGACGCCGACCCGAAGGGCAGGCAGCGCAACACCTTTTTCCCGGGACCCCGCCTTCGCCGGGACCATGGACTACCCCGAGGCGGTCGCCCGTCTTCTCCAGGAGGCCGGCGCCGGGCTTGGCGACGAGGTCGAGGTGCGCGCCGCGGACGGCCGCGTCTGGAAGGGCCTCGTCATGGAGCACCACGCCTTCAGCGCGCCCCACGTGCTGACGCTGAAGCTTTCCAGCGGCTACAACGTGGGCGTCGCCGTGGAGGGCGCCTCGCTGCGGCTCGCGCGCAAGGTGCCCGCCCGGGAGCGCGCGCCCAAGTCCACGGCGGCCCGCGATGGGCTTCCGGTGGTGAGCATCCTCGCCACGGGCGGCACCATCGCGTCCTACGTCGACTACCGCACCGGCGCCGTCCACCCCGTCACGAGCCCCGAGGAATTGGCCAGCGCGGTGCCCGAGCTCGCCCACACGGCGAGCCTGCGCACGCGCATCGTGTTCAGCATGTTCTCGGAGGACCTCCAGCCGGAGCACTGGCAGAGGATCGCCCGCGAGGTCAAGGCCGAGTTCGACGCCGGCGCCCACGGCGTCGTCGTCACGCACGGCACGGACACCATGCAGTTCACCGCGGCCGCGCTCTCCTTCTTCCTCCACGACCTGCCCGGCCCCGTCGTCCTCGTGGGCGCGCAGCGCAGCAGCGACCGCCCTTCCAGCGACGCCAGCATGAACCTCCACGCCGCGGTGGCCGTCGCCGCGGGCACGCGTCTGGGCGAGGTCGTCGTCGTCATGCACGGCGACACCAGCGACGCGAGCTGCCTCATCCACCGCGGCACGCGCGTCCGCAAGATGCACACGAGCCGCCGCGACGCGTTCCAGTCCCTCAACGCGCTCCCCCTGGGCCGCGTCGACTTCGAGGCGAATCGCCCGGTGGTGCGCCTCACCGAGCCCCACCGCCACGCGGGCAAGGGCCCCGTGCGCGTGGACGACGCGATGAACGAGCGCGTCGCCATGATCCAGAGCTACCCCGGCCTCTGGCCCGACCACATCGAGAGCGTCGTCCTGGACGGCGTCGTCCTCGTGGGCACGGGGCTGGGCCACGTCGCGGAGCGCACCTTCCCCGCGATGGAGAAGCTCCAGCGCGAAGGCAAGTTCGTCGTCATGGCGAGCCAGTGCTTGAGCGGCCGCGTCAACATGAACGTCTACTCCACGGGCCGCGACCTCCAGCGCCTGGGCGTCATCCCCGCGGAGGACATGCTCCCCGAGGTCGCCTACGTCAAGGCCATGTGGGTGCTCGCCCACGCGAAGACGCGCGACGAGGCGCGGCGTCTCTTCCTCACCCCCATGGCGGGCGAGATGGACGAGCGCACCGACGTCGAGGCGTTCCCCCGGCCGGAGGTGGCGCAGTGAGCGCGCCCGACTACGCAGCCCTCGGCTTCAAGGCGGGCCTGGAGATCCACCAGCAATTGGACACGCCGAAGCTCTTCTGCCGCTGCCCCAGCCGCCTCGACGAGACGGAGGCCGTGGACGTGGACTTCCAGCGCCAGCTTCGCCCCACCGCCAGCGAGCTTGGCGAGATCGACCGCGCCGCCGTGGAGGAGGCGCGCAAGGCGCTGCGCTTCGAGTACGTGGGCGAGCGCCACACGGCGTGCCTCGTGGAGATGGACGAGGAGCCGCCCCACGCGCTGGGCCACGAGGCGCTTCTGGCAGCGCTCCAGATGTCTCTGCTGCTGAAGGCCAAGCCCGTGGACGAGGTCCACGTCATGCGCAAGATCGTGGTCGACGGCAGCAACACCTCGGGCTTCCAGCGCACGAGCCTCCTGGCCACCGAAGGGCTCGTGGAGGCCAAGGAGGGGCCCGTCCGCATGGCGACCTTCTGCCTGGAGGAGGACAGCGCCCGGAGGCTCGACCGCGTCGGCAACCTGCAACGCTATCGGCTTGACCGCCTGGGCATCCCCCTGGTGGAGATCGCGACGGAGCCCGACCTCAAGGGGCCCGCCCACGCGCGCGAGGTCGCCGAGGCCATCGGCAGCGCGCTGCGCGCCACGGGCAAGGCCAAGCGCGGCATCGGCACCATCCGCCAGGACCTCAACGTCAGCATCCGCGAAGGCGCCCGCGTCGAGATCAAGGGCGTCCAGGAGCTTCGCCTCATCGAGCCCGCCGTCGAATGGGAGGTCCGTCGGCAGGCCCACCTTCTTGATATCAAAAAGGAGCTTCTCGCGCGCGGCGCCAAGGCGTCCGACTACGAGCGCCCCGTCGTCGACCTCACCGAGGGCTTCCGCGCGAGCAACGCCAAGATGATCGCCGGCGCCATCGCCTCCGGGCAGGGCGTCCACGGCGTCAAGCTCCCGCACCTCGCGGGCCTCCTGGGCAAGAAGAGCGACGAGGCGATGCCCCCGCCCCGTGTCGGGCGCGAGCTGGCCGACTACGCCAAGGTCAAGGCCGGCGTCAAGGGCATCTTCCACAGCGACGAGCTTCCCGCCTACGGCATCGCGCAGGCCGAGGTCGACGCCGCGCGCCAGCGCCTGGGGTGCGGACCCCACGACGCGTTCGCCCTCGTCGTGGAGAAGCGCGAGGTCGCCGAGGTCGCGCTCCAGGGCGTGCTTGCGCGCGCGGCGCTGCTGCTCCACGGCGTCCCCGAGGAGACGCGCGACCTCAACCCCGACGGCACGTCGCGCTATCTCCGCCCCCTGCCCGGCGGCGCGCGCATGTACCCCGAGACGGACGTGCCCCCGCTGCGGCTGGACGCCGCCATGGTGGAGCGCATCCGCGCGGACCTGCCCGAGACCATGGCGCAGAAGCTGGAGCGCTTCCCCAAGCAGCACCGCGACATCTCCGAGGAGCAGGCGCGGCAGATCGTCCGCGGCGAGTGGGACCGCGAGTTCGAGGCCCTGGTGCAGGCCACCGGCCTCGCCAAGGAGGCCGCGCGCCTTCTGCTGAGCACGCTGCCGGAGCTCGTGGCCAAGGGCGTCCCCGCCGAGCGGCTGACGCTGGCGCGCATGCTCGACGCCCTCACGCGCGTGAAGGAAGGCGCGTTCGCCAAGGAGGCGCTCCCCGGCGTGCTCGAGGCCATGGCGCGGCAGGGGATCGGCGCGCAGCAGGCCGCGCAGGCCCTCGGCCTCGGCGGCCTCGACAAGGACGCGCTGCGCCGCGAGATCGACGAGGAAATCTCCAAGAACGCCGCGCTCGTCGCGAAGCAGGGCCTCCGCGCCGCGGGCCCCCTCATGGGCCCCATCATGGCGCGCCACAAGGGGAAGGTCAGCGGCGCCGAGATCAGCGCGCTGCTGCAAGAAAGGCTGCAGCTGTGGATCGAGCACTCCCGGTAGGGAGGGCTCGAGAGGCCGATCCCGACGAGCGCCCAAGGGGCGCGAGGAGAGGCTTCGGCCGGATCGCCGCGCACCCGGCCAACTGATCAGGTTGGCCGGGGAGCGGGTCTGCGCATCGTTTGCAGCGGGCAAGGCCGGGCTGCAGGCAAGCGTGCGGCGGCGGGCGGGATATCGTTTTGGCCAGGGGCCCTGGGGACCTGGGCCTCACGCGGGCGCCGAGAGCAGCGCGGGGTCCAGCGGCGCGCCGCCGGTCACCGCGTTGACGTACCCCTCCGCGGCGCCCACGAAGGGGACGTACACGAGCTCCAGCGCGGCGGGCGCGTGCGCCACGGCGCCGAGGCCGCGCACCTCGTGGAGCAGGGCCGCGTTGGGCGCGGGAGCCGGGAGGAACTGCGCGCGGCTGCCCGCGTCGAGGAAGTGCGTCGGCGCGCGGCGGCGCATGGCGTCCAGCAGCGCGGGGCCGTCGGGGTCGGGCTTGCCGGTGAGGGCGTTGACGAGGACCTCGCCCTCGCCCCACGGCGTCGCCACCGGGAGGACCCAGTGCGGGAGGAAGACGAGGCGCTTCACGGCGGAGAGGCCGCCCGCGTCGAGCACGCGCGAGAGGGGCGGCGCCATGGCGGCGGCGGGCGCGAGGACGCGGCCTTCGGGGCGCGAGCCGGGCGGCTCGCTCAACATGCGCGTCGCGAGGAGGCCGCGCAGGCGCTGGCCCTTGAGCGTCGCGAGGATCGCGTGCTCCTCGCCGTTGAGGTCGCGCTCCAGGAGCACCGAGGCGAGGCGGCTGGCCTCCTCCATGAGGACGCTGCGCTCCTCCAGCGTCGCGGCGCCCTGCGCCTCGCGGAGCATCGCGTTGAGGCGCCGCTCCAGGCGCACTCCCGCGTCGCTCCACGAGAAGACCAGCGCGTGGCAGCAGGGGCCTTCGAGCCACGCGCGCAGGCGGCGCGCCTCGGCGGCGTCGCCGCGCACGTCCAGGTGCGCGCCGCGGGCGAGGGCGGGGAACGCGAGGCGCGAGGCGCGCACGCGCAGCGCGGGGGAGAGCGCGCCCTCCGCGCGCGGCGGCAGGCGCACCACGAGGGCGCTCCCGTCGCGCTCGCACGAGGCGCCGTTCTCGGTGAGCGCGGCGGCGAGGGCGTCGAGGTCCGCCTCGGCGTGGAGGCGGTCGCGGGGGCGCAGCGGAAGGGTGGCGAGGTCGAGGAGCGCGACGCCTGCGAGGCTCCAGCCGCGGACGAGGTGCCGGGGGAGCCGGCCCGGCGCGTCGAGGACGACGCGCAGCGTCAGCGCGAGGCCGGCGCGCTTCCCCGACGCGTCGAACGCGCGCTCCAGCGCGGCGAGGCGCGCGCCCGCCAGCAAGGGGGCGAGGAGCGCGGCCGCGAGGCCCAGCGTCCAGCCCCACGCGCCGCTCGTGGGCAGCAGCGCGAGGACGGGGCCGCCCCACGGGGCGAGGGCGTGGCCGGCGACGGCCAGCACGAGGGCGAGGGTCCCGGCGAGGCCCGCGAGGGTGAGCCACGCGCCGCCGCGGCGGCGGGCGGGGACGAGGAGGGCGAGCGCGAGGAGCGCGGGAAGCGCGATCCACGGCGCGAGGGCGAGGCCGCCGACGCGCCCGTCGAGGCGGCCCGCGAGGAGGCCTGCGGCGCCCCACACGGCCACGGCCCCCGCGACGCAGGCGAGGAGGCGGGCGCGGGCGACGAGGGAGGGGCCGCTGGAGCCGGCGAGGCCGCCCGGGGGGCGCGGCGCTTCATGGAGGCGCGACGTGCCGGCGAGCGGGCTCCAGGCCATGCGGCTCCATCTCCGGGGTCGCACCATAATCGTTTGGAAACGCTTCTTGGCGGGCGCCGCCATGCCGCGCTCGTGGCGGAGCGGCGCCTGGTGAACGTCATGGTGTTCGCGGCGCGCCCGCTGCGCGTCCTCCTGCTGCGCCGCCCGCCGGAGCGCGCCGCAGGGTGGCAGTCGGTGACGGGCCGCGTCGAGCCCGAGGATGCTCACGGCCCCGCGCCCGCGATGCTGCGCGGGCCCCCCGCGACGCCCGAGGTCCCCACCCTCGTCCGCGCGTGCCTCCGCGAGATCGCGGAGGAGACGGGCCTGGGCCCGCCGCTGGAGCTCATCGACCTGGGGCGCGAGTCGTCGTTCGTCGGGTACGACGGCGTGACGTACCGCCAGCGCACGTTCGCGGCCCGCTACGCGGACGCGACGCCGCCCCTGCACACGCCCGAGCACGAGGAGGGGCGCTGGGTGGGGGCGGAGGAGGCGATGAGGCTCTTCACGTGGGAGACGGACCGCGAGTCGCTGCGCGCGCTCCTGGCGGCCTGGTGAGGCGGGCCTCGTCGCGCGGGCTCAGACGGAGAGGATGCCGTGGACGTGGATCGACTCCACGCACCCCAGGAGCCAGTCGCTCCAGTGGGGCAGGACGTCCAGGCCTGGCACGGGGCAGAGGATGTCGACGCAGACCGTGACCACGTCGCAGAGGGGCGAGCTTGCCCTGAGGTCCGCCTCCGCCGCCGCGAAGGGGGCGGGGAGCAGGAGCGCGAGGACCACGCCGAGGGGGAGGAAGCGGTTCATGGGGGCACGTCGCGCCCCGACGCGCCCCGCGGGGGATCAACTCCGCCCTGCCCCTGGGGGGACGGACGAAACGCGGCTCTCCGTCGTTGCGTCGGTCGCGCCCCTTCTCCGGCCGGGCTCTAGCTTTATGTCTCCCTGGGTGGGTCGGCAGAAGGGCAGGCCATGGCTCTGGACGTCGATCGCGCGCTGGGCAAGGCCGTCTCCCGCGTCTTCACGTGGAGCGTGCGCCACGCGGCCGTCGTGGTGGCGGTCTACGTCGCCATCACGCTGGCCTTCGCCTACGGCCTCACCGAGATCCAGGTCCGCTCCACGGACTACGACCTCATGCCGGACAGCCACCCCTCGGCGCAGGCGAACTACGCCGCGCTGGACAAGATCCCCGGCTTCCGCAACGCGGACACGCTCTGGATCGAGGTCTCCAACGCCACCGTGTGCGACAACGGACCCCAGGGGCAGAACTGCCATCGCGACAACATCACGTCGCCCAACAGCGTGCGCGCCGCCGAGGAGGCTGCGCAATACATCCAGGCCCGCGTGCCGGAGATGAAGTACGTCATCGACCTGCCCTACCTGGCCAAGCTCATCAACTACACCCTCTCGGGGCAGCCCGACCCCGCCAACGCGGTGGTCTGCAGCGCGCCGGGCGCCTCGCCCGTCCCCGTCCCCGTGCTCCCCGGAGGGCCCGCGGCGTGCGATCCCAACAAGCCGCCCCTGAACCCGCCCAACGAGTCGGCCTTCGCGCTCCCCGGCGACGACCTCACCCTTACCCGCGACCTGGACGTGCTGGAGCAGGCCGCGCCCGACGTCATCGCCGCGCAGACCAACGAGAAGTACACCGGCGCCATCATCGTCTTCATCTACGACGTGAACGTCACCAAGGAGGGCCCCGAGAAGGTCGTCCCCGTCGCGACGCGCTTCGTGCACGCCGCCATGGAGTGGCGCGAGCAGGGCTGCCCCAACATGGCGCAGAAGAACCTGCTCAACAACGGGCCCGCGTTCGACTGCTCCAAGACCTACATCCTGGGCCAGTCCATCAACGGCCACTTGACCGAGCTGGCGCAGAGCGACTTCCAGACCTTCGCGCCCATCGTGTTCATCGCGACGTTCTTCGTGCTCGTCGTCGCGTTCACCGACGTCACGTCCATGCTCATCGCCATGGTCTCGTTCTGCATGGGCCTCGTGTGGACGTACGGCCTCATGGGCTACCTCCACATCCCGCTGACGTTCTTCGGCCTCCTCATCGTGCCCATCACCATGGGCGTCGGCAAGGAGTACGCCATCTACGTCACGAACCAGTACATGGAGTACGTCGCGAGCGGGCGGAGCAAGGACGAGGTGTGGCGCATGGTGGGCCGCCGCGCGGGCGCCGCCCTGGCCATCGCGACCGTGACCAGCATCTCGGGCCTCGTCGCGATGTACTTCGCCGGCTTCCACATCATGCGGGACCTGGCGTTCCTGTGCATCTTCGCCTTCGCGTCGCTCTTCTTCCTCTCGGTCATGTTCATCCCCGCCGCGCAGGCGTTGAGGCGCCGGCAGGCGAAGCCCAAGCCGTTCAAGCCCAGCCTCCTCATGGGCGCCGTCGCGCGCGGCATCAGCAGGAACCGCACCGCGGTCGTCGTCGTCACGGTGATCCTCACCGGCGCCCTCTACTACGAGAGCACGAAGCTGGAGGAGTACTTCGGCATCTCCGGCGGCTTCCGCCAGGGCGACTACCTGGAGGAGAGCTACAAGTTCTACAACACCGCGCTGGGCGGCTCCGGCACCGAGCTGGTGGTCATCAAGGGGGACATCGCCGACTGGAAGACGCTCCAGTACCTCACGAGCCTCGACGCGAGCCTCGTCGCCGACAAGGAGCACGTCCCCAAGTCCAGCAACGTCGCCTCGCTCATGCTGGGCCTGCGCACCTACTACGACCTGCGCAACGGCCTCACGAACCCGGCCATCCTCACCGAGAAGGCCAAGAGCGACCCCAACTTCAACGTCCCCCACGACGCCGCGGCCATCCGCCACGATATCAAATTGATGTACAACTCCACCGTGTGGGCGCCCCTGGTCGCCATCTTCGTCTCGCCCGACGCGGATTACGCCGTCACGCACACGTTCTACCACATCGCCAAGGAGGACTTCGCCGGCCTCCAGGGCGACTGGGACGCGCTCAACTGCGACGTGGGCAACCCCGAGCAGTCCAGCTCGCCCTGCGCCACGCAGGGCCCCCAGAAGCCCGACACCGTGAAGTCGGTCAACCTCGTGGGCACGCAGGACACGTTCTACCTCTTCGTCAAGTACGGCCTCCCGTGGCTCGACTACGTGAGCTACATCGCGGCGGGCCTCACGTTCGTCATCGCCTTCGCGGTGCTGCGCAAGCCGCGCGACGTGCTCGCCGTCATGGTGCCCATGGTCGTCGCCGGCGTCTGGTGGCTGGGCCTGCTGCCCCTCTTCGGCATCGAGAAGTCCATGACGCTCATGCTGCCCACCGTGCTGCTCATCAGCGTGGGCTCCGACTACGCCATCCAGTACGTCTGGAACTACCGCGAGGTGGGCGACATGGAGGAGGTCTACCGCACGACGGGCAAGGCCAACCTCTACGTCGTCATCGCCACCATCATCGCGTTCCTCCTCTTCGTGCCCATGAAGCTCGTGCTGTCCAGCCAGGGCGCCCTCGCCGCCGCGCTGGCCATCGGGTGCATCTTCCTGAGCACGACGCTCCTCGTGCCTCTCTTCTACCCCGGCGCCGGCCGCGGCGAGCGCGTCACCGTGCGCGAGGTCGAGGAGGACGCCGTGACGCTGCCGGTGACGCGGTAGCCCCCTCCGCCTGACGAAAGGCCCGAATGCTCAAATAGGGGCTCCGAAATGGAGGGACGCCCTGGGGCGCGATCCCAAGGGATGGCGGCTCCGGTCTGCTGCCTGCGCTCCTTCGCTGGACGCGGGCGGATCGCACGCATGGACCAACTGGGGTGGTAGATCAGTTGGGAGATCGTCTGACTGAAGATCAGAAGGTCGCCGGTTCAAGTCCGGCTCACCCCACTAGCTTTTCTCCGTTTTCTCGCTCCGCCTGATCGATCAACCCACCCCGGGCGCCCACAGGCGAAAATAACAAGCTCGCCGCGCGTGTCCCGTGGGGCGATGATCACCCCCACTCCTTGGGAGGCCCTGGGGATCGCTGCTTCCCTCGCGACCCTCGCGGCATTCCCGTCTGTCCTCCTCGCCGCCAAGGGTTGGGCAGAGGTGCGGCTGACGGTGGGGCTTCTCATGGTCGCGGCTGCGGTTCTGCCCCTGCTCCTGGCGTGCGTGCTGCTCCTCTTCGGAAGCGGCCCGGTCTGGGCCCCTCGGGGCGGCGTCCTCCTGGCCGACGCGTGCATCGTGGCGCTTGCGTCGTTCATCTACGTGGCGGTGGACGACGGGAACTGGGCGCAGCACGAGGCGCAGATCATCGTCTACTTCCGTCTTCAGGCGGCGACCACGGTCCTGGGCACGACGTTCGCCTTCGCGACGCCCTCCGGCGCATGGCCCGCGCTGGTGGCCATGGTCGTCGTCCAGGTGCTGGGCCTCTTCATGGAGACGTTCGCCGTCGCGCACCCTCCGCGGCGGGGGCGGCTCGTTCTCTGATCGCCGGGCGTCACGGCCCGGGGGCGCTGCCCGTCGCGGCGTGCCCCTTGGCCAGCTCCCGCAGGAACGCCCCGTACTGCTCGCGCTTCTCGAACGACAGCGGCAGCCCCTGGTAGCCGCAGCGGGGGCACACCTGCTGGGAGAGGAGCGTGCCGCCCCCGGCGAAGGCGCCGTCGCGCACGGTGGCGGGGCGGATGCCCAGGTAGCCGCAGTCGGGGCACGCGGTGAGGGGCTGCGGGAGGTCGGCAAGGGTCGCGTCGTCGACGGGCGGGACGGGGGTCTTGGCGAGGCTGCGGGCCACCTGCTCAGGCTCGGGCCGGGGGGAGGTGGGGCCGGCGGCGAGCCCTCGGGCGCCCACGGCGGCGAGCCCCAGCGCGAGGGCACCGAACCAGAGCCCCGTGGCGACGCTCCGTCCCAGGAAGGCGAAGAAGGCCGTGAAGGCGAAGAGGCCGGCCAGGACGAGGAGGACCGAGGCCATGGTGCGGTTCAAGCGAAGCTCTCCCTGCGTCGCGAAGAGGCGCGGGCCGCCTTGGCGCCGCCGTACATACTGTAGGCACCCGGGCGGTCCTCCGACGCGCATAGGGTGAAAGGACAACCCTGAGAACCCCTCGCACGCCTGCGCGGCGTGGGAGGCCACCCGCCATGCGCCGCGCGCTGCTCACGCTCTCCATCTCCCTTCTGCTCCTCGCGCCCCTCGCCGCGTCGCTGCCCACGCTCGCGCCCGTCGCGCCCCGCGCGGCCCCGGCCCCCGCCGACGCGCCCTTCCTGGTGGGCGCCGCAGCGCGTGATATCACCCCGGCGACGCCGCAGTACCTGGGCGGCTACGGCACGGACCGCGTGAGCACGGGCACGGACCCGAACACGCCGCTCCAGGTGCGCGCGTTCTCCGTGAGCAACGCCACGGGCGCCACCGTGATGTGGGCCGAGGTCGACACGCAGGGCTACTTCTCGGGCTATCAGGAGGGAGCCTACGGCACGCTGGACGTGCGCCAGAGCGTCGAGCGCGACCTGGGCGTCCCGCAGGGGCACGTCGTGGTGGCGTCCTCGCACAGCCACGCCGCGCCGACGCTCATGGGCATCTGGGGCCCCACGGACCCGGCCTACCTCAAGCTCGTGCACGACCAGACGATCGGCGCGCTGGAGGACGCGTACCGCGCCCGTGAGCCCGCCTCGCTCACCGTCGCCGTGGCCCACCACGCCGACATGATCGGCACCAACCTCTCCTACGGAGACATGATGGTGGGCTGGCCGGTGGACGACACGCTCTCGGTGCTGCGCGCGCAGGCGCCCGACGGCCGCGACGTGGCGACGTTCGTCAACTTCGGCGTGCACGCGGACATCGTCGCCAAGAGCCTCATGTCCTCCGACTGGCTGGGGCCCGCCCGCGACTATCTCCAGGCGCGCCTGGGCGGCACCGTCGTCGTGGCCGAGGGCACGCTGGGCCACCAGGAGGCGCCCATCGAGGACAACCGCGGCGGCGACCCGTACCAGCAGATCGTCCGCTTCGGCGACCTCCTGGGCGAGCGCGCGCTGGACGCGCTGGCCACCGGCGGCCGCCCCGTGGCGGGCGACGCGGTGGACGGCGACATGGAATATTTCGCCATCCCCATCACGAACCCCGCGCTCCTGGCCCTCGTGCTGGGCGCGAACCCGCACGACACGCCCGGCATCCAGCAGGCGGTGGACAACTACCCCATCGACCGCGCGATCCTGCCCCCCTTCGCGCTTCCGCCCCTGGGAGCGACGTGGGCGGGCGCCGTGCGCTTCGGCGACGAGATGCTCTTCACGCTGCCCGGCGAGGCGTTCGCGGACGTGCCCTTCGCGGTGCGCGACGCCACCACGGGCTGCCGCGCGGACTTCAAGCTGGGCCTCGCGCAGGAGCAGTTCGGCTACCACTGGATGTCGTGGGAGACGGCCAACGCCGCGCCCGTGGGCGACTTCCTCATCTACAACGTGAACCCCGCGCTGGGCGACGTCGTCGCCAACGTGGACGTCGTGGCCGCCAACAAGATCGGCTGCGCCGCGGGGCCCGCCGTCTCCAAGCCGGAGTACCGCGGCACCAGCAGCATCACGGGCAGCGACCCCTTCGGCACGCAGGCCCTCGCGTTCCCCGACCAGACCGACGCGGGGAGCCCCATCACCTTCGAGGCGTTCGCGTTCGCAGGCGGCGACGCCCTGGCGTGGGACTTCGGCGACGGGACCACCGCCGCGGGCGAGCGCATCGTGCACGCCTTCGCGGACCCGGGCGACCATCGCGTCACGATGACCGAGACCTCGTCGAGCGGACAGGCCGCCCGGGTCGACATGGACGTGCGCGTGTGGCCCGCCGCGGGCGCCGCCCTCTCGTCGCGCGACCTGGGCGGCCACGTCGCGGAGCTGGGCGCCGCCCTCACGGGCGCCTCGGGCCGCCCCATGCAGGCGCAGTGGGACTTCGGCGCGGGCGACGGGGCGTGGGGCCTCGCGGTGGAGCACGCGTTCCCCGCCGCGGGGACCTACCCTGTGGGCGTCCGCGTGGCGGACGCGTCGGGCCTCGTGGGCGAAGGCCACGCCCTGGTCACGGTGTCGTGAGGAGCCGCAAGGCGCAAGAGGGGCCGCGGCCTAGCCGCCGCGTGCGCTGGCCGCCGCTCCTGGTGGTGCCCGTCCTCGTGCTCGCCAGCGGATGCTTCCTCCCGCCGCAGCCCCCAGCCCCCACCGCGGGCGAGTTCCACGTGGAGCTGCTTGGCGCGTCGCCCACGACCCAGGCCATGCGCTGGAACGTCGCGCTCTCCAACGGCAACGCGGCCGCGATGCACGGCATCAAGGTCCAGATCACGGTGAAGTATTACCGCACCCGCGACGCGGGGCACGACGAGAAGACCCTGGACATCGATGCCAACAACACCACCGTCGTGCTGCTGAGCACGGCGTTCATGGGGTTCGGCGACTACGACTACGTCCTCCAGGCCGTGGGAAGCGACGGCACGATCCTGGACACGGAGCAGGACCTCTTCGAACTGTGCGCGTGCTGAGGGGCGAAGCTTCATCCCGAGCGGCACGGGTCCAGCCGCGTGCGCGCCGAGGCCCTGCTGCCCGACCTCATCCGCCGCGCCGGGCGCTCGCCCCACGACGTGCTCGCCGGCGTCGAGCCCGCGCTGCGCGCGCTGGGCTTCGCGCCGCGGCGCACGCGCGAGGGCCCCGAGGCGGTGCTGTGGACGCGCGGCTCGCCCAGGCTCGCCCTCTCGGGGCACGTGGACGTCGTCCCGGTGGGCGAAGGGTGGAAGCAGGACCCCCACGGCGGCGCGCTGGCGGAGGGCCGCGTCTGGGGCCGCGGAGCGTGCGACATGCTGGGCGCCGTCGCGGCCTTCGCGGGCGCGGCCGAGCTTGCGCCCGACGCGCCCTGCGCCATCCTCCTCACCACCGACGAGGAGACGCGCATGGGCGCCGCCGAGGGCGCGCTGCGCGACGGATTGCTATCGGGCCTGGAGGCCGTGGTCGTGGGCGAGCCCACGGGGCTCGCCGTGGGCACAGCCGAGAAGGGCGTCCTCTGGATGCGCGCGCGGACGGCGGGCCGCAACGCGCACGGCTCCATGCCCGAGCTTGGCGACAACGCCGCGGACCGCCTCGTGCGCGCGCTCCACGCCCTGCAGGCCGCGCCGCTCCCGGGCCACCACGCGCTCCTGGGCCGCCCCACGCTCAACGTGGGCCGCCTCGCGGCGGGCGAGGCCGTGAACCAGGTCCCCGCCAGCGCCAGCGCCGAGCTTGATATCAGATATCTTCCTGGCATGGACGCGGCGGGCGTCGAGCGCCACCTCATGCAGGCCTTCGGCCGCGCGGGCGAGGCCCCGGGCCTGGAGACCATCGGCCACCACCCGCCCTTCGAGACCTCCGCCGACGCGCGCCTCGTCAAGGCCGCCGCGGGCGCGGTCGCCTCGGTGCGCGGCCAGCCCCCCGAGGTCGTGGGCTTCCCCTACGGCACCGAGGCGTCGCGCTACGCGCCCGCGGGCCTCGACTGCGTCATCCTCGGCCCCGGCGAGCCCGCCCTGGCGCACACCAACCGCGAGAGCGTGCGCGTCGACGCGCTGCGCGAGGCCGAGGAGATCTATGCGGCGCTCTTGAGAGAGTACGCATGAGGCCCCCTGGCTGGCTCGTCGCGGGGACGATCATGCTCTCCATCCTCGCCGTCTCCACCGCGGCTCCGGTCATCCGCCTCGCGGGGAGCGCGCCGCCCCTGGCGATCGCGTTCTGGCGCCTGCTCGACGCGACGGTCCTCCTGGTCCCCCTCGCGATCCTCTTCGCGCGCCGCGATCTTGCGCGCCTCTCGGGGCGCGACTGGGCGATGCTCCTGGGCGTGGGCGCGATCCTGGGCCTGCACTTCGCGACGTGGATCACCAGCGTCACGCTCACCAGCGTCGCGGCCAGCGTCGTCCTCGTCACGCTGCACCCGGTGTTCGTGGGCTTCGCCGCGCACCGTCTCTTCGGCGAGGGCCCGCGCCCCCTGGGGTGGGTCGGCATCGTCGTCGCGCTGGGCGGCGGCCTCCTCATCGCGGGCGGAGACGCCCGGGGCGGCGCCATGCCCCTTGTGGGCGACGCGCTGGCCTTCGCGGGCGCGCTCTGCGCCGCGCTCTACTTCCTCGCGGGCCGACGATATCGCCAGCGCCTCGGCCTGCTCGCCTACGTGACTCCCGTCTACGCGGGCGCCACCGTCACGCTGGCGATCCTCCTCGTCGCGCTGCCCGCGCCGTGGGGCGGCGGCTTCGCGACCTACGGCGCCGCCAACCAGGGGCTCTTCCTCGCCCTCGCGCTGGGCCCCATGATCCTGGGCCACACGGGGCTCAACTGGGCGCTGAAGTACGTGCGCGCGCCGGTCATCGCCACCACCATCCTGGGCGAGCCCGTGGGCGCCTCCCTCCTCGCGCTCCTCCTCCCGCAGATCCACGAGGTGCCGCCCCCGACGACGCTCCTGGGCGGGGCGGTCGTCCTGGCGGGCATCCTCCTGGTGGGGCTGGACGAGGCGAGGCGGGACCGCCCCTCGGCCGCGCAGGAGGCCGCCGAGGTCGGCGGCTGAAGCATCAAGCTTCAAGCCCGGGGCGGGGCCTGGGTCGGCGTTGAACCCGAGGCTCTGGTGGGCGCTGGGCGCCTTCGCCCTCGCCCTGGTCCTCCTGGCGCCCAGCCTCGCGCCGCTGCCGGCCAGCATGGACGAGTTCGCCAGCGAGCTCTCCAACGGCACGTTCCGCCCCTTCGGCCCGCCCGGGGGCAAGGGCCTCGTCGCGGGGCCCAACGCGCTGGGCGGGTTCACGGGCGCCTCCACGGGGAACTACGTCGCGGGCGCAGGGGACGTCCCCAACGAGTGGGCGCTGGACCGCGAGAGCGGCGGCGGGGCCGTGGTCATCGACTACGTCTGCAACCCCAGCCCGGGCGCCATGAAGCGGCTGAAGGCCTTCGACCAGCTTGGGCCCGACGGCGCGACGCTGGAGGTGGCCGACAAGCGCCTGCGCCCCGTGGAGCCCGACAAGTCGCTCACCTACGACAGCCTCGTCGCGTGCAGCTTCCCCGTGCAGATCCATCCGGGCACGCCCGTGCCCATCTTCAGCGTCGCGCCCAAGGGGTTCGTCGTCTCCACGTGGAGCACCGATCCGCCCCTGGCGCGCCCGCTCTCGTTCCTCAAGGACGGCGCGGACACGTTCTACGTCCTGGGCAACGAGGAGAAGCGCGTCACGCTCAACCTCACCTTCCTCGTGGACAGCGGCTACTTCTCCTTCTCGCCTCCTCCGGGCGCCCGCGTCTCGGACTACGCGCGGGGCCTCGTGCCCGCGCTGCCCCCGGGGATCGCGGACGCGGCGAAGATCGTCATGGCGCGCGCGGGCGTCAAGGACCCGACGCTCGTGGGGCCCACGCTGGACGCGCTCAACGCCTACTTCCGCTCCTTCACCGACGGCCCCATCCCCGGGCCCGACGAGGTGGACAGCCTCTACCTCGCCCTCGCGCTCTCGGGGCACGGCTGCTGCCGCCACCGCGCGTTCGCCTACATGGTCACGGCGCAGGCGGCGGGCATCCCCGCGCGCGTCGTCGTGAACGAGGCGCACGCGTTCCCCGAGGTCATGTTCCCCGACGGGAGCTGGCACCAGGTCAACCTGGGCGGCTGCGGCGCGTACACCGTCAACAACCCCAACAACTACCCCAGCCTCTTCGACGCCGCCGCCGAGCCGCGCCGCGAGGCGAACCCCGACGAGGGGCGCCCCCAGACGGCGGTCGCGACGTTCACCAACATCACCGAGGCGCCCCCGCGCATGGTCAAGGGCGAGGTCTACTTCGTGAACGGCACGGTGGAGGCCTCCAACGGGCGCCCGGTGGGCGGAGCGCCCGTCGACCTCTACCTCAACGCGACCAAGGCCACCAAGGGCAAGCTCATGACGTCGGGGCAGACCGACGCGTTCGGCCGCTTCAGCATCCAGTCGCGCGTGCCCGTGGACGTGGCGGCGCAGGGCTATCAATTGGTGGCCTCGGGCGGCACGGTGAGCGCGGGCCCCTTGCGCTACGAGGGGAGCTGGAGCGACCCCGCGGTGGACGTCTTCACGCCCACGCGCATCGTCCTGGCGCACGCCACCGCCGCGGCCGGCTTCCCCGCCAACGCCACGGGCCGCCTCGTGGACGTGGACGGGAACCCGGTGGGGCCCGCCACCATCCGGTGGTCCATCGGCTCGACGCAGGAGCGCGACCTCCAGGCCGACTCCACGGGCCTCTTCACCGCCGCGTTCCAGGCCAACGCCACGGGGAGCCTGGCGCTGTCGTTCTCCTACGACGGGGACGCGCACCACGGCGCGTCGCAGGCGGACGAGGTGGTCGCGGTGACGCGCGGCACCATCCTCGCGCCCGCCAACGCGCCCATCCTCCTGCGCGGCGAGGTGGGGCTCGTGAGCGGGGACCTCGCCGTCTCGGGCGCCAGCCTCGCCGGGCGCCTCGTCACCGTCGCGCTCACCAACGCCACGCGCATTGTCGCCATCCCGCCGGCCCAGGCGACCACCGACGCCAGCGGCCACTTCGTCGCGCGCGTGCGCGTGCCCGCCAACGCGCTGCCCGGCGCCTACGCCGTGGACTACCGCGCGCCCGACCTCCAGGTGAACGCCACGGGCGTCGTGCGCGTCGCCATCCGCCCGGGCTTCGTCGTCGAGGCGCCCTCGCGCGTCGGGCCCACGGAGGGCTGGACCGCGACCGCCCAGGTCACCAGCGACGACGGCTCCGCGCTGGGCGGCGGCATCGTCGAGCTTCACGTCGACGGCAACGCGACGCCCCTCAAGACGCTCCTCACCAACGCGACCGGCGTCGCGCGCTTCCAGGTGGAAGGCGGCGCGCTGCCTCCCGGGGACCACGCCATCACGCTGGCCTTCGCGGGCGACCGCGACCGCGCGCCCGCCGAGCAGACGGCCAACCTCCGCGTGCTGCCCCCCTTCTGGGCCCTCGTGCCCGCGTGGGTCTGGATCGCCCTCGGAAGCGCCGCGCTCGTGGGCGGCCTGGGCGCGTGGCTGCTGCGCCCCGGCGGCGTCGTGCGGAGGGTGGTCCTGCGCCCGCGCTGGCGGATCGACCTCTCGTGGCCCGACTTCCCGCCTGGCGTGGCGCCCGTCGCCGAGCCCGGCACCGCGGTGCGCGTCGTCGCCCAGGCCTTCGACGCGCAGGGGCGCCCGCGCAAGGCGCGCTTCGTCCTCGTGGCGCCCGGCGTCCGCCTGCGCTCGAAGGGCGAGTTCGAGCTTCGCGCGGGCGAGCCGGGCGTCCTGCCCCTGGAGGTGAAGGCCCGCGGCCGCGCGCGCTGGCTCGCCGCGCCCGCCCTCGCGCGCCTCCCCGTCGCGACCTACCGCGCCGCGGTGGAGCAGGGGTTCGTCGCGCTGCGCGGCGCGGCGAAGCTCGACGCCAGCGCGACGCCGGGCGACCTCGTCGACGCGCTCTCCCCCAAGCTGGAGCCCGCGCCGCGCGCGAGCCTCGCCGAGGCCGCGCGCCTCTTCGAGACGGCCGACTACAGCGAGGCGCCCGTGGACCGCGCGTTCTACCACGCCTTCGCCCAGGCGCGGCACGCCGTGGAGCGCGCGCTGGAGGGGGCCGATGGCTGAGGAGGTGACGCCGGGCCCCACCGAGGCCGGCGCCTGGCTCGTGGCGGGCGTCGCGTTCGCCGTCGCGCTCCTGGTGTTCCGCTCCGCGACGATCCTGCCCGCGGGCCTCTTCGACGGGTGCGCTGCCGCGCTGGTCGCCATGGGGGCGGCGCCTCTCGCGCACCGCCGCCTGGGCCCCGCCGCGGCGACGCTGCTGCGCGGCGCGGGCCTCGTCGCCGCCGCGCTCCTCGTGACCGCGAGCCTCGTGGCGCCCTGGGATCGCGCCGCGCCCCCCCTCGCCCTGCTGATCGCGGGCGCGACGCTCCTCCAGGCCGCGCGCGGGCGTCTCCTCGCTGGGGTGGGCCTCGCGACGCTGGCCGCCGGGCTCGCGCTGGGCTGGTGGCTCTCGGGCGACTTCCCCGAGAGCGGCCGCCTCCGCTTCGCCCTCGCGCTCACGGCCGCGGGCGCGGCGGGGCTCCTGGCGGCGCGGCGGAGCCTCGTCGCGCGCGGGCACGGCGCCATCGTGCCGGGCCCCGCCGGGCTCATCGCCGGCGCCGCCGTGGGCGCGACGTACCTCTCGTACCGCGGCCTCGTCGCCCTCCACGTCGGGAACCTGCCCCTCTACGAGTGGAGCCTGGGCGTCGCGCTCTCGCTGCTGCTGCTCGCGCGCATCCGCCGCGGCGCGCGCGAAGGCGAGGCGCCCGAGGCGTGGAGCAGCGAAGCGCGCCGGCACGCTCAAGACGCGACGCCCCTCTACGACGCGCGCATGGCCCCTCTGGCCGCGGTGCTCGCCCGTTACCTGGAGACGGGCGCCGGCTTCGAGGAGTACCGCGCGACGCTGGAGGCCGCCGCGCCCGACGCCGCGCCGCGCCTGAAGGCCATCCTCGCCGCGCCGCACCCCGCGGAGGGCCGCTCCCGCGCGGCCCGCCGGGAGGCGGCCGCCCGCCGGCTGGCCGCCCACAAGGCCGCCCTTGAAGCCATCGAGACGCCGATCCGGAGCCGCTGACATGGACGCCCCCCAGCCCGCGTGTGCCCGCATCCTCGACGGCGTCGCCCAGACCTTCGTGGGCGACCGCCTCCTCCTGCGCAAGCTCCTCTCGGGCGCGCTCGCCAACGGGCACGTCCTCTTCGAGGACCACCCCGGCCTCGGGAAGACGCTGCTGGTCAAGGCCTTCGCCCGCGCCATCGGCTGCGACAGCAAGCGCGTGCAGTTCACCCCGGACCTCCTCCCCGGTGATATCACCGGCACGCACGTCTGGAGCAGCCGCGACGAGCGCTTCCAGCTCGCCCGCGGCCCGGTCTTCACCAACGTGCTCCTCGCGGACGAGATCAACCGCGCGCCCCCCAAGACGCAGAGCGCGCTCCTGGAAGCCATGGAGGAGCGCCAGGTCACCATCGAGGGCGAGACGCACTTGCTCCCCTCCCCCTTCTTCGTCCTCGCCACGCAGAACCCGCTGGAGCAGGAGGGGACGTACCCGCTCCCCGAGGCGCAGCTGGACCGCTTCGTGCTGCGGCTCACCACGGGCTACCCCAAGGACGTGGAGAGCGAGACGGAGATCCTCCGCCGCCGCCTCGCGTGGAAGCGCGACGACCCCACCAAGGACCTCAAGCCCGTGGTGGACGCCGAGGGCTTCCGCCGCATGCAGGAGGAGGTGGAGGAGAAGGTCTACGTCCACCCCGCGCTCCTCGTCTACATCAGCCGCCTCGTGCGCGGCGTGCGTGAGCACCCCCACGTCGCGGCCGGGCCCAGCCCCCGCGGCGCTCTGGCGCTCCTTCGCCTCTCCCGAGCGCACGCCTACGTGCAGGGGCGCAACTTCGTGACGCCCGACGACGTGAAGATCTTCGTCGAGGACGCGCTCTCGCACCGCATCCTGCTGGACGTGGAGCGCGCGCTGGAGGGGCGCGAGGAGCGCGCCGTCGTGCGCGAGGTCCTGGACAAGACCGAGGCGCCGCTGCGCTTCGGGAACCAGCCGCCGGAGGCCGCGCCGCCCAAGCGCGCGGGGGTCTGAGGTGGCCCGCCTCGCCCGCGCCGGCGCGGCCCTCGCCACCGCGGGGCTGGGCCTCCTGGGCCTGGGCATGGCCGTGGGCAACCTCGCCCTCCTCGCGCTCTCCGTCTTCCCGCTCTCCCTTCTCGCCTACTCCATCGCGACGCAGCCGCGCGGCGATCCCCTGGGCAGCCGCCAGCTCTCCACGCGCTCGCCCCGGCGCGGCGAGGCGGTGGAGATGGTCGTCCGCTCGCAGGCCTCCGAGGCGGGCGACGTCGTCGAGGTCCACGCGCCCATGCCCGAGTCCACCAGCATCGAGTGGGGCAGCAACCTCACGCTCCACCACGGGCCCGGCGCGCGCGGCGCCATCGTGCGCTTCCGTGTCCACGCCCGCGGCGCCGCCGCGCTGCCCCCGGTCGTCGCCGAGCGCATCGACGCCCTGGGCCTCCTCGCGCCGCGCTCCACGGAGATCGCGCCCGCCGAGACGCTGCGCGTGGCGCCCCGCGTCTACCCCTCCGAGGGCTTCCGCCGCCGCGGCGCGGGCGCGCTGCGCCTCCAGCAGGCGCGCCTGGGCGTCGGCAGCGCGGACTTCCGCGAGCTTCGCGACTACGCCTGGGGCGATCCCCCCAAGAGCATCCACTGGCGCGCGACCGCGCGGCGCCTCTCCGCCTACGCGGGCCGCGGCGGCCCGGGCAGCACGCCGCTGGTCAAGGAGTACGACAAGGAGGGGCGCCGCAGCGCGCTGGTCCTCCTGGACGGCGGCGACGCGCTGCGCGTCGGCACCACGCTGGAGACGGGCCTGGACCACGGCGTGGAGGCCGCGCTGGCCGCGTGCCGCCTTTTGCTATCGCAGGGGATCCGCGTCGGCGCGGCCACCTATGGCGCGAAGGCCGGGCTGCCCGAGCCCCCCGAGGCGGGCGAGGGGCAGATGCCGCAGCTGGAGCGCGCGCTCTCCCCCGGCGAGCCCGACGCGGCCGCGACGCCCGTGCGCGCGCTCCAGCAGCTCCAGCCCCACCTCGTGGGCTCGCGCCCCGTGCTGGTCGTCGTGACGCGCGTGACGCCCGCCACCGCGGCCCAGCTGGCGGAGACGGCGGGCCACCTGCGCGTCATGCTGCGCGAGAAGGGCCGGCGCCTGCCCCTGGTGGTCATCGACGTGCGCGCGCTCTCCCTCGTCCCCGAGCGCGGCGAGGCGTGGAGGGGTGCTACGCGCCTCGTGGAGCGCGAGGACGCGGCCGCCGCGAGGCGCGTTGCCGCCGCGGGCGCCCGCCTTGTCCCGTGGCGCCCCGGTGACGACCTGCACGCGCTCCTGGCCCGGGAGGGGATCGCGTGAGCGCCATGCGCCTCCTCGTGCGCGCGCCCTTCCTGGCGCTCCTCGCGCTGCTCCTCATGCTCCTGGGGCTGCGCTCCAGCCTGCTGCGCCTCGTGCCGCTGGACCTTGGGGCCTTCCCGCTCAACGCGCTCCTCTTCGCCGCGCTCGCGCTCCTGCTCCTCCCCGCGCTCCTCGCCCGCGGCTCGCCCCTTCCCCTCGCCACCGCCGTCGCCCTGCCCGTGGTCACGCTCTCGGCGTATGGCGAGAGCAAGCTCGACTGGCTGCGCACGCTCAAGGACTTCGGCGTCGCCGAGACGGGCGGCACCTCCTTCGCGCGCCTGGGCCTCGCGCTGGCGGTCCTCGTCCTCCTCTGGGCGCTCCACGCGACGGACTTCGCCGCGCGCCTGCGCTGGCGCGCCCTCTCGCGCGGCATCCCCGAGGAGCAGGCCAACGGCGCGGCCCTCGCCTCGCTGGCCCGCAGCGGCGCGGCCACCCTCTTCGCCCTCGCCGTCACGGCCCTCCTGGGCGCCGCCGTCTTCTGGAGCGCCGCGCTGGGCGACGTGCTGGGCCTCGCGGGGCTCGCGTTCGTGGTGCCGCTGGCGGCGACCGCGCTCGTGGGGATCGGCGGCTACGTCCTGGTGCGCGGGGCGCGCTCGTCCGAGTGATTCTCCCCCTGCTCGCCGGTCCCCGATGCAACCCGAACCCACGAACCGCCGGACCACAGTCCCTACTTTGGTCCGGTGGAGAATGAAAGGTCAGCGGACCAAAGTCAAGAGATCAGCCTTCGAGACGATCCCGACGACCTTCCCCTTCTCCAGCACCAGGATGGCGTCTTGGTCCTCCAGGAGGCGGTACGCCTGCTCGACGCCCATCTCGGGCCCGGCCATGGGGAGCGGCGGCGCCATGAGGTCCTGCACGGGCGTCCGCGCGAGGGCGTCCGCGTCGGTGGCCTCCGAGAGCGCGTGCACGATGACGCGGTCCGACAGGCTGCCCACGGGGGAGCCCTTGGCGAGCACGGGGACCTGGCTGATGCCCTTCTCGCGCATGACGCGGATGGCGACGCTCACGGTGTCGGTGGCGCGCACGGTGGCGACGGGCCGCGTCATGACCTCGCCCAGGAGGATGCCCTTCCCTTCAGCGCGGTTGAGCGCCTCCAGGATCGCGTTGTAGGTGGAGCAGCGCGGGTCCACGGTGCCGTTCTCGATGCGCGCGATCAGGGGCTGCGAGACGCCGGCGGCCTTCGCGAGCTGCGCCTGCGTGAGGGCGAGCTTCTTGCGCAGCGCGCGCACCTCGGCCGGGTGCGGCATGTGGAGCGGCATCGATCCCTGCATGAGAACCGGCATTTGATAACCCTTGTGCATGCACGCCAGCCGGCCAAGGGCTTTTGCGGCCCCCTGGGGATGCGCCCGCGTGAGGCTGCTTCCCGCGCTCCTCGTCGCCATCCTCTGCGCCGCGCCCGCCGCGCTGGCCGAGGACACGCTCACCTCCTTCGAGACGCCCCACCAGGGGAAGGACGCGCAGTGGACGTTCCTCGTGGAGGGGCGCGAGGCCTACAACGCCAGCGCGGTCGTGTTCCTCAACGCCGTGCGCAGCCCCTTCGAGATCATGGTCCGCGCCCAGAACGGCACGACGATGTTCGACCAGAAGGGGGCGCGCGGCATCCAGACGCTGCCTCCGCTGGCGCCAGGCCGCTACACGGTCGTCGTCAAGGGGGACGGCACCTTCTCCATCACGCAGCGCTACCTCGACGCCGCGGGGACCGCGGGCGGCGTCACCGACGTGAACGCCACGCTGGGCGCCACGCAGGGATGGGTCATCGTCCCCTCGCAGGCGTGGCGCGTGTTCGTCAACGGCAGCGTCTCCGTGGACTGGGACGACCTCGTCACGGCGGGCGGCTCCGCGAACCTTGAGCGCCTGGAGGCCCCGCTCAACCACACTATCCTCGCGGGGCGGCCCGCGTTCCTCCTGCTGCGCGGCGACCCCGGCTCGGCGTACTCCATCCACCTGGAGCCCGCGCCCGACCTCGCCGCCGCGGCGTCCGCGCCCCCGGCGGCCAAGACCCCGGGCCCCACGCTGGCGCTCGTCGCATGCGCGACGCTCCTCGCGCTGGCGCTGCGCCGTGGCCTCGGCCGCAGGCCTTAAGGGCCACCGCCGGGCTGCCCACGCCTGATGGAGCAGCAGCGAATCCTCGTCGCCGTCGCGTGGCCCTACGCCAACGGGCCGCTCCACCTGGGCCACGTCGCGGGGAGCCTGCTCCCGCCCGACGTGTTCGCCCGCCACCAGCGCATGAAGGGCGCCAAGGTCGCCATGGTCAGCGGCTCCGACATGCACGGCACGCCCATCACCGTCGCGGCCGAGAAGGCCGGCATGGCGCCCGAGACGTTCGCCGCGGCCTACAACGCCAGCCACAAGGAGTCGTTGAAGGCGCTGGGCATCCGGTTCGACCTCTTCACCAGCACCGCGACCGCGAACCACCGCGAGGTCGTGCACGACGTCTTCCTCACGCTCCTGGAGCAGGGCCACATCACCAAGCGCAGCATGACCGCGCCCTACGACCCCACGGCGCGGCGCTTCCTTCCCGACCGCTACGTGGAGGGCACCTGCCCGCACTGCGGCTTCGAGGGCGCGCGCGGCGACCAGTGCGACAACTGCGGCCGCACGCTGGACCCGCAGGAATTGAAGAGCCCGCGCAGCAAGCTCTCGGGCGCGGCGCCGGAATACCGGGAGACCGAGCACTTCTTCCTGCGCCTGCCCGCCTTCGAGGAGCGCCTCAAGGCGTGGACCGCGCAGAACGAGGACCACTGGCGCGCGAACACCATCAACTTCACGCGCAACTGGCTCGCGGAGGGGCTCAAGGACCGCCCCATCACGCGCGACATGACCTACGGCGTGCCCATCCCCCTCCCGGGCTACGAGGACAAGCGCATCTACGTCTGGTTCGAGGCCGTGATCGGCTATCTTTCCGCGACCAAGGAGTGGGCGAGGCTCTCGGGCCACCCCGAGGCGTGGAAGGAGTTCTGGCTCGACCCCAAGGCGCGCAGCTACTACTTCCTGGGCAAGGACAACATCCCGTTCCACACCATCATCTGGCCCTCCATGCTCATGGGGTACGGCGACGGCAAGGGGCGCGCGTACAACCTGCCCTACGACGTGCCCGCGAACGAGTTCATGAACTTCCAGGGCGCGAAGTTCAGCAAGAGCCGCGGCAACCTCATCACCGTCGACGAGGCGCTCTCCACCTTCGAGCCCGACGCCGTGCGCTACTACCTCGCCATCAACCTCCCCGAGAAGGGGGACGCCAACTGGGACTGGCCCGACTTCGTCGCCAAGGTCAACGACGAGCTGGTGGGCACCTGGGGCAACCTCGCGCACCGCGTCGTGAGCTTCACGCGCAAGCACGTCGACCACGTCCCTCCCGCCGGGCCCCTGGGGGAGCGCGACCGCGCCATGCTCGCGCGCATCGAGGCCACGCACGCCACCGTCACCGACCTCCTGGGCCGCGTCGAGCTGAAGAAGGCGCTGCGCGAGGTCATGGCCCTCGCCGCCGAGGGCAACCGCTGGTGGGACGAGAAGGCCCCCTGGAAGCAGGCCAAGGAGGACCCCGAGGCGCTGAAGACGACGCTCCACGTGGGCCTGCGCCTCGTGCGCTCGCTGGCCCTCCTCACCGCGCCCTGGCTCCCCTTCAGCGCCGAGAAGCTCTGGCGCACGCTGGGCGAGACGGGCAACGTCCACGACGCGCGCTGGGACGACGCGCTCAGCGATATCCGGCCCCACAACAAGGTCCACGAGCCCACGGTGCTCTTCACGAAGCTCGACCCCAAGATGGTGGAATCCATGACGCAAGCCCCTCCCCCGGCCGCCGCGGCGCCCGCCGCCCCCGCGCCTTCGCCCTTCAAGCCCCAGGTGACCATCGACGACTTCGCCAAGCTGGACCTCCGCGTCGCCCAGGTGATCTCCTGCGAGCCGCACCCCAAGGCCGACAAGATCTGGGTCCTCCAGGTGGACCTGGGCGTCGAGAAGCGCCAGATCCTCGCGGGCCTGCGCGAGCACGTCAAGCCCGAGGAGCTCGTCGGGAAGAAGATCGTCGTGATCGCGAACCTGGCGCCGCGCCAGATCCGCGGGCTGGAGAGCAACGGCATGGTCCTCGCGGCGGAGGTCGACGGCGTCGTCGCGCCTCTCACGCCCGCGAAGGACGTGCAGCCCGGCGCGGGGATCAAGTGACCCCCGAAGCGCGGCCACGTCCAGCCTAACACTCTGGGAGTTCCGCAGCGATCAAATAGGGAAGCCCGCCCACGCTGGGCGGTCGAACCCATGGGGAAGGCGTCCCGAATCGTCCTCGTCGCGCTCGCGCTGGTCCTTCTCCTGCCTTCGGCCCTCGGCCAGGATGACAACGCTCCGAGGACCATCCACGCCCACCACTACGTCCGCGTGCCCCTGGACCCTTCCGCCACCGAGCGGCCCATCCTCGTCTCGTGGAACGCCACGGCGCCCATCGACGTGCTCGTCCTCACCAGCGAGGAGGCCGAGCGGTTCGCGAACGACTCGGACTGGGTCGTCCCGGGGGACGCCTTCCTCGCCGTGCGCTCCGCGACGCAGGGGCAGTCCCACGTGACGATCCCCCCTGGCGTCGCCGCCGCGATCATCTGGGACAACACCGCGAACCCGGCCGACGGCGCGCCGGGCGCCACGGACGTGTCCGTCGAGATGGGTGCCTACGACGTCGTCCTCCCCGACTCCAGCCCCCAGGGGCTCCTCCGGACGGCCACGTTCCAGCAGGAGGCATGGGCCCTCCCGGGGCTCCCGGGGATGGGCATCGCGCCCCAGGCCATCCTCTTCCTGGCGATCGCCATCGGGTGCGAGGTCGTCGCGTGGCGCGAGGACAAGCGGCGCTGGATCGACCTGGGCATCATGGTCGCGCTGGGCGCGCTGTTCAGCGCGTTCGTCTCGACGGAGGGCGTCATCCTCCCCGACACGCGCCTCCTCACCATTCCCGCCGTAATCGTGGGCATCTACGCGGTGCGCCGCTACCGGACGAGGGCGGCCGCCGTGGCGGGCGTGTTCGCCGCCTGCTTCTGGGGGCCGTTCCTGGGCGGGGACGTCCTGAGCCTCGCCCTGCACCACGGCACCATCGAACGCCTCTGGGACACCCAGTCCACCGTGTTCGTCATCGGCGGCGCGGGCTGGGGCGACGCCCTCGTGCTCGTGCCCATCCTGGGCGTGCTGTCCTTCGCGCTGCGCGGCTTTGGCGTCCTGGGGCTCCTGGAGCGCCGCCGCAAGCCGGCCCCGCGCCCCGTGGTGGCCGGCACGCGCAACGCCGAGGGCGTCCACATCGACGTGCGGAACCCCACCGACGCGCCCCTGGAGGGGCTCCAGGTGGAGGTGTTCGACGGCGACTCGCGCGAGAAGCTGCACGGGCAGGACGTCGAAGGCGCGGTGTCGCCCGGCTCGGCCATGCAGATCGCCGTCCCGCTCTCCGCCGCGGTCGCGGCGCTCCCCGCGCTCCACGTCGTCCTGCGCTCGTCGCGCGGCGAGCACGCCCTGGACCTGCGCGCGCCGTAGCGGCAGCACGTTTTTCAGGCGGCGCGCCATCGGGCCTCCGATGCGCCGCCCCTACGGCCGCAGCGCCGGCTACTACGACGCCATCTACTCCGAGCGCGTCGACTACGACGGCGACGTGGAGTACCTGGCCAAGGTGTTCAAGACCTACGCCATGGGCAAGCCCAAGCGCATCCTCGACCTGGGCGCGGGCACGTGCACGCACGCGGTCCTGCTCGCGAAGAGCGGCATGCAGGTGGACGCCGTGGACGTCTCCGAGGCGCTCCTGGACGTGGCGGAGGCCAAGGTCAAGGGCGAAGGCGTCGCCAAGAAGGTCCACCTCCACCGCATGGACATGACCAAGAAGCTCCCCGAGGGGGAGTTCGACGCCGCCATCAGCATGTTCGGCGCGTGGTGCTATCTGCGCACCGACGAGGAGGCCTCGCGCATGCTCTCCATGCTCTCGCGCCGCCTCCCCATTGGCGGCCTCTTCGTCTTCGAGTTCTGGAGCCCCCTGGGCTGGAACCCGCAGAACCGCTGGGACGAGGCGGACCTCTCGGACGGCTCCCGCGTCCTGCGCTTGACGCGCCCCAACCTGGAGCTGAAGGACGACGTCTACGAGTTCGAGATGGAGCACGTCGTCGTCAAGGACGGCCAGCTTCTGGCGGACTTCAGCGAGGTGCACGGCCTGCGCCTGCGCACGCCCTTCCAGACGCGGGCCCTGCTCCAGCGCAACGGCTTCGAGGTCGTGGCCATGACCAAGGGCGCGCGCGAAGGCAAGTCGTTCGAGCCGCCCGGGCCCAACGAGTTCCGCGTGATGGCGATCGCCAAGCGGGCGTAGCCCGCCATTCGGCCGCGGCTCGCCCTGCGCCTCGCGTCACGCCTGATCCTTGGAGCTGGCAAGCTGCCCGCTGAGCGACTGGAGCTTTCCCGCGGCGGCGTCCTCCTCGTCGGCCAGGGAGACGAGCCGCTCCTTGAGCGCGGGCGTGGGCGCGTCGCGCGCGGCGCGGCGCAGCAGCTCGGCGCTTGCCCGCTTGACCTCCACGAAGCTCTCCACGATCTCCGCCGCGTCGAGGCCGCCGGGTGCCAAGGGCTTGGGCTTGCGCGGCGCCTCGGTCAAGTGCGCGGTCCAGTCCTCCAGGATGCTCTCCAGTTCCAGGGACGCGCTCGCGGCGCGGCGCCTCAAGGCCTGCACCATGGCGCGCTGCTCCTCGTCGGGCAGCGCATCGGCCAGACGACGGAGCCCGGCGGGGCCCACCGTCTCCTCGAGGTACTGGATCGTGCGAAGCTCGTTGAGCGTCCGGCCGAGGGCGGGGGAGAGCTCGTTCTGCACGTGGACGACCGTGCCCTCCTCTGACTTTGGGAGGTTGAAGCACCCTCTGGTTCAACCCACGAAATCGGGGGCTCCGCCGCCCGGCCCGGCGGGGGAAACCGGCATATAGCTGATCGGGGGAATGCGGCCGCAGGAACCTGGAGGACTGACCGGTTGCCCACCATCGAGTCGACCCCCGCCTTCGTCGAGGAATCCTACAAGAAGATGGAGACGCGCCTCGAGAAGGTCCGGGCCCGGCTCAACCGCCCCCTCACGCTGGCCGAGAAGATCGTGCTTGGCCACCTCCACGACCCCGAGGGGCAGGAGATGGAGCGCGGCAAGGCGTACCTCCTGCTGCACCCCGACCGCGTGGCCATGCAGGACGCCACCGCGCAGATGGCCATCCTCCAGTTCATGACGGCGGGCCGGCCCTCCGTCGCCGTCCCCACCACCATCCACTGCGACCACCTCATCGTCGCCAAGGAGGGCGCGGCCAAGGACATGCCCGTGGCGCTCAAGGAGAACCAGGAGGTCTACGACTTCATGGCCAGCGCCGCCGCCAAGTACGGCATCGGCTTCTGGAAGCCCGGCAGCGGCATCATCCACCAGGTCGTCCTGGAGAACTACGCGTTCCCCGGCGGCATGATCATCGGCACCGACTCCCACACGCCCAACGCGGGCGGCCTGGGCATGGTCGCCGTGGGCGTGGGCGGCGCGGACGCGGTGGACGTCATGGCGGGCTTCCCCTGGGAGGTCCTCCAGCCCAAGATCATCGGCGTGAAGCTCACCGGCACGCTCTCCGGCTGGACCGCGCCCAAGGACGTGATCCTCAAGCTCGCCGGCATCCTCACCGTCGCGGGCGGCACCAACGCCATCATCGAGTACTTCGGCGAGGGCACCAGGAGCATCAGCGCGACGGGCAAGGCCACCATCTGCAACATGGGCGCCGAGATCGGCGCGACGTGCAGCGTCTTCCCCTACGACGAGCGCATGCGCACCTACCTTGCCGCCACCGAGCGCGCCGGGCTCGCCCAGGTCGCGGACCGCCACAAGCACCTGCTCGTGGCGGACGACGACGTCGCGAAGCACCCCGAGAAGTACTTCGACGAGGTCATCGAGATCGACCTCTCCACGCTGGAGCCCCACGTCGTGGGCCCGCACACGCCCGACCTCGCGCGCCCCATCAGCAAGCTCGCCGAGGCCGTCGCCAGCGAGAAGTACCCCAACAAGATCAGCGTCGCCCTCATCGGCTCCTGCACCAACTCCAGCTACGAGGACATCAGCCGCGTCGCGGACGTCGCCAACCAGGCCAAGGCCCACGGCGCGAAGATGGCGAGCCCGCTCCTGGTCACGCCGGGCAGCGAGCAGATCCACCTCACCATCCAGCGCGACGGCCAGATGCAGGCCATCGAGGCCCTGGGCGCCACCGTGCTGGCCAACGCGTGCGGCCCCTGCATCGGCCAGTGGAGCCGCCCCGAGCTGAAGCCCGGCGAGGAGAACGTCATCGTCACCTCCTACAACCGCAACTTCCCCAAGCGCAACGACGGCAACGCGGGCACGCTGAACTTCATCGGCAGCCCCGAGCTCGTCATGGCCATGGGGCTCGCGGGGCGCCTCGACTTCAACCCGCTCAAGGACGAGCTGGTGGGCGCCGACGGCAAGAAGTACCGCCTCCACGCCCCCGCGCCCGCCCCCGAGATCCCCGCCAAGGGGTTCGTCAAGGACGAGCACGGCTACCAGGCGCCCGCCAAGGACCCCACCAAGGTCCAGGTGCAGGTCGCCCCGGACAGCAAGCGCCTCCAGCTGCTGGAGCCCTTCGCGCCCTGGAACGGCCGTGATATCACCGGCGCGCCGCTGCTGCTGAAGGCCAAGGGCAAGTGCACGACGGACCACATCAGCCCCGCCGGGCCCTGGCTGCGCTTCCGCGGCCACCTCAACAACATCAGCGACAACATGTTCCTGGGCGCCATCAACGCCTTCACCGGCGAGGCCGGCAAGGGGAAGAGCCAGATCACGGGCGCCACCGAGGCGTTCCCCGCCGTCGCGCGCGCCTACAAGGCCGCCGGCCAGCCGTGGGTCGTCGTGGGCGACGAGAACTACGGCGAGGGCAGCAGCCGCGAGCACGCCGCCATGGAGCCGCGATATCTCGGCGGCGCCGCCATCCTCGCCCGCAGCTTCGCGCGCATCCACGAGACGAACCTCAAGAAGCAGGGCCTCCTGCCGCTGAAGTTCGCCGACAAGAAGGACTACGAGAAGGTGCGCGAGGACGACCGCATCGACGTGCTGGGCCTCCAGACCCTCGCCCCCGGCAAGCCCCTCACCGTCGTCCTCCACCACAAGGACGGCACGAAGGACCAGTTCCAGGTGACGCACACCTTCAACGCGGAGCAGGTCCAGTGGTTCCGCGCGGGCAGCGCGCTCAACGTGCTGCGCCAGGCGAAGCACTGAGGGGCCGCAGGGAAAACCCTGCGCCCGGTTAAGGGGGCGTGAGGGCTCTCCGGGCCCGTGATCCGCGCCCTTCTCCTGGTCTGCGCCCTCGTCCTGCTCTCCGTCCCCGTCGTGGCCGCCGACCCGGGGCCCGGCGGCCCGCCCGAGGAGCCCTGCAACCCCAATTGCACCGGGAACCCCGCGATGGACGCCCTCGCGGGCGACCTGCTGGCGTTCGTGGACGGCCCCGGCACGCCCTGCCGCCCCAGCTGCTGAGCCGCGTCTCCGTCACCTTCACATCCCCGGAGGGCTCCTGCGCCCGCGTGAGCGCGGACCTCTTCGAGCGCCGCGGCGTGGCGCCGAGCCCGCGCAAGGTGCCCTGCGAGTTCTGCGGCCAGCCCCTGGTGGACCCCATCGAGGAGCCGTTCAACCTGGCCTTCATCGGGCACCTCAAGGAGAGCGCGCGCTGCATGGAGCTGTTCAGCTACGGCATGACGGCGCTGCGCAACGAGATCGGCGTGCGGCTGGGCCAGAAGCCGCAGGTCGACGGCCTCTGACTCAGTCCTTGTAGCTCATGTGGCTGGGGTGGCGCGGGAAGTCCTGCGGCTCGCGGCGCGAAGGGGGCGTCGCGCGCAGGATGCGGTCGGAGCGCGTGGCGTCGGCGAGGCGGCCCAGGTCCGCGATGGCGCTGAGGTAGTGGAGCCTCGCGTTGGGGGCGAGGCCCGAGGCCTTGAGGTCGGCGCTGATGCGCGCGAGGGCCTGGCGGGGCTTGGAGGGGAGGGGGGCGATCTTCTCGGCGATGCGGCTCTCGGCGTAGGCGTCGGTGACGGGCGCGCGCGTCATGGGTCCTGCTGGGCGCTCGTGGGATTTGGCTTTGCGGGCGAATCCGTTCCGGCCCTTCAGGCGGGGGGCTTCCCGTAGAGCTGGTCGAGCCCCTGCTTCACGCGCTGCGTCTGCCACCGGGTCACGTCGCGGCCGATGAGGGTGAGCTTGGGGACGAGGCTGCGGGGCAGGCGGAGGAGGTCCGGGTTCGCGTCGGCGTGGTCGAAGACCCACTCCATGAGAGCGGTGTTCTCCTCCACGATCCGGTCGGGAAGCTCGCGTGTGGGGAAGGCTTGGAGAAGCAGGTCGTCGTAGTCCTTCGCGCTTTCCACCCGGGCCAGCGTCGCGAGGTCGGGGAGGCGCCTGGCCATCTCGGCCTCGCACCGCTCCAGCACGGGCTGGAAGCGCGCGTCCTTGACCTTGACGATGAGGTTCAGCTCGCGCAGGCGCAGCACGCGGGGCGCGTTCTCGCGGGCGAGGCGTAGCGCGTCCTCCCCGGCGTCCACGCGGCGGGCGAGGTCCAGGAGGAACTGCACGTCCTCGCGCAGGCGCGGGCGAAGCTCCAGCGCGGCCAGCCCGCCCATGACCGCGGCCTCGACGCCGCGGGCGAGGAAGGCGAGGGGGCCGTGGGCTTCCTGGGAGAGGCGCTCGCGGAGGTGGTGGAGGCCCGCGTCCAGGTCGGCCTCCGCCTTGGCGAGAAGGATGCGCTCCGCGTCGCGCATGGGATCACTCGTACTCGAGCACGAGCTTGTCGTCCTTGATCACGCGGAGGCTCGCGGTGCGGCCCATCTCGGGGTTCATCAGCGGCAGGGCGATGCGGTAGTGGACGTGCTCGGGCTCGCGGCAGTGGCAGGGGCCGCTCTCCTGGATCTTCGTCTTCAGCGTGCTCTTGCCCACGGTGAGCTGGAAGGGCGTTCCGGGGGCGGGGAGCTTGGGGAGCCAGGCTTTCTCGACGAGGAGGAAGCCTTCCTCGGCCTCCTCGGCGCCGATCTTGCGTTTCATCGTGTTCGAGGCCATGATCGCTCGACTCGGGCCGCGCGGGGCGGCGGGGAAAGAACCGTGAGCGCCGCGAAAACGCGGAGCGCCGGGGGCGTTGCCCGCCTTTCGATGAGGCGCTTCCGGATTTGAATCTTGTGGTCACGCGGCTGCGGCGTCCGCCCCCGGAGAAACCCTAATAGGGGGCACTCGGTTGGCGCGCCCAAGAGGCGATCCCCCTGGCCTTCCAGCACCTGACGCCGCCCGCCCGTGGCGAGAAGATCACCGTCAAGCCCGATGGCACCGTGCAGGTCCCCGACCGGCCCGTCGTCCCGTTCATCATGGGCGACGGCACGGGGCCCGACATCTGGCACGCGGCGCAGCCCGTCCTCGACGCGGCGGTGCGCAAGGCCTACGGCGGGAAGAAGGAGATCGTCTGGTTCCAGGTCTACGCGGGCGAGGAGGCCAACAAGAAGTTCGGCGAGTGGCTTCCCGCCGACACGCTCACCGCGTTCCGCGACTACGTGGTGGGCATCAAGGGCCCGCTCACGACGCCCATCGGGAAGGGCATCCGCAGCCTCAACGTCGCGCTGCGCCAGGAGCTTGACCTCTACGCGTGCGTGCGCCCCGTGTACCACGTGCCCGGCGTGCCCGCGCCGGTGAAGGAGCCCGGCAAGATGAACATCGTCATCTTCCGCGAGAACACCGAGGACGTCTACAGCGGCGTCGAGTTCCAGGCGGGCAGCGCGGAGGAGAAGAAGCTCCAGGACTTCCTCGTGAAGGAGCTTGGCGTCAGCGCCAAGAAGTTCCGCGGCAACGCGGTGGGCCTGGGCATCAAGCCCATCAGCGAGGAGGGCTCCAAGCGCCTCGTGCGCAAGGCCCTCAAGCACGCCATCGAGAACAAGCTGCCCAGCGTGACGCTGGTCCACAAGGGCAACATCATGAAGTTCACCGAGGGCGCGTTCATGCAGTGGGGCTACGAGGTCGCGACCTCGGAGTTCCGCGAGCACGTCGTCACCTGGGCCGAGGTGCAGGAGAAGCACGGCGGCAAGGTGCCCGCGGGCAAGGTCCTCGTGCAGGACGTCATCACCGACAACATGTTCCAGCAGCTCCTCACGCGCACGGACCAGTACAGCGTCCTGGCCACCGGGAACCTCAACGGCGATTACCTCAGCGACGCGGCGGCGGGCCAGATCGGCGGCCTGGGCATCGCGCCGGGCGGCAACGTGGGCCACGGCTTCGCGGTGTTCGAGGCGACGCACGGCACGGCGCCCAAGTACGCCGGCCAGGACAAGGTCAACCCCGGCTCGGTCATCCTCTCGGGCGTCATGATGCTCGACTACATGGGGTGGAAGGAGGCGGGCCAGCTCGTGCGGGCCGCCTTCGAGAAGACCGTCGCGCAGGGCCTCGTCACCTACGACTTCGCCCGCGAGATGGGCGTCGAGCCCATCAAGGCCAGCGAGTTCGGCCAGTGCATCGTGGCGAACATCGAGGGCAGGCCCACCCCCATCAAGCCCCGCCTGGGCGCGAAGAAGGCCGCGCCCAAGAAGCCCGCGAAGAAGGCGAAGGCCGCGAAGAAGCCCGCCGCGCGCAAGCCCGCCGCCAAGAAGGCCAAGAAGGGCAAGCGCTGAGCCTCGTCAAGAGCGCCCGGCGCGCAGCGCCGAGGCGCGTGCGATGCCTATCGCCCCTCGCCGCAGCGAGGGGCGCGTAGGGCGTATTGCGCCGCTGGTACGCCAGCGGCCAGCGGGGGCCTGTGCGGGACCGCGGGTGTTGGGCACAATGGCCCGCGGCCCCGCCAAGCTTCCTCGCCCGGGGCGATCAAGGCGTGGAGCTATTTCAAGCGAGGCAGCAGGGCGGTTGCGTCCCTGGACAACCGTCCCTCCTCTTCCAGCGAGTCCCAGGCCTCGCGGACGTAGGTCCACAGCGCCGCCGGCGTCGGGTTGCCCGCCTGCGCGTAACGGATGCGACCCTCCGCGTCGACGAGCAGCAGCGTGGGGGTCTCGGTCACGCCCAGCGCGCGGGCGAGGCCGGGCCGGTCGTGGACCGAGAGGGGGACGGCGGGCACCTCCGGCGCGGCGTCGAGGACGATGCCCGGCGTCTCCGCGCACTCGCTGCAGAGCCGGCTCGTGAAGTAGAGCGCGGTGAGGGGCGCCCGCGGCGCGGGGAGCACGTCCTCCGGGACGCGGGCGAGGCGCGGCCGGAAGCCTGCGCGCCGGCGGGCGCGCGCCCACGCGAGGGCGATCACCAGCGCGACGAGGGCCGCCGCGATGCCCAGCCGCGCGAGGACGTCCATGGCTCACGCCTGCGCGGAGCGCCCGGTCCAGCGCGCGAGGAGCGAGTAGACCTCGCAGCCCACGCAGACGTCGGTCACGGCGGCCAGGAGCGCCAGCGCGGCCACGAGGAGCGCCAGACCCCAGCCCACGAGGGGCGAGGCGAAGACCAGGAGCGCCAGCGAGGCGGCGGCGAGGAACGCGAAGCCGACTCCCTGCGCGAAGCGCACCGGGGCCGCGTCCTTGAGGCGCGCGGGCGGGCCCAGCTTGAGCGCGGGCACGACGGCGTGCTTCCAGAGCAGCGCCAGCGGGTTGGCCTGCGGGCCGAGGAACGCGCCCGCGCCCAGGAGGAGCGCGAGGACGGGAAGGAGAAGCGGGACCTTGAGCACGAACGCGACGAGGGAGAGCGCGCCGACCACGCCTTGGTTGAAGCGCGGGGCGCGGGGGTCGATGCGGGGCACGGGAAAGGAGGACGCGCGGGCCACCAAGAAGAGGCGCAACGCGGCAACTAGCGCCGGCTCCAGCTCCACCCCTGCTGGGGGCCTTCGCGCGGGCGGCGGAACGTGTTGATGTACGCCAGCGTGATGCCCGCGGCGAGGGTGAGGCCGCCGATGACCATGCCCGTCGCGACCGCGACGATGGGGTAGTGGTTGCTCGTGAAGTACGCGACGAGCGTGAGGAGCGCGCCGAGGCCCATGAGGATCGCGGGATGCCAGCGGGGGTCCATGGACGCGGGGGCACCGGCGGCGGTCCATAAGGCATTTCCCTTGGGGCGCGGTCGCCTCGCCCATGGCTCGGGTCGTCCTCGTGACGGGAGCGGGGCGCGGCTTGGGCGCCGCGACGGCGGAGCGCCTGGCGCAGGACGGGTGGGACGTCGTCATCAACTACCGCCAGACGGCGGAGGGCGCCGAGGCGGTGCGGACCACCGTGGAGGCCATGGGCCAGCGCGCGCTCGTGGTGAAGGCCGACGTCTCGCGCTGGGACGAGGCGCAGGCCATGGTGGCGGAGACGATCTCCTCCCTGGGCCGCCTCGACGCGGTGGTCAACAACGCGGGCATCTACCGCCGCGCCACCGTGGACAAGGTGGAGCCCGAGGACTGGCACGAGGCGCTGGACGTGAACCTCACCGGCACGTTCTACGTCACCAAGGCCGCGCTGGCGCACCTGCCCGACGGCGCGCGCATCGTGAACTTCACCAGCGTCCTGGGCGCCATGGGCAGCAAGCACGGCGCCCACTACTCGGCGAGCAAGGGGGGCGTCATCGCCATGACCAAGAGCCTCGCCAAGGAGCTTGGCCCCCGCGGCATCCTCGTCAACGCCATCGCCCCGGGCGCCATCGCCACCGACATGATCGGCCAGGACACGCCCGAGCAGCGCGCGGCGCGGGAGAAGACCATCCCCCTGGGTCGCGTGGGCCGGCCGGAGGAGATCGCGGGCGTCGTGAGCTTCCTCCTGGGCCCCGACGCGTCCTACCTCACCGGGCAGGTCCTGCACGTCAACGGCGGATTGTACGTTTGAGGGCACCCAGTGGGTAGCCATTGGGGAAAACCGATATCGCCACCCCTGGGCCTGCGCCGGGCGAGGCCGTCCCGTGAGGCTGTCCATCGTCGCCCTCGTCGCGCTCCTGCTCGCCCCCGGCGTGCTCGCCCTTCAGCCGCTCCCGCCCGCCGCGCCCCGCGTGGCCGGGGGCTTCACCGTCGCGCTGCTGGCGCCCGTCGCCGGCCCCACCGCGCTGGCCTTCGGGCCCGGCGGCCCGGACCTCTACGCGACGACGCTCACCGGCGACGTGCAGCGTGTGCCCCTGACGTGGACGCCCGCGGGCCCCGTCGCCTCGGGCGCGCCCTCCACGGTGGCCTCCGGCTTCGCGCAGCCCCTGGGCGTCGCCTTCGGCCCCGACGGCGCGATGTACGTCAGCGACTCGCACCTCAACCCCGCTTCGGGCCGCACCGACGGCTACGTCACGCGCATCGACCTCGCGGGCTCCCGCGTCGTGGTGGACGGCCTGCCCAACGGGCGCCACAACACCAACCACCTGCGCTTCGCCCCCGACGGCCGCCTCGCCATCGCCAACGGGAACTCCAACGACGACGGCGTGAGCGGCGGCTCCGCGGACGCCTTCCCCTACTCGGGCGCGCTCCTCACGGTGGACGCGGCGCAGGTCTCCGCGAGCCCGGCCATCCTCCGCTGGACCGACGCCAACGGGAGCCCCCTGGACGCGGGCGCGGTCGCCGCCGACCCCGGCAACGCGGACTTCGCCTCCAAGGTGCAGGTCCTCGCCCACGGCTTCCGCAACGTGTTCGGCGTCGCGTGGTCCAGCGACGGCACGGCCTACACCGCGATGAACGGCCCCGACACGTTCCCGCAGGACGCGCAGGACGCGCTGTTCAAGGTCGCGCCCGGGACCGACTACCGCTACCCGTTCTGCTTCAACCAGGGCAGCGACGCGGGCACCGACGTCGCGACCGCCAACAACCCGCTCTTCCCCGGCGCGGACTGCGCGGGCATCCCCCACGCGACGGCGCTCCTGGGCTGGCACGTCTGCGCGACGGGGCTGGACGTCGCGCCCGCGGGCAGCGCGTTCGGCCGCGCCGCGTTCGTCGCCGAGTGCGGCCCCTTCTTCCCCGACCCGCAGGACCACGGCCTCTCCACGCAGGACACGGGGCACAAGGTCGCCCGCGTCGCGCTGGACGCCCACGGCGACGCCACCGAGGTGGACGACTTCCTCACGGGCCTCGCGCTCCCCACCGACGCCCTCTTCGGGCCCGACGGCGCGCTCTACGTCGCGGACGCGGCCGGCGTCTACCGCGTCGCGCCCGTCCAGGCCCCCGCCGCCACCGTGACCGTCGAGGCCGTGGGCACGCAGTTCGCGCCCGCCGCGCTGGTGATTCCCGCCGGCACGACGGTCCAGTGGCAGACGCCCGCCATCGCGCACACCGTGACCACCGCCGCGAGCCTGGACGACGCGCGCGCCGGGCACGGCAACGATCCGCTCAACCGCGACGGGAACCCCGACACGTTCTCGCTGGGCCTCGCGCCCAACCAGGCGGCGACGCACACCTTCCTCACGCCGGGCACGTACTACTATTACTGCGCCTTCCACGTGGGCGCCGGCATGGTGGGCGTCGTCGAGGTGGTGTAGCCCGGGCACATCCGGGACCCTCCGCGCCCGAAACCTTGACAAAGAGTGGCGCGGGTTGGGGGTCCGAGGCTTGAAGACATGGCTCCCCCCACCGTCTCCGACATCGAGCGCCTCGATCGCGCTCCCTACGGCCGCTCCCTGGGCGTCCGAGCGGGCCCCGAGGCGGGCCCCGTGTGCACGAACATCTGCTCGCTCACCCCGGGCAGCATTCCCAACCTCTCGCGCAAGGTCTGCGGCTGAGGTGTGACCATGGCCCCCACCGTCTCCGAGATCGAGAGGCTCGACCGCGCGCCCTACGCCCGCTCCCTGGGCGCCAAGGGCTCGGACGCCAAGATTCCGCCGTGCACGGGTGTGTGCTCGCTGACGCCCGGCAGCCTGCCCCTCTCGCGCACCATCTGCTGACGCCATGGACCGCGCGCCTCCGCGCCTCGCGCTCGAAGGCGTGCCCTCCTACCTTCTCCGCCGCGGCCTCGTGCCGCGGAGCACCCTCGTCCACGGCCCGCTCCGCGTCGAGGGGCGCTCCCGGCGCAACCGCAACTACAAGGTCCTCCTGCCGCGCGGCGGCCTCCTCGTGAAGCAGGCCGGCGACCCGCAGGACCCCGTCTGGCGCCGCGCGCTGCGCGCCGAGGCGGACGTGGTCCGCGTCCTCGCCTCGCACCCCCGCACGCGGCGCTGGACGCCCGGCTTCGTCCACCACGACGCGGGGCGCGCCATCCTCGTCACGCGGCTGCTGCGCCCCGCGACGACGCTGAGCAAGTACCACCTCAACCTGGGCGACGTGCGCTTCCCCGCGGACGCCGCGCGCACCGCGGCGCGCGCCCTCGCCGCGGCGCACGCCGTGGGCGCCCGCGCCCTCGCCTCGGGCCGCCTCGCGGCGCCCCCGCGCAACCTGCCCGCCGCGTGGAAGCTCGCCGGCATCCCGGGCCTCCCGCCGCCCAAGCCCGGCGGGGCCGCGGACGCCGAGTACTTCCGTCTCCTGCGGCGCGAAGCGCCCTTCTACGCCCGCGTCCCGGGCCTCATGCGCGAATGGCTGGACGCGCGCGGCCTCGTCCACGGCGACGTGCGCTGGGACAACTACCTGGTCGGCGCCGGCGCCCGCGCGGAGGGCGAGCTGAACCTCCGCCTCGTGGACTGGGAGATGTGGGGGCAGGGCGACCCCGCGTGGGACGTCGCGTGCCACCTCGCCGAGCACGTCCGCTTCTGGTACGGCGCGGGGCTCCTCCACAACGCCGAGACCCTGGAGCAGATGCGGGAGCGCGTGCCCTTCCCCGTCTCCCGCGCCCACGAGGCGTGCCGCGCCTTCCTCGACGCCTACGCGCGCGAGGCCGCGACGCCCCGCGGCGCCCTCCTCGCCCGCGCGCTGGAGTACGCCCCCTTCTGCCTCGCGCTGGTGGGGTTCGAGAGCCTCCAGCGGCGCGACCAGATGCCCGCCGGCGCGCGCGTCGCCGTCGCGCTGGCCAACGCCGCCGCGGAGGACCCCAAGGCCTACGCCCGCGAGTGGCTGGGGGTCGCGCCGTGACGCTGGACGTGCCGCTGGACCTCGACGGCCCCGCGCAGGTCGCGCACCTCGCGCGTCGCGTCGCCATCCTCTCCCGGGACGAGTACGCCTGGGACGGCGAGCCGGAGCGCGTCGATCCCTCGCGCCTGCGCACGCCCGTCCGCACGCCGGAGCCCGTCGTCGCCGAGGTCGCCTCGCGCCTCTACCACGAGGCCTACGGGCGCCCCCACGACGGGCGCGGCGCCTACGCCCACCTGCCCGACCAGGACCTGCGCCGCGCCTTCGCCGACGCGCTGCGCCGCCACGCCGCCATCGTGGACGACCTCCAGCCCGGCTGGATCCACGCCCGCGCGCCTGTGATATCATCCTCCACGCCCCTCGTGCGCGTCTACTGGCACCTGGCGCCGCAGGGCGCCGCGCCGCTCCTCGCCGCCGCGACGCGGGCGCTCCGGAAGGCCAAGGCGGCGTTCATGCTGAAGCTCATGGACGACCCGCAGTCGTACCGCCGCGCGGACTCCGCCGTCCTCTACGTCCCCGCCGGAGAATGGCCCCGCGCCGCCGCCGCGCTGCCGCGCGTCCACGCCGCCGTGGCGCCCTACCTGCGCCGCGCGGCGCCCCTCTTCACGCTGCGGCTCGCGCCCGGCGTGGGGCTCGCGGAGGACCCGGGCGGCGACGAGAGCTTCGGCCTCCACCGCTCGCGCCTCGTGGCGGAGGGGCTCTTCGCGGCGCGCGGCGCGCAGGGCGACCCCGAGCGGCTGGCCATCGTGCGCGGGCACCTGGCGCGCGCCGGCGTCGACCCCGACGCGCCGCACCTGAACGCGGGCACGCGGGAGATCCTCGCGCCGCGGCTGGAGGCGGCGCCGTGAGCCGCTTCCTCGACGAGGCCTCCGCCCTCGCGGACCGCCTTGCGGAGTCGGCGACGTGGGACGGCGCGTGCGCGACGTGGCTCGCGCGCGCCATCCCTCCCGGCGAGGACCCCGAAGGCCCCGAGGCGCATCCCGAGCTGGTCGGGCTGGACGCGACCGTCTACCGCGGCACGGCCGGCGTCGCGCTGGTCCTCGCGCGCGTCGCGGCCCGCACCGGCGAGCGCGCGCACCGCCGCGCGGCGCGGGGCGCCATGGAGCACGCCCTCCGCCACGCGCGCGGCCCCGGCTCGGAGGGCGAGCCCGTGGGCGCGGAGTGGCGCCTCTCGTTCCTCATGGGGAGCCTGGGCGTCGCGTGGGCCGGCCACGAGGTGGGGCTGCTCCTCGACGACGCCGCGCTCTCCCGCCGCGGGCTGCGCCTCGCCGCGGCGCTCGTCCGCGACGGCGCGCCGGGCCCCGAGGTCGACGTCATGTTCGGCGCCGGGAGCGGCATCCCGACGCTCCTGGACCTGGGCGCGCGCGGCGTGCGCGGCGCGCCCGAGCTGGCGGCCCGCCTGGGCGACGCGGCCCTTGCGGCGGGGCGCTCCGAGCGCGGCGGGCTCGCCTGGAGGGACGGCCTCACGGGCTACAGCCACGGCGCGGCCGGCGTGGGGTCGGCCCTCGCGGCCCTCGCCGCGCGCACGGACGCGGAGCGGCACCGCGCGGGCGCCCGCGCCGCGTTCGCCTACGAGCGCGCGCTCTTCCAGCCCCGCGACGCCAACTGGCCCGACCTCAAGGCCAAGCCCCGCGCCGACGGCTCGTGGCCCTGCGAGGCGAACTGGTGCCACGGCGCGCCGGGCATCGGCCTCTCGCGCGCCCTCGCGCTCCCCCGCCTCAAGGACCCGGCGCTCCTCGACGAGGCGCGCGTCGCCCTCGCCACCACCGTCGCGCGCCTGAGGGATGACGCGCAGGAGCCGGGCCGCGACTTCACGCTCTGCCACGGGGTGGCGGGCCGCGCCGCGTGCGCGCTGCGGATCGGCCACGCCGTGGGGGGCGACGCGGGGCGCTCCGCCGCGCGGGAGGTGGTGGGCGCCGCCGTCGAGGCGTTCGGCGCGCGCGCCCGCCAGCGATGGGGAGAGGCCACCGATTGGCCCAACCCCCTGCCCGCGGGGCTCCACCCCTCGCTTTTCCTTGGGGCGGCGGGGATCGCGCACCTGTTCCTGGAGCTTGACGACCCCCGGCTGCCGGGCGTCGTCGCGCCGCCGGGCGCGTAGATCAGAAGACGACGTACACGACGACGGCGAGCGCCGCGACCAGGAGGGCGCCGTAGCTCGCAAGGCGATCCGCGCGGGATTCCAGGGAGCGCCAGATCGCGTAGCGGGACGGGACGGGGCCGACGGTCGCAGACATCAGGACCGCGTCTCCCTTGGTCGCAGGTTGACTTAACGGCACCGTCTCGGGTGGGGATACACCGATCGAAACGTCGGGGAGGAGCGCCGCGTCCAGGGAGGATTCAGGAGAAAGCAGCACGGCGCTCATGGGGGCCGCCTTGTCCCGGGGGCGTCTTCATCCCAGCGCAAGGTCCGCTGGGGACCCCGGCCCCGCAAGCTTCAGGGCCCCTCCGCCCGGGTGCCCGGCGTGGACGCGCGGGACGCCTGGCGCCGCAAGCACGCCCGGGAGGCGGCGCCCTGGCGGGGGCCCGTCCACGCCGCGCCCCTGCTGGCGGGCCTCTCCGGCCGCGTGGTGGAGCTCGGCGCGGGCGGGGGGAAGGTGGCCGGCGCGCTGCCGGCGGAGAGCGTCGCCCTGGACTGGGCGCCGGAGGGGCTCCGCGACGCGGGGCGCCCCCGCCTGGTCGCGGACGCGCGCGCCCTCCCCTTCCGCGACGGCTCGCTGGACGCGCTGGTGGCCATCCACGTCCTGGGCCACCTCGCCGCGGCCGACCGCCCGCGCGCGCTGGCGGGGTGGGCCCGCGCGCTGCGCCCCGGCGGCGCGCTCGTGCTGGAGGTCTTCGCCCGCGGCGACGCCCGCGAAGGGGAGGGGCGCGAGGTGGAGCCGGGCACGTGGGAGCGCGGCGGCGTCGCGACGCACCACTTCTCCGAGGCCGAGCTTCGCGCGCTGCTGGCCGGGTGGCGCGGGGACCTCCTTGTGGAGGAGCGCCGCCTGAGGTGGGGGACCCGGCGGGCGCTGCGGGGCCGCTTCACCCGTCCCGCGCCTTGACGACGAACACGCAGGCGGGCTCGCCTTGGCTCTGGCAGCGGATCTCGCTGCCCAGCGCGTGCCCGCCGTGGCGCCGGGCGACGGTCGCCTCCAGGACTCCTAGCGCGATGTGGCACGTGGGCGTCGAGTGGCCGCGCCCGGCCTCCAGCATGTCGGTGGCGTGGAACTCGTAGCGGCCCGCCTCCTCGCGCGCGAGGGCGATGGCGCCCAGCCCCATGTCCCGCAGCGCCTGGAGCGTCGCGTCGAGGGATTGCCCTTCGAGGTCCGCCGCCAGCGTGCGCCCCAGCGCGCGGCGCGAGACGGCCGTCGCGGAGGAGCCCTCGGTCAGGGCGCGCAGGATGCCGCGCACGAGCTTGCGCGCGACCAGCTGCCGGCGCGCCTCCTCCTCGCCGCGCTTGCGCGCCGTGATGTCGCGCATGACGCCCGTGTAGCCGATGAGGTGGCCCTCGGCGTCGCGCGCGAGGTTGATGCTGACGCTCACGTCCACCAGGGAGCCGTCCTTGCGGCGGCGCTTCGTCTCGTGGTCGCGCAGCGCGCCCTCGGCCCGAAGCCGGTCCGCGAGGAGCTTCGACTCGTCGGGCAGGTCGGGAGGAAGGAGCATCTGGCCGTCCTGCCCCAGGACTTCCTCCTTGGAGTAGCCGAAGAGGCGCTCCGCGCCCGCGTTCCACGTGAGGAAGCGCCCCTGCGCGTCGATGGTCATGATGGCGTCGTCCGCGCTCTCCACGGCCAGGAGGAGCCGCGAGCGGGCGTCCTCCGCGCGGCGGCGCTCGGTGATGTCGATGCCCACCGCCAGGACGCAGGGCGCGCCCGCGACGCTCACCACGTCCAGGGAGACGATGCAGTGCCGCTGCGCGCCGTCCTTCCGGTAGAAGACCAGCTCCACGTTGCGGGCGCGCCCGTGCGCGCGCAATTGGGCCTGCACGTCCGCGCGGGGCGCCTCCCGCCACACGCCCAGGGCGTAGGCGCTGCGGCCGACGACCTCCGAGCGCTCGTAGCCCAGCATCTCCAGCATGTGCCGGTTCGCGTCCACGAAGGTCCCGTCCCCCATGCGCGTCAGGCTGATGGCCGCAGGCACCTCCTGGTAGACCAGGGGGAAGAGCGAAGCGACGTCGGGGGCGGCGGGCGGTTCGGACAAGCCGCGCACCTTTCCCTTCCCACTTACTTAACGATGACCCTTTTGCCCCAGGCGGGTCCTCTGGCTTCCGTGACGCGACGCCTCTATCTCGAAGACGCCTACCTGCGCGCCTGCGACGCGACCGTGCTGCGCGCCGAGGGCAACCGCGTCGTCCTCGACCAGACCGTCCTCTACGCCGAGAGCGGGGGGCAGGCGGCCGACCACGGCGTGCTGCGCTGGGACGGGGGCGAGGCGCGGGCCGTGGACTCCCAGATCGAGGGCGGGGGGCACGTGGGCGACGTCTCGCACACGCTGGAAGGCGGGACCCCGCCCGCGGGCGCCCGCGTCCGCGTGGAGGTCGACTGGCCGCGGCGCTACGGTCTCATGCGGCACCACACCGCGGCGCACCTCATCGCGGCCGTCGTCTACCGCGACTTCAAGGCCAAGTTCACCGGGGGCCAGCTCTACCCCGACCGCGCGCGCCTGGACGTGCACTTCGACGGCTGGGACCCCGAGACGCCGCGCCGCGTCGAGGCCGCCGTCAACGCCGAGATCGCCAAGGGGCACGAGGTGAGGAACTACGACATCGGCCGCGAGGAGTTCGAGCGCCGCGACCTGCTGCGCACCGCCGAGAACCTCGTGGACCCGAGCCTTGAGCGCATCCGCCTCACGGACATCGTGGGCCTCGACGTGCAGGCCGACGGCGGGACCCACGTGGGCAACGTGCGCGAGGTGGGCCGCGTCCTCGTGGGCAAGGCCGAGAACAAGGGGAAGGGGCACCGCCGCCTGAGCTATCAGTGCGTGGACGCGTGACCGCCCGGTAGGCGCCACGCTTTTGCGCCCGCCGCCCTCCGCCATGCGGCGTGGCGCGCGACGAGCACGGCGAATCGCCCGCGCAGGTGCGGCGCGACCTCCTCATCTCCGCGCTGGCCATCGTGAGCGTGGCCATCGGGATCTACCAGCTCGCGCACGCCAAGGAGAGCCCCGAGTTCACCTGGCTCGACGCCGTGGACCTCGGCATCGTCGCGGTCTTCATCGTGGACTTCGTCGTCCAGGCGCGCCGGTGCGGCGACTGGCGGCAATACCTCCGCTGGCACTGGTGGGAGATCCCCAGCCTGATCCCCGTGGGGGGCGCCTTCGTCACCGGCGTCCCGGGCCTCGCGATCATCCGCGGCATCCGCCTCGTGCGGCTCGTGCGCGTGCTGCGCCTCCTGCGCCTCCTGGGCCTCGTCGCGCGCTTCCGGCGCATCGGGCGCTACGTGAAGCGCGTCGTCCACCGCGCGCACCTGGGCGGCATCCTCCTCGCGGCCGCGGCGGTCGTCGCCGGGGGCGCGCTCCTGGCCTTCGCCCTGGAGTCGGACGCCAACCCGGCCTTCTCCAGCTTCGGCGACGCGCTCTGGTGGAGCCTCAACACGTTCGACAACGTCGCGTACCTGGACTTCCAGCCCGCCACCCTGGGAGGGCGCCTTCTCGCCGGCGCGCTGGAGGTGTGCGGCATCGGCTTCATCGGCGTCTTCACCGCGAGCCTCGCGGGCGCCATCCTCCAGGAGCCCAAGCCCGACGAGGAGGAAGAGGCCCGAGTGTGAGGGATTCCATCCACTCCGTCGCGCGCCTCCCAAGCGCGGCCTGCGGGCCGCGCTGCGCGCGACTCCGTGGCAGGGGCTCTGCCCCTGCACCCCGCCAGGGGCGGGGACGCCCCTGGACCCCACCCACGGGCCCGACGAAAGGTTCACTCGCTCCCAGCGCGAAGAGGCCTGCCATGGCGGGCGCGCGCGTCGTCCTCTTCATCACCCGGAGCGATCCCCAGGGCCGCGAGCGGCTGGGGGCGTACCTTCCGGACGGCCGCCTGGTGGACCTCCAGGCCGGCCACATGGCGATGCGCGGCGTGCCTTCGCCCTTCCTGCGCGACCGCACCGCGTTCACCTTCGGCGCGGGGCCCGCCGCCGCCACCGTGGAGCAGGTGCTCGCCTGGGTCGCCTCGCAGCAGCCCCCCGGGGTCCTCGTGCCCGACCGCAACGTGCAGGTCACCGAGCCGCTGCGGGCGTGACGCGGGCCCTTGGCAAAGGCAGATAACAGGGGATCGGGCGAGCAGGGGGGCGTGCTCCCGGCCCAGGCCTTGGGCATCCTCGCCGCCTGCCTCGTCCTCCTGAGCGGGCTGACCGCGGCCCTTGCCTTCGCGCTCTGGAGCGGCCCGCGCAAGGCCGCGCCGCCCGGGTCCCGACCCGCGCAGGCCCCTCTGTCCTGGGGCGCGCTTCTGCGGGATGGTGCCCTCCTTTCGGCCTCGCTGGGCGTCGCGATCCTGGGCATCGCCGCCCTTTGGGGCGCCTTGTCTCTCCTGCGCTGGGCGTGGACGGGCGCGCCCGGGTGGGTCGTCCTGGGCGCCCTCGTCGCGGCGGGCGGGACCTACGCGATGCGCGAGCGACGCCGCAAGCGGGCGCGCGAGGCCGCCGAGCAGGCCGCTCGCCAGGAGGCGGAGGCGCGGCAGAAGCGCGAAGCGGCCGAAGCCGGAGCGCGCCGCGCCGAGGAGGCCCGCCAGGCCCGCGCCCGCTTCGAGGAGGAGCAGCGCCGCCGCGGGCTCGTGCCGCACGCGGGGCGCGACGGCGCCACGCGCTGGGTCGCGCCCGCCGAAGCGGAGAGCCTGGCGCGCCGCGCGGCGGCGTCCGAGGAGGAGGCGATGGTGCGCGCGTGCCTCGATGCGTTCTCCCCCTCGATGCGCCACGACCACGAGCTGCCCTACCACATGGAGCTCCTCGGGTACCTCCGCGCCAGGCTTCCCGCCGCGCTGCCGGAGGTGCAGGTGGGCTCCTCGCGGCCGGACATCGTGGTGGGCCGCATCGCCATCGAGGTCAAGGGCCCCACCGACGTGGCGGCGCTCCAGACCGTGGCGGACAAGTGCGTCCGCTACGCCCAGCACTTCGACGTGGTGATCGTCGTCCTCTTCGACGTCACCGTGGGCGAGCGCATGTACGCCGAGTGGGAGCGCGGCATCGCGAGGACGTTCCCCCAGGTCGCCCTCGTCCGCAAGGCCCCGACGCGCGGGCCCGCCTCCTTCGGGAGCTACTCGTCCCGGGTCCGCTGAGCCCCGCCGGTGTGTCGCGGCGCAGCAGGTCGCCCCCGGGAGAGGCAGCCCTTATATTCGGAAAGGCCCGATGGCCAAGCATGGCCTCGCCCCGCGAAGCGGTCATCGTCGACGCGATCCGCACCCCCTTCGGCAAGCGCAACGGCTCCTTCAAGGACACGCACCCCGAGGTCCTGGGCGCCATGCCGCTGAAGGCCTTGACCGAGCGGCTGGGCCTTCGCCCCGACGAGATCGACGACGTCATCTACGGCAACGTGACCCCCGTGGGCGAGCAGGGGCTCAACATCGCGCGCAAGGTCGCGCTCCTCGCGGGCTGGGGCGACGGCGTCGCGGGCGTGCAGCTCAACCGCATGTGCGGCTCGGGCCAGCAGGCCATCAACTTCGCCGCGCAGGGCGTCATGAGCGGCGTCAACGACCTCGTGATCGCGGGCGGCGTCGAGCACATGACGCGCGTGCCCATCGGCAGCGACGCGGGCCCCGTCTCGGAGGAGCTGGCCAACCTCTACGAGATCCTCCACCAGGGCGAGAGCGCGGAGCGCATCGCCGACAAGTGGGGCTTCACGCGGGCGGACCTCGACCAGTTCGCGCTGGAGAGCCAGCACAAGTACGCCAAGGCGCGCGACGAGGGGCGCTACAAGAGCCAGATCGTCCCCGTGCGCGTGACGGTGGACGGCCAGGAGAGGATCGTCGAGGCGGACGAGCACCCGCGCCCCACCACGGCGGAGGGGCTCGCGAAGCTCAAGCCCGTCTTCCGCCCCGACAACGGGAGGATCACGGCGGGCAACAGCAGCGGCATCGTGGACGGCGCCGCCGCGGTCGTCGTCACGAGCGCGGAGAACGCGCAGCGCCGCGGCTGGAAGCCCCGCGCGCGCATCGTCGCGCAGGCCGCCGTGGGCAGCGACCCCGTGCTTATGCTCACCGGCCCCATCCCCGCCACGAGGAAGGTCCTCGCCAAGGCCAAGCTCAACGTGGGCGACATCGACCTCTTCGAGTGCAACGAGGCGTTCGCCAGCGTCCCCCTCGCCTGGCAGAAGGACTGCGGCGTCGACCCCAGGAAGGTCAACGTCAACGGCGGCGCCATCGCCCACGGCCACCCCCTGGGCGCCACCGGCGCGGCGCTGGTCACCAAGCTCGTCAACGAGCTGGAGCGCACCGGCAAGCGCTACGGCCTCTCCACCATGTGCATCGGGTTTGGCCAGGGCATCGCGACCATTGTGGAGCGCCTGTAAGCCGGTCATCCAGGCAGGTGTGGGTCCGCCGCAGCGGACCCACGGCGCATTGCGCCGCTGGTGCGCCAGCGGTGTCGGATCGGCTTCGGCCAGGGAATCGCGACGATCGTCGAGCGCCTGTAACACCCGGCATGCGTCAGGGACGCCGAAGGCCCCGCACCAGAAGACGTATCCTCGCGCGCCCGACCACGTCTGGTACGGGATGACGTCCGACGACGTGCAGGCGGCCCTGGGCGACACCGTCGACGCGCTGCTGGTCCTCGACGAGCCGCTCCTGAGCCCGCGATATCACGGCATCCTCGCGCGCCGCGCCACCGCGGGCATGCAGCAGGACCTCGCCAGGCTGCGCGGGCTCGTCCTCCAGGCGAACCGCGTCGCGCGCGCGGGGGCCAGGAAGTGGGCGCGCGCGTCGGCGCACGTCGTCGTCCACGACTTCCTCGATTGGGGCGAGCGGACGCTGCTGGACTCCTTCCTGAGCCTCGCCGAGACGGAGATGCGCGTCCTGGCCTCTGCCGCCCGCGCTGCCCCCACGCGGGAGATCCGCGCGGACTTCGACCAGACGGTGCTCCTCCACCGCGAGGCCGCGCGGACGCTGCGCGACGCGCTGGCGCCCCTGGACCCGGGGCGCGCCCTCGCCCCGCCGCCGCGCATGCCGGTGCGCCCCGTCCAGGAGGAGGCCGTCCCGGGGGACCTGCGCGGCCAGATCGAGGCGGCGATGCGCGGCTCCCTCGCCGCCGGACGCCCCATCCGGCAGGTCGCGCTGAGCCCCACCGCGCTGCGGCACCTCCGCGACCAGGGGTGCTTCCAGGACGGCGAGACGACGCTCCTTCAGGTGCCCGTCGTCGTCGACTTCGGCTGGGACGTGTCCGCCTTCGCGCTCCAGACGCGCGACTGTGTGCCCCTGGAGGAGATCGTCCAGGAGCGCCGCGAGCGCGCCGGCTGAAGGGCCACAACGCCGCAACGACGCAGCGGCCCCAGCGCAGCGCGCAAGCGCCGCCGCCCCCTCCCCGGCGCCCATGCGTCGGGCCCTGCTCGCCGTGGGCGCCGCCCTCCTCAGCGCCATGGCCGCCGGCATCCTCCTCCTTCCCCACCCCGCCCCGGGGGCCGTCGGCGTCACCAGCAAGGAGGCCGGCGCCGCCTTCCTGGGGCTCATCATTCTCGTCGTCGCGATCCTGGGGCCGGATTGGAGGGACTGGTTCTGAGACGCTTCGCGTCTCAGCCTCGGTCCGCGCCGAAGGCGCGGACCGACTCGGCTGGGGGCCCTTCGGGCCCCCGGCGAGCGCCCCTTTTTTCGCAGAAATGCCCTTAGGGGCGCTCCGGCGCCGCCTTCGGCGGCGCCTGCGGCCCCTACAAGGCGTCCGGCATTTCTGCGAAAAAACGGGCGCTCGCTGGTTCGCAAAGGGGGCAAACCTCAAGGTGCGGTCGCTTGCTTGCGGCGGCGTGAGCAGCCCTCTGCTTGTGGTCGGCACGGTGGCGTTGGACAGCGTGGAGACGCCCTACGGGAAGGCCTCGGACGTGCTGGGCGGGAGCGCCACGTACTTCGCCGCCGGGGCGTCGTTCTTCGCGCCGGTGCGGCTGGTGGGGGTCGTCGGGGACGACTTCCCCATGGAGAAGCTCTCGTTCCTCCGGCGGCGCGGCGTCGACCTGGCGGGCATCGAGGTGGTGCCCGGGGGGAAGACGTTCCGCTGGGCGGGGCGATATCACCTTGACCTCAACCACCGCGACACGCTGGGCACGTGGCTCAACGTGCTGGAGACGTTCCAGCCCAAGCTCCCCGACGAGTGGCGCGACACGCCCTACGTGTTCCTCGCCAACATCGACCCCGTGCTCCAGCGCCAGGTGCTCGACCAGGTGAAGACGCCCAAGCTCACCGTCGCGGACACCATGAACTTCTGGATCGGCAGCGTGCGCCCGGAGCTGGTGAAGACGCTCGCGCGCGTGGACGCCCTCATCGTCAACGACGAGGAGGCGCGGCAGCTTGCCGGCGTCCCCAACCTCGTGCGCGCCGCGGGGATCATCCGCCAGATGGGGCCCCGCACCGTGATCGTGAAGAAGGGCGAGCACGGCGCGCTCCTCTTCCACGAGGGGAAGGTCTTCAGCGCGCCCGCCTACCCCCTGGAGGACGTGTTCGACCCCACCGGCGCGGGCGACACGTTCGCGGGCGGCTTCTACGGCTACCTCGCCAAGCAGGGCAAGGCCGACGAGGCCACGCTGCGCAACGCGGTGCTCTACGGCAGCGCGCTCGCCTCCTTCTGCGTGGAGCGCTTCGGGCCCGACCGCCTCGTCGACCTCACCTTGAAGGAGATCGAGGAGCGCGTCCAGGCCTTCCGGGACCTCGTCCGGGTGTCCTGAGGGAGAAGAGGCGACTTCCGCTCCTTCATATACCTGGGAGAACGACGGCGCCTCCATGACGACGGAGAAGCGCGAGACCCCCCGGCAGACCCCCACCGACGACGTGGACCCCTGGACCCTGCCGTAGGGCAGCTTGAAGCCGCGGCCCGATCTCCCCTTTTCGTGGAGCCCGAGGCCCTTCTCTTCGATCTCGACGGGACGCTTGTCGACGGCGCCGCCGCGATCCACGACGCCTTCGAGCACGCGCTGCGCGAGACGGGCATGCCCCCCGTCCCCCGCGACCGCGTCGCCGGCATGATCGGCGCGCCGCTGCGCCTGATGTTCCGCGAGCTGTGCCAGGTGAGCGACGCGGACGCCGCCCTTCTCGTGCGCGCCTACCGCGCCCGCTTCGAGGCCGTGGCGCCCACGCTGGTCCGCCCGACGCCCGGCGCGCTGGAGGCGCTGGACCGCTTCCCCGGCACGCCCATGGCCGTCGTCACCACCAAGGCCGCCGACCCCGCGCGGCTGGTCCTCCGCGCCCTGGGCGTCGAGGAGCGCTTCGCGACCGTCGTGGGCGTGGACACCGTCCTGCGCCCCAAGCCCGACCCCGAGGGCGTGCGCGTCGCGCTGGCGCGCCTGGGCGTCGGCTCGCGGCGCGCCGTGTTCGTGGGCGACACCGTGATGGACGTCGTCGCGGGCCGCGGCGCGGGCGCCAGGACCATCGCCGTCGCCAACGGGCACGGCGACCCGGGCGAGCTTCGCGCCGCCTCGCCCGACGCGCTCATTCCCGATCTCACGCGGCTCCACGAGGCGGTGAGCCGGCTGTGAGCGCCGACCCCGTCGACCTGCTGCGGCGCTTCCGCCGCATCGCCGTCGTGGGCTGCTCCGCGACGCCGGGCAAGGACGCCCACGAGATCCCCAAACACATGCTCCACCACGGCTATGATATCATCCCCATCAACCCCGGCGCGGCGGAGATCTTCGGCGTGCGCGCGTACCCCACCCTCGCGGACGCGCCCGGCCCCATCGAGATCGTCGACGTGTTCCGCCCTCCAGCCGAGGCGCCCGCCGTCGCGCGGCAGGCCGTGGCGGCCGGCGCCAAGGCCCTCTGGCTGCAGCTTGGCATCCGCAGCGAGGAGGCGCGCCGCATCGCCGAGGAGGCGGGCCTTCTCTACGTCGAGGACCGCTGCCTCAAGGTGGAGCTTCGGAAGCTCCGCTGATCGCCCGCCGCGCATCGACGCAGCGGCGAAGCGCCGCACTCGCGCCATCGTCAAATAGGCGACGCGTCGCAGGCGCGCCACCATGCGCCCGATCGCCTTCGCCCTCGGTCTTGCGCTCGTCCTCGCTCCCGGCCTCGTGCCCGTGTCCGAGGCGGGCCTTCTGGGAGCCTCCGGCGGAGGCACGCTCCTCGTGGGCTACTCCCCTGGCGCGCTGACGCCCGTGACGGGCCTCGTCGCCTCCCTAGGCGGCTCCATCACCGGCTCCTCGCCCGAGCTGTCGGTCCTGCGCGCGGACGTGCCCGACGTCTCCGCCGCGCTGCTTGCGCTCCAGCTTTCGCCCCTCGTCGCGTTCGCCGAGCGCGACGGGCAGGCGGTCCTCACGGGCGCCGAGTGGAACGGCGCGGAGTGGAACGTCGTCGACGAGAACGGCGCCGAATGGAACGGGGCCGAGTGGAACGGCCAAGGCTCCTCCGCGCTCCCCGACCCGGGCATCCCGCTCCAGTGGGGCCTCGTCGCGGCCGACGTGCCCCCGGCGTGGGCCGTCACCACCGGCCATCGCGCGGCGCCGCTGTGCGTCGTGGACTCCGGCGTCGACCTCTCGCACCCGGACCTCGCGGCCAACCTGTGGACGGGCCCCTCGGGCGAGCACGGGGTCAACCTCCTCTCGCCCGGCTCGCCGCCCCAGGACGACGCGGGCCACGGCACGCACGTCGCGGGCATCGCCGCCGCCGTCGTGGGCAACCAGTGGGGCGTCGCGGGCGTCGGCAACGAGCCCATCATGGCCGTGAAGGTCCTGGACAGCACGGGCCACGGCCGCGAGTCGGACGTGGCGTTCGGCCTCGTCTGGTGCGCGACCCACGGCGCCAAGGTCGCGCTCCTCGCCCTCTCCGCCGACGGCACGACGACGCTGAAGCGCGCGCTGGCGTTCGCCTCGGACCACGACGTGCTCGTCGTCGCGTCCGCCGGGAACAAGGGGCCCTGCGCCGGCTGCGTCTCGTTCCCGGCCAGCGACCCGCACGTCCTCGCCGTGGGCGCGATCTCTCCTTCGCGCACGCTGGCGCCCTTCAGCAGCAGCGGCCCGCAGGTGGCCCTCGCCGCGCCGGGCGTTGATATCACCTCCACCTTTGCGGGCGGCCTCTACGCGACGGGCAGCGGCACGAGCCAGGCCGCGGCGTGGGTCGCGGGCGCCGCCGCCCTCGCGCGCGACGCGGGGCCGGGCCTCAGCGCGCAGGCCACGCGCGACGACCTCGTCTCCCACGCGGTGGACCTCGGGCCAAAAGGTCCCGATCCCCTCTACGGCGCAGGCCTCCTGGACGTGCGCGCGGCCGTGGCGGCCGCCAGCGGGTAGGCGCCATGTCCTTCGTCGGAAGCCGGGCAGCCCGCGCCCCCACGCGGGACGCCCTCGCGCCCGTCCTCGGCGCCACCGTGGCCGCCGGAGCCGCCGCGCTCGCGGCCGCGCTCCTGGCCGCCCTGGGCGCGCCCGCGGCCGCCTTCCTCGCCCTCGCGCCCCTCGCGCTGGGCCCCGTGCTCTGGCCCGCGACCGCGGCGTTCGCGCTCCTCTTCTTCCTCCTCCAGAAGCAGGGGTTCGTGTTCCACTGGCGCGCCGAGAGCACCAAGGTGAGCCTCGACGAGATCGCGCTCTTCCTGGGCGTCCTGGCGTTGCCGCCCGCGCACGTCGTCCTGGGCGTCGCGGCCAGCTCCCTGGCGAGCCAGGTCGTCCACCGCAGGGCCGCGTACAAGGCGGCGTTCAACGTCGCGCAGTACGCCCTGGCCGCGACGGGCGCCGCGGGCGTCGCCCTGGCGATGCGCTCGTGGGGCGTCCCCTCGCCCTGGTTCGCCCTCGCCTCGCCCCTGGTCTTCAGCGTCACGACGAGCCTCCTCGTGAGCTTCCTCTTCGGCCGCATGGAGGGCGAGCCCGCGCTGCGCGTCTTCCGCGCGCGCTTCATGCCCTTCAGCGCCATGAGCGCGACGCTGGGCGCCTCGCTGGGCCTCGGCGTCGTCGCGCTGGCGTCCCTCTCGCCGTGGGCGACCCTCGCCGCGGTCCCCGTCTTCCTCCACGTGCGCCGCTTCGGCCGCCTCGCCGAGTGGGCCGACGCCGAGCTTCGCACGCACCAGCGCCTCGCCGCCATGAGCGCGGAGGTCGCCGGAAGCGCGGACCTCGACTCCGTCGCGACGCGCATCCTCGCCGCGTGCCGCGAGATCCTCGACGCGGGCGAGGTGCGCCTCCTGCTCTCGGGCGCGCAGGGCCCGCGGGAGTGGCGCGAGGGGCCGGGATCGGCCTCGGGCTCGGTCGCGGCGCTCGTGCAGGACGCGCGCGGGCAGGCCATCGGCTCGCTCAGCGCCGGCCCCAAGCGCGGCCAGCGCGCGTTCGGCGAGCGCGAGCGGCACCTCCTCCAGACCGTCGCGGCCAGCGTCGCCAGCGCGTCCGCCAACGCGAGCGCGCTGCGCGCGGCCGAGGCCGCGAACCGCAGCCTCTCCGAGAGCGAGTCGCGCTATCGCACCCTCTTCGAGACGTCGCGCCTCCAGCTCCACGTCCTGGACCGCGAGGGGCGCATCCTCGACCTCAACCCGGCCGCCGCGCGCATGCTGGGCCTGCCTCAGGAGGAGGCCGTGGGCCGCGCGCTGCCGGAGCTTCTCCCCGACGCCGCGGGCGTGCTGCGGGGCGCGCTGGAGGCGGGCTTCGCGCGGGGCGAGGCCCACGACGTGGAGTGCGCCTCGCGCGGCCAGCACTTCCTCCTCGACGCGCGCGCCCTGCCCGGCGAGCCCGCGCGCCTCGTCGTCTTCGCCCGCGACGTGACGCCCTTGAAGGCGCTGGAGGCCGAGCTTCGCGAATCCAACCGCGTGCAGCACGAGACAATCCGCCGCCTGGAGAACATGAACCGCGAGCTGGAGGAGTTCACGCTCTGGACGACCCACGACATGCGCGAGCCGCTGCGCAGCATCGGCACCATCGCGGGTTTGCTCCACGAGGACCTCGACCGCGGCATCAGCCCCGAGGAGGCGCGCGACATGACGCGGCGCATCTGCGAGGGGAGCGAGCGCCTCAAGGAGCGCGTGAAGGCGCTCCACGCGTTCAGCCTCATCGTGCAGCGCGACGACGCGTTCGGCAACGTGGACCTCCAGGAGGTCGTGGACGTCGTCGTCGACAGCATGGAGGCGAAGGTGCGCGAGCGGCGCGCGCAGGTCGTCCTCCCGCGCGGGCGCTTCCCCATCGTGCGCGCCCAGCCGCACCGCATCCACCAGGTGGTGGCGAACCTCGTGGAGAACGCCCTCAAGTACGGCCACGCCCAGGAGCCGCGCGTGGAGATCGGCCACGAGGAGACGCCCGAGGGGCTGCGCCTCTTCGTGCGCGACAACGGGCCGGGCATCCCCGCGCAGTACCACCACCGCATCTTCCAGCTCTTCCAGCGCGGCCCCGCGACGCAGGAGCCCGGCAGCGGCGCGGGCCTCGCCATCGTCAAGCGCATCGTGGAGCAGCACGGCGGGCGCGTCTGGGTGGAGAGCGAGGCCGGCCAGGGCGCGTGCTTCTACGTGCTGCTCCCCTCGGAGACCGCCCGAAAGCCATTTGAAGGGGCCGAAGGCTCGCCCGCTCGCCCATGATCATCTGCAAGAGCTGCGGCCGCAAGATCGAGGCCTCGGAGGTCAAGTACCGGACCACCGAGAACGGCAAGAGCGTCACCATCTGCCCCGACTGCGCGAAGCAGCGCGGCATCTAGGCCCCACGCGGGGATCGAAAGGGTCTTCCTGGGGCCCGGGCCTCGCGAAGGCATGGACCTTCTCGCTTCGCTGCCCGTGCTCTCGCGGACGCAGGCCATCGTCGCCGCGGTCATCGTCGTCGTCCTGGTCCTCCTTGCGTGGAAGTTCCTCAAGTTCGCGTTCAAGGTCGCGATCATCGTCGCCGCGGCCGTGCTCATCTACCTCGCCATCCACGCTGCGGGGATCGTTTGAGCCGGGCGAGGCCGGGAAGCCGCCATCTTGATTCCCTGGGGCGGCGCGGTACACGCGATGCGCCGGCGCATCGCCTTCCCCCTCCTCGCCCTCCTCGTCTCCGTCCTGGCCGGGTGCGCGGCCGGGCCCTCGCAGAGCTCGGCGGGCACGCCCCCCGGGACCACGCCGACGAGCGCCACGCCCGCGTCCAACGCCACCAACGACAGCGCGGCCTTCCTGCTCGTGGGCCCTGAGCTGCGCTTCCCCAACGGCACGGCCTCCACGGCGTTCCACGAGGACGACGCCATCGTCGCGCACTACGTCATCTCCCTCACGCCCGGCGCGCCCCACGACGCGACGGCCCTCGCGGCCTACCTGGTGAACGGCAAGGTCGTCGACGTGCAGACCGTCCACCTGAGGCCCGGCGAGTCGCGCCCCTTCGACGCCGCCGTCTCCCTGGCCAACCAGACGATGCTGCGCGTCCAGGTGAAGGTGGGCGCGGCGGAGGGCGACGCCACCGCGAGCATCGTGCGCTGGCCGCGCGTCAACGAGACGTTCATGCTGGGCAACGCCAGCGTGACGCTCACCTGGTGGGCGCACGACGCGCAGGGCGTCCACGCGGACCTCTCCGTCTGGACGCCGCCGGAGGGCAGCGTGACCGCGCTGGACGCCGCGCTCCTCTGCCCCGGCTCCGAGGGCAAGCTCGCCTCGGGCGGCGCCCAGCCCGTCCCCATGGCGCCCGGCCAGGCGGCCGCCTCCTCGCTGGACTTCCCGCCCTGCACGTGGCCCTACGGCCTGGCGCTGTCCGCTTCCGACGCGGGCGGGACGCATCTCGGCCGGGTCCTCTTCGGGCAGTAGCCCATGCGATATCAAGGACGGGACAAGGTCCCCTGGGGCCCGGGCCCGCTCAGTTTCCCTGCGCATCCACAAAGGGGAAGGCTGGCCCCCGCCGAGAAGGGGACCAGTGCCCATGAGGAAGCTCCTGATCGCGGTCGCGCTCCTGGCGCTGGCCGCCACCCTTCCCGCCGCGTCCGCCCTCGAGGCGCGCGTCAGCGTCCAGGCCCGCGCGCCCGACGCCGCGCTCCCCCAGGTCCCGGCGATCCCCGCGGCGCCCCACGCCTCCCTGACCCCCCTTCCGCACGTCGCGGTCCCCGCCCCCGCGCTGCCCGTGGGCGCCAAGGCCTCCGCGGGCGGGGCGGACCTCACCATCACCCCCGCCTCGGCGCCCCAGGCCGCGCCCGACCCGGCGCCGGACGCCGCCGCGAAGCTCGTCCCCCTCGCCCGCAAGGCCGCGCCCCCCGCCATCGCGGCGGCCGGCCTCTTCGCGCTCCTCCAGTCGCTGGGCGCCTTCCGCTTCGCCGGCGCGGGCGCCTTCGCCCTCTACTCGCGCCTCACGCGCAGCAACCTCCTGGACAACGGGCACCGCGACCGAGTCTACAAGCTCATCCAGGAGTCGCCCGGCCTCAACGTGAGCGAGATCGGCCAGCGCGCCGGCCTCGGCTGGGGCACCACGGTCTACCACCTCGACCGCCTGGAGCGCGAAGGCTTCGTCGCCGCCGAGCGCGCGGGCCTCTCCAAGCGCTTCTTCGCCGTCGGCCTGGTCGACCGCGAGACGCGCCGCACCACCGCGCAGCTCAAGGACGGCCCCCGCCGCGACGTGGCCGCCGTCCTCCTCGCCACCCCGGGCATCACCCAGAGCGAGCTTGCCGCCACCCTGGGCATGAGCGCCTCCGCCGCATCCAAGCAGGTCACCAAGCTGGAGAGCGCGGGGCTCGTGCGCCGCGAGCGCGACTGGAAGACGGTGCGGCTCTTCCCGGGGCCCGCCCTCTCGGCGGCGCCGCTCCCGGCGTGATCGCCACAGGGGCGCTCAGAGCGGCGCGATCCGCCCGAAGGAGCCCAGCGTCACGATGGCGGGCTCGTCCTCCAGGCGCTCCTCGCGGCCGTCGGCCCACCACACGGCGCCCTGCGCCTTGCCGCGCAGCGCGAGGTCCACGCCCCAGCAGGTGAAGCGCTTCGAGCCCCACACGGGCCGGCCCTCGCCGCCGTAGGGCGCCTGCTGCGGCGTCGCGTCCGCAGGCGCCACCAGCGTCATCTCCGCCAGCGCGATGGGGCCCACCTCGGCGCGCAGCATGCCCGCGACCACGCGCCCGTCGCCGCGCTCGGTGAGGAGCAGGTCGTCCTCGGGCACGCGGTGCGTCTCGCACTCGGGGTAGCGCTCCGCCATGAAGCGCGCGCCCGCCTCGGAGGAGACGTACACGGTGGCCGGGACGCTGGTGGAGGCGCCCAGCACGATGAAGACGTCGAAGACGCCGTGCGTCGGGCTGCGGATGCGGCACCACTCGAAGCGGCCCTCGACGTGCGCGAAGGGGGCGAAGAACTCGTAGGCGACGCCGGGGCCGTCGGGCGGGCGCAGGAAGCTCACGCGGCGCGCAGGCCGCGACGCTGGCTTGAGCCTTCGCCGCGGGGCGGCGCCGCGGCCAAGCCCCCTGGCTTCCGACGCGCCGCCCGCGAGCTTGCTCCCCCTTTGGGGCCGCTCCGGCGGTGCGGTCCAGAACTGACATGCCCTGGGACGCCGCACGAGCACCCGAGGGCCATGGAGATCCGAAGACGAGGCTCCCCATCGCCGGGCGGGCCGGGCCCGTGACGACCTACCAGCCGGAGCAGTGGGAAGGCTTCTTCCTGGCGGTCGGCGGGGGCGCTGCGGTCCTCACGGGCCTCGTCGTGGTGGCCATGTCGATGCACCTGCCCGTGATCACGGCCGACCCCGCGCTCCGGCATCGCGCCCGGATGATCCTCGCGAGCCTGGCGGGCGTGTTCATGCGCTGCTCGCTCGCCCTCATGGGCGGCCAGGACGGACGCGCGGTCGCCATCGATCTCTTCGCCGTCTGCCTGGTTCTGGTCGTCCTCAACCTGCGCAGCTACGCCCCCGTCGCGAAGAGCCACGTGGCGCATCGCGTCTCGCGGCTGCGGACGATGGGCGGGATCGCCTGCTACGGCGCCGAGATGATCGGCGCGGCCCTCCTGTTCTCCGGCGTGGGGTGGGGGCTCCACGTGGCCGCCGTCGCCATGGTGGCCAGCTTCGCCGTCATGATCAGCAGCTCCTGGCTCCTCCTGCTCGGGGTCCGGCCGGACGAGAACCCTTCTCCGGAGGACGCCCGCGGCGTGGCCCGGCGCGTCCGGCTGCCGTCGCGGGACCCGCGGGGATGACGCCGCGCGCCCAGAATGCGGGGCCGAGGGCTGTCCGAAGCTCCCCTGTCGCCGCGCGCTAACAGTGCAATTCCTCGTCCGCAAGCGGGCATCACACCGCCGTGCGGCCTCCTTTTCCTGACCCGCGCGCGGGCTTCTCGGGGAGCGGGACTTCTTCTGCGGCCCCCGGTTGAACCGCGATCAACGCATGAGGCTCGCGCCTCGCTCCAGCGGTGGCCCAATGGCCAGGGACCCGTGTGCGCCCTCCCCGCGGGGGCCCCGTCACAGGTCGGGGGCCGGTCGTGGAGCGGGCAAGCCCCCTCAGGCCTCCTCGCGGATAGCCTTTCCGGCGCGCGCGAAAACCCTTTGAGCGGGGCGTGGCTTGCCGCGCCGATGGCCGTCCGCCGGCTGCTGCCCCTCCTGCTCCTCGTGGTCCTCCTGGCGCCCCTGGCGAGCGCGGAGGACGCGCCGGTCATCGTGGAGCGCGCGGACGCCGGGGGCCTCTCCGCCGACGTGGGGCAGGACGCGACGGCCGTGCTCGCGCTCTCGAACCTCAACCCGTCGACGGACTTCTACGTGAACGTCCACGTGGACGGCGCGCCGGGCTGGTCCGTGCGCGTGCAGCCCAACGACTTCCTGCTCCCGGTCCGTCCGGCGGCGGGGCGCGTGCCCACCAACGTGACCGTGACGTTCAGCGCGATGGAGCGGCCCCGCGCGGACGCGGTCTTCCACGTGAACGTCAGCATCGTGAGCACCGCGACGGGCGCGCTCACGAGCGTCGTGCAGGACGTCGCCGTGGCCAACGCCGCGCCGCCCCTCGTGCTCGAGGCGTTCCAGAACCCGCTGGGCCCCCCGCTGGACAACGTGTGGGGCACGTTCCTCCTGGACATGGCCTTCTGGGTGGTCGCCTCCGTGGCGGCCGTCTTCGCGGGCAACTGGGTGATCCGCGTCGCCACGCTGCGCGCCGCCAAGTACGTCTCCACCGAGATGGCGCAGAAGCTCAGGCTGCCCCTCTTCCTCTTCGCGCTCTCGCTGGGCTTCTCGTCGAGCCTGCACGTGCTTCCGCGCAACTTCTTCACCGAGGAGGTCGCGCGCATCGCGCTGGCCATCGGCGTGGGCGTCTTCGGCCTCTACGTGCTCTACAAGCTCATGGACGCCGGGCTCTACTACTACGAGAAGGAGATCGCGCCGCGCACCGAGACGAAGATGGACGACGTGATCATCCCCGTCGTGCGCAAGGTGGGCGTCGTCGTGCTCTGGGTCGTGGGCGGCGTGCTCACGCTGCGCCAGCTGGGCTGGGACCCGACGGTCATCTTCGCGGGCGCCTCCATCGCGGGCATCGTGATCGGTTTCGCCGCGCAGGACACGCTGGGCAACCTCTTCAGCGGCGTCTTCATCATGCTCGACCAGCCCTTCGTCGAGGGCGACGACATCATGCTGGAGACGGGCGAGACGGCGCGCGTGGAGACCATCGGCCTGCGCACGACGCGGCTTTACAACTACATGACGCACGAGAGCATCATCGTGCCCAACAACGGCCTCGCGTCCAAGCGCATCGTCAACCACACGGGGCCCGACTCCAAGTACCGCCTCTCCGTGGACGTGGGCGCGGACTACGGCTCCGACCCCGAGACGGTGCGCCGCGTCCTCCTCCAGGTGGCGGAGGCGCACCCCAAGGTCCTCAAGGAGGCGCCCTGGGAGCCGCGCGTGCGCTTCAAGAGCTTCGGCGACTCCAGCCTGGACTTCACGCTGCGCGTCACGATCCCCGAGTTCAAGGACCGCAACGAGATCGCCTCCGACCTGCGCTTCGGCATCAAGAAGGCCTTCGAGCAGAACGGCATCGACATCCCCTTCCCCCACCGGACGCTCGTGGTCAAGGGCGACGGAGCGGCCAAGGTGCTCACGCCCTCCGTGGACTCCCCCGACGCTCCCCCGAAGAAGCGCTGAGCCCGCCGCTGCTTGCCTCCCTGGTCAAGGGTCCAAAGAACGCGATGAGCGCGAAGAGCGCCAAGGACGCGACGAAAGGAGACTTCGCGACCTTGGCGCTCTTCGCGCTCTTTGCGTTCTTTGGACCCGCAAGACCAGCGAGGCAAGCCATTCGGGCTCGGGCGCGTTCGCGCGTTGATCCAAAAGCGCCAACCTGCCGCAGGCTGCCGGGGGCGCGACGCCCATGGAGTCCGTGTCCCATCGCCCTGCGAGCAAGCTTGCCTGGAGGGACCTCCGGTGGGGCGCGCTCCTGAAGCACGCCTGGCTGCTGCCCATCCTCGCCCTCGCGCTCTGGCTGCGCCTCGCGGGTATCGGCGACCACCACCTCTACGGCGACGAGGCCGAGTACGCCATCGTCGCGCGCTACCTCAGCCGCGACTTCCTGTTCCTCTCCTACCCCGCCATCGATCCGTTCTCGACGGCTCCGTTCGTCTCGCAGCCGCCGCTGCTCCTCTACGTGACGGCGCTCTTCATGCGCGTCATGGGGCCCACCGACATGGCGGCGCTCCTGCCGCCCATCCTCTTCGGCACGGCGACCGTGGCCGTCACCTACGCGCTGGGCAACCGGCTGGGCGGCCGCTTCGTGGGCCTCGCCGCCGCGGCGGTCATCGCGGTGCTGCCCTTCCACGTGCAGATGAGCCGCCGCGCGATGCTCGACTCGGGGTTCGTCTTCTTCGTCGCGCTCACGGCGTACTTCCTCGTGCGCTGGCTCCAGACGCGCACGCGCGGCTCGGCGCTGGGCGTGGGCATCGCGGGCGCGTGCGCCGCGCTGGCGAAGCTCCCCGGCGTGCTGATCCTCTTCGTGGCCGCCATCGCGTTCGTCGCCGCGGTGGGCCTCGTCGTCGCGCGCCGCGCGCGCGGCAAGGCCACGCCCGCCGAGGTGCGCGAGACGCTGGTGCAGGGGGGCCTGGGCGTGGCGCCTGTCGTCGTGGGCGCGCTCCTCTACCTCGCGCTCCTCTGGAAGCTCCAGGCCATCACGAACCTCTGGGTGAAGCTCATCTGGCAGGCGGGCCGCGTCAACACCGCCAGCGCCGCCTTCGTGGACGTCGCGCAGCAGACGCGCGACTGGTCGTGGTACCTCACCGACCCCAAGTTCAGCTTCGGCGCCGAGTTCGGCCGCCCGATCCTCGTGCTGGGCCTCCTTGGCCTGGCCATCGGGCTCGCCCGCTTCCTGAGGCGCCCCGCCGCGCGCCTGGAGCACCTCGTCGCGCCCCTGGCGGCCGTCGTCATGGCGGCGTTCTTCTTCTACAGCGACCGCAAGGAGGGGTTCTACCTCCTGCCCTTCGCGCCCTTCCTCGCGCTGGGCGTCGGCTTCGCGGGCGCCGCGCTGCGCGACCTGCTCGCGTGGGCGAACATCCGCCTCACGCGCGACGGGGCGCCGCGCTTCGCCCCCATCGCCATCGGCGTCGCGGCCATCCTCGTCGCGGTGCCCGCCTACGGCGCCGCCAACGACAGCTATCACATCTTCGCCCTGGGCGAGTCGCAGGAGAAGTACCTGGGCGAGGGCACGCAGGAGGCGGCGGACTACATCCACCAGCACGATCCCGACGCCATCCAGTACGGCACGCTCCTGGGCCGCTTCACGCTCTACTGGTACAACGAGCAGCCCGCGTACCACTGGTACGTCGACCACACGTTCGTCGAGAGCCAGATCGAGGCGGGCCACCTCAAGTACGTCGTCAAGGACAACTACATCGGCCTGCCCTTCGACGACCAGTACCTCAACGACCTCATCAACCAGCACCACGGCAAGCTCGTGGCGGAGTACCACCACGGATGGGGCAAGGTGCAGGTGTTCGAGGTATCGCCCTGAAACAAACGGTCGTCGCGCGCGCCGCAGCGCGCGCACCCACGGGGGTTTCAGGGGGCGAAGCCCCCTGACGTGAAGCCCCGCTCCAGCCGACGGCCAAACTCGGGGATTTTTCTCGGCCTCGCGCGCGGGCGTTCGCGCCTGGAGAATCCCCTCGCGGAGCCCGCGCACGAGGGCCCATCACCCGCTCGCCACGACTGGGCAACGTCCAAGCGAGGGGACTCCGATCCCGCTTCGTGGACTGGCGCGTCGCGGTGAAGCCCGCCAAGGGGGGCTGCGCGCTGGAGGTGGAGGTCGTGCCCGGCAGCCGCGAGAGCCGCTTCCCCGCGGGCTTCAACGCATGGCGCGGGCGCCTGGAGGCGAAGGTCCGCGCGCCCCCGGAGGAGGGGCAGGCCAACGCGGAATTGGTGGGCCTCGTCGCCGACGCGCTGGGCGTCCCGGCCTCGTGTGTGCGCGTGGGGGCCGGCGCGACCTCGCGCCGCAAGACGCTGCACGTCGAAGGGCTCGCGCCGCAGGAAGCGGCCGCGCGCCTCGCCGCAACGATGGGGCCCTAGGTCGCACCCCAGCCCGGGAACGCGGCGCGCAGGGGCTGGCTGCCGTGCCAGACCTGGAGCGCGCCGCCCGAGGCGTTGACGGCGGCCACCATGCCGAAGGTGCCATCGCCCCAGAGGTCGCCCACGGCGACGCCGCTGCGCGTGACGGGGGGCGTCGCCAGGAAGCCCTTCACGCCGCCTCCGGCCAGGTCGAGGAGGAGCAGCCCCGTCCGCCCGTCCTTCGTGCCCGGCGCGATCACCACCTGCTTGCCGTCGCCCCGCACGTCCGCGACGGCGAAGTCCTTGTTGCTCTCCGCGGCGTTGAGGTCGCGGTGCCAGATCTCCTTGCCCGTCGCGGAGAAGAGGAACGCATGGCCGGGCCCGACGCGCTCAAAGTTGCCGGGCTTGTGGCCGATGGTGTTCCAGTCGCCGCCCAGGATCACGGGCCGGCCCCCGACGCTGAGCACGATGGGCCGCGTGTGCGTGAGGGGCGCGCCCCACGAGGGCTGGGCCTTCCAGAGGAGCTGCCCGTTGGGGCTCACGGCGAAGAGGACGAAGTGGTCCCGCGTGAAGTCGGTCGCGTCGTGCGCGTCGCGGGCGCCGAAGACGACCTCCGGGTGCCCGTCGCCGGTGAGGTCGGCCAGCGTGGGCGCGGCGGGAATGCTCGCGGGCGTGACGTAGGCCGAGGCGCGGAACGTCCAGCGCGTGGCGCCCGTCGCGCCGTTGAGCGCGTAGACGGTCCCCGCGTCGTTGGCGACGACCACCTCGCGCCTCCCGTCGCCGTCGAGGTCCCCGACGCTGGGCGACGCGTGGCCGCCGGGGATGGCGCGGGCCCAGAGCGTCGTGCCGTTGGCCCTCACGGCGAAGACCCCCGTCTCCTCCGTGACCACCACGACGTCGAGCTTGCCGTCGCCGTCCAAGTCCGCGACGACGGGCGTCGCGTCCATGGTGGTGAAGGACTGGTACGGGTTGTAGCGATGCTCCCAGACCTTGACGAAGGCCAGGTGCGTCGCGTTGCTGGCCGCCGGGCTCACCTCGAAGCGCACGACCACCGCGGCCGTGTCGGCGACGACCACGTCGAGGCGGCCGTTGCCATCGAGGTCGGCCACGACGGGCGCGTTGATGGGCCCGCTGACCCCTTCGAAGGAGTAGCACGCCGACGTGCAGCCCGCGTTCCCTGGCGCGAACCGGGCGAGCACGGCTCCGGTCGCGGGGCTCACGACGTACACGCTGCCATCGTCGCTCTGCACGACGGCCTCGGGGCGCCGGTCCCCGTTGAAGTCCGCCAGGGCGATCTGGAGGCCGTTGAACGGTCCGGCGCCCGGCGAGATCGTCCGTTGCAGGCTCGCCGTGGCCGCGGCCGGGGGGCTCGCCAGCAGGCCTGCCAGAAGCAGGATCGGGACCGATCGTCGGAAGAGCATGGCATACTTCCGTGCAGGCGGCGGCTTGGCAACTCTGGAACACGACGCCCACGCCGGGCTCCGGCCGCTTGGCAAAGGTTTTAACACCCGAGCCGGCATGGGCGGCGCGAACCGGGAGACCCCGCGTCTCCTCGTCCACCATTCACCATCCTTCGGACGTGATGGGCCTCGGCCCGCGTCCGCGTATGCCCCCTTCCTTGGGCAGGCGACCCGGCGAACCGCGCCGGCGACCTCCGCGGCCTGGCACCCTGGCCCCAGTGGAGCCGATCCTGCGGCGTGCCCGGTTCCAGGAGACACACGATGTCCAACTCCACCAACATCGACCCGACCACGACCAAGTATCTCATCCGGGCCTCCATCGCCGCCGAGGGCGTCATCGAGAAGCCCGACGTCGTGGGCGCCATCTTCGGCCAGACCGAGGGGCTCCTCGGCGAGGACCTGGACCTGCGCGACCTCCAGAAGAGCGGCCGCATCGGCCGCATCGAGGTCATCATCGACTCCAAGAAGGGCAAGAGCACGGGCGACATCCACCTGCCCTCTTCGCTCGACAAGGTCGAGACCGCCATCCTCGCGGCCGCGCTGGAGAGCATCGACCGCGTGGGCCCCGCCAAGGCGGAGATCAAGGTCCGCGGCATCGAGGACGTGCGCAGCGTGAAGCGCGACGCCGTCATCGCCCGCGCCCGCGAGCTTCTCGCCACCATGGGCGAGATGGGCCAGGGCGAGAGCGCCTCCATCATGGAGGCCGTGCGCGACTCCGTGCGCGTCGAGGACATGGTCAGCTACGGCCCCGACCGCCTCCCCGCCGGCCCCAACGTGAGCAAGTCCGACTCCATCATCGTCGTGGAGGGGCGCAACGACGTCGCGAACCTCCTCAAGCACGGCATCAAGAACGCCATCGCGGTCGAGGGCACCAACGTTCCCAAGACCATCATCGACCTCTGCAAGGACAAGAGCGCCATCGCGTTCGTGGACGGCGACCGCGGCGGCGAGCTGATCCTCAAGGAGCTTCTCCAAGTCGCCGAGATCGACTTCCTCGCCCGCGCGCCCCGCGCCCACGAGGTCGAGGAGCTGACGCAGAAGCAGCTCATCAAGGCCCTGCGCAACAAGATCCCCGCGGACCAGTTCACCGAGCTCTACTCCCTGGAGCAGGGCCGCGCCCGCGACACGCGCGACAACCCCCGCGGCGGCGACCGCCGCGGCCGCCCCTCGGGCCGCGGCCACCCCGCCGACGCCGAGGAGGACGAGGACGAGGACGTCGACCTCACCTCCCCCATCGAGGGCGTCGACATGACGCCCATGGTGCAGCCCCAGCGCCGCGAGCAGCCGCGCCAGGAGCGCCGCGAGGAGCGCGCGCCCCGCGAGGACCGCGAGGAGCGCCGCGACGACCGCCGCCGCGAGGAGCGCGGCGAGCGGCGCGACCGCGGCGAGCGCCGCGACGAGCGCGGCCCGCGCGAGGACCGCCGCGAGCCCCGCGAGGAGCGCATGCCGCGCGAGGAGCGCGAGCGCGAGGCGCCCCGTGAAGAGCGTCGCCCCCGCGAGGAGCGCCGCGAGCGCAGGCCCGCCGAGGACGCCGACGCGCGCCCCCGTGCCGAGCAGCGCCGCCCCGTGGAGGACGCCGAGGAGCGTCCGGCCGAGCGCCGCGCCCCGCGCGAGCCCGTCGAGGAGCCCGCGGCCGCCGAGATGGCGGAGCCCGCCGAGCCCGCCCGCCCCAAGGGCGACCGCGAGGGCAAGTACCTCGCGATCCTGGAGGAGCTCAGCGGCAAGCTGCAGGCCGTCATGCTCAACGACGCCTTCGAGCGCGTCGGCGACAAGGTGGCCGTGCGCGACCTCGCGGACACGCTGAAGAAGGACACGCCCGGCGTCACGCAGGTCGTCTTCGACGGCGTCGTCACGCAGCGCCTCATCGACATCGCGATGGACAAGAAGATCGCGACCCTCGTGGGCGTCAAGACGGGCAACATCACCAAGAAGCCCGCCGGCGTCGAAGTGGTGACCCGCGCGGACCTCGCCTAGGCGAGGTCAAGGGCGGGTCGCGAGGGGCTTCGGCCGCCTCGTGACCTGCCCCTCCGCGGGGCCCCTGGCGAGCAGCCGCGGGCCCCCTTTGTTCTCCTATCCTCTTTCTGGCTAGCCCGGCGTCAGCTTCAAGTCCGGCTGCCCAAGTGGCGCCTCCGTCGTCCGTCCGGCGCTGACAGGCTCCCTGCCGGCACGCGGTCGTCCATCGGGTCGCTACCTTCCTCTGCTTCCAGTGCGCTCTTTATGTGCCCGAAACGGGTCCGTCGGGAGGAGGTCAACCGGGCCGGATTTCCGTCGCCGCGGCGACAATTCGTCGTGTCTGTCGTTGTCATGCACGGAAAACAACCTGAAAACCGGATTCATGACGTTGGCAACATAAGGCCCATGACCGGGCGACGTGGATTTCCATTGCATCCGGCGGAACGACGGGCCTGGCACCAAGGTTTATCTACCCTCGGGTTTTAATAGGGGTGCAACGGGTGGGTTCGATGCAGAAGGATGAACTGATCCAAATGCACACCCTGCTTTGCCAGATCAAGAACCACCTGCAGAGCACCGGTGTCGTGAACGGCGACTCCTTCGTGGAGTACGAAAACCTCGGCATTTCCCCGGTGCACGTGCACCGCTCCAAGGGCGACCACAAGCGCGCCATCTTCCTCCTCGGGAAGGAGTTGGCCCAGTTCGCCTCCCGGGGCGAGCTTTCCGGCCCCGCGCTGGTGAGCAGCCGCTTCGCCGCCCTGGCCGCCAACCGCGAGCGCGTGGCGGCGCGGCTTTGACGTTGACCTGTCAATCTTTTGGCGGAGGTGGGCGCAGGTGCGCGCACGTCGTCCCGCCCGCGCTCTCTTGACCCGACCCGGGAGCTTGTGGGCCTACGTCCGCCCTCTTATGCGCACGTCCCCGCAGCCGGTCCGTCCTCACGCGATGAGCTTCGTCATGAGGTAAGCATCCTCCCCGTCGGCGTAGTACTTCGGGAGGATCTTCCTCTTCTCGAACCCCAGCCGCTCGTAGAGCCGGATCGCGTTCTCGTTGGTGACGCGCACCTCCAGGTTGATGCGGCGGATGGCGCGGTGGAGGAACCGCTCCTCGAACAGCTTGACCAGCCGCGCGCCGATGCCCTTGCCGCGGGCGCGCTCGTCGACGGCGAGGATGAGGATGCGCGCTTCGTAGGCGCGCTCGATGACGCCCAGGAGGAAGCCTTCGATGCCCTCCTTGCTCTCGCAGACGATGAAGCCCTCGGGGTAGAGGTCACCCAGCTGGAGGAAGAGGCCGCCGTCGTAGCTCTCGTTGAGGCTCCGGTTCGCGAGGCGCACCACCTCGAAGAGGTCGTCGTGCTCGAAGTTGCGGAAGTGGAGCAGCACGTCACGGGGCGATGCGCGGCCCTGCCCGTTGGCTTTTTCGGTCTTGGGGCGCTCGCGTCGCGTGGAGCCGCTGCCCTCGTCCCTCGTCGCGCGCGTGGCGAAGGCGCGGCGCGTCGTGGAGGTGGGGGCCGGCGCGCGCTTCGAGACGGCGCTGGCGGTGGCGGCGCTGGGCCCCGAGGTGCTGGTCACCGACGTGGACGCGCGCGTGCTGGCGGCGCCCGCTCCGTTGCGCGCCCTCGTGCACGACGTCGTGCGCGGTGATCCCCGGCTTCTGGGGCCCGCGGACGTGGTGCTGGCGGTGCGGGCGCCCGAGGAGCTTCAGCTTCCCATCGCCCGCGTGGCGCGCCGCCTGGGCGCGGACCTGGCGCTGCGGCCGCTCAAGGACGAGTGGGCGGACGTCTCGGAGGCGTTTCCCCGGTGGGAGGCGCTGGGAGCGGGGTGGCGCTGGCACGCGCGGCCATCGAGCGATGGGCGCGAATGGTGAAAGGGGGCGGCGCCGAGGACGGAGCATGAAGGTCATGCGGACCCTGGCCATGGCGGCCCTCGGATTCGGCGCCTACGCGGCGTACAAGCGATGGCGCGACAACCGGAAGACGCTCAACGCTTGAGGTCGTACTCGGTGGCGCCCAGCGCGTAGAGGATGCCCTTGAGGTTCTCGCGGCTGAGGCTGCCCGAGGCGGCGCGCTTGAGGATCTCCTTGGCGTTGAAGGCGATGCCGAGGCCCGCGTTGCGGATCATGATCTGGTCGTTGGCGCCGTCGCCCACGGCCACGACCTCGTCGCGCTTGAGCCCCTCGCGCGCGGCCAGCTCCTCCAGGATCTCCCCTTTCCTGTGCATGTCGATGACGTCGCCTTCGACCTCGCCGGTGACGACGCCGTCGCGGATGACGAGCCGGTTGGCGAACGTGTAGTCGAACCCCAGCTCGCGCTTGAGGCGGTCGGTGAAGAAGGTGAAGCCGCCGCTGATGAGGGCGAGGCGGAAGCCCATCTCCTTGAGCGCGCGCACGAGGTCCTCCGCGCCGGGGGTGAGGCGCAGGCTGCCGGCGACTGCCTCCAGGTCCTGCACGGTGAGCCCCTTGAGCATCTTCACGCGCTCGCGCAGCGCCTCGCGGAAGTCCATCTCGCCGCGCATGGCGCGCTCGGTGATGGACGCGACGTGGGCCTCGACGCCGGCCGCGCGCGCAAGCTCGTTGATGACCTCGCCGTCGACGATGGTGCTGTCCATGTCGAAGACCACGAGGCGCTTGGTCGTTCGGAACATGCTGTGCGGCTGGATGACGGCGTCCACGCCCACGCGCTCGCAGGTGCGGCGGATGGCGTGGCGCAGCTGCTCGAAGTCGGCGCCGCGCACGTCGATCCACATCTCGAAGGCCATGAGGTCGCCCTGCGCGACGTGGTGCATGCGCTCGATGTTGGCCCGCGCGTCGGCGATGGTGCGCGTGATGGCCGCCATGACGCCCGGCTTGTCGCTGCCCACGATGGTGACGACGCGCACGTCCTTGCTGCGCATCGCGGCCTCGCGCTCGACGACCTCGGCCTTCACGTCCACGCCCACGTCGCGCCCGCGCAGGGAAAGCTCGTAGGCGAAGCGGTAGAGGTCGAGCCCCGGGGGCAGGTCGGCGGGCTCGATGAGCATGACCATGGAGAAGAGGCCGTAGATGGAGGACTGCTCGACGTGGACGATGTTGCCGCCCAGGTCGGTGACGGCGCCCGACACGTCCGCCACGAGGCCCGGCCTGTCGCGGCCCAGGGCGGTGAGGGCGATGATGCGGTCCGTCACGACCTGCGACCGGCCGCGCCCCCATTTGCCGGTTTCGCTCCCTCGCCATCGCCCGCCGTGACCAGCCGCGGCCCCGCCCCGTCCTCAAGGCAAGGCGCGCGGAGAGGGGGGCATGCTCGCCGGCACCCTCTCCCGCGCCTTCCCCCTCTCTTCCCTCTCCGACGGCCTCGCCGACCTCGTCGCGCAGGCGAGCCCCGCCGTGGTGCAGCTTCGCGCGTGGCGCGAGGCGCGCTCCGGGCCGCCCACGGGGAGCGGCAGCGGCTTCCTCGTGAGCGCGCGGGGCCGCCTCCTCACCAACCACCACGTCACCGAGGGCGCGCGCCGCCTGGAGGCCGTGCTGCCTTCGGGCGAGACGCGGGAGGCGACGCTCCTGGGGCGCGACCCGCACACGGACCTCGCCGTGCTGGAGATCGAGAAGCCCGACGCGGACCCGCTCCTCCTGGCGCCGCCGGGCGATCTGCGCGTGGGCGAGATGGTCCTCGCCATGGGCTCTCCCTTCGGCCTTGCCGGGAGCGTGAGCCTCGGCATCGTCTCGGGGCTGGGGCGCAGCCTCCGCTCGGGGTCGGGCCGCCTCATCGAGAACGTGATCCAGACCGACGCGCCGCTCAATCCTGGCAACTCGGGCGGGCCGCTGGTGGACATGCGCGGGCGCGCCGTGGGCGTGAACACCGCCCTCTTCCTCCCCGCGCAGGGCATCGGCCTCGCCATCCCCGCGAGCACGGCGCAGCTCGTCCTGGACGAGATCCTCCAGTTCGGCCGCGTGCGCCGCGCGTGGCTGGGCGTCGTGGGGCAGACGCTCGCGCCGCCGGGCCGCAAGGGGGGCATCCTCATCCACCGCGTGGAGCCCGGCTCGCCCGCCGAGGCCGCGGGGCTGGAGCCCGAGGACGTGCTCGTGGGCCTGGAGGGCAAGGAGGTGGACGGCCTCGACGCGCTGCTGCGCGCGCTTCCGCGCGAGGCCATCGGCCGCGAGGTGGAGCTTGGCGTGCTGCGCGGCCGCAGGCGCCTCGCGCTGCGGGCGCGGCTCGCCGAGGCGCCTTAAGCGGAGGGTTCGGGGGCGCAGCTCCCTGACGTTTTCACTTGGTGCTATTACGATTACGTCAGGGGGCTTCGCCCCCCGAACCCCCCTCGGGTGCGCGCGCTGCGGCGCGCGCGACGGCTTGCTTCTAGGGCCCGATGCTGGACGGGATGCACTTGGTGATGTCGTTGATCTCCACCGAGGGCGGCACGGTCCCGATGTAGATGCACGGGTCGGAGGCCAAGGTCTGCGCGACGACGCCCTCCTGCGGGTCGGCCGCGCTCGCGACCTCGTAGGCCGCGTAGCCCGCGGGCACCTGCGCCTGCGCGGCGGTGGGCGGAAGCGAGGCGAGGGGCGTCGCCGCGCCGTCGTGCAGCCCGTAGACGACGTAGCCGTCCACGTTCCCGGGCGCGGGGACCCACGCGACGAGCACCGAGGTGGCGGACGCCTGCACGGCGACGGCCGCGATGGGCTGCGAGCCGTCGAGCGGCCCGGCGGAGGCCAAGGGGAGGAGGAGCAGCAGGGGAAGGGCGATGGGGAGACGCATGTCGGTCGACCGGGCCCCTCATGGACCTCAGCGCCATAATGCTATCGCAGGCGGCACTCGGGGCGCGGCCTTCGCTCCCGATCGTGGAGGATTGTTAGCGAAGCGCGGGCGGCGACCTTCTCGGACCCTTGCAGGTCCGGGCGAAAATTCCCAGGCGGGCGCGGGCGGGAGGTTGCGCCTTCCGTGGAGGATTCTGGTGAAGTCCACCCCCGTTTTCCCTCGCCTCCGCGCCCAGATCAACGAGCGACGGCATAACGTCATACGGGGCAAGCGCGTTAGCGCGCCCCAGGTCAGGATTGGAGATGAAGCTGGGCACGTTTGTTATTGGCATCCTGGCGGCGGTCGCGCTGGCGGCGCCGTCGGCGGCCGCGGCCGAGCCCGCATCGGGCACGCTCACGGTGGAAGGACCCGTCGCGCTGGGCGACGGCGCCCGCGTGGAGGCGGCGCCCCTCGCCGTGCTGCTTGACGATGCCGCGGGGCTCGCTACGCTGGAGATCCGCGCGGCCGCCGCCCGCGTCTGCTTTTACACTGCGTACGTCGTCGAGGGCTCCGGCGTCGCCGCGCAGTGGCCGCAGCTCCAGGGCGGCTGCGAGGAGCGCACCAGCGTCGTGCTCACGGCGGGCCGCGACGCCTCCGCCTCGGGCTGGCTGGGCGCGTACCCGGGCCCCGGCTCGCGCGTCGACGCCGCGTGGAGCCGCGCCACTGCCGAGTCGCGTCCCCCCTCCACCCTGCGCAGCCCGGGCCAGGCGACGGGCAGCGTCGCCTCGGACCCGGGCGCGACGTTCCCCTTCTACGACGCGCGCATCGACCGCCCCTTCGTGCAGGTCGACGGCGTGGGCGCGCTGCGGCTCGCGGGCCCTGGCGCGGTAAAGTTCCTGGGGCCCGCGGTCCACCTCTCCTCCTCCCAGGGGAGCGCGGACTACGCGACGGGCGAGCGCTCCAGCGACGGGGCGATCCAGTCGCGCGCCCGCTCGTGGCTCTACGTCTCCTTCGACGACGCGACGCTGGACCTCAGCAGCGTGGCGCCCGTCGCCCTCGCCACCGCCGAAGCCCATGCGAGGGCCGGCGACGTGCAGGTGCGCGCGCTGGGCGGCTCGCTGCGCGCGGGCCCCGCCACCTACCGGCCCGCGGCGGGCGAGGCCGACGTGCTGCGCGGCGACCTCTCCGCGACGCTCTCCCCGGACAGCGGCGGCTCGGCGTCGCGCATGGACGTCGAGGGGCAGCTGGCGTTCACCACGTTCGTCCGCGAGCGCGCGGGGCCGCTCCCCTTCGCGGGCCCCTCCGGCGCGGCGCCCCTGGGTCTCGTCGCCGTGGGCGCGGTCGTCGCGGGCGGCGGCGCCGTCGCGTGGGCCCGCAGGCGCCGCCGCGGCGTGCGCGTGAGCCTGAGCGCGGCCGCCTGCCTGGAAGAGGCGCGCAACGCGGAGTTGGCCCGCGACCCCGAGCGCGCGCTCGCCTGGGCGCGCCGCGCCGCCCAGGCCGAGCCCGAGGACGGCGCGATCCTCCTTGAGCTGGCGTGGCACCTGGACCACGCGGGCCAAGCCGCCGAGGCGCTCGCCGCTCACGCCGCCGCGCTCCGCCTCGCGGCCCCGCACGACGGGCGCGCCCACCTGGAGATGGCGTTCTTCCTCGCGAAGCGCATGCTCGACGTCGAGGGCGCCGAGGCCGAGATCGTGGAGGCGCTGCGCCGCGACCCCGCGCTCCTGGCCCAGGTCTTCATGGAGGAGGAGGTCCTCGCCGCGCTCTCGGGCCGCAGCGCCTTCGAGCGCGCGGTGCGGCGCGCCGAAGCCCACGACGACGCCAGCGCCGCGCTCAGCTGATCCTATCGCGGCGCGTCGAGAGCCCTTCCGCCATCGCGTCCTCCACCGCCAGCAGGCTCTCCGCGACGCGGCGGCCCCACGGCGTCAGCCGGATGGTGGCCGCCTGCACCGCGCCCTGCCCCGTGTACGTCGTGCGGATGAGGCCCAACTCTTCGAGGCGCGTCTGCACCTGCTTCGCCGTGTAGGGCGAGGCCTGCGTCGCGGCGTGGAACTGCCGCACGTTGAACGGCTCGTCGACCGCCATGCGGATGAGCACGCTGGCCTCGGGCGACTCCAGGGCATCCAACGCGGCGGCGAGACGGCGCGGTCGCATCATGATGCGAAGTGCGACCGGCAAGAAAAAGGCATCGCCAACACGACCCGCATTCAGGGTGTGGATCAACGGATCGAAAATCGACTGCGTATCTTTTATGCTTGAAGAACGCCCCTCGGGGGTTCGCGCGGGGTCGCGTGTGCCGGCGCGAGCGGGGAAAGCGACCGCTGCACCCACCCCGCGCCCCCCGGGGCCGCCACGGTCGAAGTCTTGGGCCCCGGGGTTTTCTTATTGAGAAGAAGCGCCGCCGCGGAGAGGATCAAACTGTGGGAGGCTGTCGTTGGTTGGGAGGCGTCTGCGCGGCGGCGGGGCAAGGGCGATGGCGTCCGGACGCGCCGGGGCGATGGCCCTTGACGGCGGAAAGGGCCCCCGGAGGCGCTTGAGCGTCACGCGCCCACCCCGGGGAGTGCGGCCCTGCAGCGACGCCCCTGCGCCCCTGTTATGCCCGAGGCGCCCCTTCCGGAGTTCCGACACTCTTTTCAACGATCCCACGCGCACACCATTCTCCGATGGCCGACGCGAGCCCCCCACCGCCCGTCATCGACGAGCTGCTCCAGGCCCATCGCGCCGTGGACGAGGCCAGCGCCGCCTGCGACCGCGCCTTCCGCATCAGCCTCGAAGCCCCCCGCGGCGAGAGCCGTGCCGCCCGCCGCGCCCTGGACGAGGCCGAGCACGAGCTGGAGATCGCCCTGCGCCGCCTCACCGACGCCCGCAACGCCCTCGACACCCTCCACCATCCCACCGCCGAGGACGAGAAATCCTGGGGCGCCCACTGAGTCCTCCCCCGCGGTGACACGCACCGCTTATTCTCTGCCCCCGGGACTTGGCCACCCGGAAGCCCGCCCCGCAATAGGTCCTCGACCTGTTCCATCCCACGACCCATCGGTTCCCCCAACCTGTTTCGTCCCGCGGGGCGGGCTTTCTTTTCCTTTCATGCACTCCGTCGCACGCGCTTTCGCGCGTGCGGACTTCGTGGCAGAGGGGGTGGCTTCCCCCTCTGCACTCCCCCCGCCGGGGGGCTCCGCCCCCACGGACCCCCCGCCAGGGGGCTCACGCCCCCTGGGAACCCCCACCACGAAACGGGGGCTCCCTTGCTGGGGCTCGCAAAATAGGGGGCTCCCTCGCTGGAGGTCCCAGACGAGTGAGGGGCGCTTGGTGGAGTTCTCGACAGGGAGCATCGCCCTGATGGACGACCGATCGTGACGGGCCCTTTCTGGTGGGTCGCGATGGGGGAGCGCCGCGGGGCGCGGGGGGCGTCCGCCACGAGGGAGGGGGAGCGCCTTGTGGGGGCGGAAAACCCCATGAACCCCTCTCCCGTTCGCGGCGACATGGCCATCCACAAGGTCGCGGTGCTGGGCGCGGGGAACATGGGCTCGGGCATCGCGCAGGCGTTCGCCCAGGCGGGCTTCGACGTGCACGTGCGCGACGTGAAGCCCGAGCTGGTCCAGAAGGGGCGCGAGCGCATCGAGGGGCCGCTGCGCAAGCGCGTCGAGCAGGGCAAGACCTCCGCCGCCGAGGTGGACGGCATCATGGCGCGCCTCCACGGCACGACCGACGTCCACGAGGCCGTCAAGGACGCGGACCTTGTCATCGAGGCCGTCTTCGAGGACCTCAAGGTCAAGAAGGAGGTCTTCGCCGAGGCGTCGAAGCATGCCAAGGCCGGCGCGATCTTCGCCACCAACACCTCCTCGCTCTCTGTCACCGACCTGGCCGCCGCCACGGACCGCCCCCGCCAGGTCGCGGGCCTGCACTTCTTCTTCCCCGCCGCCGTCAACAAGCTCGTCGAGGTCGTCGCGGGCCGCGAGACGGACCCCCGCGTCGTGGACGACCTCGTGAAGGTCAGCCGCGCCATCGGCAAGGTGCCCATCCCCACCGCGGACGCCTACGGCTTCGCCGTCAACCGCTTCTTCGTCCCCTGGGTCAACGAGGCCGTGCGCCTCCTGGAGGAGGGCGTGGCCGACGTCGCCACCATCGACGCCGCCGCCAAGGAGGCCTTCGGCATCGGCATGGGCCCCTTCGAGCTGATGAACGTCACCGGCGTCCCCATCTCCCTCCACGCCGAGCGCACGCTGCACGCGGGCTTCGGCGCCGCCTACGAGCCCGCCCGCCGGCTCGTCCACCAGGTGGAGGTCGAGAAGAAGGACTGGACCCTGGGCGGCGCGCCCGACCCCGCGCGGTTCGAGGCCGTGAAGGACCGCCTCCTGGGCGTCACCTTCGGCATCGCGGCGCGCCTCGTGGAGGAGGGCGTCGCCACCGCGGTCGACGTCGACAAGGGCGCCACCGTGGGCCTGCGCTGGGCCAAGGGCCCCTTCGCCATGATGAACGCCATGGGCACGAAGAAGGCCCTCGCCCTCGTGGAGAAGGTCCACGCGCGCTGGGGCGCCTCCTTCCCCGTGAGCCAGGAGCTTCGCCGCCTCGGCGCCGCCAACGCCCCGTGGGACCTCCCCCTCGTGCGCCTGGAGAAGGAGGGCCACGTCGCGGTGCTCACCATCGACCGCCCCGAGGCGTTGAACGCCCTCAACCCCAAGGTGCTCCACGACCTCCAGAAGCAGGTCCAGGCCGCGGCCGCGGACCCCGAGGTGCGCGTCCTCGTGGTGACCGGCGAGGGGCAGAAGGCGTTCATCGCGGGCGCCGACATCAAGGAGATGGCCACCAAGAGCGTCGCCGACGCGCGCCGCTTCACCGAGCTTGGCCAGCGCGCCATCCGCGAGCTGGAGCTTTGCGGCAAGCCCGTCGTCGCGGCCGTCAACGGCTTCGCCTTTGGCGGCGGCCTGGAGCTTGCCCTGGCCTGTGATATCATCCTCGCCAGCGACAAGGCGCTCTTCGCGCTCCCCGAGGTCACGCTGGGCATCCACCCGGGCTTTGGCGGCACGCAGCGTCTCCCGCGCCTCGTGGGCCCGCAGAAGGCCAAGGAATTGATCTTCACCGCGCGCCGCTTCGACGCGGCGGAGGCCAAGGCCCTCGGGCTCGTCCTGGACGTCGTCCCAGCGGCGGACCTCATGAAGCGCGCCATGGCCCTCGCCAACGCCATCGCCAAGAACGCACCCATCGCCGTGGGCCTCGCCAAGGCCAGCGTCAACCGCGGCCTCGACGTGGACCTCAACACGGGCCTCGCCTACGAGCTGGAGGCCGTGAGCCAGTGCTTCGCCACCGAGGACCAGAAGGGCTCCATGGACGCCTTCGTGAAGAAGACGACGTGGGAGATGAAGGGGAAGTAGGTCAGAGGTCCGCGTCGAGGCGCTCCGCGAGATAGCCCTCGACGTCCCCTCCGCCCGCGAGCACGCGCTTCACCCACGCCTCGCGCTCGTGCCACTGCACCGCGAGGTCCCACACGCACACGCTGGGGTTGTTGCCCGGCGCGGGCGTCAGCGCCGTGGGCGCGTCCCCCGGGGCGGTCCACACGTGGTGGTGCAGCTCGTTCTCGTCCGCCCACCAGTCGAGGAACGCGAACACCGCGCCGCGCCCGTCGTGCACGCCCAGGAAGCCCACGCCGTAGTTGCCCGCGCCCGGAGCGGGGAGACTCTTGCGCGCGGCCTCCTTGGCGGCGGCCACCGCCTCGGGGCGCGCCAGCGGCCGGCCCTGCGCGATGCTGTAGACCTTGAGCCGCCAGCCGTCGGGCTCCCAGAGGCCCAGGAAGCGGACGGGGCGCAGCGAGTGGGGCCCGCGCAGCGGGATCATGCGTCCGCAGAGACGCTCCGCGGCTTGAGCCTGCCCGAAGGGCGCCGTCCTGATGCACGGGCGCGCCCTTCCCCCGGGCGTGGCCGCCAGCCTCACCCTCCTGCGGGTCCGCGGCATCCCCGTCCGGCTGCACGTCACGCTCCTCCTCGCGCTGCCCCTCTTCGCGTACCTCATGGCGGCCGCGTACTTCACGCCCGCGGGCGCCGCGCCCGACGCGCAGGCGTGGGCCTGGGGCGCGCTCCTCGCGGTGGGCCTCTTCGCCAGCGTCCTCCTCCACGAGCTGGCCCACAGCCTGGCCGCGCTGCGCTTCGGCGTCGCCGTCCGTGATATCACGCTGCTGCCCGTGGGCGGCGTGTCCGCGTTCCGCCGCATGCCCCGCGAGCCCGCGGCCGAGCTCTGGATCACCTTCGTGGGGCCGCTCACGAACCTCGTCCTCGCCGCGCCGCTCCTCGCCGCGTGGGCGCTGGGCCTCGTCCCCGACGCGGGGTGGTCGCGCTTCGTGGAGTGGCTGGGCTGGACGAACCTCTCCCTGGGCCTGTTCAACCTCCTGCTGCCCGCGTTCCCCATGGACGGCGGCCGCCTCGTGCGCGCGCTGCTCGCGCGTCGCATGGGCCTCGCGCGCGCGACGCACGTCGCCGCCGGCATCGGCCGCGGCGTGGCGCTCCTCCTGGGCCTGGGCGCGCTCCTCCTGGGCAACCTCCTCCTCGTGCTCGTGGCGATCTTCGTCTTCTCGGGCGCCAGCGCCGAGGAGCATGCGACCGTGCTCGTGGAGGCGCTGGCCGCCTATCGCGCGGGCGACCTCGCGGCCCGGATCGAGCCGCTGGAGCCCGACGCCGCCGCGCGGGACGCCATCGCCCGCATGCGCGCCGAGCGGCGCCTCGCGCTGCCGGTGGCCCGCGACGGGAGGCCCGTTGGCTTCGCGCGCCTGGAGGCGCTCGCGCACGCGCCGCCCGGCTCGCCCGTGGAGGCGCACGTCGCGGCCGCGCCCGTGGTGCCCGCCGACCTCCCCGCGTCGCAGGCCGCCGAGACGATCTCGCAGGAGCGCTCCCCCGCGCTCGTCGTCGACGCCCAGGGGCGGCTCGCGGGCGTGCTCACGGGGGAGGACCTGGAGCGCGCGGCCGCCATCGAGGAGATCCTCAGCCCACCCACAGCCCCGCGTACATGAGCGCGAAGACCGCGTTCACGGCGGCGAAGGTGAGCGAGCAGAGGATGACGCCCTGGATCATGGCGGGCGCGTCGCGCGCCTTGCCGATGAACGCGTGGTACTCCCACACGAGGAGCGGCGCGAAGACGAGGAGGATGGGCAGCATGCGGCGCGGGATGACGAGGTCCGCCGCGCTCAGCGCGAGGGCGCCCACGTTGGACGCGACCCAGCACGCGAAGCCCACCGCGTAGGCGCGCTTGCGTCCCAGCCGGGTTGCGAACGTCGCGTAGCCCGCCGCGAGGTCGGGCTCCAGGTCCACGATGGTCGTGGGCACGTACACGGCCGCCGCCACGAGGAGCCCCTGCGGCAGGAACGCCCACGGCGCGGCGGAGAGGGGCGCAGCCAACGACCACCCCGCCAGCGCGGCCAGCGCGCCCACGCCCACCGCGTTCACCAGCACGTCCGCGCCGGGGCGCGTCTTGAGGCGGGCGGGCGGCGCGCTGTAGAGCCACGCCAGGACGAGGCAAGCGAGGAGGAGAAGGCCGAACGCCGCGCCCGCCAGGAGGCCCGCCCCCAGCGCGAGCGCGGCCGCGACGTAGGCCGCCGCGTGCGCCCAGCCGCGGGAGACGACGCCCTGCACGAGGGGGCTCGACGCCTTGCGCGGGTTCACGCGGTCGCTCTCCAGGTCGTGCACGTCGTTGATGAGCAGCGTCGCCAGCCAGACGAGGGGTCCCATGGCGAGGGCTGCGAGAAGCCAGCCGCGCGCGTCGCCCCACCACGCGGCCAGCGTCGCGAGGAAGTCCGCGCTGGTGGCGCCGCGCGCCGCGGCAAGCTCCCAGAACGAGGCCCAGCGGCCGAAGCCGGGCGCCAGCTCGTGGGACGCAAGGAGCCAGCCCACCTGCATGGGGACTAGCGTGACGAGCCACACCTCCGGGCGCGAGAGGCGCCAGAGGTAGAGCAGGAGCCTCGCGCGCTCGCCCTTCGCCTCCACGCGCGGGAAGCGGGGCGGGGCGTCTTCAAGGCGCGGTGCTTACTGCCTGCGGGGCCGCCGGGCGGACTCCCGGGCCAGCGCGTAGGCGAGCAAGAGGATGCTGCCCGCGGCGGCCAGCGGCGCGTCCCAGAGCGCGCTGAAGAGGAGCAGGCCGAAGCCCGCGGCCACCAGCGCGTCCTCGACGTTGCGGGACATGGCCATCAGGCATGATATCGACGGCCATGGACCTTGAAGGGATCGGAGATTCCAAGGGACATCCAGGGACCTGTCAAGGTGGGGGCGCCACGTCCGCGTCCAGGAACGCGATCACCTTCGCCTCGTAGCCCGCGGGGTCCGCGCCGTGCGAGCCGACGTGGTACGCCTTCGGCTCCAGGAGCCACTGCGAGCCCGGGGGCGCCGCGTCGAACACCGCGCGGCCGTCCGCGTCGGGGAGCGCGATGTCGTCCGAGCCTCCCTGGATCACGAGGACCGGCGCGCGCAGCGCGTGGACGGCCTTCACCGGCTGGTTCTGCGCGACGTCCTCGTGCACGAGGCGGCTCGCGAAGAAGACCGCCAGCGGCCCGAAGGGGTACTTGGGCAGGTGCGTGAAGTGCGTGATGCTGTGGCTCGCGATGTTCTCCAGCGTCGCGAAGCCGCTGTCGTCCACCACGGCGCGCACGGGGAGGTCCTCCGCGGCGTTGATCGCGGCGGCCGCCCCCATGCTGAGCCCCAGGAGCGCGACGTGCCCCATGGGGACGTCCCCTCGCGAGGCGAGCCACCCCCACGCGGCGTCCACGTCCTTCACCTCGTCGATGCCGACGGTGGTGTGGTCGCCGCCGCTCTCGCCGTGCGCGCGGAAGTCGAACGCGAGGACGTTGTACCCGTCGGCGTGGAGGAAGGGCGCGTACTCCAGGCTCTGGTTCTTGCTATCACCGTAGCCGTGCAGGAAGACGATGGTGCCCTTGGGCGTCGCGTTGGGCGCGGGCATCCACCAGCCCACCAGCGGCACGCCGTCCGTCGCCGGGAACGTCACGCGCTCGTAGGCGAGCCCCACCGTGGC
>Ga0070741_10000780_pt1 | contig 107367 bp, 98 predicted proteins | sample Coa_R1_4_FD_66440 | JGI IMG/M metagenome (GOLD analysis project Ga0070741, IMG submission 66440) | Surface soil microbial communities from Centralia Pennsylvania, which are recovering from an underground coalmine fire - Coalmine... | ecosystem: Environmental > Terrestrial > Soil > Unclassified...
GTTGGGCGACCAGCACATTGGCGAGCGAATCAACATCTTCCTGGCACGTCTTTGCTTTCGCGGAATTTACTTTCCCATGCTGACGAAATCGTCGTGGCTGCGCGTAATTTTCGAGAACCGCCGAACCATCTTGAGGCTGTTCAGCGACGGGATATCCCGATGGATTCACCCCTCAGTCGCTTCCGATGAGACCCCATCGTTGGAGCAAGTTTGAGCATGAGATCCATAACGCCAAAAACTTAGCGCTGGGCCATGCCTCTCGATATCCGCAGCCTATTCCACTTTCCCGGCCGCTGGCCCCACGGCTGTGGCCTCTCCAGTGTTCGGATCAATGCCGATCAGCGCGACTCCCCCCACTCCGCCGTGCACATCGCTAAGTACGTGACCACGAGCTCTCAGGTTGTCCTTCACGTCTTCGGGCAGGCTGCTGGGCACGGACAAGCTTCCCAGTTTCGCGCCGTCTTGACCGAAAGAGCTGATGAAATGTTCTGTGGAGAAGCGCGGCGCCCTAAACGCCTCCTCGGGAGCCATGCCGAAGACGACGTAGTTGAGAATGACTTGAATAGCTGCCTGATCCTGCTGGTCTCCACCCGCTACCGAGATCGCCATCACCGGATGGTTGTCATGAAAAAGCAGCGTCGGGCTTAGAGTAACTCGTGGCCGCTTGCCGGGCTCAATCACGTTGGGAGTTCCCGGAAATGTGTTCAAGCTGGTGAGCCGGCTTCCGTGAATAATGCCCGTGCGTCCAGCGACTCCCGCTGTACTCGAGAGGCCGCTGGGAGTTGCCGCAATGACGTTCCCAAATTTATCGGTCACGCACATGACAGTCGTTCCGCCATGCCACGGGCCGGTGATGGTAGGGGGCTTGGTCGGCTTCATGTTGTACGGGTCGCCCGGCCGCAGTTCGAGAGAGGCCTTTCTCGGATCGATCAGCTTGCGTCGCATTTCGGTGTACTGATCGGAGAGCAATTGCTGCATTGGAACTTTCGTAAAGTTCGGGTCACCGTAATATTCGTCTCGATCGGCGAGCGCCAGTTTCTCGGCTTCAATCACCGTGTGAATGAAATCCGCCGAATTGAAGCCCATCTTTTTCAGGTCAAAGCCTTCGAGCAGGCGCAGCGTTTGTAACAGATAAGGACCTTGCGTCAGTGGACCGGTCTTATAGACCGTGTAGCCGCGGTAGGTGGTTGTAAGCGGATCGACAACAGGAGTCTTGTGCGCTGCCAAATCTGATTTCCGAAGGAAGCCGCCCTTCTCGATATACCAGGCTTGCAAGGCGTCGGCGATGTCGCCGCGATAAAAGCGGTCCGAGACGGCTTGCAGCTTCTGCTCCCGAGTTCCTTTTGCATTTTTTTCCGATTCCACTAATTTGCGAAACGTTATTGCCAGATCCGCCTGCCAGTGCACGCCGGTTTCGATCACCTGCCCACTCCCTGTATCCCTATACCAAGTTGGACCACCAGCATCGAGAATGGCGAGCGTCGGCTTCACCACTTCCTCGAAACTTTCGGTTCCGTAGAGTTTCAGAAGAGTTACGACCGCATCAATGGTGCTGGGCACGGCCGCTGCCTTGACATCGCCATCCGGGATTCCGTGTTGCATGTACCAGGCGATCGCTTTCGGGTCGCGAGGCGCCTCACCGATTCCCTCGATCAGCTCCACGTTTTTCTGGTCGCCTTTTGGGTGTGGGCTGTAAACCAGAATGGGGACCTCCCCTCCCACGCAGAACGCACCGACATAAGTTACGGAGAGCGCCAGCAGAGTGGCGGCGCCCGCATCGGCGGCATTTCCGCCCTGTTCCAAAATCTTGATGCCTGCGGCAGTGGCGGCAGGCCTGCCGGAAACAACCACTCCTCGGTCGCCGACGACCACACTGGGTCCGTGTCGAGTGACCGGCGTTTTGCTGGCCTGCGGCCAAGCGAGTGGCGCGAATAGAAGGAGAAAAATGGATGATATCGAAATAATTTTCCGCATAAACAAAACGATAAGACTAAAAACCGCGAAGGCAAAGCGCACTTTTAGATATGCGGATTGAGTGGTGCCCGGGACCGGAATTGAACCGGTACGTTCCTTTCGGAACTCGGGATTTTAAGTCCCGTGCGTCTGCCAGTTTCGCCACCCGGGCGAGCAGCGTTAAACTTTTGATTATATTGCTACAGCAGTTCCTCATTCACTTCTAATCCAACGGCACCGAATGTGAAAGTGTGAGGTATCCGAGCTTTTTCCACAGCGCCCGAGCGGAAAGCGAACTCTTGGCGGCGGCCCAGACTGTGTGCATGTCATATCATGTTGGGGCAAAGGAGCAGTATCGATCCCGCTCTATGCTCACGCGAATCAGAGTTTCTCTCCTCCTCATGGCCCTGATTTCGGCCCCAGCCCTGGCCGGCGCCGATTTTGCCATGAAGGTCACCGAGAAAAATTACCTTGATACTCAAGGTTTCAGCGTTTTTCTCTACGACAGCACGTACCATCCCGTTTTTGTGGACCAAAAGAATACGGCCATGGAGATGATTCTTCACGGCCGCCGCATCGCTACTAACGGCGACGTGCGCCTGATGCCAACGCCGGAGCAGTGGGATTTAGTGGCAACCCTCAAAGGTCGCCATGCCGACAAGGCGAACAACCGACTCACTGCCGACCTCGCTTTCCCGACCTTCGACTTCAGTTACACACTGGAAGTGGCAGCGGAGCCAGGCGGCGTGAAGGTCAGCATCAATCTTGACAAGCCACTACCTCAAAAACTGGCGGGCCGGGCCGGCTTCAACCTAGAGTTCCTGCCCTCGATCTACATGGGCAAGGCTTACCTGGTGGACGGAACCAAAGCCGGCATCTTCCCGCGTACGCCTAACGATCCGATGAAGAAGGTATCGCCTCTGGCTGATGAACCGAAAAAGGCGTACTACCTGGAGGACTGGGATAAGGCCAAGGGATACACTCAACCGTTGCCGTTCGCCGAAGGCAAGAGCATCACGCTGGGGGTCGACGATGCGTTGGCCCGGGTGAATGTCGTATCGGATACGGCCAAGCTCATGCTGTTCGATGGACGGGACCGCGCGCAGAACGGATGGTTCGTGTTGCGCTCGCTGATTCCTTCCGGCAAGACCACCCGCGCCGTCGTCTGGCACATCCGGCCGGACGTGATTCCGAACTGGACGCGGCCGCCGATGGTCGCGCACAGCCAGGTAGGTTATGCGCCGGACTTCCCAAAGGTGGCGGTGCTCGAACTCGACCCGAAGTACAAAGCCCCGAAAACGGCCAGAGTGCTGCGCCTGATGGAAGACGGATCTTACAAACAGGTCTTCGAAGGCCCGATCACGCCGTCAACCCCGTGGCTGCGCTACGTCTATTCGAAATTCGACTTTACCCCGGTGAAGGATCCCGGCCTTTATGTAATCGAGTATGCAGACCAGCGTACGGCGCCATTCCCCATCTCAAAGGCCGCTTACGCTAACATCTGGCAGGACAGCCTGGACCATCACCTTGCGGAGCAGATGGATCATGTTTCAGTTCGCGAAGGCTATCGCATGTGGCATGGCGCTTCTCACCTGGATGATGGCCGTATGGCGCCTGTAGTTGGGGAGCAATTCGACGGGTGGAACCAGGCCACAGCAACGGACGGGAAGTACAAAGGCGGCGATCACATCCCCGGAATGAACGTGGGCGGCTGGTACGATGCGGGAGACTTCGACCTCGAGGAGCCGGCGCAGCTGAGCGTAATCCAGAGCCTGGCTTTGGCATATCGCGAATTCAACCTCAAATATGACGAGCTAACGGTAGATGAAGCCGCTCGTGAAGTTGAGATGCACCGTCCCGATGGCGTGCCGGATACGGTGCAGCAAGTGGAGCACGGCGCATTGCTTATCTTGGCGCAGTTTCACAATATTGGTCATGCCATCCGCGGCACTCACGAGCCAGATCTACGCCAGTACACACAAGTGGGCGACGGAGCGTCGAAGACCGACGGCCGGATCTACGATCCGAAGCTCGGTCCAAACGAAGTGAAGGGCGACTACTCCGGCAAGCCGGACGATCGCTGGATCTTCACCACGAACAATCCGTTTTTCCAATGGAATGCTATTGCTGCGCTGGCAGCCGCCGCAGATACGCTCAAAGGCTGGGACGACGCATTAGCGAAAGACTGCCTCGACACCGCGATCAAAGCGTGGAACGACACGACGGCGAACCCAAAGGAGTTTCCGACTGATCTCAGCATGCGCCGAGGGCCTTCGGCAGTTGCACCGCCAGGTGGTGTGCTGGCTGCGTCGCAGGGCGTGGTCTCTGGCTCTCAAGGCGCTCATCAGCCCGCAGGCAGCCACCCCACGAATGCACAACCGGCTCCGCCAGCCGGATTCCGCCGTGGCGGATTTGGCATTGGAATGGATTGGGCGGCGGCGCTGGAACTAACGATCGCAACCCACGGCGCCGAACCATATAAGTCTCGCGTGAAGGAATTGTTCTCTGAGATGATCACTCCGCAGCAGATGGAGTTCCGTGGTTGGACAGCAGTCCGGGCGTTGCCTTATCTGGACGCGAGCGCGAAAGATCAAATGCGCGAAGCGGTAAAAACATATATGGCGGGATTAGACAAGCAACTGGACGCCACCCCGTTCGGCGTGCCACCAAGCCTTGGCACCTGGGGCGGATCGGGTGCGGTGGTAGACATGGCAATCCGAATGTATTTCCTGCATAAGACGTTTCCGGATCTCGTTGGCCCCGAATACACACTTCGCGCGGTCAACTACATTCTCGGCACGCACCCGGTCTCCAGCACTTCGTATGTAGCTGGAGTCGGCACGGTATCGAAAACGAAGACGTACAGCAACAATCGCGCCGACAACTCTTACATCCCGGGCGCCGTGATTCCGGGATACATCATCATCAAGCCGGATTTTCCGGAGTGCATCGACGACTTCGGATTCCTGTGGTTTGAGGATGAAGCCGTCGTGGCCGGATCGGCGAGCTGGGTCGTGGCCGGCAACGCTGCGGACGCCATCATTCAGAAATCGAAGTAAGCCCAATACCAAAAGCGCCCAGCAGTGCCGAGCGCTTCTTTTTTGGAAGAATTTGATTACGGTGCGGGCTTTCATCGCCTTTACAGGAATGCTGTCATGAACGCAGCCGGATCCTCGGCGCATTCGCGTGCCTGGGGGACCTTGCTGCAGTGATTAGTCTCCGGACATCGCCTTGGAGGAGAAAATCGGGGTGATGCTATTTTGGATTTTTATCGAAGAGCGGACTACTTGCTAAAGTTACCCTAAGCGAAGGGGTTGTCCCCATTGCCGGAGCACGTAATGACCGGTTTCCATGAATTCCGCGTGGGGCTTTAATGTAGGCGTGCAGTTCCTTTGAAGTGTCCGCAATCGCAGCCTCAATGCCTTTGAATATCTGTCGGACGGGTGCAGGAGTGGCGCCGATGCGCGTCTCGCCAGGTCGCTGCAAATCCTTGGCACTCGCGCATTTCATCGTGCCATTAAGGCGAGACTCGCGCCCGCCTATGATCTTGTGACCACCTCCGTCTATCTGCCGAAGGACAGCATGGCGCTGACCCGTGAAACACTCGGCTTGAGCGGAGATTCACGGCTATAGTGCTGCACAGTCCGAAAGCTGCTTCTGCTACACTGAATTCAAGAGTACTGCCCACCCTTTTATTGAGGTACAAGGAATGGCTAGGAAACCGAGCACTACTTTGCCCGGCGTTGTGGAGAAAATCATTCGTCCGATTGACGGGCCCGAAAAGGCGCAAATCGCCGTTGAGGGCGCAGATCACCTGTACCGAGAGTTACGGGTCGAGAACGAATTGAAGGATGCGAATGGACACAAGGTCGGCCTAAAACCTGGTGCGGAAGTTGAGGTTACGCTGGAAGCTGAACCGGAAGCCACGACTCCGAAGAAATAGCCTTCGCTTACACAACTTGAATCTCGGCCTCATTTGGCAAAGGATAGAGCAGTGAACGCCGAATGCACTTCTCAATTGTGCATCGCGATTCAGGCGGCAGACTGAGAAATTCGAATCCCGTGCGCGCGGAACTGCTGTGACGCACAACCGCCGGAGCTTCGAATGCGGAGTTCATCAGCTTCATGCGCAGTGAAACCCGCTCGCCGATACGAGGGGGGCCGCAGAGCACGGCTGACAGACCGCCGAGGCTGATGTCGACCGTAATTCCGCGTGTCACATGCGAACCCGCGCTAAGTGCCCGACGAGCGACCATAGGGGCACTCAAAAAGAAACGCGGGTGACGCCTTTCAGTATTCTCTCGCGACTTCGATGTTGTGGTCTCGCAGCTTTCGAGTTGCATTGTCCTGCTCCTTTCCCTTATTAAATTACGACGGAAGAGCTGCTCCCCAGGCTGAAGCCGATTTCAAGCTTGCGCGAATTACTTGCAAAAGTTCGTTGTTGTCTGCTGGCTTCTGAAAGAAAGCAGTCGCGCCGGAGTCCAGGCTGCGCAACTCGTTACTTTGCGGATCGCGCGCAGTCAAGACGATTACCGGAATGTGCGAGAGTGCGTCATTTTCCTGCAGCCGCTTAAGCACGGTAAACCCATTCCCTGCCGGAAGCCCGAGATCGAGAATGATCAGATTCGGGTGTTCTTTTTGTGCCAGAGCAATCGCCGAATATCCGTCCGAGGCGCTCACGGTTTCAAATTGATTAGCTCGCAGGCGGAGTTTCAGCGCCATTCTTAACTCCGGGTCGTCATCTACGATCAGGATTTTCGCGCGGTTAAGATTTGGCGCTTCCGTCTTTTCAGTTTGCATTGGCAGTGTTCTCCTTTGTAGCGAAGCTGTTCATTGAACTTAGATCCCCAAGCACCGTTTTCTCGATGACGCGAGCGACTTCCTCTATCTGCTTGTCAATCGCCTTCGTGTGGATGGAACTCGAAAATGGAACCGGACGCGCGCTCGCCTGTACCGTGCCGGTGTTCTTCAGGTTTGTGAGCAGGCTGATCTGTTCCACGATCCTGGTGATCATGATCTTCACGCGATCCATATCCGTCGAAGCGACAACGTAAAACGTGTCATCGAGCCCGTTTTTCGCCATTGCCGGCAACACCAAATCTTTATCGACAAACACACAGCGACGCAGCAGATCGAGCGCCTCGCGGCAAAGTTCTCGCCAGTTGCCGCGGACCGGAGTTGTCAGTGGTTTCAAATCGACGCGCACCAGAACTATCGAGTCGCGTAGTTTTTCCTCGTGCGTTATGACAGGAGATAACAGTCTAGACAGTGAATACGTCGGCAGATTGAAGGTGAATGTCGTGCCTTCGCTTGGTTGGCTGGCAACCCATATCCGCCCGCCGTGCAGGCTCACCAGCTCTTTGGCAATGTAAAGTCCCAGGCCCAAACCAGTGCGGTTGCCATCGATCGTGTCCGGGTCCTGGTAAAGTCGCTCGAAAATCAAGGGGAGGGCTTCGGGTGAAATACCACGGCCTGTATCGGCCACTGAGATGTAGGCAAACTCAGGATCTGTCTCTTGCGTCGTGAGCTTCACCGTCACTGAACCCTGCTCGGTAAACTTGATCGCGTTATCTAGCAGGTTGATCAGGACCTCTAGGACGCGGTCTGGATCCGCATAAACCAACGGAATGTGAGTGTCCGCTTCCAGTTCCACGCCGATCCCTTTGTTAAGAGCCAGCGGACGAACCATCGCAATCGCTTGCCGGACAAGCTCGACGAGGGCGAGACAACGGGGTTCAATGCGTAGCTTGCCCGATTCGGCGCGCGTGGCTTCCAGCAAGTCACGAATCATTGCGTGCAGCTGGTTTACGCTCTTCAAAATGATTTGCAGATGGTCGCGCTGCTCGGGAGAGATCGGTCCCGAAAGGCCGTCGAACACGAGCGATGCATATTGATGAATGCAGGTCAGAGGCGTACGCAGCTCGTGCGACACATGGGAAAGGAACCGGTTTTTGAATTCAATCTGTTGCTTGCGGCTGATTTCAAGAGATCGCAAGAGCGCCTGCCGCTCGACGGCGTAGCGCATCGAGCGCTCGAGGGCCCGACTGGTCATGTCTCCTTTGACCAGATAATCCTGCACGCCTTGATGAATCGCCTTCATGGCCAGGGCTTCGTCCTCTTGCCCGGAAAGGATAACTACTGGCACGCCTGGCGCCTTATCGAGCACCTTGCGAAACGTCTCGGTGCCATGGCTATCGGGAAGATTCAAATCCAGAAGTACGACTGATGGTGGCTTGCTCTCAATCGATGCGAGCGCGTCAGAGAGGCGGTTTACGCAATTGACGTCGACCTGCCTGCTGCTTTCTGTCAAACGCAAGCGGACCAGGTCGGCATCACCCGGGTTGTCTTCGATCAGCAATACCTGGGTGGGGGAGTCGCTCATCGTCTCTCCTAATTCGGCAGGCTGGCGAAGCCAAACCAGAACTGTTCGATCGATCGTACTGCCGAGAAGAACTGCCCGAGGTTTCCCGGCTTGCTCACGTAAGAGTTCGCGCCCAGTTCGTAGCAACGCGCGATATCTCGTGGTGAGTGCGATGTCGTAAACACCACGACCGGCACCTCGTTCAAATCCGGGTCGGCCTTCACTTCGGCAAGCACCGCACGACCATCCTTGCGCGGAAGATTTAGATCCAGAATCACCAAATCCGGACGGGTCGCATCCGAAAATTTTCCCGTGCGATGAAGGAACTGGAGTGCCTGCTCACCATCTTGAACCGTGTTCACTTGCGCGGGGCGTTCGCTGGTCGCCAGCACTTCGCAGGTGAGATTGGAGTCGGCAGGATTGTCATCGACTAACAAGATCTTGTGCGAGCTCATGGTCTGCTTCCTTCATATCAGTTCTATCGGCTGCTGTTGCGGGAAACGTGAATCGGAAAGTTGAGCCGTGACCCAATTCGGATTCGACCCAAATTCGTCCTCCATGTCGTTCAACGATCTTTTTACAAATTGCCAGACCCACACCATTTCCTGCGTACTCAGCGCGCGTGTGCAGTCGCTGGAACATCTTGAAGATGAAGTCACGATGTTCGGGTGCAATGCCAATGCCGTTGTCGGAAAGTGAAAATGCCCACTCCTCACCCTGTTTTTCTGCCGCAATGGTGATCCGCGGGGGCTCCTGTCCGCGAAATTTGATCGCATTGCCAATCAAATTTTGAAATAACTGCACCAGATGAACGCGATCGGCCACAATCGTCGGCAGGGTCCCGCGAGTAACCGTTGCCCCTTGTTCTTTGATCGCAATGGTAAGGTTCCGGAGCGCCTCATCTACAGCGACGTTCGCGTGGATTGGCTTGCGCACAAATCCATTGCGCCCAACCCGGGAAAACGCCAGCAAATCTTCGAGCAGCGCCTGCATGCGAGTTGCGCCCTCGACGGCATAGCCGATGTAGCGGTCCGCGGAGTCGTCGAGCTTCCCGCGGTAACGTTCCGCGAGCAGCTGGGTATATGCGGCGACCATTCGCAGCGGCTCCTGCAGATCATGCGAGGCGACATAAGCGAATTGCTCGAGATCGCAATTCGAACGTGCCAATTCCTCGACCTTCTGCGCCAGTTGTTCTTGCGCCCGCGCTCTCTCTTGTCGAAGCCGCGTCTCCTCAAGCGCACGTCGAACGCAAGTCGACAGGCGTGCGAGATGGTCCTTTAGAACGTAATCCGTTACCCCTTGTTTTACGCACTCAACAGCAGTTTCGCTGTTAAGCGCTCCCGTCACGAGAATGACAGGAATGCTCAGGTGTTTCTCTCGCAGAATGTCGAGCGTCTCCATCCCGCTGAAATTCGGCAGACTATAATCGGCGAGAATCAGATCGTAGGAGATCGTTGCCAGAAATTCGCGAACCCGGTCTCCTGTGTCGGTAATGTCTGCCGAAACGTCGAAACCGTTGCGCCGCAGCTCGGCAACCTGAATCTCCGCATCCGATAGCGAATCTTCAACCACGAGCAGCCGTAGCTTTTTCTTGCAGATTCCGTTTTGTTGTGAGGTCGACATTAGTGCGATGCTGCGGCAGCGGCCGATTGCGCCGGACTTGACATCGGCTGTTGATTGATCACCATCCAATAAAGTCCGGTGTTTCGCACGATCTCCCGAAATTGTTCGAAATCGACCGGCTTTTGAATGTAGCTATTGGCGCCCATGTTGTAGCTGGCTACCAGGTCGCGCTCCTCTTTAGAAGATGTGAGAATGACCACCGGGACCGCCTTCGTGCGTGCATCTTGCTTGATTTTCTTGAGTACTTCGAGGCCGTTGAGTTTGGGCAGCTTGAGGTCAAGCAATACCAGTCGTGGCGGATGGTCAGAGTCACGGTCTTCGAATTTCCCGTTGCAGAAGAGAAACTCCAGCGCCTCCTCGCCGTCGCGAACGGTAAAAATATTGTTTGCCAAATGCTCGCGCCGCAGGGCGTGCAACGTGAGTTCCAGATCATCGGGATTGTCCTCCACCAGCAAAATGTCGACGTCCATACGCGTGCTCATCTCGCCTCCGCTGCCATAAGTGGCTCGTGAATCATGTTGTCCTGCTGCTTTGCGCTACCCAGGGTAAAGTAAAACGTGGCGCCTTTATCGAGCTCGGCTTCCACCCAAATGCGGCCGCCGTGCTTTTGGACAATGCGCTGTACAGTCGCGAGGCCGACACCGGTGCCTTCGAAGTCCTCGACGCGATGCAGCCGCTGAAACACGCCAAACAACTTGTCCGCATACTTCATGTTGAAACCCACTCCGTTATCGCGCACGTAGATCACCTGCTCGTCTGATATCGATTCAGCGCCCACGTCGATGACTGCACCAGCCCGGGGACGCGTATACTTCACCGCATTTGAAATCAAATTTTGAAACACTACTTTGAGCAATGCCGGGTCGGCTTCGACAAAAGGCAACTTACCAACCTTCCACTCGACGATCCGGCCCTCGGTTTCCTGCTTAAGTTCGCTAACCACGTCGTTGACGATCGATTCGATGCCCGTCACCTGTACCCGGATCTCGTGCCGGCCAATTCGCGCCAGGCTCAACAAGTCGTCGACAAGCGCGCCCATGCGGTGGGTACCTTCCTGAATCCGTTGCAGATAATGGCGTGCTTCCGGATTCAGCGAGCTTCCTGCATCTTCGGCGAGCATCCTCGAAAATCCGGCGATGTGCCGCAAAGGCGCCCGCAAGTCGTGGGAGACCGAATAGGTAAACGCTTCGAGTTCTTTATTTGTCGCCTCGAGCTCTGCGGTGCGCTCATGCACGCGCTGCTCCAGTTCCTGATTCAGACTGCGAATTTCGCCCTCTACCTTCCGGCGTTCCGTGATGTCCCGCGCAATCACCGAAAATCCGCGCAACGCGCCGCCTGCCTCATACAGAGGAGTAATCGTCTTGTATGCCCAGAATGTGCTGCCGTCTTTGCGGACATGCGGGGCCTCTTCTTCATGCCTTCCTTTACCAACCGCTGCTTCCAGACTCAATCGTGGTTTGTCCTCGGCCTGCGCCTCAGCTGTATAGAAGCAGCAAAAATCCTTGCCGATGATCTCCTCGCTCGAATAGCCCTTCATCCGTTCCGCGCCCTCATTCCAGGTCAGCACCCTCCCGTTCGGATCGAGCATGTAGATGGCGTAATCTTTTACTCCCTCGAAAAGCAGCCGGAAGCGTTCCTCGCTCTCCCGCAGCGCTGACGCTCTTTGTTCCACGCGCTCTTCAAGTTCCGCGTTGATCCTCTGGAGCTGACTGCGGAGCTGCGCGCTGCGACCGGCTTCGCGACCCACCATGGCGCCGGCGATGAACAGGAAGATCGCACTCGCCAGAGTCGTGAAAATGATCATGTGTTTCGTCCGGCGTTGTGCCCCCCGCGACTCTTGTTCGCGACGATCCAGAAGCTTGCGTTCGGCCGTATCCATGAGCACCAGCGTCGTGCGTAGCTGGTCCATAAGGCGGTCACCTGCCACAAAGGCATGCGATGATGTCGGCTCGGCTCGTAGTCGCCGGTCGGCGATCATTTTTTCGGAATATTCCAGTTTTGCATGCAATTGAGATTCAAACGTCGCCAGTTGCTCCTCTTGAGCGGAGTTGTCGGCGACGAGTTTCCGGAGGCTTTTCACGTCTTTACTGAGAGCACCTTTGCCGTCCACGTACCGCCTCAATAAACGATCATCGCCGCGTAGTTCAAACGCGCGAACCCCATTTTCGGCGTCGTCGACATGTGTAAGCGCGGTAGCGAGAGCATTTCTTACCTCCTGCGTGTGCACAACCCAGTCAGCATCATTGGCCGCTTTGCCGACACTGCGCCAACAGAAGAATCCCATGGAGCCGATCGCAATCAACGCTACAGCCGTCGCTGCCATTCCCCAGCGGCGTAACGGGGCTTCCACAGCGATGCCCATTTCCTCCGCAAGCGAGTTGTTGATCGGATCCACTTCGGCGCCCATTTTGTTTTACCGAGCGCAACGCGAACTTTTTAATCGCGTCACCGCCCAGAGGAGTCCAGATTTATCCGGTAACTTACCATCGTCAGAAATTCCGGCCGACTTCAGGTCCAGCGGGAGGTGTTGCGCCGAAAGGGACATAGCCAACTGTTCGAAAAGACATGTACTTTGGAGATAAATTGCGGTAGGCGGTCAATATTGCTGTGCGGATGCTTGCGTGGTTTCTTTATTACTGACCTCGGGGCCAAGATCTCATCTAAATACTTCAACGGAACTCTGCGCAGCTTTATTGCGTAAGAGTGCATTACGATGACTATCGCTGGAGCGTTGACTTCGAATGGCGACTACCACATTCACCGCGCCTGAAGCAGCCGAAGGCCGCGAATCACTGTTTGCGAATGGCATGGCCATCATCTGGGTCATTGCCATCGCCAAGTTTCTGTTCCACCTCTACTTTAACAATCGGTATGGATACTTTCGCGATGAATTTGATTACATCGCCTGTGGCAATCACCTTGCCTGGGGATATGTCGATCAACCTCCAGTCATTCCTTTCCTGACTCATATTTCGCGCGCTATGCTCGGCGATTCGTTACGAGCGATCCGGTTCATCCCCGCGCTTGCTTCATCATTACTGGTCGTGCAAACCGCCCTGATCACGCGCGAACTGGGCGGCAAATTCTATGCGATGTTGCTCGCTGCAATCACTGTGGTGATTGCCCCGCAATATCTATCGAACGGCAGCCTTCTTACTACAAATTGTTTAGAGCCGAACCTGTGGATGGCGTGTGCCTATTTTGTGGTTCTTGCCATCAAGCGCAGCGAACCGCGCCATTGGCTTTGGATTGGCGTGTTCGCGGGAATTGGGCTCGAGGAAAAGTACTCAATAGCCCTCTTCGTGTTCGGTATCGCCACCGGTCTGCTTCTAACTGAGCAGCGGCGTGTTTTCCTGAGCAAGTGGTTTTGGCTCGGCGCACTGGCGATGTTCCTGATCTTTCTGCCGAACCTCTTATGGAACATCCGCTATAACTGGCCTTTCCTTGAGTTGATGCACAATATCCGTGCCGAAGGACGTGACGTTGTGCTTCCGGCCGGCCAATATTTCTTCCAACAGACATTCCTTCTAAATCCTCTGAGCTCGCCGATCTGGATCATCGGCTTGGTCGCATTCTTCACATCACCGAAACTGAGGCAATATCGTGTGCTCGGCTGGAGCTATCTCGTCTGCTATTCGGTGTTTTTCGCCCTGCACGGGAAGAACTACTACCTCGCCCCGGTATATCCCATGCTGCTGGCCGGCGGTTCTGTAGTGATCGACGATTTCCTAAGCGGTGCTCAAGACGTGCACGCACGCCGAAGGACAGGCTTGGGATTGCTCAAGCCGGTGATTGCGATTGTCCTACTTGCGGCGGGTCTGTACTTGGTGGCCCCGATTGTAATTCCTGTCTTTTCTCCCGATCGGTTCCTCGCCTACACAAAAAAGCTTCCGTTCAAGCTTCCGGTCATGGAACACTCGCATGCCCGCGCCGCGCTACCACAGTGGTACGCCGATCAGTTCGGGTGGAATGAAATCGTCGCTGAAACTGCCGTGGCCTGGAACCAGCTCACGCCCGATGAACGCAAGGACGAAAACTGCGGCATTTTCGCACAGGATTACGGACAAGCAGGAGCAATTGATTTCCTCGGTCGTAAGTACGGTCTGCCCAAGTCCCTCAGCGGACACCAGACGTGGTTCCTCTGGGGCCCTCGCGGCTACTCGGGTAATTGCATGATCGTGCTCGATGACCGCCGCAAAAAGCTCGAACAATTGTGGAACAACGTTCAATACGTCGGAACGTCTGCCGATAATCCTTATGCTCTTGAAAAGGAGGTCCCGGTCTTTATTTGCCGCGGTTCGAAATTCGGCACGATCACTGATTTGTGGCCGGAGGTGAAGAAGTGGCGATAACGCTTCATCAATGTAGCGCCTGACGAACACGTTGCAGCTGTTCAGTTAAATCTTGCTTCTATTCGAGCAGTATCTTGGGACTGGGCGTCCTGTGCCAGGGCTCGTTCCCCCCGTTATTGACGTTCCAAATAAAACCAGGCCCGCGCCATGCTGCTGATACAAGCGCTCGATTTCGCGGTCGCGTCGCACGTTGCGGACTCAATGGTAAGACAACCGGCGGAGCTGAATTTGTCTAAGGAATTGGTGTTCCGTGCAGGACACACGTATAAAAGGCTGGTGTTCAGCGATACCAATCCGCTCTTGTCAGTGGCATTCCGCTTTTGCCGCCAGCGGTTTTGACCAGCAATGATTGATACAAATCGAGCTTGCCTGATCGGAAATAATGGGCTGATCCGGCAAGATAAAGCCGCCAGATTCGAAATTTGAGTTCGCCGATCAATTCTTTGGCCTTCGCTTCCTTAGATTCGAGCCTGCGCAGCCACTGAACCAACGTGAAGAAATAATGCTCGCGAAGGTTTTCGACATCCCGTACCTCAAGGCCGGTTTCTTCGGCGCGGGCGAGCATAGTGGAAATGGGGGCAAGTTCGCCATCGGGAAAGACATAAACGTCCGTGAAGGTTTTCTCGCTGGCCTTTGGACGATCCCCAGCCCGGCCAATGCCATGGTTCAGAAAAACTCCGCCCGGCTTCAGAAGTCGGAATGCGCAGCGAAAGTATTCCGGCAACGCCCTTTCGCCGACATGTTCGACCATCCCAACGCTGACAAGCTTATCCACGGGGCCAAGCTGATGTGCATCACGGTAATCGAGCAACCGAACTTCGCACCGCGAAGAGAGCCCTTCTTCGCGGATTCGTCTCTGCGCCAGTTCGAGTTGCCGCCGGCTCAAAGTGATTCCGACCGCGCTGACTCCGTAATACTTCGCCGCATGGCGAATCAATCCGCCCCAGCCGCAGCCGATATCCAGTAATCTCTCCCCGGGGCGCAGCCTCAATTTGCGGCAGATGTGATCCAGCTTTTGAATTTGCGCCGATTCAAGCGAATCATTCGTCGACTTGAAATAGGCGCACGAGTAAACCATTTCCGGATCGAGCCACAGCGAGTAAAACTCATTTGAAAGGTCGTAGTGAAAGCTGACCGCCTGCTGGTCTCGCGCTCTGGAATGCGTTCGACCATGGAGCTCCGCGCGTGCTTGTTCTCCGTGCAGTTTCGAGGGCAGTCCGAGCACCGTGCTTGCCACGCGCAATTTCTGCGTCGCCCCGAAATGCACGCTTTCAAGGTACTCGGCGATCGGAAAAACAGCGAGGATGTCGCCGGAAATGTCAAAGTCCCCGTAGATGAAAGCTTCGCCGAGCGCGACCTGCCGATCAGAGCGAAGCAGTGAGCGCAGGACGCTGGGGTGGTGAATGTACCACGTGAAGCGGCAGAACTGGCCGGGTTCGGCGTCCAAACGGGACCCGTCCCAGAACTTGATTGCGAAATCGCGCGGATGATAATCATGCAGCAACTGCTGCACAATTCCCATTGCCTTCGACGACGACTCTCGTTCAACCGCTCGTGCTTGCTCTGCCATTGGCCGTCAATTATGCTCCACTAGTCTTGAGTGATTACAGAAAAATCTGTGCCCTCCCAGTGCTGTACATTCGGCCAATAGAAGGTGAAGACGATCGTATGGCCGGCGTCCAGCGTATTGGTCGGCATATCAGCAAAATAGATGCCTAGACCGGTGTCTCGCGTTGGCAAATCGTGCGCCGTTTGCCATCCGTCTTTGCTCCAATGCACAACCGCGGGAGCCTGAAGGGCGATGCGAAGAGTCTTTCCCGCCGGGACAACGCGGCATTTGTTATTGAACCGCCATTCCCAGTGCACAGCCTTACGCTTCTCCATGCGATACCGCTTCGAAGGTTGCGGCGGCTGGTCGAAAATTTTGCCGTCTTTCAGCGAGCGTACTAGCTTGATGTATTCAGAATGTGCCCATACCAGCGGGCATGCCGATCCCGAAGCCTTGCCGAGAAAAAGCTCGCGGGCGGGAATGTCGGCAGCGTCCCACACCTGTTCTGGCAAGAGTCGGCTGGCTTCCGAGGACAAGCTCATAGTGCGAAGGAGTTCCTCAGCCCCGGCCTTATTTCCTGCCTCAATCTCATAGTGTGCGCGCTCGCCTGAGAGCAATGGCCATGCGCGCCCAATTCCAGTTCCGTCGAACGGAGCCCCGTCTGCATGCTCACCATAGCCATCATCGTTGTATCGGTGCCAACACGGTCCCTGTGGCAGCTTCACCTTCAACAATGCATCAACGACTTTAATTGTATTCAGAATTTTGGGATCATTAGGAGCGCGCAGTCCGAAACGAACCAACGCCAGTGCGTCGGGACTTATGATGTGCGAAGCCCGCTCCAGATCTTGGCCCGGCGCACGGTTTTTAATCGGCACAAATCCCTCGGTCGGTGATGGTGCACAATCCGTCTCCGGTGGCGCGATGCGGACGTAATATCCATCTACTCCAATCTGCCGCGCGAGGTCGCCGTTCGTCGAGTACGTCCAGCGTTCGACGTTCTCATTCCAATTATCCGCGAGTTCTCGAAGATATAAAGCAAGGTTGGATTCTCCGACCAAATCCGCAATATCCGCTGCTGCAAGCAATCCGGCAATCTCAACGGCTAACGTAAAGGGGGAATAGCCCGCGTCCTCTTCCCACCTGTCTTGCTGGGTTACCGGCCCATTACAAGCAACGAAACTCGCCGCCCGTTTCACCATCGGCCACCAGCGCTTCATATCCCCCAGGGTGGCCGGAGCTTCACGGCGAAGTAGGTCAAGCAGCAAGATGGGAAAGGCAGCCTCGTCCATCTGGGAGCCGCCCCAATATGGCCGTCCATCCAGCCACATGTTCTGTGGCCAGCGACCGTCGGCCTCCTGCGTCGCCTCTAGGTAGTGCAGCACGCGCACCGCGTCACCGATTGCTCCGGCCGCAAGAAAGCCGCCGGCGGTTTCGACCAGATCGCGTGGCCACACCAGGTGATAGCCGCCGAGGTCCTCGTCCCCTTTATTGAATCCCCATGGTATAGAGAGGCTCGCAATGACACCGCCGAGAAAGTCCTTGGACTCGTGGGCTCGCAAGATCGCGGTGCTCGAGCGATACAGATCGTGATCGGCATTCTGATCGAGGGGCAGTAATGTTTTGTGCCAGCTTTTCCATTGCGAAACATAATCACGAAAAACATGATCGTAGTCATCGAGCAGGCTGGCGCGGGCCTGAGCTGCGGCTTCTGCCCAGATTCCACCGAAGCCGATTGCAAGCACGAATTCACTATTGCAAGCAGCAAGGTCGATCTCTCCGGTTAGCGCTACATTTCCATTTTCCGCACGTTCATACAGTTGTGTAAGCCGAAAATTCCGGGAGAGATCTTGCCATCCATCCGAGTAGCCGGCGAACCCCACAGACGTTTTCTTCCACGGAGCCGAGCAGGCAAACGCGAGCGCCAATCCTCCGGGGAATTCGGCAAAGAGCATCGGCACACCCTTGTAGTCTCCTGTCCACCCGGTGTTGTGATTTCCAAAGTTGCCGAGATGCGGAGCAAGTAGGGCATACACGCGGAAGTTCAGGGTCGCGCTAAGCGGGGTGAAACGAATTTTCTGCAGAACAACACTACGATGCGGATCGGCAAAAATTTCTTTTTCGATCCGATACTTGCGGCCCAGCTCTGTATTCTTCAGGCGGTAAGCAGGAACGCCGGGCTCGACGGGAGCAATTTCAAACTGGCAGTGCCGTTTTTCTTCTGAGAAGTAACTTTGCCCGTCAGCCACAAGTAAACCCATGTCACGAGTACAAGCTGTGTCCACTCGAGGGAAATAAATTTCGTTAAGGATTCCGTGGCTGATGGTGAACCACACACGGCTAGTGCGATTGAGCGCCGTTCCAATGCCGGTCTTCGCGCTTGACGTCCATCGCGGAGGAATGCCGGGCCAGCCAGGCGCAGAGTTGTTCGAGTCGCTCATCGTTCCGCTCCCGGCGCTCGGGCCGGAGCAATTATTTCGAAACAGGAATGTTAACAGGCAATCCCGTATCAGATGGGCCCAGCCGCCCGGAATAGAGCGCCATGCCTACGACCGCGTCCACTCCTATTCGATGCAGATGCTCGACCTCGTCGTAAGTTGCAATTCCTCCGGCAACGATGAGCTGTTTGGTTGTTGCCGTTTTCAACCGCCGCACCGGCTCGAGTGGCAGGCCAGTCATTGTGCCTTCGGTATCAATATGCGTGTAAAGAAATGCAGAGCAAAAAGGTTCAAGCGCACGGACCATTTCGAGCGGTGTAATGTCCGTGACTTCGCGCCAGCCCCGGATCGCAACCTTGCCGCCCTTGGCGTCAATTCCGAAAACGAGTCTGCTTTCGCCTAATTCTTTCGCGAGCTGTATTGCGAAGTCCGTATTCATCACGCCTTGCCGAATCAGCGACGAGCCAAGAATTATGCGCCGGGCTCCCAAAGCAAGCGTTTGTCTCGCAATTTCAACTGAGCGAATACCGCCACCCACCTGGCAGGGAAGTCGTCTCACGAAATATTCGATCAGTGCGGAGTTTGAGCCACGGTCCATCGCGGCATCCAGATCGATCAACTGAATCAGTGGAAATGACGAAAACCGCGCCAGCCATTCGTCGAAATTATCAAACTCCAGCTTCTTCTCTTTTCCCTGGACGAGCTGGACAATTTTGCCACCCATCAGGTCAATGGATGGAATCAGCATGGGAACCTCATCGGAATTCCTGCTGCGAATAGTCGGGATTTTAGGTCTGAAATTGAAGTCAGGCCGAAGTGAAAGATCGAAGCCGCAAGCGCAGCATCGGCTGCGCCTTGTCTAAATACTTCGACAAAGTGATCGGCATTACCGGCGCCCCCGGAGGCAATCACAGGAATCCGCACAGTTTCGGAAATCGCGTGGGTCAGCTCACAATCGAAACCGATCCCGGTTCCGTCACGGTCCATCGAGGTTAGCAGGATCTCCCCCGCGCCCCGACTCTCGGCTTCCTTCGCCCACTCCAGGGCATCTTTTCCGGTTGGCTTGCGCCCACCTGAAACATGTGCTTCGAAGCTTGAGCCATTGCGCTTCGCATCAATTGCCACAATCACCGCCTGCGAACCAAAGCGCTGCGCAATGCACGTGATTAAAGAAGGATCAGCGATGGCCGCGGAGTTGATGCTGATTTTGTCTGCTCCGGCATCGAAGATCGCGCCCGCATCTTGCAACGTACGCACGCCGCCGCCGACCGTAAACGGAATAAAGAGCTCTTTTGCAGTCCGTCGGACCGTGTCTGTGAGAGTCGCGCGTTTCTGATGTGTAGCGGTGATGTCGAGCAGAACAATTTCATCGGCACCGGCGCTGCTATGTGCCGCCGCCAATTCCGCTGGATCGCCTGCATCGCGCAGGTTAAGGAATTGCGTGCCCTTCACCACGCGTCCCGCGTCGACGTCTAAACACGCGATGATTCGTTTCGTCAGCATTACAGCCTGCAAAAATTCTCCAGGATTCTGAGCCCAACCATGCCCGATTTTTCCGGATGAAACTGCACTCCGAACAGGTTCTCGTGCTCAACCGCCGCCGAGAATGCGCCGCCGTATTCGCATTCCGCCGCAGTTGCCGTGAGCAATGGAACACGGTAAGAGTGCGTGAAATAAACGTAAGAACCCGGCGCAACTCCGCTCAGCAGTCGCGATGCATTTTTCCTGATTAGCAAACTATTCCAGCCCACATGAGGCGACTTAACGACGGCAGGGAAGCGGCTGCACTCGCCCGGCCAGAGCGCAAGGCCGGGCACGTCGGGGGCTTCATCGCTCGAGGCCAGCATCCATTGCATGCCGACACAGATACCGAGGAAGGGCACACCTTTTTCTATTTTTTCAAGAATTACGTCACGCAAGCCCGCATTATCAAGGGCTGTTGTCGCCGCAAAATGACCTACGCCAGGAAGAACAATCTTCTCTGCCGTCGCTACTTCCTCCGGTGTCGACGTGACCACCGTCTTCGATCCCAGGTGATCAAACGCCTTTTTCACCGAGGTCAGATTTCCAGCTTTGTAATCTACAATCGCGATCATTACAACAATCCTTTTGTGCTAGGGAGAAGATCTTTCATTTGCTTGTCCTGCCAGCAGGCGGCACGCACCGCCCGGGCAAACGCCTTGAATAGCGCCTCAATCTTGTGATGGTTGGAGCGGCCATACATGATTCGCGCATGAACATTTGCGTTTGCGCCACGGGCAAATCCATCGAAGAAATCGTGAACTAACTCCGACTGCAGATCACCGACAACTCGCACGCGAACCTTTGTATCGGTTACTGCCGCCGCGCGTCCGGAAAAATCAACCGCAGCTAATCCCAATGTTTCATCCATTGGCATGACAAAGTATCCGGCACGCAGAATTCCTCGCTTGTTGCCGAGAGCCTGCGCGAATGCCTGTCCGAGCGCTATTCCTACATCTTCCACCGTATGGTGCTGATCCACATCGAGGTCTCCGGTAGCTGTAAGTTCCAGATCAAATCCGCCGTGATGGGCGAACAATTCGAGCATGTGGTCAAAAAAACGAATGCCGGTCGAGATTTTGTATTGACCCCGACCCTCGATTACGAGCCGAATACGAATCTGCGTCTCTTTCGTATTGCGGTCGATCGCAGCCTTCCTCATCGCGTTACCTTCTCGCGCAATCCGATTTCGGCGAAAACATCTCGGATTGCGGCAAGCAGGTGCTGATTATGTTCTCGGGTTCCGACCGTGATGCGCACGCAATCTTGGCAGCCATAATCGCTTGACCTGTCGCGAACTAAAATTCCGCGCGCCCGCATCTTTGCGATGAACGGCTTCGAATGCCGGCCGAGATGCGTCAGAACGAAATTCGCCTGGCTAGCCCAGAAGTGTACTTCCCAATTCTCCAACTCAGATTCAAGCTGTTCGCGGCCTTGGATCGTTTGCTGAACATAAGTGGCAATGTAGTCCTGGTCGCTCAAAGCAGCAGGCAAACAGGCGAGTGCAACGGAGTTTAGGTTGTATGGCGAACTCGCGCGGCGTAGAAATTGCATTGGCTCTTCATTTCCCATCAGCACGCCAATTCTCAATCCCGCCATGCCGTAAGCCTTTGAAAAGGTCCGTGAAACAAAAAGGTTGGGAATGTCGCGCCATTGCGGAGCGATTGTTTCGCCGCAAAACTCAAAATACGCTTCATCGATCAGTAGTGCGGCATCCGGCGCGGTTTGAGCAATTTTCATAAGATCAGAAATCTTCGCGAACGTTCCGGTCGGATTATTTGGGTTCGCAACAGCGATGAAGCGTGTTTTGCTTGTGATTGCACCCAGAACAGTGTCGGTCGGAAATTCGAAATTGCTGTCTGCGGGAACTGAAATTACACGCGCGCCAGTTTGCGCGGCATAGATCTCATACATCGCAAAAGTCGGGACCACTACAATTGCTTCGTTTCCAGGCTCGAGAAACGTCTCGCAAACCAGATGAATTGCTTCATCAGTTCCATTTGTAAGCAGCAGCTCTGCCGGCGAAGCTCCCAGATGTTTCGCGATGATCCGCTCGCCAGGTTCGCGTTCCGGATAACGAGCCAGCGTTTCACCGTCAAGCTCTCGCAATTTTTGCAACACTCGCGGAGAGCATCCCTCGGTGTTCTCGTTGAAATCAAGCCGCAGTCCCTGGCGACCACCGAGCGGAGGATGATATTGCTTGAGCGTACGTATCGCTTCTCTCGCCTTAAGCATTGGCGCACCTCACGCGGATGGAATCGGCATGAGCTTGCAAGCCTTCGGTTTCGGCGAGGCGAATGATTGCAGGCGCCATTTGCTTCAATCCCTTTGAAGAAAGCTCCTGCACCGAAATCAGTTTGACAAAATCCATCACGCTCAGGCCCCCTCGAAAGCGTGCCGCACCCGCGGTCGGCAGCACATGATTTGGACCAGAGGCGTAATCTCCTGCAGCCTGTGCTGAATACTCCCCAATGAAAACTGAACCCGCATTGTGCACGAGAGATAAGTCTTTCTTCTCAACCGTGATGTGTTCGGGCGCGATGCGATTTGCCCACTCGAAAGCTTGCGCGTGCGATCCCGCGATCAACGCAGCACCGCGATTCCCGAGCGATTTCTGCGCAATTTCATTGTTGTGTAAGGGCGGGCGTCCACGTCCACCCTCCTGCAATGTGCTCACGACGCTAGCGCCCAACTTTTTTGAGGTGGTAATAAACACCGCCAGTGTTTCCGGATCATGTTCCGCTTGAGCAACCAAATCCGCGGCAATGAACGCCGGATTGCCCTTCGAGCTGACGATTACTACCTCAGTCGGTCCCGCCAGCATGTCAATCGCGCAATCGAATGACACTAACTTTTTCGCCGCAGTCACGTACAAGTTTCCAGGACCAACGATCTTGTCGACGCGAGCAAGGATGTCTGTCCCATAAGCAAAGGCCGCAATCGCCTGAGCGCCGCCAACGCGGTAGAACTCGCTCACACCTAGCATTCCCGCCGCCGCCAACACTTCGGAACTCGGCCGAGGCGAAACTACGCGGATCCTCTTCACTCCGACGACCTTTGCTGGAATGACCGTCATCAGCAGTGTCGAGACGAGCGGGAATCTGCCTCCGGGAACGTAGCAGCCAACTGAATCCAGTGGCCTTACTATCTGTCCGAGTGTGATTCCATTCCGCGAGCATCTCCACTCTTTTGGTTTCTGCCATTCGCAAAATTGTCGAATGTTCTCGGACGCAATGCGCAAAGCTGATTTGAGCTTCGCAGGGGCGTGTTTCCACGCGTTCTTTAACTCAGATTCCTCTACCCGCAGCTTCTGGTCCGGCCCGAGTCCATCGAACTCTCGCGCATATCTCGAAAGCGCTTCATCTCGGTGAGTACGAACATCGTCAATAATCCGCCGCACCATTGGTTCGATTTCATCCAGCAGCGAGCCACGACCCTGCAGTTCGTTCACGTAAGCTTCGGCAGCCGTCCCTTCGAGCATCCGCATTACATCACCACCTTGTTCAGCGGATATTCCACAATTCCTTGCGCGTTGGCTTCTTTCAGCCTCGGAATCACCTGCCAAGCCTGTGATTCCTCAATCACCGTATTGACCGCAAGCCACTCGGGATCGCTAAGCGTTGAAATCGTCGGGCGCTTCAATGCAGGCAAAACTCCGAGTACGCGCTCCAGATCATTCTTGCGAACGTTCAGCATGAGCCCGACTCGGTCCTTTGCTTCCATCGCGCCGCGCAGCATTAATGCAAGGTTTTCAATTTTGCGCCGCTTAGAGGAGTCCCCCCAGGCCGTTTTATTCGCAATAATTTGCGTATTGCTTTCAAGTACCGTTTCCACGATGCGCAGGTGATTCGCTCGCAGTGAACTACCAGTTTCCGTAACTTCGACAATTGCATCCGCCAACATCGGTGGTTTCACTTCAGTTGCCCCCCACGAAAACTCGACACGCACCTCTACGCCGCGAGAAGCAAAATAATTCCGCGTTACATTCACAAGCTCCGTAGCGATAATGCGTCCTTGCAGGTCCTCCGGCTTTTCATACGACGAGCTCTCCGGCACCGCCAACACCCAACGTACTTTTCCCCGGCTCTGTTTCGCGTAGATTAAATCGCTAACCGTGACCACCTCCAACCCGCTTTCGATTACCCAATCAAGTCCGGTCAGGCCGGCGTCAAGAGCTCCATGCTCGACGTATCGCGCCATCTCCTGCGCACGAATCAGCATGCACTCGATCTCGGGATCACCCGTCGAAGCGAAATACGAACGCGAATTGACGTGAATCGGCAATCCCGCTTGCCCGAACAACTGCAGCGTTGCTTCTTGCAAACTGCCTTTCGGAATTCCGAGTCGGATTTTCATTTCACAATCTCCGCCGCGACGGAGTTCGCACCGACCGGAATTGGCTTGGTAAAGCACGAGCGTGTGCCTTCATGACAGACGACACCTGCTCCCTCAACCTCGACCTGAATCAGCAGGGAATCGTAGTCACAATCGGTAGAGGCTGAGATCACCTTTAAGCGATTTCCCGAGGTCTCACCTTTAGTCCAAAGCTCGTTTCGGGTACGGCTGTAGAACGTGACATACCCATGCTCATGCGTTCTCTGCCAGGCCTCACGATTCATGAACCCAAGCATCAGCACATCGCCATTTCGCGAATCCTGCACCACTGCGGGAACTAAACCCTGCATTTTTTCAAAATCGATTGTCATAATCTTCCTGTCAATTCAAACCACAGAAACACAGAGTCACGGAGAATCCCAACTTGGTCAGTGCAGATCGTTGCAAGCGCTCTGTCCACCGGTCCTCAATTATTGAATGATCCGCTGTTCCAGTGTTCCAGTGTTCCAGTGTTCCAGTGATCCAGTGATCCAGTGGTCAATTTCTCTCAGTGCCTGAGTGTCTCCGTGTCACATATGGGTGTTAAAAACAAAAAGCCCGCTGAGCCTTTTGCGCTCCAGCGGGCCTTGGAACCTGTGTTTTGCTGACTAACTCAGCTTCACACCGCCGCCGTCGCGCCGTGCGCGTGATGGTGGTGATGATGATGGTGCCGAGTCAGCATGAAAGTATTAACCTACGTGAGCTACCGTAGTTGCGTCAATTCGAAAAAATTGATGGCGAGAATCGTCTTTCTGGATAGCGGCTAGAGTTTCTCGTAGAATTCGCAGGCCGAGCATGAAATAAAGATCCCGCCCGGAACGCCGCGCTCGCGATCTTTCACGCGCTTGACGATGCGAGTCGGTTTGCCACACTTAGGGCAATCCGTGCTCTTGGTCGTGTCCATGACTTTTTTGCGGTCTGCTGTTTTGGCGATCTTAGGCATGTATCTCCTGAATTTCTGGGTGTAATTGCATTTTAACATCCAGTGCCGAACAGTTAGGTCTCAGGACAGCTTGGTGCCTTCCTAAAACTTCGGTTCGATCCGTTGCATTTGCTCAAGTATTGATCGCGCCGCCGCTGCGGGATTTTGAGCCGACGTGATCGGCCGACCCACAACGATGTGACTTGCGCCTGCCGCGATGGCGTCCGCCGGAGTTACTACGCGGGCTTGATCGCCGCTTTGTGAGCCGGCCGGCCGCACGCCCGGGGTCACTACGAGAAAATCAATTCCCATCTCTTTTCGCACAATCTGTGCTTCGTGCGCTGAGCTCACTACGCCGGAGCATCCGGCATCTCGGGCCATAGATGCCAGTCGCGCAACCTGATCCATCACGGCCCCCGCCACTCCGACCTGATTCAGATCTTGCTGGTCCATGCTCGTCAGCACGGTGACGGCCAAGATTTTCAAAACTTCTGAATTGGATTGAGAGCTCCCGGCTGGACGGCCGCCCGAGCGCGCACCTTCCACGGCTGCGGCTAGCATTTTTTTTCCACCGGAAGCATGCACCGTCAGCATACTTACTCCAAGTTGGGCCGCCTCGCGAACCGCCGAGGCGACGGTGTTTGGAATGTCGTGATATTTCAGGTCGAGGAACACTCGATGTCCTGAACGTACCAATTCCCGAACAATCGCTGGCCCCTCAGCCGTGTAAAGCTGCATCCCGACTTTATAAAAGCGCACACGGTCGCCTAGCTGAGCCACAATTCTCTGCGCCTCGGCGGCGGATCGCACGTCCAGCGCCACAATGAGTCGGTCGCTATCTATCGAGCTCTGGGTGGAGGTTCTTCGTGATTCCGGATTCGCAGAAAAGGTCATCAGCTAGAGTCTAAGACAAACATCGGACTTTGGAGTTGGAGGAAATTAGCTGAAGAAACTTTGGGGGCGGATAGCCAGCCGAAGGCGGAAGTGGAAGGGCAGATGAAGGTAGAAAAAAATACGACGGAGAAGAGGACGGGTCCAAACCGTCCTCTTATAGCTTGAAACTATGGTTGCAGTACCGGTTCGCGGAGGAGTGCCATGGTCACAGCGTCGTCTGTTCTCGGAAGAACGTCGAGCCGGACCCGCTGGATACCCTTGCGATCAAACTTCAGCACGCAAGCCGCATTGTAAGAGAGGTCGATAATCCGCCCCGGAACAACTGGTCCCCGGTCGTTGATCCGCACGATCACCGAACGCCGGTTCCTCAGGTTGGTCACCTTTACTAGCGTCCCCAGCGGCAAAGTCATATGAGCCGCCGTGAGGTCGTACATATTGTAAGGTTCTCCGCTGGCTGTCGCCTTGCCTTCGAAGTATTCCCCGTACCACGAGGCCGTCCCTATCTGGTAAGGACCGTTGCTGCGCGTCGCGGTAATAACCGTGGCGGGCTTGGCTGTGTGTTCTGATATTTTTTTCTGGTTAGCTGACCCTGAGCTGGTTGGCCCCTGAGCCGCTCCGAATCCGACGAGCAAAAGCAACGTCAGACCTTGAGCTATTCGAACTCGCATCAGATACCCTCCATCGTCAAGTCACCCTCCCTGGCAAAACTTTCGTCCAACTTCGAAAATGCTAGGTGGCCAGTGGCGGCGTGTCAATTGGGATTGCTGTGTATAAGTCCCTTAGGACAGTTACAGATAGGTGAAGTAATCTGCATACGGTTTTCAATATATCCGCGTAAGTTACTGATCAACAGGGGAATGCTTGTTTGCAAATGAGTTAATAACCTCGTTTAGCGTGCTCTGTGCAATTTTTTCGTAATTGTTTTTTCAGCAACTTAGGGACGAAACAGCTAAGAATCCTGCTTTCTATTACTTACATTGACTTATGCCATCACTTGCCTCGTTGCCGGTCTACGTCTCAAAGCCCGATTTTGCTTGCTTACACTTTTCCGATACATTCGCCTCATGCCCGAAGCTCCTCCGATCGTCCTCAGCATCGCCGGCTTCGATCCTTCATCTGGCGCTGGAGTCACGGCTGACGTCAAGACAATCGCCGCTTTAGGTTGTTATGGGATAAGCGCAATAACCGCTCTTACAATCCAGTCCACCGCCGGGGTAAGGCGGGTTATCCCAGTCGAACCTGAGTTGCTAGTAGAGAGCTTGGACGAACTGGTCAGAGACGTGAAGGTGTCCGCAGTACATATCGGAATCTTGGGGACTGGAAATCTCGTCTCCACAGTCGCCCGATTTCTGCGGCACGCTAGACTTCCCAATGTGGTTCTCGATCCTATCCTGGTTTCCTCTTCCGGTAGCCGCCTGCTGGACACCCCCGGGGTCGAACTTCTGCGCCGTGAACTGATGCCTTTGGCAGACGTTATTACCCCAAATATTGACGAAGCCGCAGCCCTCACCGGACTTGAAGTTAAGAACCCAGACCAGATGGCCGTGGCTGCAGAGCGCTTTCATGAAATGGGCGCGGAGGCGGTCGTGGTCACGGGCGGCCATTTGGATCCGAGCAGCGATATCTTGAGCGTGAGCGGCGAGGTGGTACGAAAATTCCAAGGAGAGCATCTGCGGTCCACGAATACCCACGGTACAGGCTGTGCCTTTTCAACAGCCCTAGCCTGTTATTTGGCCCTTGGGGAAAGGCTGCCGATGGCGGTTGCTCGCGCAAAAACCTATGTCACTGAAGCAATTAGGAGCAGTTATTCAATCGGAACGGGCCGTAGCCCGATTAATCATATGTACCGCCTAAGGGCTATGGATGTCGAGAAGTAAGATCAATTCTGGGGTTTGCGGTTCCGCAGAAGAATTCCTGCCAGGAATGCGGCGCACGCTGCCATCAGCCACTGAATGCGCCATAGCTGAACGGCTTGGAAATCCGATGAATCGTGCACGCTGACAAACCCCATCGAGAGCGCGACTACCATGAACGCAATACCGATCAAGAACGCACACAAAGTCGGAAGGGGTAGCCCAAACCAGGCTTTTACGCTGGCGAATTCGAGGGCACGAAAAAGGCCTAGGTACTTGCTCCAGCTTGCGGGATCCGGAACAAGATCGGCTCGGTGACGATTGGCGCCGCAAATATGGCAAAATGCAGCGCCAACCATGAACTCGGTTCCGCAACGCCGACAGGCTTCGGCCAGGTTTGTCGCAGCACTAAGCTGAGACAGGGGAGGGCGCCAAAACTCCTGCTGAACGTCGTGAACCGCGTCACCCATTAACATGTTCCTTCGAACAGCACAGGGCACGTTTTGTTCCAAAGCACTTGCCCGGAAACTATAATGCCTTTAGCAACTTACGTTTCGCACGCATTAATAAGAGGCATTGACGCCAAGCAAGAATTACTCTTGAGAGTGCAAAGTTTCTAATCGTCAAGTAAAAAGCGTGAATCTGACGTGCGCAATGTACTAGTCAACTCGGCACTGCGACCGATTCTCAGATACACTGCAAGTAAGTCTCTGCTTCGGGTCGAACGGATTCTGTCTTGTTTCTTCCTACCGGATTTCGCCCTTTCGCACTCCTGATGGTTGCGGCCTTATGCGCCAGCGGTCAGACTGCGGAAAATGCAAGCCCAGCATTTCCGACCCAGGCCTCACCTTCTCTCTCGAGAAGCACCTCTCGATCCCGTGAACCGCTAAGTGGGGTGGCATTTGACCACTTCTACAACATGGAATACGAACGTGCGATCCAGGAATTCAATACTTTTTACGAGCGTCACCCGGACGATCCGGATGCGATTAATCACCTGCTAAATGCTGTTCTCTTTCATGAGCTCTATCGCATCGGGGCTCTCAGCGCGGCAGAGTACGCCAATGACAGCTTTCTGACCGCGACTCACGAGCCTGCGGATCCACATACCTGCGAGCAAATCAAATCCCTTGTACAGAAAGCGTTGGCGGTCGAGAACCGCCGTCTAAATGCAAATTCGAAGGACGTCGCGGCACTATACGCGCGCGGAGTAACCAGAGCTGAATTTGCAACTTACACCGCGTTAATCGAGCACGCCTGGTTCTCGGCCTTGCGCAATGCCGTCGCAGCCCGGCATGACCACGAAAAGGTGCTGGAACTTGATCCCAGCAATGTCGACGCCAAGCTTATAGTTGGCGCCCATAATTACGTCGTGGGAAATCTGCCCTGGGCCGTAAAAACTGCGTCCAGTATGGTTGGCCTTGGTGGTAACAAGGAAAAAGGCCTCGAGTACCTGCACGAAGCGGCTACGGGAAACGGCGACGCAAGCGTTGACGCGAAAATCGTCCTGGTGGTTTTTTTGCGCCGTGAGCGCAGATATGACGAATCGCTTCGAATTCTACGCTCGCTAGAACCGCAGTATCCCCACAACGTGCTTTTCGCCATGGAAGAGGGAAACCTTCTCAATGCCAAAGGCCAGCACCGTGACGCTGAAGAAACTTATCGCCGTGTATGGCAGAACGGCAGGAAGGGCAAGTATTCAGGCCTTCATTACGAAATCGCGGCCACAGCTCTAGGGGACTTGCTCCGTTCTGAGAAGAACTATGAAGGGGCAGCGGCTGCTTACGAGGAGGTAAGTGAAATTTCTAAGCCGGATCCAGAGATCGCGCAAAGGGCGGCTCTTGGCGCGGGCGAAATGTACGATCTGTTACACAAACGCGATCTTGCCTTGAAGAAATACGAAGCCGTCGTAGCGCTGAACGCCCGTTCTACTCAGGCCGACATTGCGCGGAAAAGAATCAAAGACCCGTACAAAGGGTCGTAACTTCCGGCCTTGCTTTTCTGGAACTTCCCGTCTATCTTGCGCGTATCTAAACTTGGAGGTCAGCCATGTACTGCAACTATTGTGGCAAATCCATTCAGGACGATGCAGCCGTTTGTGCTTATTGCGGTACGCGCGTCGGGGGGGTGGTCGCGCGCAAGCGCCTGGTACGACCGCGCGAAGGGCGCAAAATTGCCGGCGTTTGTCTCGGCATGGCGGAGTACTTCGATTTGGACATAACTCTCGTCCGTCTTGTGTGGTTGATTACAGCCTGCGTCACGGGAATCGGATTTATTGGATACCTTATCGCATGGATCGTTATGCCCGAGGAGCCGCATTTGCTCGCAGCACATGTGCAAGCACAGCAGGTTACGAATCCATAAGGTCGGTGGTATGCAGGAACGAATCTCCCGATTCGTAAAGAATTTCTTTGCCGCGCTTGCACACTGTTCGTTGGAGGATTTTCCATTCGGGGATGCTGACGGTCATGGAAGCATTTTCGCGACAGTGCTCGGTTGCGTGGCCCTCTTGGTTACGTCTGTTCTCGTGTGTGCCGGAGTCATCGCACTTGTGTATGGATTCGTGCAAGTCACCTACGAGTTGATGTTCGATCCCAACAGTCACGACGTGGCGGCGCGATTATTTGGCCTCTCAATCACCCGGACAAATCGGATGTGATATCTGTTGCCGCGTTACGTGAACTTATAATTTGAAGATGCAGCGCATCTTCAGCGACGACGCTGAAATTTTCTACGACGTCGCAGGTGCCGGGTCACCAGTACTTCTTCTGCATCCGTTTCCTCTGAACCACGAATTTTGGATTCCCGTTTCTCGATTTCTCTCATCGCGATATCGCCTGATCATGCCTGACCTGCGGGGCCACGGAGAATCCGGGCTCGGGGATGGCCCTGCAACTATGCAAAAACATGTTTTCGATCTGGTGAGCATTCTGAATGATGCTGATGTTGAACGTGTGCCGGTGGTGGGCGTCTCGATCGGCGGTTACATAATCTTCGAATTTTGGCGCCACTTCCGCGATCGGATCAGTGCTCTGGTGCTCTGCAATACGAAAGCTCAAGCCGATAGTCCCGAAGCCCGAAACGCTCGGTTGGAATCCGCGAACGATGTCCTTCAGCGCGGCACTGGGTCGTTCTTCGAAGGCATGGCCAAAAAATGCCTAGGGGAGACCACTAAATATTTGCGTCCCGATCTCGTCGAAGGCGCGTTACGCATGATGCGCAAAATGTCTGCCGAAGATGTCGCCGGAGTGCAGCGCGGCATGGCTGCCCGGCCAGATTCCATGTCGACTCTGAAGACGATCAACATTTCAACTCTGATCATCACCGGAGACGAAGACAAAATGACCGGAGTTCCCGAGGCCGAGCTGATGAAGCAGAATGTTCAAAACAGCCAGCTGAAAGTCGTCAGTAAAGCGGGCCACTATTCACCCTGGGAGCAGCCGGAAGAAGTTGGGCGTATATTGCGCCAGTTTTTCGACTCCGGCTATGGCAAATGAAAAGCGCCCCAGAGAATCCCTGAGGCGCCATAAATTACTGCAAAACGCAACTGGCTATGACCCGTTCTCACACACGGTCAGCCCTTCGCCATGGAACGTGAATTCTCCGTTTACCGACGTACTCGGCGGAGCGCCGAAATAGGGCAGCGTCACAAGATCCTGCAAGTTATATGTGAACCCGTTTGTGCCTTTGTATGGAAAATCGCCATAGTTCGAGTCGTTCTCTAAGGGATCACCATTTTCCAAAATTCCGCAGGGAGTATTGTTCCCGTTCGTGTTTACGACCAGCGGATCGTCCGCCCACTCGCCTATTTCATGGGAAAGTGCGGAAACATCCTGTGCAAATACTCCCGCGCGGTCCACGTAAGTCGCTTGTGCATATGCTTGCGGAGCGCTGATGCTGCCTTCGGAGCTGTGATATCCGCCGATGCAGCATCCACCGCTCTCGGTTAAGTACACGTCATATGTAAGAAAAATCGGCAAGGTGTTCGGTTGAATTCCAAGCTTAGCAATGAGAGTTTCGGCTTGCGCGTCAAACCAATTGATATCCACCAAGCCTGCCGTGAACCCAAATACAGTGCCGGTTTTTCCATATCGAGAAGATGGACTCAGCGTCTGCTCCGCCAGCACTGTGGGGCCGCCCAGCAGCAGGTGATATCCCGTGTGACTTTTCACTGTTCCCCAGAAGTTTGCTCGCTGGTAGGCGTCGATGTACTGGGTTGTGCCCATGTTCACGCCGCCCGAAGTGAACGCGATTCCCTTAAAAACGGGAGACGCAACAGTGTTGGCTGTTACCGTTTTTCCATTCGAGAGCACATGGGAAGGATCATAAGTTGTCTTCACACCTTGTCGGTTCGTGATTACAACCTTCACAGGGATGATCTCAACTGCCACCGTGGTTGAGGTTCCCGAGGAAGGCGTGGTCCCGACCATGTTGTAGGTATATTTCTTCCCGCTGTAAGTGAAAGAACCATTCCAGGTTATGAGCGGTGTGCTTGACGCCTTGGTTACATTTGCCGAGGCCTGTAATTTCGCCGGCAGGCGCTTGAACATCGGTCGTTCGCTGCCGGGTTCTACTTCTTTTACTTGCGCGATTGCGCTAATTGCAAAAGTCACACATGCGAGCAGAACAAGGATGAGCCTGGGGATTGTTGCAGCACGTAACCGCATAGGGAATCTCCTTCGTATTTTGACCTGAGTACAGCGCGAAGAACTCGCTGAGGATTACTTCAGTCATCTGAGCGGGTGTTGGGAACCCGGCAACGGTCGCTGATTCTCGACGTTACGATAGGCGCTTGTCAACGGTGGGAATCCTGTAGCAACGGGCTAGGTACAATCGCCAGCACATCCGCTATATTGAAATGACCAATGCCTGAGAAAAAGAAGGTCGTAATACGTCCGGCGAAAGGGCTTTCCGGGGCAATGAGCCCGCCGGGAGATAAATCCATTTCGCACCGCTACGCCATGCTCGGGGCAATCGCGGACGGCATGACCAAGCTGGAGAATTTCTCTACTGGCGCCGACTGCGCAAGCACGCTGGAATGCCTGAAGACGCTTGGAGTGAAATGGGAGCGAATCGGCAACTCTGTCGGGATTTACGGCAAAGGGCCAAAGCTCAATGCGCCCTCCGAGGCGCTTGATTGCGGGAACTCTGGCTCGACGATTCGCATGCTGAGCGGAATTCTTGCGGGCCAGAGTTTTACAAGCGACCTTAAAGGCGATAAGTCGCTGTCAAAACGTCCCATGGCGCGGATCATTAAACCTCTTCAAATGATGGGCGCGAAAATTACTTCCGCTGAAGGCAATCGACCTCCGCTCAAGATCGCCGGCGGCAAGCTGAAGGCAATCGATTACGAGCTATCCGTTGCGAGCGCTCAGGTGAAAACATCATTGTTGTTCGCGGGGCTTTATGCGCGCGGCAGGACTCAAGTGAAAGAGCCGATTCAAACCCGCGACCACGGCGAACTGGCGCTGACCGCGTTTGGCGCGCACCTCGAACGCAGGATGAAACAAGTCAGTATCGAAGGCGGCCAGAAACTCACGGCAATCGAAGCCACGATACCGGGTGACATTTCGAGCGCTGCATTCTTTCTGTGCGCGGCCGGATTATTTCCCGATTCTCATGTCACGATTTCCGGTCTTCTATTGAATCCCACGCGTGCGCGCCTGCTGGATTTTCTGGTGGGAATGGGTGTGCGAATTAAGCTCAGCGATCTCCGAGAAGAACGCGGTGAACTGGTTGGCCAGGTTCTGGTACAAGGCGGAACATTAAAAGGCGCGCGCATCACAGCCGAAGACACCGCCGCGCTGATAGACGAGATTCCGGTGTTAGCGGCAATCGGTCCCTACACCACCGATGGAATCGAAATTCGCGATGCCCGTGAGTTGCGTGTAAAGGAGTCCGACCGCATCGCGAGTGTCGCGAAAAACCTGCGTACCATGGGAGCTGAAGTTGAAGAGTTCGACGATGGGTTGCGAATCCGGGGCAAACAGAAACTGCATGGTGCGTCGATCGATTCCTTCGGAGATCATCGCATTGCCATGGCATTTGCCGTCGCAGCGCTGCGAGCCCAGGGTGAGACCGAAATTAAGGGCGCCGATGCGGCTGTGATTTCATACCCACAGTTTTTTGATGTGCTGGAGAGTTTGGTTCAGCGATAACTTCCTTTGCGCTCTTACCGAATCGGTGGACTCTGCGATTAAAAGTTTTCGAGGGTACAAGACAAAGGCGGGCGAGATGCCCGCCTTTCAATATAGCTAGATCTTCTACTTGATCTGTTCGGTCTTGTCGTCGTACTTCACGAAGCCGTTCTTCTGATTGACCTGCTCCACATCCTGATTGGTGATCGTACGCGCAGGCGGTTTCATGCTACGAGCAGCGGCGGAAGCCGCTACCGGGCTCGCGGTTTGTTCTTCACCAGCGTAGTAGGTCCAGGACATCGCGTGCCCTTCGCCGCGCTCATGCTCCAATTCACGTTCCCGGCGCGCCATGTTCTGGGCACGCGCAACGGGTACCGCAAGCTGCACAGCGGGAGACGAGATCAACGGCGTGGTGCCGCCGGCGTACCAAACCGGCTGCGTGTAGGTACCGCCTACATTTCCGTTCAAGTTGCTTTCGGAAAGCGTAGAGTTGGTTGCCCCTGCATGCAATCCGTACGTCGCATTGCTGGCGCCGACTGGATCAGCTGAAACGGTTTCCAGCGAAACTTCCGGTGTGGTGACCATTGGAATATAAGGACCGCCGCAGCCGTAAGCTCCGGGAACTCGGGGGGCGACCACTTGCGCAAATGCAACTGACGAGAGCAGAAGAGCCGCAAAGAGAATTCGCATCATTACCTCCTGGGACAAAACTTAGCCTACGCACTAGCAGGTGAGATGCCAGTTCCAAACAAGAAGACCTTTTTCCGCGAGATTTACCTGTTTTTCCGGCTTAATTCGGATGCCGCGCAATTTGCTGCTCTGGAAAAGTGAAAAGGCTTGCGCAAAAGCCGCAATGATGTGAATAAGGATCGAGGGTTTAATTGCCGACGTACCGCGCGTACAAACTCCGCGCAACAGCGGCATCCGTCGTTCCTTTAATGATCGCACGACCGTCTGAAAAAAAAGTCATCTCATAGGGTTCTTTCCAGAACTTGAGTACGAAATCATTGTGACGAACGCTACCGTGTGGCTCAAGACACTTCCTTAGATTCGCGAGATCAACGCAACGACCGTGCTCGTGAATCTGCACTGAGTTTCTGCCGCAAAGCGTAACGTGCGGTCTTCCATGCCCAGCAAGATGTACAAAATCTCTTTGGACACAGGTTCGACAATCTGGCGAAGGCTTCGCGGCTGAGACCTCAGCATTCTGGTTTCGCCACAAATCATGCGACAGCAAAGTCCGTCGCATTTCCCCGCGTGCTCCGACCAGTAATTTCAACGCTTCGGTAGCCGCAATCGACGCGGCTAGGTTTACGGCCGAATTCAGAATTCCGGCTGTATCGCATGTCTCAACCATTCCCGCCGGCGGCTCAGGGAAAATACATGAGAGGCACGCGGTTTCTCCGGGCAGGATGTTCATTGTGGCAGCATAGCTTCCTACCGCAGCAACATAAATCCAGGGAAGGGAACTCTTCACTGCATAATCATTGACCAGGTATCGGGTCTCGAAATTGTCAGTGCCGTCCAGAATGAGGTCCGGGCCGCTCAGCAACTCCTCGGCATTTTCCGGTGTGAGATCACTCGGGTGAGGTTCGGTCACGATATGCGAATTAAATTTCGCTATGTTCCGGCACGCTGCAATCGCCTTTGGAACTGAATCTGCGGCATCAGATTCATCAAATAGAGTCTGCCGTTGCAGATTGCTCGCCTCCACATAGTCGCGATCGATAATTCTCAACGTGCCTACTCCAGCTCGCGCCAGCAAAAAAGCGAGCGCCGATCCAGTGGCTCCGCAACCTACGATCGCGACGCACGAGGCCAAAAGTCGTTGCTGGCCTTCGGCTCCAATTCCGGCAAAGAGCACTTGTCGCGAGTATCTTTCTTCCAATTCGGGTTTCATTGAGAAGACCTGTGAATCAGCAGCATGCGACATTATCGTCCGCGAACCACCTCGTCTACCTTAGTCCTTTCCAGTGACATTTATTATAGGAGTCAACAGTGCGAGAGTCGCGACCCGCACTGTATGCACATCCGGTCGTGCTGGTTTGCAGAGCTCAAGTCAGGAGTGTCTTTGCTGAAAAGGGGGTTAAACCGCGTTTTCGCGTTGATTTTCCTGGTGTTCCCTATTTTGACCCCGGAAATGTGGCCACAAGTTCAAACGAACCAAGTCGGCACCGGCCAACAGATCGGGGACCTTAATCCGCCACCTTTACAGCCATCCCCGTGTTTTGCATCCGTCGTGCAAAAAATCAGTTTTCCCGGCCTCGATGATTCTGACCAGCAGATGTTGCGCAACATGCTTTCTATTCACGAAGGCCAGACGCTCGACCGCGAACAGCTGCAGCAGAGCATGCGAATCCTGTTCGCAACCGGCCGTTTCGCCGACCTGCGGGCGGAGTGCCAGCGCACAGATGATCATGTCCTGCTCACGTTCGAGAACACCCAAAACTTCTTTCTTGGCCTTGTGGGCGCAGAAGGCGCCCCGGGGCATCCGACTGAATCGCAGATCGTAAATGCGTCGAAGTTGCAACTGGGAGAACTCTTTACACCTGAGAAGGTTACTGCGGCTGTGCACAACATTCAACGGCTGCTTCAGGAAAACGAGTACTACAGGGCCGTCGTGAGCTACGCTGAGAAACGCATTCCCGAGACACAGCAGGTCGAAATTACTTTTCACGTTCACTCCGGCGACCCCGCTCACGTCGGCAACATTACGGTGGAGGGTGCCGAGATTTATTCTCCTGATCAGATTAAGGACATTGCACATCTGCACTCTGGCGAGGTGTTTACCGCTTCGAAAGTCGCCGACGCGCTAGACCGCATTCGCAAGCGTTACCAAAAGCACGACCGCTGGTTAGCGCAGGTCGGCATTGCCAGTAAGGACTTCGTTCGTGCCCGCAATGCTGTCGATTACGTGATCTCAATTGAGGCCGGTCCTGTGGTCAAGATTCGGGCCGAGGGATATCACCTCAGCAACGCAACTCTGCGTAGAAATGTTCCGGTCTATGAAGAACACGCTTTGGATGACGACCTGTTGAATGAAGGGCGACGCAATCTACTGAGCTACATGCAATCCCGCGGCTATTTCGATGCGAGTGTCGATCTGCAGCGCGAAACTGATCCCAACACGCACGTCCTCAGCGTGACTTATCGCATTGATCCGCGCGAGCGCCACAAGGTCATGAAGATTGAGATCACCGGCAACCGGTATTTCCGGCAAAGCGACTTGCGCGCACTGTTGCGGATTGAGACATCCAGCATCGCTCTTTCACATGGCAAGTACAGTGAGGCACTCCTGCGAAACGACGTCCGCGATATAGAGAACATGTACCGAGCGAATGGGTTCCAGCAGGTGAAGGTCGATACAGAAGTGCATGACAATTATCACAATGTCAAAAATCAGCTTGCCATCGTTATCCATATTGATGAAGGCGCTCAGACCAGGGTTGGCACTTTCCAAATTGTCGGCAGCACCCAGCTAGAAGATGCCATATTCCAGAACCTGTCTACCGGGCCGGGGCAGCCTTTTTCAGATTCCAATATAGCCAACGACCGCGACATCATCCTGAATTATTACTTCGATAGTGGTTTTCCGAACGCCACCTTTGAAGCCGCTGCCACACCCGCGGCCGACAATCGTATGAATGTAGTGTTCACCATTCACGAAGGAGAACGCGTGTATGTCGATCGCGTGATGGTTTCGGGCAGGGAACACACGAGGGCATACGTCATCAACCACGAATTGCAGATGAAAGCTGGCGACCCGCTCAGCCAAGGCGATTTGCTGAAGACGCAGCAGAAGCTGTATGACCTCGGCATCTTCAGCCAGGTGGATACTGCGGTGCAGAACCCCGAGGGAGCGGAACCTGACAAAAATGTGCTCGTTCAGGTACAGGAGGCTAAGCGCTACACGTTCAACTACGGCGCCGGATTCGAATTCCAGACCGGACAACCCGCACTCGGCAGCAACAGCCCGACTGGGATTACGGGAGTGAGCCCGCTGGCTTCTCTCGATGTCAGCCGGATCAACTTTCGTGGACGGAATCACACGATCACATTTGAATCCCGAGTCGGCGAACTGCAGCAGCGCGGACTTATTAGCTATGACGCCCCTCGCTGGTTTAATAATCCAAACTGGAAGCTCACATTCACCGGCTTTTTCGACCACACGCTGGACGTGACAACGTTTACGTCGCAGCGTTTGGAGGGATCAGTGCAAGCCGAGCAGACCATCAGCCAGAAACTCGATGGCACTCCGGTCAGCGTGATGAACTACCGTTTCAATTACCGGCTGGTTAAAGCGACGCACGTTCAGGTGAGTCCGGAAGAAATTCCTTTGCTCTCTTTGCCGGTGCGCGTCGGAGAACCAGGCTTCAGTTACATTCGCAACCGCCGAGACAACGACCTGCAAACTACGAGGGGAACCTACAACACGGTAGATGCCGGCGTGGCCGCCAGCTACTTTGGTTCTGAGGCAGACTTCAGCCGTATTCTCGTGCAAAATTCCACCTACCATCCGTTCGGCAAAGTGAATGGACGGCCATTTGTGTTCGCGCGCTCTACCCGCATAGGGCTGGAGGATCCGTTTGGTAACACGATCATTACCCAACCCGGTGAATTGACCCCCACCGGCTTAGATCCCATTCCCCTTGCCGAGAGATTTTTTATGGGTGGCGGAAACTCACATCGCGGCTTCGGGTTAAACCAGGCAGGGCCGCGCGATCCGATCACCGGTTTTCCGACCGGCGGATCTGCCTTGTTCCTGAACAATCTAGAATTGCGCTTTCCTCCGCCGACGCTTCCATTCGTTCAAGACAACCTCAGTTTTGCCATATTTCACGATATGGGCAACGTATTTACAGATGGTACGCACATGCTTGACAGCCTGCTGCGCTGGCATCAGAACAAAAGCCTTTGCACGCAACGTGCAGGTTCGGCATTTCAGGTTGGGCTAAACGGCACAACTGCTTCATTCTGTAATTACAACTACATTTCACACGCAGTTGGCATCGGAGTCTTTTATAAGACACCGGTCGGCCCGGTGCGCCTCGACTTTGGTTATAACCTGAATCCAACGGTTTTTCCTGGAGTTGTGGCCCACGGTACCCCGAATTCGGCAGTTACTACTTACCAATTCATCACCACCAAACAGGTGAGCCCATTCAACCTTTACTTTAGTATTGGGCAGACATTCTGATGATCCTGCGATTCACATTCGTTGTCGTTTTTCTATTCAGCGCGTTCTCGGTGCGTGCAGGTGAAGTGCTTGATCGTGTCGTCGTCACAGTAAACGGTCATGTGATTCTGCTGAGTGATTGGGACGACGAACTGCGTTATGAAAGCTTCATGTCAGCGCGGAAGTTGGAGGGCATAAGCGTCAAGGAGCAAAGAGCGGCATTGAACCACCTGATCGATCAGGAGCTCGTGCGCGAGCAGATGCGCCCAGCAAATGCCAAGCCGCTTCCGCCCGAACAGATCGCCCACCAATTGGAGACAATCAGAGCCGAAGTGCTTCGCGACAATCCAGGCAGTTCCTGGCAGCAAGTCTTATCCAAATATCGCCTGAGCCAAGATTTCATCCATAACCGAATCACAACCGAGCTGCAGCAACTCCAGTTAGTTGACAGCCGCTTCCGGCCTTCCGTTCATGTTTCACAAGCTGAGATCGAGCAGTACTACAAAGATCAGCTCGTCCCTAAGCTCCCCATTGGCGATCCCGTCAGCCTGTCTGAGGTGGCCCCCAAAATTCGCGAAATTTTGCTGCAGGACAAGGTGAACCAAATGGTGCATTCCTGGCTGGAGTCTCTGCGCACCCAGGCGCAGATCAAAGCGTTGGGCGGGAACTCTAATACTACCTCCATTTCGCGTCAGGTCGGAGCGCGATGAAGTGGCCGCGCGTTCCATGGGGAAAGCTCGGCAAATCTGCCTTGCTTTTTTTTCTTCTAGTGTTGCTCGTTGTTTCGACAGGCGTATGGTATCTCACGACAAATTCATTTCAGCGGGTTGCACGACAGAGATTAATCGCGGAAATCGAGCGCGCGACCGGCGGTCGAGTGGAACTTGGGAGCTTTCATGCAGTACCACTTCACCTTCAGGTGGAAATTCGGAACCTGACAATACATGGACGCGAAGCCGCGAACGAACATCCACTCGTGCACGTCGATCGCGTAGCCGCGGTTCTGAGCATTTCATCCGCGCTTGGCTTCAGATTGGGTTTTCATTCGCTGCTGCTCGACCACCCGATTGTCCATATAATCTTCTATCCGGATGGAAGCACGAATCAGCCGAAGCCTTCCCACCAGGGCTCATCGGATCTCGAACACCTGTTCTCGTTTTCCGCGCGTAGGCTGGAAGTTAAACAAGGCGAGCTTTTCTGGCAAGATCAGCGCCTTCCTCTCGCGTTCAGCTCGAACGATGTTTCCGCGAATTTGAACTATTCATTTCTTCACTTGCGCTATTCCGGCTCAGTCGGCATCGGCCGGGCTGAAACTCACGTCGAGGGACTGCGTCCAGTCGCTTGGGCAGCCAGGGCAAACTTCAATTTCGATCGCAACGGAATTCAGATTAACTCCTTGCAGGCCATTTCTGATCGCTCACAACTGCGTGCAAGCGGAGTTCATGTCGACTTTCAGAAGTTAGCGGCGGCTGGCAAGTACGAACTGAATCTCGACCTCGCGCAAGCGGGCGCGGTGAGTCGGCATCCGGAGCTTAAAGGCGGCGAACTGCGTATGGTTGGTGATGGCGCATGGTCTCAACAGGGATTTTTTTCCTCGGGTGCATTTACTGCGCGTTCAGTCGCGTGGCAGGATAAGACCTTTTCCGGCAGGGACCTCTCTGCCGACGGTAGCTTTTCTGCCGGTCCCAATAGGTTCTCGCTGTCAAGAGTAGAGGGGCAGTTCTTGCGCGGCGCATTCTCGGCAGACGCCGAGGTTCTGAACTGGCAGGCTCCTCCGAATTCGGCAAAGAAGAACGAGCAGCAGGGAACTGCAAGGATCAGAACGAAGAATGTACTGCTTTCCGAAATATTAAGTAGCCTCGGACCGAAGTTCCGTCCGGCGAACGAGTTGAAATTTGTCGGCAATGTTTCTGCAGGAATCGATATTCGCTGGCGGCGCTCGATTGAATACGCGCAGGCGAATGTAAGCGCCGATGTGACTCCTCCCCCGCGTCCTCAAGTCGGCCGGCTGCCAGTGAGGGCGAATGTCGCCGCGAGCTATGATTTCCAGTCAGGAGATTTGCAAGTCACGCAGCTTCTAGCAAACACTCCAGCGACGCAAATCCATGCATCAGGCTCCTTGGCGAACTCTGTACGGTTGTCATTGTCAACGACTGACGTGAATGAATGGAAGCCTATCTTGGCGGAACTTTTCCCAGGCGGAGCGCCGGTTGCTGTCCGTGGTCGAGCTGCGTTCAACGGATACTTCTCTGGAATAGCGCCGAATGTCCGTTTAGCCGGCAATCTGCAACTGTCCGACTTCGACGCGTTTTTGGAGATTGACAGCCATGCCGCTCAAGAAGAGATACATTGGGACTTCCTCAGCTCCGATGTGCAGGCGTCATCGACAAATTTGTTTTTTCGCAACGCTGTTCTAAAGAGAGGGGGCGAAACCATAAAGGCGAATGGCGCTCTGGGGCTGGTCGAGTGGCGGCTTGTGCCAGAGAGTTCAGCGCGGCTCCATATCGATGTGCAGAACGCTAACGCGCATGAACTTGCCGGTTTCGTCGGTTACGATCACGACCTTTCAGGCCAGCTTTCCGGCGAGCTGCGAGTATCGGGCACACGCGCGCAACCTCAAGGCCAAGGAGACTTCAAGCTCGTTGATGGAACAATTCAGGGAGAACCGTTCGACTCAGTCGCCTCGTCGATTGCGCTGAATGGCACACAGCTTGCAATCACAAAGCTGGAGATGAATCATGGCGATGCGCACGTCAATGGTTCTGGTTTATACGATCTTGTAGCGAAATCCATTCAGTTCGATATTCATGGTGCAAATTTCAGTTTGGCCGAGTTTGCCCCGATTGAGCAATCAAAACTCAAAGTTGCCGGCAAGCTCGATTTCACAGCCCACGTCTCCGGCACAACCGCTCAGCCGCAAGTCGCCGCTGATCTGCACCTGCGGAACCTCACTTTAAACGATCAAGTGGAAGGAAATTTTCTACTCAGCGCGACTTCCCATGGTCCAAACGTGCAGATTACCGGGCGATCAGATTTCAAAGATGCTGAATTGCAAATGGATGGGAGCATCAGATTGCGCGACCAATGGCCGACTCACATCAATTTTCATTTTTCACATCTGAACGGAGACCCGCTTCTGAATACCTATTCCCACAGCGGTGTAATCCGGCACTCGGCGCTTGCCGGAAGCCTCACGCTCAATGGGCCGCTTCGCGACCCACACAAACTGGTTCTTGCCGGTGACCTCAGTGACATTTATGCAGAAGCAGGAAAGACGAGCTTCCGCAATGACGGTCCAATCCACTTCGCTCTCTCAGGAGCCGCCTTAGAGGTCGATAACTTTCATATTCTTGGAGAGAGCACGGACGTTTCGGGCGGCGGTTCGATTCAGTTCAGCGGCGGGGGTGCGCTGGATTTTCACGCCAACGGAAAAGTCGATCTCAAGCTCATACAAGCCTACGACCGCGACATCACTAGCTCAGGTACTCTTCTCGGAAGCACAACCGTTAGCGGCACTCTCGATTCGCCGATCATAAAAGGCAAATTGCAGATTCAAAATGCCGCGATTGCAGATATCAATGTCCCTAGCGCCTTGAGCGAGATCAATGGAACACTTTTATTCAGCCAGAACCACGTCACCATTGACAGCCTCAACGCTCATGTCGGAGGCGGTAATGTAGGCTTCACCGGGCATGCAGCACTCGTGGAACGGAGGCTGGATTTTGATCTGAATGCAACCGCGAACTCGGTTCGCTTGCGTTACCCACCCGGTGTGAGTTCGACGGCAGATGCCCAGTTCCATTGGAGCGGCAGCTCAGCGGGGTCGCTGCTCTCGGGCGAGATCACAGTCAACAAGCTCGGATTCACCCCGGGCTTCGATTTCGGTGCCTATCTGGAGCGTACCGCTGAGGTCTCCAGCCTACCTCAAACCGATCCTGTCCTAAACACCATCCGCCTCGATCTGCACCTTGTAACGACACCTGAGCTTCAAATGCAGACCAGTGTCATTCGTCTCCAGGGCTCAGCGGACTTGCATGTTCGTGGGAGCGCGGCAAAACCCATTTTGATTGGACGTGCAGACGTTTTCGAAGGCCAAGCGTACTTCAACGGCACAAAGTACACGCTCGAGCGTGGGGGCATTACTTTCAGCAATCCGGCGGTCACAACGCCTTTTCTTGATCTGGAAGCCGTTACGCGCATCCGCGATTATGATGTCACGCTTTCACTCACGGGAGATATAAGCAAGCCGAATGGCCTTAAGGTCAATTACCGCTCGGACCCACCGCTCCCGACTGCCGACATTATTGCGCTGCTTGCATTTGGCCAAACAACGGAGGAATCTGCTCAACTTCAGCAAACAAACCAATCCGCCTTCAGCCAGCAGGCCTCGAGCGCCATGCTTGCTGCTGCACTGAATGCGACGTTGAACAATCGCGCGCAGCGGCTTTTCGGGAATAGCCGCATTAAGATCGACCCGCAGGGCCTGGAATCAGAAACTTCAACCGTGACGCAGAGCGGCCCAGCGGTGACGATTGAACAGCAGGTGAAGGATAATCTCACGCTGTCGTACACCACCGATGTTTCCCAGACCTCGCAGCAGCTGATTCGCGCCGAGTACAATGTTTCAAAGAACGTATCCATCGTTGCCATCCGCGATCAAAACGGCGTCGTGAGTTTTGACATCACCATACGCCGCCGCAGACGATGACCTCCCTGTACCTGCGAAACTTTGCCCGCATCCAAAGGCCTCGATGGAGTATGTCGATTTAACCGCAGCTGATATGTACGCACCCGAACGGCGCAGCATGGTTGAGTCCCAACTGCGCTGCCGCGGCATTCATGATGAGCGCGTACTCGCCGCAATGTTGCGCGTGCCTCGTCACGAATTTCTGCCGGAAGAACACAGGTCGGCCGCCTACGCAGACCATCCTATCCCCATAGGCGAAGGTCAAACGATTTCGCAGCCATTCATTGTCGCTGTGTCGTTACAGGCCCTTGCGTTGAAAGGCACAGAGAAGTTGCTCGAGGTGGGCACAGGCTCCGGATATCAAACCGCGCTTCTCGCCCTCTTAGCGCGCCAGGTCTACTCGATTGAGCGGCACGCGGTGCTCGCGCGAGACGCCGAAGCGGTATTGGCTAAGCTCGAATTCAACAATACTCACGTGATTGTCGGCGATGGCAGCAATGGCCTCCAGGAATTTGCGCCCTACGACGCCATTCTCGTCTCCGCCGCCTCGCCGACTATTCCCCAAAGTCTTTTCAGCCAGCTCGCCGAAGAAGGTCGGATGGTGATTCCCGTCGGCCCTCCACACGCTCAGGAGCTACAGCTTGTGCGCAAGCATGAGCGGAAGCCGATCGTTCAAGTTATCGAAGGTTGCCGCTTTGTTCCGCTGATTGGGGTTGAAGGCTACTGAATCTTTTACAATGCTCTGTGCCCCTCCTGAAAAATCTTCGCATCACGCTTGAGATGATCAAGTGGGAGCACTCTATTTTTGCGCTTCCATTCGCTTTATGCGGCGCAATGCTCGCCGCCGGCGGCATTCCTACTGCCCATCAACTGATATGGATCATCGTGGCCATGGTTGCAGCCCGTTCAGCGGCAATGTCCTTCAACCGCCTTGCTGACGCGTCCATTGACGCCGCCAACCCCCGCACTCAAGCTCGCGCACTACCCGCAGGAGTGCTCACGCTGAAATTTGTCAGGAATTTCGTTTTAATAGCGTCTGCAATTTTTGTATTCGCCGCGTGGCAGTTGAATCGGCTCGCTTTTCTGTTATCGCCCGTAGCTCTCGCAATTCTGCTTCTCTACTCATACACAAAACGTTGGACGCGCTGGTCGCATCTGGTTCTCGGCTTTGCCTTGGGCATCGCGCCCGCCGCGGCATGGATTGCCATACGCGGATCCCTCGATGCTCGTATTCTCCTGCTCACTGCCGCTGTGACATTCTGGGTGGCCGGTTTTGATGTCCTCTATGCGTGTCAGGACTATGACTTCGATCAACGGGCCGGATTGCACTCCTTGCCGCGGTATTGCGGCATTGGAAATGCGCTTTGGATTGCGCGCCTGTTTCATCTCTCAATGTTATTTCTGCTTGCGGCCCTGGTTTGGGTCTTTAATTTGGGGGTGCTTGCTTTCATCGGCGTCGCTGCGGTGCTGACATTGCTCGCCTATGAGCACTCGCTGATTTCAAAAGACGACCTCAGCAAACTGAACGCCGCCTTCTTTACCATGAATGGCATCATCTCCGTCATATTCTTTGTGTTTATTGCGCTCGATCTCCTCATTCGGCATTCGGTTACAATGTAGCGCTGCTCCAGAGAGGACCCATGAACAAGATCGTTCTGTTCTTCTTTTGTGTGCTCATTATGTCAGTTTCTGCACTCGGACAATTCCCCCCTCCGCCGCTCCATTCGCCTGAAGTTCAATCAGATGGTCATGTGATCTTTCGCTTCCGTGATCCCAATGCTCAAAAAGTGGAAGTCCAAATCGAAGGCCAGATTCAGCACGTGCCAATGCAGAAAGATGAGCAGGGGGTTTGGACAGTTACAACCGGCCCAATGCAGCCCGATTTTTACGGCTACTCATTTCTCGCCGATGGTGTAGGGCTGCTGGATCCCTCGAATCCCGTGATCAAGCCGAATTTGTTGAATCCCGGAAGCGAAGTTCACGTCCCCGGGCCGCCGTCACTAACGTGGGAATTGAACCAGGTACCGCACGGAGAAATTCATCAGCACTTCTACCATTCCAAAATCGCCGACCTGGACAGCGACTTTTATGTTTACACTCCGCCCGGCTACTGGGACTCGAAGCAGGATTATCCCGTGCTCTATCTACTGCACGGCTTCAGCGATGATGCGAGCGGGTGGACCGCCGTCGGCCGCGCTAATGTGATCTTCGACAACTTAATTGCGGAAGGAAAAATGACGCCCATGGTCGTCGCCATGCCACTCGGCTACGGCGATTACGATGTGATCCGCCACGGCTGGGGTTCTTGGCAAGACAAAGATCTGGCGCGTCACAATCTTACCAATTTTACGAATGTGCTCTTGAACGAAGTCATCCCGCAGGTCGAAGCCTCCTATCGGGTGAAGAAAGACCGGGAATCGCGCGCCATCGCCGGGCTTTCCATGGGTGGCGCGGAGTCTTTGCTGACCGGACTCAATCATCTGGACGAGTTCGCATGGATCGGTGGTTTCAGCTCTGGAGGTATTGACCTGCAGGATTTCGGGACTGAATTTCCGGGCCTCGATGCTAGCGTGAACAAAAAGCTCAAACTGCTCTGGATCGCCTGCGGAACGGAAGATGGTCTGCTAAAAGTGAACCGCCAGTTCAAGTCATGGCTGAAAGATAAAGGCGTCCAGTTTACAGATATCGAAACTCCCGGTATGCACACCTGGATGGTGTGGCGCCGGAATCTGTCGGCATTCGCACCATTGCTGTTCAAGTGAGCTTCCAGTTGCTTTGAGTTGACCGCTAGCGATGAGCTATGGCCGGCAGGAAACTTAAGCGAAAGCACAAAACCTGTGCGATGGCGAAGACGATGAAGATTCCTATGACCTTGGCCCCTGAAAGAAAAGATTTCAAGCAAACGAAAGCCACAATTCCGATCACGGATGCTGCTCCCACAATTATGGTCATTGCAATTTCGAGCGGTGAAAAATGTCCACTGACGATGCTCGGCATTCCAAGAAGGTAAAGCCAAATCATTATCATCAGCGCCAGCCAGAAGAGAAAACAGGGTAAGCTTACCCAAGCTGCCGATCGAGACCTTCGAATCCCGAGCAGAACACCAAACCATAAGGGAAGTGTTTGAACAATGTGCCGAAGGACCAAATGGCTGGCAAAACCAACGCCTGCCACTAACGCGGCTATGACAGCTAAGGCACATCCCGCAATCATTGCTGGCTCGAATACACTAGTCTCGCTGGGAATTTTGTTAGCTGTTGTTATCGCACCGAGCATCATTAATCCTCCCACCGTTTGCCATCTCGCGGTCTATCGCAGCATTCTTATCGGTGGCCAGCTCTGCGATGCCCCAGTGAACATACTCACTGTATTTTCCAAGCGGCGAGTACCATCGTGTACTGCGATCTGATGTGGCTTATTCGTCTCGTAACCATCCCAAAGAGATACGCCGGCATACGCGCCATCCTTTCGCAAAATGTAATACACCATATCGACAAACTGCAGCCGCTCTTTTTCACCGTTGTAATTGCGAACAATTCGCTTCAGTGCGTCCATTCCCGCCTCGTGCGGAGACATTCCATGCCGCATGTTCTCGACAATGGTGTGCGCGCCCGCGACTTTAATGTTTTCTTCGCCATTGCCCGTCGCGCCTGCCGATCCTACGTCCTGATCGGTGTAGCAGCCCGCGCCGATGATGGGAGAGTCTCCAACCCTGCCCGGTATCTTCCACGCCAATCCGCTCGTAGTGGTGCAGCCGGAAATCTCTCCTTTCCCGTTGAGGGCAGAACAGTGAATGGTCCCGGTCGGCGGAAAGACTACATAACGAATCGCTTCCCCGCGCAGCTCCGGCGGAATTCCGATGCCGGCTGCGATTTCCTGCATTCTCTGAATGCGAAGCTGCCATTCGTCTGCGTGAGTCGGAGCATTAAATCGCGTGCGCCAGTTTGGATTGTCCAACCCCGGTCCCCACCAATCCGAATGCGTCTCTTTCCATAGCAACCACTCTTTTCTTGACTTATCCGTCAGTAGATTCTCGCGTGGAAAGCCTTGTGCTACCGCGAAACGTTCGGCTCCTTCGCCGACAAGCATGACATGTCCTGTGTGCTGGCGCACGGCATTCGAGACCAATGACACATTTTTAATATTCCTTACTGCGCCAACGGAACCCGCAGTGCGGGTGGGTCCGTGCATGCAGCAGGAATCAAGCTCAACTACACCTTCTTCGTTCGGGTGTCCGCCGAGTCCGACGCTTTCGTCCCGTGGATCATTTTCCGGCCCTTGCACTACTTTGAGCGCCGCGTCGAGTGTGTCGCCGCCTCCCGCGAGCAACGCATATCCTTCATCGAGATAGTTGTACCCATTAAAAGCGGAAATGATGATTGGTAGTTTCTGCGCGCGTCGTTCTGCGTTTTGCGAGGATTGTTCAGCAGGTTGCGCTTCTTTCGGAAGAGCAAGAGCCGCCGAACCGGCCAGAGCTGAACCGAGAAAATCTCGACGGGAAATAGACATGATCATCCTTCTGCCTCAAGAATTAGAGAGCAATTCGGAAGGAAGGTTATACCACTGTGAGGGGCGAAATTGTAGGCGCCCTAATGGCCAGTCGGCTGCCTCGCTCATCACGATGCCATCAGCTGATTAACATTTCGGTCCGCGCGAAAACGGAGCAACGCCGCGATATTGCCTACGCGATCGAAATGTTCACTCCGTGGCACTACGACGAGTTCAATGTTGTTCTTGATCGCCGCTGGTACCAGGGCTTCGCAAACATCTTCCAGCTTCCGCGTCGCCCGCCCGCACAGTGGACAATAGCGAACGAGGTGCGAGTCTATGTGCCCGCAAGCGGTACACTCGACTGCGCGAGCGATGTAGTCGCTGGACATCAACAGGGTTTCTACCTCGCCCTGTTCCGTGGCTCGCAGCACTCTTCTCAAGCCGGTGACTCCCAAACCGTTGCTTCTCGCGCCTTCAACCGCCTCTCGTATCAGATCTTGATGGTGGCGTTGCAGAGACTCATGAAGAATTCGATCTGCTTCGGATTTCGCTTGAGCATCGCTCAGCGTGCCGATATCGCCCGAAAAGCGGCCCAACAATTTCTTTCGCACCAAGGCGTGCAGTTGGCTCTCGACCTCCGGCCAGTTCACCTCATGGCATCCAATCACGAGCGCCTCGAACTGCTTCTTTTCTGCGCCATTCTTCAAGAGCTCAGCTAGCGTCCGATAATGCCGCCGGAATTCGTCTTCTTCGTGCCTCTCCGCGTGCCCACCATCGTAGCCGCCGTATCCGTCGCTGCGCCCGTGCCGCGGCACCGGGTTGGTCAGATCTGCGAGTTCCTGGACTTGCTCGAATTGAATGTCTAAGACTCGCGCTCGCTGGCGGTCGACCATGGCAACCCACAGACGCGGAAATTCAGAAAAGACTGGCGCTAACGGCTTCAGATGAAAGCGCCGATTTACGACCACCTTGGTCGAAGCTGCAACCGTGGGTACGTCAAATTCTTTCCAAATGCCGCTCCCGTTGCATGCGAGGATCGCCCTCGCGCGAGATTGATCTCCGCGTAAGTTGTCCGCCAATTGCAAGATTCGCTCCAAATCAGCCATAGCCGGATGCCGCCGTCCATTACTCTGCAAATCCTGCATTGTCTGCCGCACTACGTCCTTGGCCAGGATTGTTTCTTCACGATGGGATTTGTCCTGCGGGGCGGGTGGCTTGAAGTAAAAGCTTACTGCGGCTTCACTCGCTAGATGGCATTCGAACGAGGCAAGTTGTCGCAGCTCTTCACGAGTAATCATCAGACTCCCCCAACTAATCACTGCCTGTTTTTTGAAGCGATTCGTCCTTGAGTCTGTTTTCTACGGGCAGGTTTCGGCGCAGCGCGCCGCGTGCCTTCTCGATCGATTGCCTCACCTGCTCGGTCGTGCGGTCGACAATAGTGGCGATTTCTTTGAGCGAAAATCCCTCGATTGCGTACAGAATGAATGCCTCCCGGTCTTCGCGGCTGGTTTTGTTCAATGCGAACTGAACCAACCCGATCATCTCATCGGAATAAGCAATCTGCTCGGGCGTCCAGGTACGCCCGTCAGGGATAGCGCTCTCAGTTGTCATCGTCTCGTCTGGCTGATAAAACTGAAACCGAGACTCATCGCTTGCGTACTCCGTCCTTCTCTCGCGTGGGCTGTGCAGATCGATTTCCTCTCCGTTGGTCGGTCGTGACGCAGAGTCGTTCAGCGCCTGCAGCGCCAGCCGGTAGAGCCACGGTTCAAGAGTGATTTTGTCCGGCTTCTCCACTTGCTCGTCCAATGCGCGCGCAACCGCCTCATCGACTACTTCCTGCCAGGTGACAGAATTTTGGTCAAGATCACCGGAGTTCTCGCGGAATGAGATTTCGCGCTCCACAAAAATCCTTAAGCGGCGAAGGTTCGCGTTTAAGTAGGAGCGCACATCTTCGTCGGTTGCAGTCTGCGGCGCGACCGCGGCAAACGTCTCTTCAAAGGGTACGCCCGCGCGCGGTACCCCTTCGAGCGCGCGATGGCGCCGCCAAGTATGTGAGTTGCGGAGCAGTTCCTTGTGCTTGCCAATCTGTTCCAGCAGATCACCAAACGCAGCTTTGATCGCGGACACCGCCGAGGGAGCGGATTGCTGTGCCGCCATCTGTCCAGATGGAAGCCGCAAATTAAGCGCTACTACATTGCCCTCGCGCGGCGAATTCTGTTCCAGCAAACCTTTCAGATGAACCAGCTCAGGACGAAAAACCTGAAGTCTTCTCTGGACCTTGCTGATCCAGTGTTGAATTTCTCTGTCAATCTCGGGGGTTCTTTGGACTTTGTAACTGATGTGGACATTCATGCTTTGCCTCTGATGCCGGGAGGAGAGCCCGTGAAGCTTTCGCAAGCAAATTCTACACCCGCGTACGAGACACAACCCACAAAATGGGGAAGAATTCAGCCGCAGTTCTGTTCCAGTCGGTAACTCCAAACAGGAATCAAGCATCCGTTAACTTCTCTGGAAAACTCAGACCAGTAGCTTCGATCTCTAATTATTAAGATGAGATATGTCTCGACAAGACTTGCGATGTCCTGCGGAATGCTTTTTGCATTAACTCTGGGTGGAGTTGGCTGCGGAGGTGGTTCGAGACACACGCGGCCTCCGAACCTTCCGGTGGTGGGTCACGTGTTCGTTCTCGTCGATGAGAATCATTCCTACACGGACGTGATCGGGAATCCGGCAATGCCGTACACGAACTCATTAGCCCAGAAGTACTCGCTAGCCACGAACTATTACGCCAATGCTCATCCATCGCTGCCGAACTACTTCATGTTGACTACAGGGCAGCTGGTAACCAGCACCGACGACTACAACGGAACTGTCGCATCGGATAATGCCGCGAACGCGGTCACTACAGCAGGGAAGACCTGGAAAATCTATGCGGAAAGTCTGCCCAACATTGGCTATCTCGGCCCAACGATTGTTCCGTACGACAAAAGCCACGATCCGTTCGCGTTCTTCTCTGACGTGCTGACCAGCAACTCGCAAGCCGCGAACATCGTTCCTTTTACTCAGCTCGCGAACGATATACAGAACAACGCGCTCCCAAATTACGCAATGATTGTTCCCAATATGATGGATGACGGACACGATTGCCCCAACGAAGCTGCGCAGTGTACCGACGCGCAAAAACTAGCGCACGCAGACAGTTGGCTAAAAACAAATATCGATCCGCTGATCAGCAGTTCAGCTTTTGCGAATGGTGTGTTGATTTACACGTGGGATGAATCAGAAATCTCGGACAACGCCAACGGCGGCGGGCGCGTCGCAACACTCCTCTTGGGCGCACATGTCCGCCAGGGGTATCAATCGACAATGGTCTACCAGCACCAGAGCACGTTGCGCATATCGATGGAATTGTTAAACATTTCTGATCTGCCCGGCACCGCCGCGAGCGCCCCGGATATGGCCGAATTTTTCACGGCTAACTAGCGCTTGCATTTGCACTGGGTGTGACGTTAGACGGCGACAGTGACGGACGTCTCGGTGCGCACAACAGGGTGGTATAGAGTATCGCGCTCAACTGGTCTTCTCCCAGCTTCGCGGATTAACCGCACCAGTTCTTGTCGTCGCATTCCCTGCGGAGTAGTGGCGCCGGCATCGTGATAGATCTTCTCCTCGATCACCGTTCCATCCAGATCGTCAGCCCCGAATCGCAGCGCGATTTGTGCGATCTTTGGCGTAAGCATCTGCCAGTAGGCCTTGATATGCGGAAAATTGTCGAGCACCAGTCTGCCGACGGCAATCTGCTTGATGTCGAGCATGCCAGTCGTTTTTGGGATATGCTCCAACGCAGTGTGATCTGGATGGAAGGCCAGCGGGATGAACGTCTGAAACCCGCCGGTCTCATCCTGCAGGGCACGGAGCTTTAGCAAGTGGTCCACGCGATCCTCGTCATTTTCGACATGCCCGTAGAGCATTGTCGCGTTTGATTTCAGCCCGGTCTGGTGCGCCAGTTTCGCCGTCTCCAGCCATTGATCGCCATCGATTTTGTGGTCGCAAATGATGTGGCGAATTCGATCGGCAAAAATTTCGGCGCCGCCGCCGGGAAGGGAATCGACTCCCGCAGCTTTTAGCTGCTGCAGTGTTTCCGCTATCGAAAGCTTCGCGCGCTTCGCAAGGTACGCCACCTCTACCATGGTGAACGCCTTCAGGTGTACCTGAGGAAACCGGTGCTTCAGCCCTGCGACGAGATCAAGAAAATATTGGAAGGGAAGATCGGGATGAAGCCCACCCACAATATGAAATTCAGTGACCGCCTCACTGTAACCTGATGCTGCGGTTTGAAACGCCTCTTCGAGAGCCATCGTGTAGGAGCCTGGTGCATCTTTTTTCCGTCCGAACGCGCAGAGCCGACACGCCGCCACACAAACGTTTGTGGGATTGATGTGACGGTTCACGTTGAAGTATGTGCAGTCTCCATGCATACGCTCACGGACGTGATTGGCAAGCCAGCCGACAGCAAGGATATCCCCCGTGCGATACAACGTAAGAGCATCATGCTCATTGAGCCGCTCACGAGCAATCACCTTTTCGTGAATCGCCTCAAGACGGCGGTCGTCAGTCTGGAATCCGTGTGAGCCAGGCATTGATTTGATGATACAAGCGGTCAGTGCTCAGTGACTAGTGGGCATTCCGTGCAAGGTGAGCAGCCCGGAAGCCCCTTCTCAAATAGTTCACTTTATAGTCGAGCCAATTGGCGTTTCTCACAAAAACCTGACCTTGAAGTCTGTTTTCTTTGCCAGGTGCGTGCTGTCGATGAACCGTACCTTTCCCGTCATGAGTGTCAGTACGATCGAAGACGTTCGCGTTCCCTCGCCGAAGAAACGCACACCACGCAGCAGTGCGCCATCGGTAACTCCGGTGGCAGCAAACATCATTTGATTACCTGGCGCCAGATCCTCTGCGCTGTAAACGCGGTTCTTGTCGCGAATGCCCATGCGCGCGATGCGATCCTCAAGTTCCGGCTTATTTATTATCAGCCGCCCAACCATGTACCCGTTCAGGCATCGGATCGCAGCGGCTGTGATCACGCCTTCCGGAGCACCGCCTGAACCCATCACCGCATGAACGCCGGTCCCGATCACAGCTGCCGCAATTCCCGCCGAGAGGTCGCCATCGCTGATTAACCGAATTCGTGCTCCCGCGGCGCGAATTTCCGCAATTAACCTTTCGTGTCGCGGCCGATCCAGAACTACGACGACCAAGTCCTGAACGTCGCGCTCCAGGCGCTTGGCAAGATTCCTCAGGTTGTCCGCAACCGGAGCGTCCAAGTCCACCGCGCCTTTGCAGGATGGCCCCACGACGATCTTCTCCATGTAGCAATCCGGTGCGTGCAACAAACCGCCAGCTTCTGACGCAGCGAGGACGGTTATTGCTCCAGCCGAGCCGGTGGCACACAAATTTGTTCCTTCCAGCGGATCGACCGCAATATCCACCTCAGGAACCTCCGTGCCGTCCGGAAACTCGGCTCCAAGTTTCTCGCCAATGTACAGCATTGGCGCTTCGTCGCGTTCGCCTTCGCCAATGACGATGGTGCCGCGCATCGGGATTGAATCCATCGTCCGCCGCATCGATTCGACAGCTACTTTGTCCGAAAGCTCTCGCTCGCCGCGTCCCATGGTGCGGGCCGAAGCAATGGCTGCGTTTTCTACCACGCGAAGGAACTTCGGCGCCAGATCGCTTTCAATGTTCTCGCCAAAACTCCGCGCCCTGATTTCCGATTTTCCGTTTTGCCGCGTGACTTCCGCTGTCATTGCCTCTTCATTCCTTTCTACAGGCGACCAGAGACTATAGCGCGAATAGATGCAAGCTGAGAAGCCAGGATGGCCGACCGAATGGTCGGGAATTTCAGGCAAACTTCCCGGTGCACTCGCGCAGCCATCATCTGGCATAATTTTGACGATGCAAGTTCGACAAAAATCCGCGTTTTTCTTCTTTGTTCTGCTTTCACTGGCTGTCATTGTCGACGCGCAGGCATCGATCCCGACAGTCAGTTTCAGAATCGATTTTCCTGGCGCAAATCCCAGCCACTATGAAATTGTCGTTCCGAAAGAAGGTACCGGCTCATACAGCTCGAATGGCAAGATCAATGACCAATCTGACGCGGCGGATCCGGCGGCCATAGACTTCAGCGTTTCTGACGCGACCCGTAAGGAGATTTTTGAGCTCGCCAAACGTGCCAAGTATTTCACCGGCAAAGTTGATTCGGGGCGTCAGAACATTGCCAATACAGGCGAGAAAACTCTTGCTTATAAGGACGCCAACCACAATTCGCAGGCAACTTACAACTTTTCAAACGTTGCTGCGGTCCAGCAACTGACGTCGATGTTTCAAGGGCTCTCGGCCGCACTGGAATGTGGCCGGCGGCTGACCTTCTTTCACAGATACCAGAAGCTCGCTCTTGACGATGAATTGAAGAAGATGGAAGAGCTCAACCGAGAAAACATGTTGGGCGATCTCCAAGCGATTGCGCCCATCCTGAAAAGCATCGCCGACGATTCGAGCGTGATGAATGTCAGCCGCGCACGGGCCCTGCGTTTGTTGAGCGCTTCAGAAAGCACTCACTGAACTATGATTCCGGCATAACCAACTACCATCTCGCGATCCCCAGAAACGTCTCCTGAAGTCGCATACTGGACCAGCTCACCGTTCCTTGCCCCGAGTCGGTGCGCGGCGGTAAGCATTGCCACTACCGGGCCGAAACCGCACATGCTGATGCTCTCGTTCATAACCGTTTGGTAGAGGCCTTCCGCATCAAGTGCAAGAATCTTGTTGATTGCTTTTCGATCTTTTACACGCGTGGTGACGTCGTCTTGGTAATGGTTCATGTCAGTCGATGCGACAATCAGGACTCTGGCTTTCGCACCGTGTAGTACCTTCGCAATTGCCTTCCCGAGTTGTTGAAGAATGATCAGCTGTCCCGTCCCTACCGCTATCGGCACGAATTTCACACCAGGGCGGCACACTTGCAGAAAAGGCAACTCCACTTCGATGGAATGTTCAAACCGGTGAGCGTCCGAATTTTCGGTCAGGGCAGGGAATGCTTGGGTTAGATCTTCCGCCAATTCGGAATCAAGAGGCACAGTTCCAATCGGCGTCCGCCATTCGCCTTCTTTCATGATCGCAAGCGGCCTGCCGTGCCCCGTATGGTTCGGACCAAGGACGATACAGCTATCGGGAACCTTGAGCCTGGCAAAAACCGCGCCTGCAACCGCCCCTGAGTACATGTATCCCGCGTGAGGAACAATGCAAGCAATGGCGCTTGTAGGAGCTGTTCGCGGAGAAAGAAAGGATTCAACATCCGCGCGCAGGCGCTTGGTATCGAGGGGATAGAATCGCCCAGCTACCGCAGGTTCCCGAACAAGGGCACTCATGGTCTGACCTCAGGAGGGTTGTGGATGTGCTGCAGCCAGTTCGTGGAAAACGTGGGCGCTGGTTTCAAGCGAAAGCTCTTCTGCTCGCGCAGACGGCTTGAGCTTTGCTTTTGTGAGAGCGCGTTTTAAATCCTCAGATTCGTAGCGCTCCTTAAGATTGTTCCACAGTGTTTTGCGTTTCTGCCCAAAGGAGAGTTTCAGGAAATCAGTGAACTCCGTTTCGTCCACCTGCAAGCTTTCGAGGCGTTGCGTAGGTCGCAGTCTAACCACTGTCGAATGCACTTTCGGGGGGGGAGCAAAGGCTCCGGGCGATAAGGTGAAAAGTTTCTCGACATTGGCGTATAACTGCGCAGTCGCCGAAAGTAATCCATACTCGCTAGTTCCGGGCTTCGCTGCGAGCCGGTCGGCGACTTCCTTTTGCACCATTAGCACCAGGCTTTCGAAGTATCTTCGGTATTCGAATAGGCGCAACAGGATGTCCGAAGTGATGAAATAAGGCAAATTCCCGATCACGTGCACTCTTTGTGCCGCAATCTCCATGCCGGGCCGCGTGCTCCCTGGTTTCGGTCCAAAGAGCGAATCCAAATCAATCGCGAGGATATCTCCTTCGATAATTTCCACATTCGAAGCCAACGAGAAGTGCATTCTCAGCTGCGCCGCCAATACGCGATCCTTTTCTATCGCAATCACCCGCCGCGCACGCCGCGCGAGCAAGGTGGTTAATGCCCCTCGTCCAGGCCCAATTTCGAGAACCGTGCTTTGCACCAAGTCGCCTGACGATTCCACAATGCGTATCGCCGCAGCCGAATCTTTTAGAAAATGCTGCCCTAGCATGGGTTTTTTCGCCGGCACGCGAACGCGCGAAACCTTCATTGACCCTCGTTCATTCTGCCAATTAGACTTGTGACGCGGAACCGTTCGCCGCGCGTCATGCAATATCATAGCGGAGCGCAAGCGAATCGGCTGGAGCTCCCGGCTCATGCATATCGCGTTCGTCGCTTCCGAGTGTGTTCCTTTCTCAAAGACTGGCGGGTTGGCGGATGTAGTTGGGGCATTGCCTCGCGCTCTCGCTGCCGCCGGCCACGAAATCAGCGTCTACATTCCCAATTATCGGCACACGCGCATCACCAATGAGCGCAAAGTGGTGCAAAGCATCACTGTCCCCTTCGACGATCGGTACCGTTTTTGCTCAGTGCTCACCGGAGGCGGATATCCAGGCGTTCGCTTCTTTTTTGTGGACTATCCCCCATTCTTTGACCGCGAAGGACTATACGGCACCGCCTCCGGCGATTTCCCTGACAACGCCGAACGTTTTGCACTGTTCTGCCGCGCAGTGCTCGAAGCGTCAAAAATAATTGGTGTTCCGGACGTGTTTCATTGCCATGACTGGCAAACCGCGCTTGTTCCCGTACTGCTGCGAACGCAATATGCTGAGGACCCTGCATTCCGCGAGGTTGGCACCGTCTTCACCGTGCATAACATCGGCTATCAAGGCCTGTTCCCGCCGGAAATTCTGCCTTTGCTCATGCTTCCCTGGGACCTGTTCACGATCAGCAAAATGGAATATTTCGGCAATGTGAACTTCCTGAAAGGTGCGCTCGTCTATTCCGACATGATCACTACCGTGAGCCGGAGGTATGCTCAGGAAATTCAGACCACGGAATTCGGTTTCGGCCTTGAAGGCGTGCTCAAGGACCGCGCACAAAACCTGGTCGGGATTCTCAATGGCGTTGATTATGAAGAATGGAATCCCCAAACCGACAAATACATCGTTGCGCACTACTCGGCTGAAGATTTGAATGGCAAGCACGAATGCAAGCAGGACCTGCTCGACAGCTTCGGAATGAGCGCGGCCGATGCGAGCTGGCCCCTCATCGGTATCGTTTCCCGCTTTGCCGCGCAAAAAGGATTTGATCTAATTGGACAGATAATCGATCGCCTTGCGCTCGAAAATGTTCTCCTGGTCGTCCTCGGCAGTGGCGACAAGTTATACGAAGAGATGTTTTTGCGTCTGGCTCGTAGGGTCCCGGAAAAAGTTGCGGTGAGGGTGGCCTACGACAACGTGCTCGCTCACAAGATCGAAGCTGGTGCTGACATGTTCTTGATGCCGTCTCGTTACGAGCCAAGCGGCCTCAGCCAGCTATACAGTTTGAAGTACGGCAACGTGCCGATTGTGCGCGCGACCGGCGGATTGGATGACACAATCGACCCGTGGGACCGAAGCAAAAAAGGCACCGGCTTTAAATTTCAGGAATACAGTAGCGATGCCTTGCTGCGGACGATTCATCAAGCCGTGCAGGTTTACCGCGATCAGGAGTCCTGGCAGAAGCTGATGCGCAACGGCATGAGCAAAGATTTTTCCTGGCGCGTTTCTGCCCGTGAATACATCCGAGCGTACGACCGTGTTCGCCAGCAGCACACGCAGGGAATATTGGTTTAGTGAAATTTTCGTGGGTAGCGTCCTCCGCCCGTCGAATTTACATTGCCATCTATGTCCGCACTTCCCAGAATCGTCTTCCACGTCGACATGGATGCATTTTTCGTGTCCGTTGAAGAACTATTCGAGCCATCTCTGAAAGGAAAGCCAGTCGTAGTCGGAGGCCAGCGCCACGAGCGCGGGGTGGTTTCCGCCGCTTCTTACGAAGCCCGCAAGTTCGGCGTCCATTCCGCCATGCCGCTCCGTACTGCTGCGAAACTGTGCCCGCAAGCGATCTTCGTTGATGGCCATCCTGATCGCTATCGTGAGTGCTCGGAGAAAGCATGCGAGGTTCTTGCCGGCTTCTCGCCGCAGGTCGAAATGGTCTCGATCGACGAAGCATATCTCGATATGACTGGTACGGAGCGCCTGCACGGACCACCTCTGCTCGCGGCGCACAAACTTCATCAAAAGATGAAAGCAGATACCCAGCTCAACTGCTCTATCGGAATAGGCATTTCCCGGCTCGTCGCAAAGGTCTGCTCGGGCAAGGCCAAGCCGAACGGGGTTCTCTATGTGCTCCCGGGAAGCGAAGCGAAGTTTCTCGCTCCGCTAGATGTTCGCGAGATTCCCGGCGTAGGCAAAGTCACAGAGCAGAAGCTGCATGCGGTCGGCATCCGCAAAGTCAACGATTTGACCAGATTCGGTGATGCCAAACTTGAAGACCAGTTTGGCAAATGGGGCTTGGCTCTCGCCGGTAAAGCTCGAGGCGAAGATGCTGGAGCCTGGTTCGAAGCCGAAATCGGTGCAGATGAAGGGGCAAAGTCAATCAGCCATGAGCATACCTACAACCGCGATACAGCCGATGTAACACAACTGGAAGCAACGCTCATGCGTTTGTCCGAGATGGTGGCCCGTCGTCTTCGTGAAAATCGCTTGCGTGCCCGTACCATTCAGCTCAAGCTCCGCTATAAAGATTTCACGACCATAACTCGAGCCCACTCGCTCGAAGTTCCCACTCAGCTCGATAACGAAATCTTCCGCGAGATCCATCGCCTATTTCATGCAAACTGGAGCAAAGGCACCGAGGTTCGATTGCTCGGAGTGCAGGCTTCACACTTCGGCACCAACAATTCGCAAATGAATTTCCTGCAAGATCCGGCACGCGAAAAATGGGAGCAGGCGCTCTCAGCAGCGGATCGCGTGCGCGATAAGTTTGGCGAAACCAGCATCACACTCGGAACCGGAATGAAGGGCGGCTTCCGCGAGCGCACGCATGAAAATCCCGCTGCCTTACCAGGCAAGCGCCGCGGCAATAACAAACAGTGACTACGGCGAAGTCGGTGGTGGGTTAACAAAACAAGAGGAGCTTGGGAAACGAATTTGTGCGGGCAGATTGCTCGGAGGAGTCCTCCACGGCACATTCGTAAAGTCGAAAAAGCCAGCGTTCGGATCATCCATTCCAACTTGCGCCGCGTCGCGTTTTGTCAGCGCCGAAAGGTTAAACCTGCTCTCAATCAGCTTCAGGATCGCGGTAGCATCTCTCGTTTGGTGAGAAACGAAGTTCTTCTTCGCATACGGGGAGACTACGATCACCGGAATGCGAAAACCGGTGTAGGAGAAATCGCAGATGGTGCCGGATGCCGTTGCCCCGTAACAAGGGTCGTTCGGGAATAAATCTACCGGCTGAATGCCATCCGGATTCACTGTTTGCTGCGGCGGAACGTGGTCATAAAATCCGCCGGGCTCGTCAAATGTGAAAATAAATACGGAATCTTTCCAACTGGGGCCTGGCGTACAGCTACCTGAAGGCGGGCTGTTCTGGCCGCACATCACAGCGTTGATCAGTGTTGAAACAAAATTCGCCCCGGCTTGCATACTGCAGCACGCAGGCTGCCCCGGAGCAGGATCATCGTCCTCAGGATGTTCGTCGAGGCCAGCACTGGAGGCAGGCTCGATCTGAGCCACTTGCGGAAGAGTTCCGTTCATCGCATCCGTATAAAACTGTGAAATCGGCACAATATTCTGCGTGTAGGCGCTGGGATTGTTTTTGATATTGTTTCCAAACACGAAGTCGTGGATGTAGCTCCGGCCGACAAGGCAAGCGACATCGGTTGAAGCGCATGGAGTTCCAGCGGGATCCACGTAAATCTTCCAGCTGATACCAGCCTTCTGCAGCACTTCAAAAATCGTCGTCGAAGGAATCAATGTGTTGTCGTAAGGCGGGTTCGTTCCCCGTTGATATGCGTAACCGTGCGACGTTCCGGCAATTAAATATTCACGGTTCGGCGGGGTACGAGTCATTACCGGCGCAAACCAGCTATCCGACGTGGAAAAGGCCGTAGCAAGCGCATAATAATAATTGAGGTCGTTCCCATCGTAATAACCCATCACGCGCACGCCATCGAGGTCGTAGTAAGGGGCGAGTTGACCTTCATTATTCACGTGTTGCCGTGCGTCATTGGCTCCTGCTTCTACAAATCCGTTCATCATCGGAGTAGGAGAAGTTGGATCTGCAGCATTCCAGGAACGGTGCGCCTCTGCCCATGAAGGGCTCGGATTTTCTACGCACGTGCTCTGGTAATGGAACGACTGAACCGGCGGACTATTGCTGTCGAAAGAACACCACGAGTTCGGCGGATAGGGAAGCGTCGGGTCACAGCCAGGATTTGTCGGTGGCAGACCCGCATTCGGGTCGCCTGCAGGACTGAATTGCGGCAGCCCGTTAAACGGCTGATCGGGAATTCCGTTTTCAGCCCAGTATTCTCGGAGTGCGCCAAAGTAACTGTCGAAGGATCTGTTTTCCTGCGAAATAAAAATAATGTGGTTAATGCTTTGTAAGCTGGCGCCAAAGGTTGCGGTCACTGTAGCTGGGCCGGTAATGGTGCAGGTGGTTGAGCTCGACGACGTGCAACCAGACCAGCTGCTGAATGTGAATCCCTGGTCTGGCGCGGCGGTGAGAGTCACGCTTGTGTTGAATACGCCCTCGCACTTTCCCATACTTGTCCCTGAACCCGCCGCGGTACAGTCGATCCCGATTGGCGAACTGGTGATGGATCCAGTTCCTCCCCCGGCAGTGTTAATGGTTAGTTGACCCGGCTGACCGCCTGTTCCGACCAACCCGGTGCACCCACTCAGAAAAAGAATCAACGCAGCTACCAGCGGAAGACCACATTTCATATATCGACACTGAGACTTACACATGTTTCTAGAACCAGCAGCTTTGATGAGTACCGGCCTGAACTGGTTGGTTTCATACTTCCTTCGTCACAATCGAGAGATAGAGCTTCATTCTGCTTTGCAGCTTGTGTTAACTTCTCAACGACAGCGGAGTTCCTGATCCAGGTCGCCTTAAATCCCAAACCCTGCATCTAAGTAGCTGCTGTAATTTTTCGGAAAGAAATCCGCTTAGAATTGCGACATGAGAGCCAATCACAATTTTTACAAACTCACGCTTGCTGCTCTTACCGGCCTTGGAACAACAATTCTCTTCTTCGGTTCAGTTTCAGCACAAACTTGCGAAACCTCTACTGAAATGGATGCGGCGACGCGCTCCGCAATTCAGAGCACGGCCACTCGCTATTTCGATATGATCCAGCGTGGAGATTCTGCTTCTCTTCAGCAGAACGCGATTCCCTCTCTGGCCAGCAACTTCGCGGGAATTAACGGGACGATTAAGGACAATCAACCAAATCTGGCCGGCGCGCACGCGAACCCGCGTCCCCCGTTCGTGTTGAAGGCAGAAGGGACGGCCCCGCTGCCACGAGCGGAGTTTCTCTGCGGCATTTTCAATGCTTCTGGCCCGACGCCGAACGCGGCTGAATTTGTAATTCCGAATTTGCCGCCGGGTACCTACGGAATCGAGATTCTCGATATCAGTGGATCAAAAAATTCCTACACGGGCTCCTTTGTGTTGCAGCAGATTGGGACTGATTGGAAGCTTGGCGGACTTTTTTTGCGACCGACAGAAATGGGCGGTCACGACAGCACTTGGTACCTGAATCAGGCAAACGCGTTCAAGTCCAAAGGACATGCCATGGCGGCCTGGCTCTACTATTTGGAGGGAAGAGAACTAGCAATCGCTGTGCCCTTCATGGAGACACAGGCCACGGACAAGCTCTACGAACAAGAATCGAACTACAAAATGGCGGATTTTCCGGCGGGAGACAAGCCTGTCGACTTAGTCGCGGCTAACGGCAAAACCTATAAATTGACTCAGATCTTTCCGCTACCAGTTGGCCAAGATCTCGATGTGATCGTGAAATACCAGACGTCAAGCGTCGCCGATTCCGGGCAGACTTTCCAGGACAATATGGCGGTGATGAAGGCGTTTGTAACTAAATATCCCGAGCTTCGCGACGCCTTTGGCGGAATGGTGGCCCGCGGAGTCGAGCCCTCCGGCAGAGATTACGGCACGATGATGAAGATGGCGGAATTGAAGTGACGGGAAGAAGGGCCGACCCGGCTTAGCTGCATTGTCTGTTGCTCAGGCAGCCAGTTTCCTTCGCTGATCCTTAGCCAACCGTGGCTGCCGCGGGTTCCTCGACCGTAGCTTCTCGCAAAAATTTTGCTGCTTCTTCCGGCGGAGTCGGATTGATGTAAAAGCCCGTTCCCCATTCAAATCCGCCAACTTTAGTCAGCTTGGGAACGTACTCAATGTGCCAATGGTAATGATCGTTGGTTGAATCCTGCGTCGGCGAGCTGTGAATCACCAGATTATAGGGTGGGTCATCTAGCACGCGATTCGCTTTGTTCAGCAAAGTTCGAATCGCTCTAGCTAAATTCTGGAACATCCTCGACGACGAATTCTCAAACGCTGACTCGTGCTGCTTCGGTAGAATCCAGGTCTCAAACGGAAATCGTGGCGCATAGGGCGCGACAGTCAGAAAGTCGTCATTTTCCGCTACGACCCGAATGCCCGCATCGAGCTCTTGCCTTGCGATGTCGCAAAACACGCAACGTTCTTTGTAGATGTAATACTGCTTTGCGCCCTCGATCTCCTCTGAGACATAAATCGGCACGACCGGCAGGGCTATCAATTGCGAGTGCGCATGTTCGATGGTCGCGCCCGCCGCCTCACCGTGGTTCTTGAAAATCAATATGTATTTCAGCCGCCGATCTTTTTTCAAGTCGAGAATGCGATCGCGGAACGTCCACAGCACATCTTCAATTTTCTTCGTTGGCAAAGTGGCCAGCGTGCCGCTGTGCTCGTTGGTTTCAATCACCACTTCATGCGCGCCGACACCATTCATCTTGTCGAACAATCCCTCAGCTTGCCGGTCGAGATTACCCTCGATTTGAAGCGCAGGAAATTTGTTTGGGACGACCCGAACCGTCCAACCAGGCGTGTCGCGCTGCGGTTGCGATCCATTTTGACTGGGACGGTAAGCCTGAATCTCCGGCGGAGTCTTGGCTTCATTTCCGTAACAAAAAGGGCAGAAGCCGCCCTTCATTCTTACTGAGTCGCGGGCAAAATCGGTTGGGCGCTTGGCGCGGTCGGTCGAAATAATAACCCAGCGGCCGACGATGGGATCTTTTCTGAGTTCGGGCAAGTAATCGTTTCCTCCACCCGCTGCCACCCGGGTGATTTCATTCTACGATGAGAGCGCGACATTCTGAAATAGTTCGAAGGTCGGACCTCCCACAATCGATGGAGTTGCCGTTGCCCCACCCTTGTCGCGTTCTGTGCGACAGGGTGGGCCCGCGTTTTGGTGATCTACGGGACAGGATGGCCCATCCAAGCCCGATGTCGGCTTGGGTGGGACCTCGCTCTCGTAGTACACGGTGACGATGTCGAATCGCCACTGCGGGAGAGCATGGAATTGTTTTCGCGGTAACGTACGAAGGTAGAAGCGAATCATTACCCGAAGGTCTCTCCGCTTCTTGCGGTCCACCGCAGCTTGAGCGGGTTTCACGTCGTGGCTCGTTCTCGTCTTCACCTCGACGAAGCACAACACATCTTTATCCCAACCGATGAGATCAATCTCTCCGCGATGGCGCGCCGTCCGGAAATTCCGTGCAATGATGACGTACCCTTTCCGCCGCAAATAGAAGTACGCGTCTTCCTCGCCACGGCGCCCAGTCATGAGATGAGGAGGAATGTTGGTGTGCGCGGACTTAGGTGCTAGACGATCCAAGCCGCGAAGAATTGCTTGAATCAAGCGAGCCGAGGCCATGAGATGAGCATAGGTCGTTGATTGGCATGGAGTCTGTGATGAATGTCACAAGATTAATTGTGGATTCTTACTGAACGCATGGGGTACCCTCGGGAGTACGTCTGAATCACACATTCTTGAACAACTCTTCCCGCGGATCTTCCGGATTCAGCTTCGCCAACTCCCGCAGCAGTTCCTTGGTCTTCTCGTCGCGAGGCATGGGGACGGTGACTTTGACCTCGACAATCTCATCTCCGCGAACGCCTTCTTTTGTCGCCGAGGGAACGCCCTTTTCACGAAGCCGAAGCTTTTGGCCGGATTGAGTTCCAGGCGGGACTTTTAAGAGTGCGCGACCATCGATCGTTGGCACCTCGATCTTGGCTCCCAACGCAGCCTCGGTTGCAGTGACGGGGACTACCACGTGAATGTCGTCGCCGTCGCGGCGGAACACCGGATGACTCTCCATCCTGATGATGACGTAGAGATCTCCCGGCTGCCCGCCGTGAATGCCGGTGTTCCCCTTGCCAGCAATTCGAATCCGCTGACCGTCGCGTGTACCGGCCTTAATTCGCACTTCAAGCGGCTCGGTACGGTTGACCACGCCCTCTCCGTGGCACACCGGGCACGGTGAAGCATTTTTGCCAGTACCGTGGCAGCGCGGGCACGTCACGTTGAACTTCATGCGGTTGGCACTCTGCTCGATCGTGCCTTTGCCCTTGCACTGAGGGCATACGCCGGGCTGCTCGACCACTCCGTTGCCGTGGCAGTTGCCGCAAACATCTTGCCGCGTGATGTTCAGCCGCATGACGCCGCCGCGAATTGCCGTCCAGAAGGGAACGCTAACCTGATACTCCAGATCGGTTCCCGGCTCTGGTCCTTCGGGAGTGACCCTGCCGCTGCCGCGACCGCCGCCGAAAATTCCGGAGAAGATGTCGCGGAATCCTCCGCCGCCGCTAGTCGAAGTCGTGCGTCCGCCACGCGCCCCTTCGAACATGTCGCCGAAATCGAATCCACTGAAATCGAAGCCTTGCGTGCCGCTGCCTGCTCCACCGCGTTGCCCGCCAGTAAATCCTCCGAACCCGCCGGCTCCGGTCGGGCCGCCGCGCGCGTAAGCCTCCGCGGCTGCAGGATCGATGTTGTCGGAATAAAAGCCGAGCTGGTCGTAAATTTTGCGCTTCTTAGGATCGCTCAAAACATCGTTGGCTTCGGAGAGAGCCTTGAACTTTTCTTCCGCGGTTTTGTCGCCCGGATTGACATCCGGATGATATTTGCGCGCAAGTTTGCGGAACGCCTTTCGGATCTCATCTTCCGAAGCGGACTTCTTTACGCCGAGCGTTTCGTAATAATCTTTTTTGGTTGTGGGAGGCATGAATTAGATCGAAATTCCAACACAGAGGACACTGAGTTTGACAGAGGAACAACACAGAGCAACTCTGTGGCGCAGCTCTGTGTACCTCTTTGTGCTCTGTGGTTCAAAGTTTGTCCCTTATGATGCCAGCGTTTCAGTTCCCAACATCGGCGTCTTCTCGTACTTCGCTGCGTCCACGTACACAGGGATGCGGTGCACTCCCTGCTCGGTCGGCGCGAAGAGATACCAGCGCTTTTCCTGTTCTACGAAAGCCAGAAAATAATCTTGATCTTTGATTTTGAACTGCAACTGATTTTCCCCTTTTTCTAAATCTATCGGGTGCCCCACCCTTGTCGTGTTCTTTGCGACAGAGCCTGCCCAGAGCGCAGCCGAAGAGCGGGGGAGTTGACTTCCTATCCATCTGGAAATCAAAATCCCCGCCCTGTCTCGCAACCAGCGCGAGACAAGGACGGGGGCACCCATTCGTCTCACGTTTTATTTCTTATCTACGTCCACGTACTCGGCATCAATGACGCCTTCGTCTTTCTTGGCTTCGCCGTTGCCGGGTTGTGAACCGCCGGCGCTGCCACTCGGGCCTGCATCACCACCCGGAGGAGGAGTCTGCGCCTGCGCCGACTTGTACATCTGCTCGGCCAGCTTGTGCGAAGCCTGCGTCAGAGTCTCACGCGCGCGGTCCATCTGCGCCTTGTCGTTTGACTCGAGCGCCTTCTTCGCATCGGCCAACGCGTTCTCCACGTCGCCACGATCGGAGCCGGAAATTTTGTCTCCCTGCTCCTTCAGCATCTTCTCAATCTGATAAACCATCGAGTCGAGCTGGTTCTTGGCTTCGATCGATTCGCGCGCCGCTTTGTCTTCAGCCGCGTGAGCGTCGGCGTCCTTCGCCATGCGCTCGACCTCGTCCTTGCTCAGACCGGAAGACGACGTAATCGTAATCTTCTGGTCTTTACCCGTGGCGTTATCCTTCGCGGTCACATTGAGAATTCCGTTTGCGTCGATATCGAACGTCACCTCAATCTGCGGCACGCCGCGCGGTGCCGGTGGAATTCCAGTCAAATGGAATTTGCCAAGCGTACGATTCTGCGAAGCCATCGGCCTCTCGCCCTGCAAGACGTGAACCTCAACCGACGTCTGGCTGTCGGCTGCGGTCGAGAACGTTTCCGTCTTTTTGGTCGGAATCGTCGTGTTGCGGGGGATCATCGGAGTTGAAACTCCACCCAGCGTTTCAATCGCCAGGGTCAACGGAGTCACGTCGAGCAGAAGCAGATCTTTCACCTCGCCCTTGAGCACGCCGCCCTGGATCGCCGCGCCGACCGCGACAACTTCATCAGGGTTCACGCCCTTGTGGCCTTCTTTACCGAACAGTTCTTTCACGATTGCCTGAATGCGGGGCATGCGCGTCTGCCCGCCGACCAGCACAACTTCATTGATCTTGCTGGCGTCGATGCCGGCGTCTTTCATGCATTGTTTCGACGGCCCAACCGACCGCTGCAAAATGTCTTCAACCATGCCTTCGAGTTTTGCGCGGGTCAGCTTCTTCACCAGGTGCTTCGGCCCGTTCGCGTCCGCGGTGATGAACGGTAGGTTGATCTCCGTCTCCATCGTGGTCGAAAGCTCGATCTTGGCACGCTCGGCTGCATCACGCAGACGCTGCAGCGCCATTTCGTTTCCTTTCCCACGCAGATCGAGGCCCTCATCTTTCTTGAATTCATCGATGAGCCAATCGACCAGCCGCTGATCGATGTTATCGCCGCCGAGGTGCGTGTCGCCGTTCGTCGCCTTCACCTCGATCACGCCTTCGCCGACTTCGAGTATCGAAATATCGAACGTGCCGCCGCCGAAGTCGTACACAGCGATGGTCTCGTCTTTTCCTTTGTCGAGCCCATACGCGAGCGCGGCCGCCGTCGGCTCATTGATGATTCGCTTCACATCGAGCCCGGCAATCTGCCCGGCATCTTTGGTAGCCTGGCGCTGCGCGTCATTGAAATACGCGGGCACAGTGATGACCGCTTCGGTCACCTTTTCGCCGAGATAATCTTCCGCCGCCTTCTTCAGCTTTTGCAGAATCATGGCAGAAACCTGCGGAGGCGTATATTCCTTCCCCTGCGCCACAATCGCCACGTGGTCGCCGGACTTCACGACCTTGTATGGGACCATCTTCATTTCTTCGCTGACTTCGTCGAAGCGCCGTCCCATGAATCGCTTGATCGAATAAACCGTGTTTTCGGGATTGGTAATCGCTTGCCGCTTGGCCACCTGGCCGACCAGCCGCTCTCCGTTTTTCGTAAAAGCGACAACCGACGGAGTGGTTCTGCCGCCTTCTTCGTTGGCGATGACCTTGGGCTCGCCACCCTCCATAACCGCAACGCACGAGTTCGTGGTGCCGAGGTCAATTCCGATAATCTTGGCCATAATGCTCTCCTTAATTTCAAACCTATAAGTGCTTTTCTCTCAGCTGTGAGCCATGAGCGGCGAGCCACGAGCAAGCCAGCTTTTGCCTGCTCAAAAGCTCACTGCTCATCGCTCACAGCTGAATAAGTGCTTTAAATTCAACTACTCACCCCATGCGCTCTGGCCTATTATGGTAGTTGAGTGAGATGTTGTCAATGTTTAGATGCTGAAAAGAAGTGCTTGGACTCGCTATTTGTAGCCGCAACGTGTGATTGACGAGGTGAGCTGGTAGTAGTACGCTCCCGCATTTGGAGGCCGGAGCGCGTGTGGGAAAAGAAGATATTTCATGAAGGGCTAAAAGTCTTCCGGGTTATTCGCGCGCCAGACAAAGCAACCCTGGAGCTAAAGGTGCGTCTACAGGCGGAAGCTTGGGAACAACGCTGGTGCAAACTTCAGGCAGCTGAAACACGAAGGCAAAAGTGGGAAAAGGCCGCGCGAGTGAGCTACCTGAAGAAAGACCTTGCCTTGCAGCATACTCGCGAAATTGAGCAACAGGGCGGGAAGCTTGCCACGATTTTGAGCGACGGCCTTGAACTTGACCATGTACTTGACTGGAAGACCCTGAAACGCAAGTTCGAGGAATCGGAGCCCGCGCCAAGCCGACCTCAGCTTCTAACGTATCCGCCTGCACCGCTCAAGAATGATTCGAAGTTTTCACCTTCGCTCAGCATTCTCGACCGTATGATCCCGTCTCGCCGACGGCGTAAGCTCGATGATGCCGAATCGAAATACTCGACCGCGGCAAGGGAGCATCAACAGACAACCCAAGGAATTCAGCAGGAAAATGCTCGGGTTGCGAAGGACTACGAATCGGCTTTGAACGAATGGACGCAACGGAAGTCAGAGCACCTCCAAGCTGTGGATGCGATGCAAACTGCATACGAGGCGAAAACCCCTGACGGTGTTGTCGCATATTTGACGCAAGTTCTGTTGCTCTCTGAGTACCCTGAGAGCTTTCCGAAACATTTTCTGGTTGATTATCTTCCTGAGACGCAAATGCTTGTAATCGAATATGAACTCCCTGATATTGAGTCACTACCGCGGCTTAAGGAGGTGAAGTACATTGCGACCCGAGATGAGTTGCGAGAAGTTCCAGTCTCCGAGACGTGGTTAAACAAGACCTATGATGAAGTTCTCTACCAAACCTGCCTTCGGGTCATGCACGAGGTCTTTCAGTCGGACACGGTCGAGGCGGCCCAATCCATCGTGTTTAATGGCTGGGTGAATTACATAGATAAGTCCACAGGAAGGCAGGTCACGGCTTGTATTTTGTCGTTGCAGGTTACGCGAAAAGAATTCTCGGAATTGAATCTTTCCCACGTTGATCCAAAGGTTTGCTTTCGTGCCCTCAAAGGCGTCTCCGGTAGCAAGCTCGCGACTCGAAGCGCTGTGAGGCCAATCCTACAATTGAATAGAGAAGACAAACGTTTTGTACCGTCACACGATATGGCCGACCAACTGGATGATTCGTATAACCTTGCGGCCATGGATTGGCTGGACTTCGAAAACCTTATACGCGAAATCTTCGAGAAGGAATTCATGTCGAACGGAGGCGAAGTCAAGATTACTCGCGCAAGTCGAGATGGCGGAGTCGACGCAATCGCATTCGATCCGGACCCGATACGCGGCGGAAAAATCGTAATCCAGGCGAAGCGTTACACCAACACAGTAGGGGTCTCCGCCGTTAGAGACCTTTTTGGCACCGTTCACAACGAAGGCGCGACGAAGGGAATACTCGTGACCACGTCGGTTTATGGCCCCGATGCATATGAGTTCGCAAAGGGCAAACCTTTAACTCTCCTCAACGGCAGCGAGCTTCTTTTCCTGCTGCAAAAACATGGATACCGGGCACGAATTAATCTTGCCGAAGCGCGACAGCTCGCATTAGAGCGCGATTCGGATTCATCATCCCAGAAACTTCCGTACTGACCTCCGAGTAGGTTGCCCCATCCTTTCGCCCGATTTTGGCGAAGGGTGGAACTGGTTCTTCGTGATCCCACCCTTTCGCAAACACCGCGACAAGGGTGGGGCAACCTCCTCGAATTCCTATTCACCTCTCATCCTGAGCGAAGCAGATGCGCAGTCGAAGGACCCCTGCACTCCTAGCAATCTCAACCGGCGCCGAAAAGTATTGTCACGATGCGCCTTCATGTAGAGAGTTCCGCGATACGCTTTCGGTTAGTCCAATCAAACACGAGTTCCTTCGACTCCGCAGAATGATTCGCGAGCGAATCATTCCGCTCCGCTCAGGATGACAGAGTAGGGAATCATTCAAGAGCGAAGAGTAAAGAGGGTGGGAATCGAGTTAGGACGAAAAGGCAAAATCCCCACCCTTTCGACTTCGCTCAGGGCAAGCTCTGTCGCAAGGACCGCGACAAGAATGGGGCAGCTTCCCAAAATTCCTATTAACGCTGTCGTCCTGAGCGAAGTATCTGCTTCGCTTCGCGAAGCAGATACGTAGTCGAAGGACCCCTGTACTCCTTGCAATCTCAACTGGCGCCGAAAAGTATTGTCACGATGCGCCTTCATGTAGAGAGTTCCGCGATACGCTTTCGGTTAGTCCAATCAAACACGAGATCCTTCGACTCCACGAGATAATTCGCAAGCGAATCTCCGGCCCCGCCCAGGACCGCGGGGGAAGTAGCCTGGCAAACTTCACTTCACCGGATTGAAGTCAAACTTGTCCGCGCCCTCCTCGTAGAAAAGCGCACCTTGTGTTTTGTCTCCGCCACTCCAGTGCTTGTGACCACCCGGTACGCGGATGAAATCCCCAGCCGCGACGCGCTTCTCGCCGTTCTCGTCTTTGTAGAGATATGCACCTTTTATCACCACAAGCCACGTATCGTTCGTATGCGTATGCCAGCCGGCATCGTATCCCGGTTTGAATTTGGTGAATGTTGCGTGCGCACCCTTGCTCGAATCGCCCCAGATCGGGGTGGTCATAACTGCCGAATTCCCGCCCATTGCGCTGTAATTCGCCTTTGCAGAGTCGACGAACAAGACTCCATTTCCTTCTTGTCCCTGTAAACGTCCCAACGCCCAAGCCATGACCACGACTGCTACGAAACCAACCGACAACAGTGATCGCTTCATTTCGTCCTCCCGATGAGTTTTTAGTTAATTCAGAGCGCAGGAATTCTATACCAGACGCAATGACTAGCGCCGGGAATTGTGAGTGATCACCGGACGAATGATTTGCGCTTTGGCAAGCAATCCGGTTCTGGCGAGAGATCATCTCCGCACAGCCGCGCACGCCTTGTCGAACTCGGAACGAGAGCCTTCGACAAACGTTATTGGCACGAGCTCCTGCATGTAGGGACGATTGCTTTCATGGCCACGATATACGCTGCCATCAGGCTGAAACGCTCTCCCGATGCTGCCGTGGTCATCCATGACCAGGTTTGGGTTGTGCCAGTTGCCGCGAAATTCCAGGCTGGGGCGATGATCGCTGTTAAATCCACCGTACCCCAGCGGCCAATAATACATATAGAGACTGACAGCCTCACCGTCAGTTGAGAGTTTCAGGTGCATTGGCATCCCACCTCCCAGATGCATGGGAAATTTCTCGCCGCGCTGAGTGCAAACGTACGCTTGGCCTCTGAGGTTCGTTGCCCGGTATATAACCTTGCTGCCGCGCGGAGTTGGTTCAAATTGTACCCAGACAAAATAATCTCCGCTCTTGGCATGCGCCTTTCCCAAGCCTTGCCACATCGGCATGATGTGAAATTTCCCACCAAGATAGAACGCCCAGGTATAAAAAAGACCGGTTAGTGCGATCAGGAGAACTGCGTCGAGTACCAGCACTACCGTGCATTGCAGGAGGCATCCAAAACATCCGCGGGGCTTGCGCGAAACAACCGGGATCGGATTCTGGTGTGAGTGCATGGAAAGGCGAGCTGCAATCGTACAACGAGAATCGCGAAATCAACCCGAAATCTCTCAATCGCAAAAACAAAAGGCGGCTGGCGCCGCCCTTTTCCTGCAAACTTGCAAAGGCTTTACGCTGCGGGCTTCTTTTTCTTTCCCGCCCGCGTAGCATCGGTATCGACGTCAACGTTGCCGTCTTTCTCCACTCGCAGTTCCTCGTGGCGGACATTGTCAGACACATTTTCTGTGCTCTGCACGGCCCGCTTTCCGACACGCACTTCTTCGTTCACGACCGGCTGCTTTTCCGTCCGGACGCGCTCTTCCGAAAGCGGCACGCGAATTTCTTCATCCTTACCGATTTCACCCGTCGCGCTCCGCCCCGATCCTGGGGTCCGCTCGATCACCAGCTCTTCTCGCGTGACCGGGACTTCAACGTGCTGCGTCTCCGTGATCACATCTTTACGCAGCCGCACCTCGCCTCGCTGAACGCGCTCCTTGTAGGTTCGCAGAATCTCGCCTCGCAACTGAATTCGTCGGTCGCCTTCTGTTGAGGCCCGGTTGCTGCCCGACCACTCTTCGAATCCGCTCTCGCGCAGGTCGCCGCCTGCTTTTTGCAGGATTGTTCGCGCTTCTGCCGTGCGCGGGCCAGTCACACTGACGAGCGCTCCTCCGGAGTTGATGCCGTTGTAATAGTAATCCGCACGCTCGTTATTCCAGTTCAGGTCCGAGCTGGTCTCGCGATAATCGTAATCTTCATCGTGCGACTCTCCGGTGAAGAAATCCTTTACTTTTTGCCAGAAGCCTTCGCTCGCCTGTGTCCTTCCTTTTGCGTCACTGTCGTCGTACTCGCTTCCAGCTATCAAGCCGATTTCCGATGAGGTAAATCCCGCATTGCGCAGCTGGTTGATAGCGTCATACGCATCATTTTGGTTGGAGAAGAAAGCAACGGTTCGGGCTTCGGACGTAGGAAGGTCGTTTGTTGGTGTCTGTGTGGACGCCATATTACTCCTTGTGATCTTTCGCTTGAGTTGAATTTGCTTGCCACACTGAGATGCGTTTCATCTTGTGGATAAGCAAAGGCAGCATACGAATCGCATGCAGGCCGTCGCACATGTTTGCTGCTCGCGTTCGCGTGTCTCTCCCGCGTATGCAATGCTGATTAAATTCAGTGGAGAAACAAACCGAACTAGATGAAAAATTCGGCGGGTACCCGTCCCTGTTTCGCGACTTGCGGGAGGCAAAGCCTGCCCTGTTTGGCTGAATCGCGAGCGAACCCAAAGGGATGAGGGACCTAATGTTGAGAGAGTACAGATGGTCGAACGTCAGCCTAAGGCAATGCGCTCCATCTCAGGCGCGAGTTGCCCCGCGCCTGTTGTAGTCCACGTCCTCAGGCCACTGCCGCGTCCATTGTCGGCGCGCATTCGCCAGCTTCATACAACTGACGCAATTCGCACTCGCCCTCTCCGGTAAATTGCAAAAAATCTTTAGTCAGCTGAATAGCTTCGGCCTTCGAATTTGCTTTCAGGATTGCGAAGCCGCCGACCAGCTCTTTGGTCTCAGTGAATGGGCCATCGGTCACGGTTATGTTGCTGTTAGCTATCCGGACGCGGGCACCCGTTGCGCTAGGCAGGCACCCCTCCGTAGCCAGCAACCATCCCGCTTTGAACCCTTCCTCGACGAGTTTTCCCATTCGGAGCATTTCTTCCTGTGAAGGTGGAACTGATCTTTCGGCGTGCTTGTAGATGCTTAGGAATCGCATATATTTCTCCTTAATTTCTTAGTCTGGCAGGCTCAGTCTTGCCTTTCACTGGTAAGTCGAATGCGCCGAATCCAAATCGACAGGCGAAGCAAAAATTTTCGCTACTGTTTCTCGTGAGCAGGATGCCCGAATGGCGCTGTTTCCAACCTTCAAAAGAGAGCTGACCTCCGGACCACCGAGCATTCCCCGGATGCGTTCAGTGGCAAAAACCCGGGTCGGTGACGCAGCTTCGCGGCAACATCAGGAGCGTATCGCTCGAGTGTGTGATCTGCCTGTGGACGTCATTCACCTGCTTGTCGCCTAATTCCTCACTCCGGTTACCGTCAACTTGATTCGGTACAAGCTCGTGCTCGCCGTGATGTAGAGACTCTTGCCATCGGCATCGCCCCACGCAACATTGCCGACCACCTCTGGGACTTTGATCGTCGCGAGATGCTTGCCCGTGGCAGAAATAATCCAAACTCCGCCGGGGCCCGCGCCGTAAATATTGCCTTTTTCGTCGACGCGAATGCCGTCGGGGCCGCCGGGAGCTTTATCGTTACCAGCTTCGATCAGCACCTTGGCATCGCTCACTGAACCATCAGCATGGACGCGATAACTCATCCACACTCTTTTGCCTGAATCTGAAACGTAAAGGATCTTGCCATCCGGCGAAAAGGCAATGCCATTTGGGCGTGGCAGGTCTTTAATGATCAATTGCAGCTTGTCGTTGTCGGGTGGCGCACCTGGCTTATGCTGACGAGCGTTGGGAATGCGAAAGACACCGTTGAACTTTAGTTCTTTCAACGGGTCGTTATCTCCTTGGGTTGGCAATCCATAAGGAGGATCGGTGAAATACAGTGAACCGTCAGAGCGATAGACGAGATCGTTCGGGCTGTTGAGCTTTTTGCCTTGATACGAGTTTGCGAGAACAGTGACGGTTGCGTGCGGATCGAGCGTTTCCAGACGCCACACATTTCTCCGCGCGTGGCCTGCGACGGTGACGCGACCATCTGGATCGAGCGTCATGCCGTTCGATCCCGGCTCCGGACCACCGTAAGGTGCAGAGCCGATATAACCGCTCGGGTGCATGAAAACATGGGCGCCCTTTGTTGGTGACCACATGACGATGTTGTTCGCGGGAATCTCGGCAAACAGAAGGCTGCCTTCGTGGGTCCACACTGGGCCTTCGGTCCATTTGTAGAATCCCGTGGCTACACGCTCCAGCTTGGCATTTGCCGCAATGAGTTGATCGGCTGCAGGATCGAGCCGCTCAATATCCTGTGCAAATACAGCGCAGGTCAAGACAAAAAGAAGAAAGGAAAGCGCGCAAATTTTCAATGTTTTCATACGGCGGACATCTTACACGAATGGTTAGGTGTGTAGGTTGTGGCTTTCACTGAAGGATGGGACCGATGAAACGAGCCTAGTTCAATCCCGTTACTACATACGCCTGCGAGAGCACCTGGTCATAGATGTATATGTATGCTTTTCCATCGGCAGAAAAAGTGGGGCGTGCGCACCGAGACAGCCGCAACCCTGTGTTGACGAATTATCGAAGTTACATCTCACCGCTCGCCTCCCCGCCCTTCGGCGGTTCGTATGCCTTCTGCAGATATCGCCTAGCTTCATCGAGAGCGCCCTGCGTATTGTCGTTAGTCTGTAGCGCCTGGCGATATTCATTCGTAGCGCGTTCACGCTGGCCGGTGATATCAAAAATCTTTCCAAGCTGGATGTGGCTCCAAACCTCAGTCCACCGCGGATCGCCATCCCCATTTAGGCAATCGCGGTAAGCATTCGCGGATGCTTGATAGTTCTTTTGCAGGAAAAATACCTCGGCAATTCGGTAATGTGCGAGCGAGCTGTTCTTATTGATATCAAGCGCCTTGTTGAACTCTGAAAGTGCGCCCGCCAGGTCGCCTTGCACCACGAGCTGGTGCCCGCGTTCGATTGCGGCACGCAGCTTAATGTCTGAGGAGTTCTTCAGCAAGTCGTTGTCGGGATCGATCGTGATACGACGGGGCCGGCCAAATGTATCGACTGAAAATGCCGACTCAGTTCCCACGACATCGATTCGTTTGGTTTCGGTCTTTCCGTCAGTGTCGATCTTGAGTTCGACTGGCATGCGGAAGAGGTCGAGGTCCTGCGTGATCTGCCCCACGCTGCGGAATCCTTTGTTGTTTCCGAGTCGGTAAATTGTGTACTTGCTTTTGAACTCAGGTGCGCCGGTTGAATCCAGCCACTGCGAGAAGAACCAAGTCAGCTTGTCACCGTAATTCTTTTCGGCGAGAGTCTTAAAATCATCTGCGCTCGCCGCTTTGCCGGCATACTGTGAAGCAAAATCGCGCATGGTTTGATCGAATTTCTGGTCGCCAATCACCCATCGCAACATGTGCAGGATCATTGCGCCTTTATCTGTGGCCAGCGACTGGAACTCCGGCGAGAACAAATCCAGTTTGCCTGACTGCGACATGGGGACCGTGTCGTAGGAAAGCGCGCCCACTGACATATCTTTCACCATTTCTTGAAGGCCAGCAGATCCCGCAGCGCTCTCGACATAGCGGGCTTCCGAGTATCGCGCGAAACCATCCTCCAACCACCAGTCGTCGCGCGAATCAGGACTCACTGAAACTCCCCACCACTGGTGCGCAATTGCATTGGCGAGCAAACGATAATTGGTTCGCGGAGTAATCCCACGTGCGGCGAGTGCGGCAAGCTCTGGCGCCCAGGTGGAAGGCACCGTATCGTCCGGCAATTCAACGACCCGCAGCACGTTCGAAGCTGGCGGCCCGTACAGGGTGATGAAATAGGTAAATTCCTTCACCGCAGTTTGCGCATAGGTAGAGGCTAAATCCTTGTGAACTGGTTTGAAATAAACGTGGAGGTCGATTCCAGCCTCGGTGCTGTAGTAATCACCGAAATCGCCCGCCACGATGGTTCCTGGGAAGCTGGATTTGTCATATTTCAGGGTATACGTCTTGCTCTCGCCGCTGCCAGTGGAGGCGCTCTTCAGCGCGGGCGTGGCGGACGTTGTCGTCACGCCGCTGCCGATCACCATCATATGTGCCGGTACTGTCACACTTATTGTCGAGGTGAAGCGGTCGATTCCATATTGGCTGACTGGAAACCAATCGCCAGCGTAGAGCAGGTAGCATGTATCTTCATTGATTGAGGTCAGCTTCAATCCTTGAACGGGTGAGTCGTCAGCGGAATCGAGTATTCCCTCATAATCGAATGTCAGAGTTGCTGAATCGCCTTTTTGAACCGTGTTGTTGAGGGAAACCCGAACACTGGAGTCTTGAGGCGTGCGATCTACCGTGAGCGCCTTGCCCAACTCATCCGTCACTTTGGTCAGCCGGAGATCATTGTGCAAATTGAACACCACAACATTCAGCTCTTCAAGTGCGGTCAGCTTAACTTTTGCGCGGGCGGTAATCTTGTGATCGTGTGGGTTCAGAACGGCGTCGATCTGGTAATCGTCCACATGAAAACGCGCCTTTTCGGCTGCCCACGTAGGTAGGGCAACGAACAAAGACGCAAGAACAAGGAATGGGACGAGTTCTCGACGCCGCAGCCGCACTGAAACGCACATTTTGGGGGATCTCCTAGACGGAATACTTCGAATTCGCGAATACTTCTTTATTCTATGATGAAAACGCGTTCGGAAAAGATGCTGGCGCAGAGCGAGTTACAAGGAATTTACCGGGTGCGATCGGAAGCGTGCAGCTGTGCCTTATACGCGTAAACCACCGCCAACAGAGGCGGCGCGACGAACACGCCCCAGAATGGCCAGATTACTCCGAGCACAATCGGCGCGATGATGGATGCCCAGATTGGAACCTTCGCCGTTCTCCGCATAATGAACGGCTGCAACAACAGTCCATCAATCACGACGATAATCGCGTAGAGAACCAAAACCCCTAGAGGATGCCGCCAGTCCCGCCAGAAAATTCCAGCCGTCGTAACCGGGCCTAGCAAGCCCAATATGGGGCCAAGGTGCGGAATCATCTGCAGCAAAGCCGCCAGCCCCGCCCATAGAAACGAAAGTGGAACGTGCAAAATTCGAAGCCCTATAAACCAGAGCACTCCAACCGCGAGCGAGTCCTGCAATTGGGCCAGGGCCCAATTCCGCAGGGCGCTTCCCGTAATGCGCAGATGATGGTTCAGATCCACAACCGTTTGATGAGGCAAATACCCGAACAGGCGCGACATCTAGGTCGAAGATACAGCTGGAAGGATGACCAGTGAGGCAGGAGCAGACTTCAGAAATAAGAGAAGCTACATCGTCCACCGAAGGAGGGTTGCGCCAACCGTAAATCCGGCGCCGACGGATGCGAGCAACACAAGGTCACCCTTCTTCAATCGTCCTTCTTCACGTGCCGTTTGCATGGCGAGCGGAATTGTGCCGGCTGTGGTGTTACCGTAGCGATCAATATTGATGACTATGCTTTCCGGTTTCAGCCCCAATCGGTCGGCGGTGGCTTTAATAATTCGCTGATTTGCCTGATGAGGAATAAAGCAATCAATGTCACTGGCTTTACAGTGGTTCCGCGCAAGCAATGTCTCGCAAACCTCAGCCATCTTTCTCACCGCGAATTTGAATACTGCCTGGCCATCCTGATGTACAAAGTGCATCTTCTTTTCAATCGTTTCGTGGGTTGCCGGATGTAGGCTGCCCCCTCCTGGCATATATAAAGAGCAGGCGCCCGAGCCATCAACCTCGTGCGCGAAATCGATAAGTCCGTTTTCGTCCTGAGAAGGTTCCAGAATCACCGCTCCCGCGCCGTCGCCGAAAAGAATGCAGGTCGCCCGATCGGTGTAGTCGAGAATCGATGACATTACGTCCGAGCCAATTACCAGCACCTTTTTGTGCGCGCCGGTTTGAATGAATTGTGCGCCGGCCTGCAACGCATAGATGAACGCCGAACACGCTGCCGACAGATCGAAACCCCAAACTCCTTTTATTCCCAACTTATGCTGGACCAGGCAGGCGGTAGAAGGGAATAACATGTCGGGAGTTACGGTAGCAACGACGATGGCTTCAATATCATTGGCCTCGATACCGCGCTGCGCCAACGCTTTCCTCGCGGCTTCGGCAGCTAAATCGCTGGTTGCTACCCCTTCCTCCACGATGTGCCGCTCCCGAATCCCCGTGCGGCTCGTGATCCACTCGTCGGAAGTTTCGACAATCTTCTCGAAATCCCGATTGGTCATGACCTTTGGTGGCACATAAGTCCCCAGGCCGGTGATCTTTGCCCGCAGTATTTGAGTCACTGGATAACGTTCCTCGCCAATCGACGTGAAACGTTATTGTACGCACGTGTTGCATAAACGCCAACGCAACCCGAATTGCCATGAATGGTTCGTGAAAGAATCGTCGAACTATAACTTTGGTCATCATTCAGGCCGGACAAACGGAAACGTTTTCCCAGATCGGGAATATGATCGCTAGCATGAAGAAGCTCCGCGTAGTGGTCTCATTGATTACGCAAGACAACGATTTCCAGATGGAGCAAGCTGCTGCTGCAGAAGAGGCTGCACGCAAGCTTGGTAGCGAAATCCAAATTGTTTTTGCGGACAATGACAGCATTCAGCAGAGTCAACAGATTCTGAGATTCGTGCAGGCTGAGCCTGAGTCGCGGCCCGACGGAATTATCTTTGAGCCCGTCGGCGGCCCAGCATTGGTGACCGTAGCACGCGCCGCCGCGGCTGAGGGAATCGCGTGGGTCGTGATGAACCGCGAGGTCGAGTACATCAAAGAACTACGCCGGGAATATAAGGTGCCGTGTTTTGCGGTTGCATCGGACCATCTTGAGATTGGCCGCATCCAGGGAAGGCAGTTGGCAACACTCCTTCCAAATGGGGGATCAATTCTCTGTATTCAGGGTCCGTCGGAAACCGACGCCTGCAAATTGCGAGCTGCCGGCATGTATGAGACCAAGCCAGCCAACATTCAAGTCAAGACCATGAAGGGAAACTGGACCGAGGCGAGCGCCTTCAAAGCCATCAATTCATGGCTGCGTCTTTCCACATCGCAGCAGTCACATGTGGATTTAATTTCTGCACAAAATGACGCGATGGCCGCGGGCGCTAAAAAGGCGTTTCAGCAATTCTCGCGGGAAGCGGAAGGTCGAGACCGTTGGACCTCACTTCCGTTCATCGGCGTGGACGGGGTTGCTAAGACCGGACAGGCCTGGGTACGAAGTGGAGTTCTGACGGCAACCGTAGTAGCTCCACCGAATGCAGGGATAGCCCTGGAATTACTCGCGCGGGCCTTGCTGACTTCCACCACCCCGCCTGAAATGACGTTGATTGCACCGCATTCTTATCCAGAACTGGCGACACTTTCAGCTAACGCGTCGAAGAGATCGCAGGGCGCAAAATCAGGCGGGATGTAATTTGCAACAACGCAGTCGTTGGCAGCTCTAGCCAGGCACCGGCGACCCACTGCACACGCAAGAGCCCGTTACCGTTGCTTCCTTCCGGACCTGGCGGGGTTGGCGGGAACGCGTCGCGCGAGACCGATGCCTGACGCCTAATTTTAGCATCGGACGCTCGATGGCCTTGGCTGCAGGAATCTACTCTTCCGTACCCTTCCTTTGCTGCTCTATTTCCGCAACAATAAAATGAAGATATCGCATGACGGTGCCCAACACAGAGACCGAGTTTGCAACGGCAATCCGCCGCTACTTTGACGTCGTTCTCTACCTTCTGATTTTCACTGGATTTGGAACGCTCGCTTCGACAGGCCGGCTTGATGTGGCGACTGTTCTGATCGTGACTTCGGCCTTGCTTTATCGGGGATATGCGCTGGCTCGCCGACGCCAGGTTTTGCTCTCCAAGCGCTGGACTGACCTTTTGACGCTGGCGTGTGTTGGGTTCTACGTCATCGATCTATTTCTGGTCTCACGCACATTTATCGGCGCGACGGTGCACCTGGTGCTTTGTGTGATGCTTGTGCGATTGTTCTCGGCGCAGCGCGATCGTGACCACTATTTCTTGGCTGTGCTGTCGTTTTTGATGGTACTAGCCTCCGCAGTGCTCACAGTCGACAGTACCTTTCTCCTCGCTCTGGGTGGATTCATTCTGGTCGCGGTCACCGCGCTAATTTTGATGGAAATGATGCACTCGCTTCAGAAGGCCACGGTGCTGGCCGGGGGCTCGCATGTGCCCCATGCCCATCGCAAGCTTTCATTGGCTATCGCGAGTGTCGCTCCCATGCTTCTGCTTTTTATTTTTCTCGGAGGCGCCGCAATTTTCTTTTTTCTGCCGCGTGTTTCCGCGGGTTTTATGAACAACAGCGCCGGGCTGAACGAAATCAGCACTGGCTTTTCTGACCACGTCGACCTCGGGCGCATCGGCGAGATCCAGCAATCAAAGGCCGTTGTGATGCACCTGCAAATTGATGGTGATGCTTTCGGAGCTTTTGTCCCTAAGCTGCGTGGCGTCGCGCTTAGCCACTTTGACGGCCATACATGGTCGAATCTAAGTCCAAAGCGAGCTCTTTCGCGAGAAGCTGATGGACGCTTCAATCTGAGATTGCGTGATCCGCTTTTGCCTCTAGCGCCGACGCGGACCATCCATTATCGGGTGACAATGGAGCCTCTTCTGAGCGAGGTTTTCTTTTTACTCTCGACTCCGCAATCACTCGAGGGAAACTATCGCAACATTGTTGAAGACCGCGACGGCGACGTGTTTAACCTTGATAATGACAGTCCGGTTACCCGGTACGAAGCTGAGTCCGTGGTCCGCTTGCGCACGCATTTTCCGGAGAACAGCAACTACCCCTATTACATAAACCGCGAGTATCTGCAGTTACCGCCGCTCGATGGGCGAATCCAGCCGCTCGTCGCTAGAATTACGGCGAATGCTGAGAGCCCTTATGCCCGCGCAGCTGCGGTGGAAAATTACCTGCGCAGCAATTACGGGTACACGCTGCAACTTCCAAGCTCGACTCCGTCTGATCCGATTGCAGATTTCCTATTCACTCGGCGGCGAGGACATTGCGAGTATTTCGCATCGAGCATGGCGATCATGCTCCGTATGCTCGGCATACCATCGCGCGTAATCAACGGATTTTCCGGGGGCGAGTTCAACGACATCACCTCGCAGTATGTGATTCGCGCGAGCGACGCGCACTCGTGGGTCGAGGCGTATCTACCCGGTCAAGGTTGGGTTACCTTCGACCCGACGCCGCCAGGCCCTCAACACGGCACATCGAAATGGGACCGAGTAATGCTCTACATGGACGCGCTATCGTCTTTTTGGCGCGAGTGGGTTGTCAATTATGACCTCGGCCATCAGCTTCGGCTAACCCAGGATGCAACTCACGGAAGTCGCGCGCTGGCTGGCAAGGCGCAGTCCTGGGGCCGTGCTCAATATCACAGAATGCTGGCTTGGGCGCGCCGCGTACAGGATGCAGCGGGTTCATCCGTCGTGAGGTGGGGAACACGAATCCTGGTTCTCGCGACCATACTGTTGTTGGTGTTGAGCATTCCTAGGCTGCTTGTGGTCGTTCAGAAGGTTCGGCTTGCTCATCGCCCCCGGAGTTCTCCGCAACTGGCTGCTAGCATATGGTACGAACGCATGCTTCGGCAGGCGGCAAAGCGCGGCTGGAAAAAGTCTCCGGCCCAAACGCCGGAAGAGTTCGCGTTGCAAATTAGCGATGGGAACGTGAAAGATCGTGTTGTCAGTTTTACGGAGCGTTATGAGCGCGCTCGCTTCGGTAATTCCGTGGATGACGCCGCGGAACTCCCGGAACTCTACGAAGAAATCAAAAGCGCACGCTGATGTATGTATCCAAACCCGCTGTCATTCCCAACCGCTTCAGCGGTGAGGGACCTGCTTTTTTTTTCCCGCATAATAAAGGGAACGCAACCCCCAATTACAATTGAAAATAGTTGATGTTCTGAAACCTGACAGCTGAGAGCCTTATGAAAATCGGAGTCCTCGCGCTGCAAGGCGATTTTGACGCTCACCGCAAAAGGCTGGAAGAACTTGGCGCCGCAGTTGTGCTGGTCAAAAAACCTGATCAACTCGACGGGATCGACGGTCTAGTTATTCCGGGTGGAGAATCAGGTACCTTCCTGAAGCTTCTTGGGGAAGCAGGATTTGCCAAGCTCAAAGAATTCGTTCATGTTAAGCCTACATTTGGCACATGCGCTGGCGCGATTCTGCTGGCGAAAGAAGTCGAAAATCCGCAGCAGACTGGCCTTGGAGCAATTGATATACGCATTCGGCGCAACGCTTATGGAAGGCAGATCGACAGCTCGATTCGAGAAGGTCTTTTCCTCGGAACTCCGATCGAGATGGTTTTCATCCGCGCGCCCAAGATCGAGCGCGTAGGACCTGAAGTAGAAGTGCTGGCAACCGAAGGAAACGATCCCGTTGTTGTGCGTCAGGCCAAAACAATGGCTGCCACATTTCATCCGGAACTCACCGATGATCCTCGCATACACGAAAAATTTATCGAGCTAGTGAGGAATGGCCGGCGCGAATAAACCCTGGATCGCGCAGTTTACGCCGCGGGAAGGCTTTTCACGCCTTCGACCCGCATTCGGATGTCCCGTCGATGTCAAGAATTTGTCTTGACATCTTCCGATCATGAGTTGCAGAATGTCGGCTGTTTTACGGCGGCCAGCATTTGCCCGTGTAGGGCTCAGATGCTTCATCGCGAATGGAGCATTTGGTGGTTCTAGGTGTGTGTCAGAGTCTCTGACCTCAATTCACCGGAGGAATCGAATGCGTACCGCGAAGCCGGCATTTTCCCTCTTTTTCCTTCTCGTGGCCATCCTTGCTACGAGCGTTTCGGTCTGGGCGCAGTCTACGGCCACCGGCACCGTTGTTGGAACAATAACCGACCAGTCAGGTGCCGTTGTACCGGGCGCGCAGGTCACTATAAATGATCCATCGACGGGCACTACACGGACCGCAACCACAAACAGCGCGGGCAATTATCTGTTTGTGGACGTTAATCCGGGTCATTACGACCTGACGATTACCAAACAAGGTTTCGCCAGCACTAAGGCTTCCGCCGAGGTGAAAGTTGGATTGACTCTCACCGTCAATTTGGCTCTCCAGGTAGGCGGGCAAAATACAGTTGTGGAAGTGCAGGCGGCAGGAAACGATTTGCAGATGATGAACTCCACCGTAGGAAATGATCTTACGAGCGCTACGCTGGACGCACTGCCCAGCATTGGTCGGGATGTCAGTACATTCGTCGAGTTGCAGCCGGGTGTTTCCCCTGAAGGCAGCGTCGCGGGAGCGGTCAATGATCAAACGTTCTTTTCACTGGACGGCGGCAACAACAGCAATGACATGGACGGCAATATGTCCACTTACACCACCACTTATGCTGGCGATCCGACCGGCGGCGTTGCGGCACAAAACACTTATTACTTAACTGGTCAGCCGACGGGGGTGATGCCCACCCCGCAAGATAGTGTCGACGAATTCAAAGTCAATACCGCGAATCAGACGGCCGATTTCAATAGTTCATCTGGTGCCGAAGTTAAGGTCGTTACCAAGCGTGGAACTAACACTTGGCACGGGACTGGATATGAGTATTACCTGGATAACAACTGGTCTTCAAATTCGTGGCAAAACAATTTCAATAATCCAGTCACACCACTACCAAGCTTCCACTACAGTCGTTTTGGCGGGGCAATCGGCGGGCCGATTATTCCCAAAGAGCTTTTGGGAGGAAAAACCTATCTTTTTTTCAATTACGAGGGTTTTCGCTTTCCGCAGTCTGAGACAATCTTCAGAAATGTACCATCTCCAGCGCTCGAGCAGGGTATATTGACCGACCCAACGACAGGGGTACAAACTAATCTACAAGCAATCGATCCACAAGGGATCGGCCTCAATCCGTTGGTTCAGCAAATTTGGACCAAATACGAGCCCAAGTCAAATGCCAGCAGCTGTCACTACGCACTCTGCGATAACGTCAACATACTGCCTTACTCTGCGAACCTCAGCATACCGCAGAGGAGCAATTTCATGGCTACCCGGCTTGATCATGATTTTTCCGACAAGTGGCACTTCATGTCCAGTTATCGCTATTTTAAATTAACAACGGCGACGGACGACGAAGTCGACATCGGCGGCTTTTTCAAGGGCGATACATTGGGAACTCCGGCATCGCAGTCCAGCGACCCTCAAAATGCGTGGTATTGGGTTGCGGGTCTGACCACCAACATTTCGCCAAATTTTACGAACGATTTCCGTTACAGCTTCTTGCGTAATTGGTGGCAGTGGGGCAGAGCTGGCGACACACCGCAGATCTCAGGTCTCGGAGGGGCTCTGGAAATTTTTTCCGGAGAGGACCGGCATCAAAACCTTGCGCCCTACAATGTAAACACACAGCAGACTCGTACACGCTTTTGGGACGGTCGTGATCAGATGTTCCGCGATGACCTCTCCCTGCTCAAAGGAGATCACCTATTCCAGTTTGGGGGAATGTACCAGCACAACTTCAACTGGCACGAACGGACGGATAATGGTGGTGGTATTAACTACCAGCCAGTCTATTTACTCGGAGATGGAACTTCCGGGTCTAAGCTCGGCGCCCCATTCTCATTCTGCAATACCTCGAATATCGCCAACTGCAATGCCCTGGTTGCAGCAGCGCTGGGTATCGTGTCCATATCGCAAGTGGCATATACGCGTTCAGGAGCGGATCTAAATCTTAATCCCCCATTGACGCCGGCATCCGACCAAAGCACTATTCCGTATTACAACGTGTACTTTAGCGACACGTGGCATATGAAGAAGACCTTCACCCTGACATATGGCTTGGGATGGGCGTTGGAAATGCCTCCCGTTGAGGCTTCGGGCAAGCAGGTAGAATTTGTGGACGCCAGCGACCAGCCCATCGATACCGAGAGTTATTTGACGGCTCGCAAACGTGCGGCACTGCAAGGCCAGGTTTATAACCCGCAGGTAGGTTTCGCACTGGTCGGCAACACCGGTAGCGGTCTGAAATATCCATATGATCCATTTTATGGTGAATTCAGTCCACGGTTGGCGGCCGCGTGGAACCCACACTTCGATGCAGATTCGCTAGCCGGAAAGATTTTTGGCGAAGACAAGTCCGTGTTGCGTGGTGGGTATGGCCGAATTTATGGACGACTCAATGGTGTGGATCTGGTCTTGGTTCCGTTACTTGGAACCGGTCTGATTCAACCGGTACAGTGCTTCGCGAATATAAATAATGGGACGTGTGGTTCAGGCGGAACCGCAACACCCACGAATGCATTTCGAATCGGAATAAACGGCATGACCGCTCCCCTGCAGACTGACCCGAGCATCGCGCCCAGTTCAACGCTTGTTCAACCCGATTTTCCGGGCATCAATGCAATTGCAGCTGGTGCCGGCGAAGCTCTTGATCCTCACTTCCGTCCGAACGTGGTCGATTCGTTCGACCTTACCTATCAGCGCCAACTCTCGAGAAATCTCACCTTGGAAATTGGCTATATTGGCCGCAGAATCACTCACGAATATCAGCCGATCAACATTAACGCAGTTCCTTACATGATGACTCTGGGCGGGCAGCAGTTCCAAGATGCGTACAAGAACGTGGTGTTGCAATATTGCGGTGGCATGGCGGGTTTGGCCGGCGGAGGGTGCGCCCAGAATGCGGCAGCGGTCAAACCACAGGCATTCTTCGAAACGGCCCTGGCAGGAACGGGGTACTGTACGCCTGGGAACTGCACGGCTGCGGTAGTAGCCAACGAGGGTAGCAATTTCGCTAGCCAACAGGTGTGGACTTTGTGGAGTGATTTGGATTCGGGAGTCGGCTGCCCAGGCGGTACCGGCACATGTACTGCGGTGAATGGTAGCAGCGGCGGCGCTTTCGCATTCCCGCGAAGCATGATGAACACACCTATTGCCGGTTCGACGTTTGGCGGCCAGGGACAGTTAACATCTGGCGTTGGCATCAACGCTAGCGTTGGCCACGGTAATTACAACGCAGGGTTTGCTTCATTGAAGATGAATGAGTGGAAAGGGCTGACTATGCAGTCGAATTTCACCTGGTCTAAAGCTCTTGGCACTGGCGCTCTTGTTCAAGCGACCAGTGAATACACGCCAAACGATCCCTACAACTTGGACAACATGTACGGCCCGCAGTTCTTCGACCGCAAGTTCGTGTTCAATACGTTTTTTGTTTATTCAATACCGTTCTACAAGGGACAGCAGGGAGCAATTGGCCGCCTGCTAGGTGGATGGTCGGTCTCCCCGATCTTTACGACCGGAAGCGGCCAACCAATAGAGATATTCACTTCAACTGGAAACGGCCAGGAATTTGGTGGCGGAGACAACTCGAACTTCTTCGGACTTGAAACTGCTGTTCCAATAGGCCCAATTCAAAGCGGTCATGCGAACTTCACAGCGGGCACAACCGGATTTGGAGATGGCGGGCTGCCTGTGAACATTTTTAAGAACCCGGAGGCCGCTTTCAACAGCTATCGGAACCCTATTCTCGGGTTAGATACCCGGGATACCGACTTCCTGAGAGGATTGCCTTACTGGAATTTGGACCTAAGCATTAAGAAAAATGTCAGAGTGGCTGAGAGCGTCGCCCTTGAATTCCAGGGTGTGTTTACAAACGTTCTGAATCATAACCAATGGCTCGACCCCTGGGGGATGGGTCTCTCATCACCCGGTACGTTCGGAAACTTGCTAGGGTCGGCGCAAGAAACCCCTGGAGGGAATCGCTCAATCCAGGTAGGTGCCAGAGTTCGCTTCTAACTGCCTGAGCATATAGAGGCCGGAAGCACCTGCTTCCGGTCTTTTTCTTTCCCCAAAAAAAATTGCCTTGACAAGCAATTCGTGTAACTGTATGGTTACATATTATGCGTCACCGATCGGTTACATATTCACGGTCTCGGAATTTTGAAGGGCCTGGTGCTCCGACGGGAGATGCCGCCTTCAACGCACTCGCCGACCCAACCCGCCGTGCGGTTCTCGACTTGCTTCGAGCGGGTACCAGGCCAGCGGGAGAGATTGCGCGAGCATTTACAGTCTCCCGGCCTGCAATCTCGAAGCACCTGAGGGTTCTCCGCCGTGCGCATCTGGTGGAAGAACGCAGAGAAGGCCGCCACCGTTTTTACCAACTCAATCCCGAACCCCTGAAGGCAGTCGACTCATGGATCGAACAGTATCGGCAGTTCTGGACAGCGAACCTCGAAAGCCTGAAGTCGTTCGTCGAAGCCGAGTACCAGAAAGAACTCAGCGCAGGTAATCCGTCTGAAGAGAAGAGCAGCAGCACATCCACGGAAAAAATTCACGCAAGGAGAAAAGACATATGAAACGCACCAATCTCGCCGTATTCACCGTGGTCATTCTGGCCGCCTTGTCAGACGCAGCGCAATCTGCAGGACAAAAATCATACGATGCCATGAAATCCCTGACTGGTCAGTGGGAAGGGAAGGATCAGATGGGAAATGCTGTTGGAGTCTCGTATCGCATGACGGGCGGCGGTTCCGCGTTGATGAGCGAAATCCGCACGTCAAAGCCAGGCCACGCCGAAGATATGATTTCGATGATCCATATGGACGGTGAGCGTCTGCTGCTCGCGCATTACTGCATGGCTGGCAATCAGCCCCGCATGCAAGCTACGATCTCGCCCGACGGCAAGAGCATCACGTTCGATTTCGTCGATGGAACCAATATAACCAGCGCTCAGCCGGGTCACATGCAGCGTGTGATCTTCACGTTTACGGATGCAACTCACCACATTGAAGAATGGCATTTCGGTGCACCCGGCAAAAAAATAGTCGAAAGGTTTGAACTGCAGAAAAAGGGCTTATAGACGCAGTGTTAGCAGTGCGAGCAGAGGGTTTCTAATTGCCACCAGCGACATATCACGACGCAAGCTTCGAAGAAATAATCTCTATTCTCAAGGAGAACGCAATGTCTAATCCGTTTTGCCATGTTGAGCTCAACACCACTGACGTTAAGAAAGCCAAAGACTTCTACGGAAGACTTTTCGCTTGGAAACTTGAAGATATGGATTCACCGGGCGGCGGTTATACCATGATCAAGGTCGGGGACGGCACGGGCGGAGGAATAATGAAAAATCCAATTCCTGGAGCGCCTTCTTTCTGGCTGGCCTACGTGCTCGTCGACGACATTAATGCTTCGACGGAAAAGGCAAAATCACTGGGCGCAAACGTAATGAAGGATGTTACAGAGATCCCTGGGATCGGCTCATTCAGTGTGCTCGCCGATCCGACCGGCGCTCACCTGGCGCTTTGGCAGCAGAATAAGTAGAGGTTCGGCTCTTGATTGTGGGCCGGCGGGTGTCTCGCCCGCAGCAAATTTAAACCAGAACTCATGAGGTCTAAGTTTATGGCAACACTCAGCATCACTCCGACATCGGAAATCAGCCCGGACAAAAACTCAGTCACCTGTGAAATTTTCATTACCGCTCCGCGCGAGCGTATCTTCGAAGCGCTTACCGATCCCGATCAGGCAATCAAGTGGTGGGGCCAAACTGATCGTTACCAGCTAAGTGACTTTCACCTCGAGCCGCGTGTCGGAGGGAAATGGTCTACGTCTGGCCATTCCGTGAACATGGGCGATCTGAAAATTCACGGAGAAATCCTCGAGCTCGATCCTCCGCGCCGCCTCGCTTACACTTGGATTTCAAGCTGGCTTCCGAAGACGACGAAAGTCTTGTGGGAGCTTGAAAGCCTTAATCATGGAACGCATGTGAAGCTGACGCATACTGGATTCGAAGGCAATGCTGAGCACGCAAATGCCCATAGCATCGGCTGGAACCTCGTTCTTGGCTGGCTGCAAGCTTATTCCGAACGAGGCGAAATCGTCAGTACGAGAAAATAAATGGCAACTGCGCAAATCACTCCCGATAACGACGCGATCATGGCGGAGATATTCATCGCCGCTCCGCCGGCTCGCGTTTTTGAAGCAATCGCTGATCCTAAGCAGCGTGCCCAATGGTGGGGCGTGAAGTCTCCATCTGGACACGGCCCTCATTCCGTCGTGCCGTTCCGCGTCGTGGACTCCCAGTCGGACTTTCGCATTGGCGGTAAATGGTCGAATGAAGGCATTCGGGGGGACGATCAACACTTTCATCTCGAAGGTGAATATCTTGAAATCGATCCCCCTCGGCTGCTTGTTCACACGCGTATCGCCGACTTTGTCGGAAACTTCACCACGGTCGTTCGTTGGGAGCTGGAGCCGCACGAGGTGCGAGAGTTACACGGGACGGGAACGCACAAAGTTGGCACAGGCACGTTAGTACGCCTGCGGCACTCGGGTTTTGCCGGTCATCTTGATCAGGCAAAGAGCCACTATGCGGGCTGGTGCGCGTCGCTCGGTTGGCTGAAGAATTTTGTCGAAAAGGGCGAGACATTCGAAATGAGGAATTGAAATGGCGACGGCACAAGCTCTTCCCGATCAAGACACAGTGGTTGCCGAGATTTTCGTTGCGGCGTCTCCCGCCCGTGTCTTTCAAGTCATCACAGACCCCAACCAAACGGCGCAATGGTGGGGACAAAAAGGCTTGTACCGTCTTACAGAAACGAAGGCGGACGTTCGCGTAGGAGGAAAGTGGTTGAGTGCCGGAGTTGGTCAGGATGGCAAGCCTTTTAAAGTTGAAGGCGAGTACCTGGAGATTGATCCGCCTCGCCTTCTGGTTCACACCTGGATTCCGAGTTATCACGATGTCGGAAGAACCGTCGTGCGCTGGGAACTCGAGGCGCGCGATGTCCACGGCTTGCAGCACGGCGGCCCCAACCGCGTAGGAACGGGAACATTGGTAAGAGTTCGCCACTCCGGCTTTGCGGGTAATACAGAGTCCGCAAAGGGACACGGCGACGGCTGGAAACGTGTTCTTGGCTGGATGCAAGCATTTGTCGAGAGAGGTGAAACGGTCGAAACACGCTGAGAGCGCGGCGGTGCCAGGCCACTTCGCCAGGTCCTTAGCAATCAAAAGAGCTACACTGACAAACGCAGCTCCCCATGACGAAAGTGTTGCTTATCTGGCTGTGTGCTGCATGGTTTCTAGTCTGTAACCTCCCGCTCTGCGCACAAACCAATAGCGGCGAATTGCGCCTGAAGGTAATTGACCCTTCTGGTGCGGCGGCACGCGCAGCCGTACAAATAATCAGCGAAGCGAACCAGTTCCGCGCGAAGCTGACCACCAATGCTGGGGGCGAAATCACCCTTCGCGGCCTTCCCTATGGTCGTTACCGGATCGCGGCCGAGCAGGGCGATTCTGGTGTGATCGTGGACTCGCTCGATATTCATTCTTCAATTCCAGTTCAACACACTATTCAACTGAAGCTCCCGTCCGTAAAGGAAACTGTCACCGTCGCCGCGCCCGAAACGCTGATTGATCCCGATCAGGCAGGTGCCGTGAACCGGATCGGATTAGATTCCATACACGGCCGAATCAATTCCCTGCCAGGCCGTTCAATTCAGGACCTGGTGAACTCGCAGCCAGGGTGGCTCTACGAGGGAAATGCCGTTCTACATCCACGAGGGTCGGAATATCAGACACAATTTGTAGTGGATGGCATTCCTTTGATCGACAATCGATCGCCAAGCTTCGGGCCGCAAATTGAAGCTGATGGTATTCAGTCGATCAACATTTATACCGCTGGAATCCCTGCAGAGTATGGACGCAAGATGGGTGGAGTTGTGGAGGTCAACACATTGCAAGATTCGCAGCCCGGCTTTCATGGAGAGGTTTCGCTTTTTGGCGGCAGTTTCGATTCGGCTGGAGCTTTTACTCAGGGGCAATATGCATGGGGCAAGAATGTATTTGGAGCGAGCACCAGTGGCAGCATGACGAGCCACTATCTCAATCCCGTTGTCGTGCAGAATTACACTAACCGGGGCACTCTCGGTGATTTTTCAGCGAACTATCAGAGGGATCTGACGCCAAAGGATCGACTCAACTTCAGTGTCCGCCACGAACTCTCGCGCTATGAACTTCCCAACGAACAGTTGCAGCAAGCCGCGGGTCAACTCCAGACCGCGGACAATCTGGAGACAATGGGGATTGCTTCCTACCAGCACACATTTTCGTCCGATATGTTGGCCGAGTTCAAAGGCATGGTCCGCGACCACGCGAACGATTTCTATTCCAACGCGAATTCACTGCCTATCGAACTCCTGCAACACAATGGTTTTCGGGAGGGGTACTTCAAAGGCAGCATCACCATCAGCCGTGGCCGGCATGAGATCAAAGCGGGAGTGGAATCCGATAATCTCTTCTTGCGCGAGAACGTGAACTATAAGATCACCAACCCCGATCAATTCGATCCGGATACACCTCTCACCTTCAATTTCGCTGGGCAGAGGCCTGACATCGAGCAAGCGGTTTATCTCGAGGATTTGATTCGACTAGGAAATTGGACAGTGAACGCCGGCCTGCGCTGGGACCACTATCAGTTCATAGTTAATCGGCTGGCCCTGCAACCCCGTCTGGCAATCTCGCACTTTTTTCCCTCGGCTAGCATCATTCTTCACTTCTCCTACGACCGAGTTTTTCAGACGCCCTCATTCGAAAACTTATTGCTTTCCAGTTCAACTGCGGCCACGACACTCAATCCAGTGTCGCTCCAGTTACCAGTCGCACCATCGGAAGGGAACTATTATGAAGCAGGACTGAGCAAAGTTTTTTTTAACCGATTCAAATTCGACACCAACTATTTTCGACGTGCAGTCAACAACTTCGCCGATGACGACCAGATCGACAACACTACGATCAGTTTCCCAATTGCATTTCGGAAAGCCATCGTATACGGAGCAGAAGCAAAGCTAGACCTGCCTCAATGGAAAAAAATCTCGGGATTTCTGAGTTATTCGTATGAATTCGGCAATGCCTGGAATCCGGTGACCGGTGGATTATTTCTTGGCGATGATGCTGATCTAACAACTAGCGGTTTCTTCCCGATATCTCAGGACCAGCGGAACACGATTCGAGGACAGCTTCGGTATCAGATTGTGCCCCGTTTGTGGTTAGGAGGTGGACTGCAATTCGACAGCGGATTACCGTTTGAATTCCAATGTGATCCCAGCGAGACAACTGACCAATGCATTGCCGACGAAATCCAAACGTATGGTCAACGAGTAGTCGATCGCGTTAACTTCGCGCACGGCCGCATCTTTCCGACGTTGAAGCTGAGTGCATCGGCGGGGGCGGATGTTTATAAATCGGAGCGGCTGAATGTTCGCTTCGAACTCGACGGGCAGAATCTCACAAACGTTGTGGACGTAATTGATTTCGGTGGCCTCTTCTCAGGAAATGCCATTGGCCCTTCAAGAAGTTTTGCTGCACGTATGATGACAACCTTTTGACTATGCTGCAGATGACGTGCTGCGACTGGTCTCCACTGGCTGGTTCTTTTGCACTGGCAGTAATGCGTTAATGACGGTGCCTTCGGAGCCTGACCGAACTTCGAGCTGTCCCCCGAGCTCGTGCACACGTTCGCGCATCCCAATCAGGCCGACGCCGTTCCCTTCGGCTGTTTCGCTCAATCTTTTGAGCTTCTCCGCCGGAATTCCGTCGCCATTATCCCTGACTTCGAGCAGAACGTTGCCATCTTCGAGCGTAAGCTTTACGGTCGCTTCCGATGCTCCTGAGTGACGATGAACATTCGTCAAACTTTCCTGCAGAACTCGAAACAACACCAGCTCATAGTTCCTGGGAAGGCGCCCGATACCCGCGTAGATGTCAACCTCGGCATGAATTCCGCTGCGCTTGGCAAAGCCTTCAACGAACCATTGTGCCGCCGAGCCGATTCCTGCTTCGTCCAGCAACGGAGGATGTAACAGGTACGAGGTCGTACGTATTTCTTGCAGCGCCTCGTCGGCGAAAGCGTTTAGCTCCTGAAGCAGCGCCACAATTTGTGGAGAATCGGCAGCAGCCTGATGAATGGTCGCGCTAACCATCTTGATTGCCGAAAGTGTCTGGCCAGCGGTATCGTGCAGGTCGCGCGCAATGCGCCTGCGTTCTTCATCTTGCAACGTCATCAGCCGTACTGACAATTGCCTCAGCCTTTCCTCCGTCCGTTGCCGAGTTGCGATTTCACATTCCACGTTACTTAAGGCTGTCGAAAGCTGTGCGGTGCGCTTCTCCACGCGCCGTTCTAATTCCTCACGCGCAGATTGCAGCTCAGCTTCAGCGCACTTCCTTTGATCTGCTTCAGAGGTAAGAGCAACGATGGTCCGGTTGAGCCGCAGTTGTTTTCTGCGATTCGTTTCGCCAAGCGCGATCAAAGTTGCGCAAACCAGGAAAAAACCCGTAATGCTGTGGATTTCAGTCGGGGTCCGGACTGAGATAGAGTGCCGGGGATCGACGAACCAATAGAAAACTCCGAGGAATCCGGCAATGCCGCATGCAGTCGCCGGGGCGTATCCGCAGACGAGAGCGCAGAATGCCACAGCAGCATAAACAGTTACATAAAACGCTACGTGCCCCAACACGGGATCAAGCAGCCAACGCAGCAGGACCGCGAGTACGGCCGAACTGAGCGCGACTGTATATCGCTCCGCGACGAATTCTCGCCGCATCGGGGAGAATAGTTTCGACATGCGTTCTGAAAACGAGCGGCCCACGCTGGTTTCTAACCCCCAAGCGCAGTCGGGCTAATGTTCTGTTTCAGCTAAGGTCTGTTTGGTTAAGCTTGATTTAAAAGCATGCATTAAGGCACAAACGCGGCAGCATTGAACTCACGTTGTTTCTTTCGGACCTGCTGCGGCGCCGAGTGCCTGCTCTGCTCGTGACCTTGAACCATGTAGCAAAGTCCGCGGTCAAAAAATTGGTTGAGCAAGCTAAGCAGTTCCATCTCGCCATAGAGTTCAATAGGGTTCCGCAGAAAACCTTGTTTTTGCAAGAACTCCCAAAGATATTCCTTGGTCATGGTTACGGCCCAACAAGAGTCGGCCAAAGAAACTCCGAGTAAAGCGCGCCGTGATCCCATTTCGATATAGCGCTTTTCGATGTCATCTTCCGTTTTGGTGAGAAGCCATTCGCTGAGATGCTGTAGAAGCTCATGCAGGCTGGCGATCAGTTCGGGCTCAGAAACTTTCTGCATGTCGGCTGTGCGAACCGAGGACCTGATTCTGGATGCCAGGTTTTGAGAAATCTCATTGCAATGTGTTTCAATCAAACGAATTAAGCGCAACGCAACCATTCCCGCCTCCGAGATCTGAGATTTTCCACCGCGCGCGCTGTCAAGAGATGTACAGGCGCGCACGTCAAAGCTCCACACCAGAAATCGCGGTATCTCTCCCTACTTTTTGCCCTCTTATTGGAAGATGCTTTACGCTCCTAGCGTGGTTGCAATTTTTTGTCGCCGCGAATAAAGCTTTTAACAAGCCGTGACGAAGCGGCAAACGTCGAAACAAATCCTCGCCTGCCGCTTCGATTGATTACGGCTGTAGTGACACGTGATCTCGCCGGTTCTGCTGCCAGCAGGTTTCGTTGTCTTCCGAGCAGAACGGATGCTCTTTACCGTAGCTGATTGTCTTAATCCGGTCGGCACTCACGCCTTGCGCGATCAACGTGGTTTTAAGGGAGTTAGCACGGCTATCTCCCAGCGCAAGGTTGTAAACCTCCGAGCCGCGATCATCGCAATGTCCCTCAATAACGATTCTCAGGTCGGGATGTTGCGCTAGAAAACTACCATCGCCCTGAGCGGTCGATGTTTCCTCAGAACGCAGGCTCGCATTATTGAAGTCGAAATACACATCCTTAACCAATTGATTGAATAAGTCACGGTCGCTCAGTGAGGCGGCGCTGGTTGTTTTAGCAACTGGATTCACGGTTACGCGAGTGGTCGCGTCTTGTGTGCCACCTGCACCAGTAGCGGTTAACGTGTACGTGGTCGAACTGTTAGGCGTGACTGTCTGCGAACCGGAGGCGCCTACCTCGCCAAGTCCGGCTATGTTTACGCTGTTCGCGCTTGTCGTATGCCAGCTCAATTCAGTCGATTGTCCTTGCTCGATGACGCTGGGATTGGCTGCCAACGTTGCCGTTGGCGCTGCTGCAGCCGGCGGTGCTGGTGGTACGACTCTCGCCACTTTCTTATTACATCCGGCAAGCAACAACAGTCCTGCGACCACTATTGTCGCCGCGAATAATTCAACTCTTTTGCACATTGTGTCCTCCCGCGATCCGAGATCGCTGTAAAAGTGGAACTTCCCCGAAGGCCTTAGTTCGACATAATCCAATTGAGCGATTACGTCTCATGCTTATCTGAAAAAGCAAGAGAAAGAAGGATCAACAGCGGAGATTCAACATATCCTGCGGAGGGCCCGCTGAAATTAGCCGCAAATTACAACCAGGAAGAGAATGGGGATCACTAGCGAGCGACAGAATCAAAGAGCAAAGTGCTGCGACGGCTATCGCTACCCGAAGCTTCATCGCAGCACGAAACGCAAGTAATGCGGTTGCGGGGCCATGAACGGCGGAATAAGGGCCCACGGCTACCGGGAACAAAAATATTCCGACGACACAGAGCATCGTTACTATAGCCAATTGATGCCCGAAGAAATGTTTCATGAATCTGTTCGGTTGAACTATCTACTTTGCTGGATGCTGCGAACTACATCCAGAGTTGCTCGATAGTATAGCCTGAGTAAGTTCGCAGTTCCAGAAGCGCACTATGGTTACCAGGGTAACTCCCGGCCTGTGCTTGATGTGAGTGCCTGGCGAGGAACCGCCTGAACCAAAAGCTCGAACTTCAAAATGGTTCTCGAAATCAAACGCGAATACCCGAGCCACGCGCTCGTGGGAGTTGGAGCAGTCATCGTGGATCGGGGACAGGTATTGCTCGTTAAGCGCGGTAAGGCCCCGCTTCTTGGGGAATGGTCCATCCCCGGCGGGATGCTGGAACTAGGCGAAACTCTCCGGCAGGGAGCCGAACGCGAGGCAATGGAAGAGACTGGTTTATTTGTTCAAGCCACTGACCTGCTCGGAGTATTCGAACGAATAGTTCCAGACGAAGAAAAGCGCATACTTTACCACTACGTTTTAATTGATTTTCTTTGCGAAATAATTTCAGGAGATTTGTGCGCTGCCGGCGACGCTGCCGATGCCCGCTGGTTCACCCCTGTTGAGCTGGAGAAACTTGCTCTTCCCGAGGACACGAAGAATGTTCTATTGGCCGGTGTGGAAAAACGATCTTGATGCCTTAATCAGTGAAGTCTATATCAAGTCCGCGTGGTGCAGGATCATTCAAAATCCTGCTGGCTTCGCTGAAACTTTCGGGCCCAACCATCAGCTTCACGCCGCCCAGAAAATTCGAAATAAACCAATCCATACGCACCATGTTTTCGTCCGCGAGAAAGCATTCGATTCCTGAAGCCTCCAGTCTTCCTTTGGCGAGGAGTGCTTCCGGAACGTCACGGAACCGGCGGAGTAAGTCCAGGTTTCGCAATTCAGGAGAGCGGGCTTCGGGAATCGCAGGTTCAGGAATTTCTAAATTTCGTCGGTCCAGTTCTTCTTCGAGCGCGTCCCAGGCAGCGTCGCTGAGTTCCGACGACTCAAGCGCCAGCTTGAGCAGTTCTTCGTCCCTCATCCTGGAATAGCGTTCTGCAAATTGATTGCTCTGCCGATTCATGGAAGTTATAAAGCGTGACTGGTTGTTAAAGAAATAGCCGAAAACAGAACGGCCCGCAAGCATCGCCTGCGGGCCGCCCGGTGGACTGTTTGGGATTGACCAAGAGGTGGTCACTCTAAGCATCCCCGTGGGGGACTCTCATGAAGCGCCACTTCGGCAGACTCCGGGTCTCAACGTGACCTTACATTGAGCGGATCAAATCCTAAGTCACCGGTCGAGTTGCGAAGCACTCAGAGCAACCGCCCTAAGTCTCAGCCACCTCACCTGGTCTTTGGGTACATCTACTGCCACTATCAGAACTTGTCATCCGACCACCTCCTTTCCGGTGTAGTTAGAGAATAGTACACAAGGAACTCAGGATCAAGGGAGCGAGAGTCATTTGGATGGTTCGTCCGGAGTGCAACCTTGAAACCTTCAAAACCTTTATCATGAATCCGCAATGCCTGACATCTTCATTCTTGGAATCGAAAGCTCATGCGATGAAACCGCTGCGGCGGTCGTTCGCTCGGGTGAGCAAGTTGTCTCCAACGTCGTGGCTTCGCAGATCGCGACTCACCAGCCGTACGGCGGTGTTGTGCCGGAGCTAGCTTCGCGCGAGCACTTGCGGGCGATAGTTCCGGTCGTTCGACAAGCACTGGCTGAAGCGGGGAAAAACTTCGATTCCGTTGATGCTCTCGCAGTGACCCAGGGGCCAGGGCTGGCCGGAGCGTTGCTGGTTGGGATCAGTTATGCAAAGGCGCTTGCCTTTGCCCTCGAAAAGCCGCTCATCGCAGTCAATCACCTCGAAGGTCATATCCACGCCGTGCTGCTGGAGGAACGGCAAAAGGGAAATCGCGAGCTGCAATTTCCAGTACTGGCGCTGGTGGTTTCGGGCGGGCACACCCATCTTTATCTCGCTGAGCAGCGGGGCGCAAGCTGGTCATACGAAAACATCGGACATACTCGTGACGATGCGGCTGGCGAGGCTTTCGACAAAGTAGCGAAGCTGCTCGGGCTCGGATATCCGGGTGGTCCCGCCATTGATCGGCTTTCGAAGCACGGTGATCCTCATGCTGTGAAGTTCGGCACGCCGCAGATCAAACATCCGGACAGACAAACGCTGCCCGCAAGCAAAGTGGCCAAAACCTTGTCGGAGGAGGTGAGCCCCCGCCCCGCAGTTGCAGAGGCGAGGCATCCGAGCTTCGACTTCTCTTACAGTGGCATCAAGACCGCTGTATTGCGCTATGTCGAGACTCACGGACTCGCAGCTTCCATTGAAGCTCGTCGCCACGCCCTAACGGCCATTGCTAAACCGAAAATTGAGGATTATCTGGCAAATTGTGACAAACAGACCTTGGATCTGGTGTCCTCTTTTCAACGGACGATGGTTGAAGACCTGGTAAACAAAACGTTGGCCGCTGCTCGCGAATACAACATTGCTACTTTATTCGTCACCGGAGGTGTCGCCGCAAACAATGAATTGCGCCAGACATTTGAGCAGGAAGCTGCGCGTGACGGTGTGCCAGTGTTTTTCCCGTCGCGCCCACTCTCGACCGACAATGCTGCGATGATCGCCGCAGCGGCTTATCCTAAATTTGTTGCGAAGGACTTCGCGTGCATGGATTTTTCTGCGGAAGCGGGAATGGCATTGCGGTAGCAGTCAGCACCTGTCCTTGTATGCCTCTACCGCAGAACCCTGAACTGAGCGGACCCGAAACGTTAGTGGCTGACCGCTAGCCCTCTTTCAGCTTCGTCTCTTCAATATCCATATCTTTGAACTCGCTGGATTCGAAAACTTCGCCGCACTCCAGGCACTCGACAAATTCAGTCTCTTCTTCGCGTGCAACAATGCGGACGCGCGGATGCTTGCACTCTTTCACATCGGATCTCTTCTCAGCAGGTTGCGAAGGATGGGATGGCATCATAGATTCCGGTTTGCCTTGATTGGCCCGAGCGCCGCAAAAGACTGCGCCGGAATTGGCGTATTTTTAAGTCCAAAATAAGTGATTGTCAAGCACAGAATGAAACTGTCGATTTGGTTACGTTGGTAATACCAGACGTGCTCTGGAATACTGTGTAGCAGTTGAGATCCTGCCAGGAGTCCATGGATTTAAATCGGTAGCGCTGCTTTCTTTCGATTCAAAAAACCCACCTCGTCGCCGTCGTGGCGAATTTCTTCTCCCACAATCCAAACGCAACTTTCGGACGCAGACAAAACAGCGGGTCCTTCAACGCAATCAGGTTCTCTCCCATTTCACCGAGCTTGAATTTGTATTTCCTTTCGTAAAGAGGAACAAACTTACGAATTGCCTCGACGTTCCGCTCCGTTTCGACCACGCCCTCTACAATCACCGCCTCTGAAGAATTTTGTGTGCACATGGTGCAGTGAGGATTTTTCGCAAGATTTCCCGCTTTGACAGTTTTCGCTCCGGTGCTGAAATAAATAGCTCCATCCATCCACAGCGCCCACACAATCATCACATGCGGCCGGCCGTCCGGCCGAGTGGTCGCAATCCAATACTCCCGGGTTTTCTTCACCCGGTCCTCGGCCCATTTCCAGGGAAGCAGGCCCTTCTTGCTCTTCGGCAATCCGTAGCCTGGAATTTGAGGTCGTGTTGCCTTGGGAGTTTTGTTGCGTGCTGTCATCGAATGATCCTCGATAAAAGAATCCTACCGCGCCTGCGCAAATGCAAGGCCCACAACTTCCGATCTAGTCGTTCTTGAACCATCTTGTTTCTGATGACGCACCGTCGTTATTCCAGCAATGCTGAGCGGGCAAGCGAAAATATTCCAGTACAACCGCGCACTCTGGTCTTCTGCATCGAATAATGAGTTATTGCGGCAACCCTGCGCCCACCCATTCGGCGCGATCGACAACCAACAAATAAAACCAATGAAAGCAATGGTATTCAGGTCGACGTTCAAGTTGTGCTTAATGGTTCTCGCATTGATTGCCTCGCTTGCGACTGGCTGGGCGCAAGCCCCTCGAGAACTTCCTGACGCTCCGCAAGCGCAACCTGAGAACTCCGCCGCTGACGGCGTTTCGGCCATGTATTTACGGCCCGTGCAAGCGCCCCCAAAGCAGCCGGCATTTCACTGGAAAGGCGCTGCAACTCAAACCTTCTCCATGCTTGCAGTTGAACAGAGCTTCCGCATGGTCCAGAAAAAAACACGTGATCATCTCGATGGCAGATTTTTCCCGGACTGGATTGCCTGCGTCAAAAATCTTCACGGGTGGAGCGATGGCGATTCCATATTTACCAACTACATTTCGCACCCGCTGCATTCGTCAGTAGCGGGATATGTCGAAATTCAAAACGATTCGGAAGGCCGCTATTTGCAGTTCGACAATAGCGAACGGTATTGGATGAGCCGGTTACGCGCGCTGGGCTGGGCCGAACTGTATGAAGTACAGTGGCACCTCGGCCCCATCAGCGAAGCCTCTATCGGCCATGTGGGCCGCCCAGGTACGCACACGCTGGGATACGTGAACATCGTCACCAGCGCTCCTGGAGGCCTGGGCCTAATCGTGCTTGAAGACTGGCTCGATAAACATGTCGTCGAACCGCGCGAAGCCCGCACCGACAGCCTGAACAAAAGAAGGGTTTACCGGATGTTGTTCAGTCCTGGACGAGTTTTTGCAAATCTTCTGCGCGCCGAAAAACCCTGGTATCGAGACAACCGCCCCATTGATTGGACGAAGTAGCAAGTCGTCTGGAAACATCCGCAACCTCTCACGCAAAACTGCAGGGGACCCTGACCTAACCGCAGTGGAGGGATTGCTTTCGCGCTTAATTATTCTCGGCGCTCTCGGCAGTTAAATGCCTTTCCCCAATATCCAACTGTGAATCTTTTCGAGCGCTTTGCTCAAATTCTCCATAGAGTTTGCAATGCTGAACCGCAGATATCCCTCGCCGAATTCACCGAAAGAGGTTCCCGAAAGGCACGCCACGCCTGCTTCTTCAAGTAACGCATCCGCAAGCGCCTTCGACTTCCACCCTGTTCCAGTGATGTTCGGAAACGCATAGAACGCGCCGCGAGGCATGCGGCACGAGAATCCTCTGATCCGGTTCAGCCCCGGAATGAACATATCCCGTCGCTGCGCAAACTCACCCCGCATGTGCTCGACCGAACTCTGATCTCCGCGCAAAGCTTCCACTCCTGCAATCTGCGAAAAACTCGCAGTGCACGAAACCGAATTCGTTCCCAGCCGCGCAATCTGCTGCGCTAAATCGGCTCGCATCACGCCGTATCCCATGCGCCACCCGGTCATGGCATAGGCCTTCGAAAATCCATCAAGCAATATGGTTCGTTCTTTAAATCCCGGCTCGCTGATAATCGAATGGTGCTCGCCCTCAAAAATCAGTCGGCTGTAAATCTCATCCGACAATATAAAGATGTTGCGATCTCCAATCGCTTCGGTAATCTGCCGAATGTCTTTCCTGCTCAGCACCCCGCCCGTCGGATTATGCGGCGAGTTCAGAATGATCAGTTTCGTCCGCCGTCCGATCAGCGATGCCAACTCATCCACATCCAGGCTGAAATCCTTCTCCTCGCGCAGCCGAATCGGCACCGCCCGGCCGCCGACGTAGTTAATCATCGATTCATATATCGGAAAGCCGGGATTGGGATAGATGACCTCGTCCCCATCGTCGACCAGCGCAAGAATAGAAAAGAAGATGATCGGCTTGCCGCCGGGAACAACCACAACTTCTTCGGGGGCAACGCGAACGCCCCGGCTCGCGCTCACTTCTTCGGCAATCGCCTGCCGCAGCTCCGGTAGACCCGCTGACGGCCCGTAATGTGTCCAGCCGGCGTGCAGCGCATTCACCCCTGACTCAACAATATTTTTTGGGGTGTCGAAATCCGGCTCGCCGATCTCGAGATGAATAACTTCCTTGCCTTGCCTCTCGAGCTCCCGCGCGCGGTTCAGGACCTCGAATGCGGTTTCCGTGCCCAGCCGCGACATGCGCCCGGCCAACCGCAGCTCGAACTGGACCGCACGAGACATAAGACAAAACGGCCTATTCTACTCCACAAACCCAATTACTGACTCAACGATCCCCACTTGCTCCGCCGCCGCTTTCGCAACACCTTCCACGCCTGCACCAGCTCTTGAATGGCCTGGGGACTCGGCAGCGCCACCGGCTGTAAGCTGCATCGGTGATGAGCGCTGCGATAAAAAGCCTCAACGTCTAGCACACTCGAATTTGCAAGCTTCTGCTGAAGAGCTTTGAGCTCCCCTCGCGTCATCACTGGCGGTTCATCATATCGGTCGCGTCGCGCCATGCCGTTTGGATTCTAGCATCTTCGCCGTATATTCGCCCCTGTTATTCTAGCAGAAGGGCTCTCTTGACATCCAATCATATTTCTGCAAATATCGAAACATGCCAGCGGCCAAGCTCTCCGACAACGTCACCCAATTCGCCGACATGTTTTCCGCCATGGGAACAGAAGCTCGCCTGCGAATCATGCAATTGCTGTTGTCCGCGCATCCCGATGGCCTCGTCGTCGGTGAAATTCAGGAAGAACTTGACATTCCCAATTCAACTCTTTCCCATCATCTCGACAAGCTGCGCAATGAAAACCTGGTGAACGTCCGGCGCGAAAGCACGTTTCTGCATTACACCGCTAATACCGAAGCCCTTCAGCATCTCCTGCAGTTTCTCTATGCCGAGTGCTGCACCCGAAACAAAGTATTGAAACCCCAAGCCCTCATTCAAATATGCAAATAGTTCATCCCAGAAATGCAGGAGGATTCAAATGAACACCACCGATATCAAATCCGTCGTGAAAGAGAAATACGGCGAAGCTGCTTTGCGAGTCAGGACCGGCGGCAGTTCCTGCTGCGGAGCCACGCCAAGTTGCGGCTGCGATCCGATCACATCCAACCTCTACACGGACGCACAAGCCAGCGACATTCCCGAAGAAGCGCTGCTCGCCTCTCTCGGTTGCGGCAACCCGACCGCATTGGCGAATCTCAATCCCGGGGAAGTGGTCCTCGATCTTGGCTCCGGCGGTGGAATCGACGTGCTGCTCTCAGCCAGGCGTGTCGGCCCAACCGGCAAAGCCTACGGACTGGATATGACCGACGAAATGCTCGCACTCGCCGACGAGAACAAGGTAAAAGCCGGTGTCACCAACGTCGAGTTTCTCAAAGGCGAAATCGAGAACATTCCACTCCCCGATAATTCCGTGGATGTCATCATCTCCAACTGTGTCATTAACCTTTCGGCAGACAAGGATCGCGTGATTCGGGAAGCCTTCCGAGTTCTCAAACCCGGTGGCCGGTTTGCAGTCTCAGATGTAGTAACTCGGGGCGAGATCCTGCCGGAGATCCGCAACAGTGTGCTCTCCTGGGTTGGCTGCGTGGCCGGCGCACTCGAGGAAAATCAATATCGCAATAAGCTTTTGCAAGCCGGCTTCGAACAGATCGCAGTCGAACCCACCAGAATCTATCAACTCGAAGACGCGCGCGAGTTTCTCTCAGATCACAACATCGACGTAGACATCATCGCACCACAACTCGACGGCAAGATCATGAGCGCGTTCATACGGGCCGCTAAACCAAAACAGAGTTGTTGCTCGCCAACCTGCTGCAACTGACACCATTGGAAAAACCAGCCTGGGACGATTGAAGTCGAAGCTACCCGGCTCACATGCCCTGCAAAGCCGAAAGCAACTTTGCTCCGTCGGGACTGCCCAGACCCGTGCACGCATCCCACCCCTCGCCGGCAGAATAATCCCCATTGCTGCCCGAGGTGATATCGCGAAATGTGCTCTCAGCCGGATTCGCATAAAGCAGCGGATTCACGTATCCGACATTTTTTCCAATTGCCTGATTGATTCTCGCGAGCAGACCGGACCACAGCGGAGCAACGGCGCTTGTGCCTCCGATTACCGATTGCTGACCGTCGACAATCACGTCGTAGCCGGTTTCAGGATCTGCATCGCCCGCAACATCTGGAACACCGCGTCCTTTGAAGGCGTTCGGGGCGGCGGGTACCTTCGCACTACTTTGATAATCAGGGAGCGCAAACACTTCGCTAACTCCTCCGCCTGTCGCGCCCTCATTTGCCGAAAGTTCATTCCATGCTTGCTCGCTGCTGATCGACGAACCTGACGCTATAATCTTCGTCCCGCCGCACCCGATCACGTACGGGCTTGAGGCCGGAAAATCCACGGTTGGACTGCTGGTTCCATCTGTTGCACCATCGTCTCCGGATGCCGCGAGCACGGTTACCCCCATGGTCGCAGCTGCCTGACACGCGGAATTTAGTGCATCACGCGCCTGAGCTGTCCACGAACTTTCCGGGCCGCCCCAGCTAATGGAAATGATTGACGGCTTGTTTTTCGTGTCATGAACTGCAGTCGTTATTGCGTCAATAAATCCCTGGTCGGTGTTAGGAGCGAAATAGACTGCAATCTCCGCGCCCGGCGCAATGGATCCGGCGACTTCAATGTCAAGTTCCACTTCTCCGTCAGCTCCGTTCGGATCGCCCGTTGGAGAATTTTTTCCGCCATCGACTGCGACCGCTGTCACCTTCGGCGTTGTAATCCCGGCCGCATTAAAGAAGGACGTCAGGTCGGCAGTTTTGTATCCGCCTCCGAGCTCAATAATTCCAATGCACTGGCCCGACCCGTCGAATCCTGAAGGGAAGTTGTAGAGGTCTGCGACCTGAAGCGGCGAAAAAGAACCGCCCGTCTGCGACCCGGCCCTTCGCTTGCGCACTCTGAAGTGCGGCTTTGCCTGTGGACGATTGTCCAGCCCAAACACGCCTTCAATAACGTCTGCAATCTCTGCGGGAACCGTGACCGCCCCCGTGCGGCAGCGGTAAGTGCCTGAGGCATGTTGATACCGCCGCAAGCTTGTCCCGAATGCCTGATTGAAAGCTTCAACTGTTCCGCCAAGTTTTACCATTCTTCTCGCGGCATCTTCGCTTACCACGCGCAAACCGTATTCTTCAGCGAAAGCTCGAATACTTTGTATGTCTTCGGCCTGCGCTCCGTGAGTGCCGGCGAACTCCTCCCGCGATAAATACGTTCGACTTGAAATTGGTGTCTTGCCAATCGCTTCGGTGTTGGCTAAGCCGGCTGAAGGACGCAAATACACGGTCACTTCAATCTGCTGATTAAGATCGATGGGCCCGATGTCCTTTCCATTCGGCAAAGGACTTCGCACGCTGTTTTTCAGCTCGACGCGATCGCGAGATTTCGCCATACGTATCACCTCATTTCAATCAACCAAAGGTTTGTGGTATTTGAACAGTCTGCAGTCGGTAAGTTACGGTTATGATGCCAAATCCGCCAACCTGATCAATTTCCGATGCGGTTTCTGGCAATTCGGATGGGTCCAGTGGACTTGGGCGTGCTTCGGACAAAGCGTAATAAGCTAATGTGGTCGAAGATTCCTCTGAAACTGCCGTTGCTTGCTTTCTTTTTACTTGCGCTTCCCAGAATTTGGGCGCAAGGCCCTCCTTATCAAACCGACGATCCCGTCCCAGTCGACTACGGACATTATGAGGCGTACATCTTCGGCAGCGCCGATGGGACGCCGGTTGAAATGGACTCCACTGGCCCGGCCTTTGAGTTCAATTGGGGTGCCGTTCCCCGGATTCAGCTTCATCTGATTCTCCCACTCGGGGCCATCGCGCCGTCAAACAACCCGAATTACCTTCCGGGCGGCACAGGCCCAAGTGCCTTCGGGATTACAGACGTTGAAGCCGGCATAAAATGGGCGTGGATAAAAGAAACCAGGCATGTGCCTCAAATCGGTACCTTCACTATGTTCGAGCTCCCCACGGGCAGTTATTCCAAGGGGCTTGGCGTCGGAAAGGTCTGGTATAAAGTCCCGCTCTGGCTTCAGAAAAACATCGGCCCGTGGACTCTCGACGGAGGTGCGGGCGAAACCATCGTGCCGCAAGCGCAATACCGCAACTTTCCTTACGGCGGCTTCCTCGTCAAACGCGACGTCATCCACAACAAGCTCGAGCTCGGTGCAGAGGTGTTCTCCCATGGCGGGGAAGGTTTCGCGACTGCTCAAATCCGTGCATCAACCATGATCGACATCGGCGGTTACTACCATTTCAAGAACCCCGACCATCAATTTCTATTTGCCTACGGACATTCCGTCGCGGGCCTGTCTGAAAACTACGCCTACATCGGCCTTTACTGGACCTGGGGAAAAGACCGGGGGGAAAACAAAAATAAGAACCAAGACACAGGCCAATAGAGAGCGCCTACAGGATTGCTAAACTGCTCCGGATTTTACCGACACAATCAAACAATTCTTTACGTTTCTTTATCAGCGAAAAAAGTAGGATTCCTTCAACCCGAGCAGTTAGGAAGCCGGTTTGTACCCACGTGTCAAATCCCTGAAGGCCGGCTTCCGCTTCCACCGAAATTCTCCCAGCTTCAAAGCCCAGACTTAACTCTGGCGAATAATACAAGACCGGGGCTGCCCTAGCCTTCGCGATTTTCGAAGGCTGGGCACCACTGACTTCTACGCGATGTGTTCACATGCCACGGTCACGACCCACTGAACGTGCTACATCGCAGGTGTGCCGAACCCGTCTGAAGCGCGGATTGGTGCTCCAGCCGGAAAAATGGAGGTGAACAGTTACCGACATCACGCATTCGAGGAACCCGGACCAGTCTCGGTGAATGAACCGCAGAAGGCGCGATTGATAATACGAAAAATCTCGTGATGTCGATCGGATCGTGCCTAGCCTTCGACCCCGAAGACTGGGGCAGCCCCTTTTGTTAATATTCACAGCCGGAAAGCTGGGCCAGCTGTGATCTATCAAGACGTTGTACCCGGCGGAGGAGCAGCCCGGCTGATGGGCGGAGCGTAACCGAGACTACCATGGGGACGATGGAAGTTGTAATGCTCGAGCAGGGCAACAGGGACTGATCGCCGGGTGCCCCACTTCTCGCCGTTGTTGCGAGAAGTGGGTATTGCACAGGCTTAGGTCGAGACCAAGGTTGAGTTCAGGCAATCTCTATCCCACTTCTGCCAAAATCGGGCAGAAGTG